>Ga0207646_10004419_pt1 | contig 15287 bp, 12 predicted proteins | sample KBSK5502metaG_FD_184343 | JGI IMG/M metagenome (GOLD analysis project Ga0207646, IMG submission 184343) | Corn, switchgrass and miscanthus rhizosphere microbial communities from Kellogg Biological Station, Michigan, USA - KBS K5-50-2 metaG... | ecosystem: Host-associated > Plants > Roots >... | reverse complement strand
CGCACCTACACAACATGTTCCACTAAAATGATCTCAATCCTCTTAAGGGGAGATAAATGCATCAGCTATTCAGCTCAAGCTTTTGGCACGCCGCTGTAGCAGATTCGGAAGTCTCTGTCCCTCAGCAATAATTCACAAGCCCTGGGAATGAATAGCTAACGTAGTTGAGCCTTGATACTTCCTCAGAAACAGCGGCTTGTGGAAAGGAGTAATCTGTCCCTATGAATCCACATATCCCTTAAATCTCTCCTGAACGCTGCTCGACTTACAACTCGTCTTCTTAAGTCCGTCCAATGGCGCCAATAACCGAAGGCTTGTTGTGTCTTCTCATCAACGTCACTAGTCTCTATCCCCTTGCTTCGAGAGAAAACAACAGGCGACCACTAAAAAGATCACTGATCGCCAGCATTTCTAGCGTAAACCGGTGTTCATGAAAGCCTACTTTATGAGAGCAAATCAGCACGTAACTTCGTTCTGCGAGTCCACGACCTCAGTGTTCATGGACAACTAGCGCGTATTAACCTGAAGCTTGATAACCAGTAAACTACTTTTGGATATTCCCTGACACCAAGCTTCAGGTTAATAACAATGCCCAGCAAATTTCAGACAGCGTTTACAAGTGTCGCTGAAAGCCTCTTTCACAGAGCAACTTAGCCCGCGACTTTATCCTTCATGGACGTTTCCTCTCGAAAAGGACAACCTAATTCCACAAGGGACAACTTAATTCCGCAGATGCCGGAAAAGGACAACCTAATTCCACAAGGGACAACTTAATTCCACGCCTACACATCTTGTTCATCAAGAATAAAGTTGCGGACTAAGGGCTATCATTTTACGCGCATGAGAGAATTTTTCGGGCGAAATAAAGTTATGGACTGGACTATTTCACACTTTTGGCAGCACTTTCACACGAAGAATAAAGTTGTGGACTCAGACGCGGTACCTAAGATGTGTGACATCAGAAGACTTTATCACCCTCGTTCTTTCCTGGTCTTCCCGTCGGCGAACGACAGGCCTTTCACGCCGAGGGCTCGGCGGAGCTTCGCGATAGCATTTGGCCCGATACCATGGAACTGCTTGAGCTCTGTTTCGCTGACGTTGGTTAACTGCTCGAGTCGCAGGTAGCCAGCCCCAATGAGCGCCCGTCGAGCAGGGGCGGCCAGATCAATCGGAAGATCACTTTCCAGTGGTGTCATCCTATTTTCATCCAACATTGTGAGCTACGGCAGCACGAATGAGCTCTTTCAAAGCAGACTCATCAACTGCGTCGCCCTCGCGGAAATCGATTGCTCGCGTTTTTTTCGCCTCAAGGCCGGCATTGAAGAGTGTATGCGGATCTGCCAGGAAAGCGCCTTGAAAGAAGTTCATTTTTACTGTTTCCTTGAAAGCGCCTACGGCACAAACTAGTCCCCGGTGAGACCATACTGGGGTATCCCACTTCCATTCCTCAGTAATGTCGGGGTCGGCCTCACGGATCAGTTTGCGCAGTCGGGCGAACATGTGGCCGCGCCAGTCGGCAAGTTCTGCGATGTGTTGGTCGATACGTTCAGATGGATTCATGTACTGCTCCTGGCTCTTTTCTACAAGCTCTGCAAGTCGATCCCTGGTTTTGGTTGCTTCTTCCTCCATACCCGGCTGAAGCATCCCGTCGAGATCGTCAATCGTCTCCCCCCAATCTTTTTTATATGAAAGCATGTTATCACACTTGTTGTGGGCGTATCGTTCATGGTGCGTGTATCAGCACTTCCCCAACATCGCTAAGGACGCACTTCGAAAGCATCCAGGACTAGCATGTTCAAGTCGCCTTCACCCCCCATGCAGTACATGGGAGCATCAAACCTCGGAAACCCTCCTGCATCATTTCTAACGTCATCTGCTCGTACAGTAGATCTACCTCTTTTTGGGTGGCTACTCCCATCCTTACGATGAAAGGCTGGAACGATTTGAAGACGACGGCAGCATCCTGGCGAAAGCCTTGATAGGCTGCGGTGCCGAAGGAGTAATCGATCACATGCGGCTGGTAGTTGATATTGATGCACCCGGCGTCAAGCAGGAAGCGCCCCAACATAGGCAAAACGCCAGTAAATCGCTCAGAAAAACTTCCTCCCTGGAGCTTGAGCGCGCGAATGATCAGGGCATTCAGGTGCTCCAAAGCGGGGCTGTTGGTGTAGTACCACCATTCGCTTTCAGTAAGGCGGATGATACCGCCTGGTCGAGCGATGCGCCGAAACTCTTGCAGGAGCCTGGTCCAGGCTCCTGCTGGGAGAAAATTGATGAAACGCGCATTCACCAGGTCAAAAGAGCTATCAGGAAAATCCAGAGGCTGGAGCAAGTTCATCACCATGAACCTGGCATTGTCCAGGCTGTGCCCCTGGGCTTGCATGCGTGCGTGGTCAATCATCGCCTGGCTGATATCGAACCCCACCACCTCGATCTCACGATGCGCAATAGCTACCGCCTGCACCCAGCCACCGGGGCCACAGGCGGCATCGAGCACCCGCTGGATCCCGGAGAAGTCGTTCGACCGCTCCGGGAGGAGCCCTCCCATCCCCTGAGTAATGAGACGATCTTGCTCAAGCAGGCGCACCATTTCCGCACCACTCTCGGGATCATTAAAATAGACATTGCTGCTTTTGAGGGGATCGATTGGCGTTGTCATTGCCGACTCCCATTCTGCATACTGTACCGGTAATTCTTCATGATGTGCAGTGTGAGGTGATACTGGCCACAATTACGCTCGAACTTGTCCTGATGATACCAGTTCCTTCTGCTCACGTCAACGATATGAGGGGTGGCAATTACAGACTACGTTTTCCAGCGGTGTCTACGCTACTCTATTCCATCTCTTTGAGACTTGCTTTCTTTTTTGGAACGGTATCCCAAATAGCCAGTATAAAGATCATCGCTTCATCAAACGGCTCCTCAAGCTCGGGATGGGCTTCTTTTCGTTCAAGACCGCGTGGCGCACCTTGCAAAGGTATGAAGCGATGAACATGCTCAGAAAAGGTCAGATCCGTGGTGTAGAAAAGGGAGACAGCACTGGGTGAAGGAAGCTGAAAGAGTTGTCCATTTTGTTCAAGACAAGATCCCTTTGTGAGAGGTATACTTCCATTGGTGACGACTGCTCACACAAAAGGGGGCGAAACGTTCACCAAGGAGAAAGGAGGTGAGATGTGACCCACACAACTCACTCTGTGGCCAGAATACTGCACCTTTTTCAACATCATTTTGAGGGACGACTTGCGCAAAAATGATCATCAAAATCAGAGGGAGACTTTAGACCATGCAAAAAAGCAACGTATTTTTCGATGTTGTGATGTCACTGGATGGCTTCATCGCCCCGGAAGGGATGGACATGGCCCATGCAAACGACCCGGAATACAAACAGTGGATGAACAAATGGATGGAACTCCAGCATTGGGTTTTTCAGCAGCAATTCTTCCTCGAGAATCTCAACCTCGGCGAAGGCGGCGAAACAGGTCAAGACAACAGCATGTTGGAAGAAACCTTTCAACGCACCAGCGTCAGCATCTTGGGGAAGAATATGTTCAGTGGCGGCGAGCGCTTCTGGCCCGAGAAGGCCCCTTTCCATACCCCCGTCTTTGTCTTGACCGACGAAGTGCGCCAACCATGGGAGCGCCCCGGCGGCACGACGTTCTACTTCGTCAATGACGGCATGGAAAGCGCGCTTCGTCGAGCGCGAGAGGTTGCCGGAAACAGAGATATCAGAATAGCGGGAGGAGCCAATGCTATCCAACAGTATCTCAACGCGGGGTTGGTTGACGAGTTCACGATCCACTATGCGCCGGTGTTGTTTGGCCACGGCATCCCGCTCTTTGCGAACATGAACCCCGATATCAAGGTGAAAGTTAGGGAGGCCGTCCCATCTAAAGAAGTTACCCATGTCACGTACGAAGTTGAAAAGTAATGAGGTGAGTAATTTGATCTATAGTTTCACAATTCGGATATTCTTAAACAGGCTTCAGTTTTTACATTCGCCGCCAAAAACCCCTGAACGGAAAACATCACTCGAGTAGCTGAGCTTCGAGAGCAGCCAGATAAGCGGCAGGGTCCTTGCGGAAACGGAACTGCTTGCGACGAGCTTCCTGGCGATACTGCAGTTGCATCCGCAGTTGCCGCCACGCCTAGTAATCGCTGGGTTGCAGATCGGCAGCCTGCAAGTCCTCTTGTTTGGCTACCACCACGTGTAGTGGCTGCTTGGGACATCTGTTCACAAAGCTGTGGCATTCAAAGATGACGGAATACAAGGGCATTTCTTGTGTCTTTCTGCATCGTGCAGAAGGATATGCTGCTCATCCTCTCTTTCAGCGGAAATTGACAGGAAGAAATTTCCTTTCAAGTACTCCAATAACACAGTGGTATGCGGAACGCAATCGCTTCAAGTATTACGGCTTGTCTCTTGAAGCGCTCAGGAGTGGCGAGGTGAGTTTCTTGATGGGTGCAACTATGCGGTCCACCTCCGGTATGGTTTCTCTCCGGAAATTTCATTCGCATCGTGAGATTCTTCGTATTGTGGTTCACTTAACCACGGCTTGTGGTTGGAACTCAAGCAATAAGGACCGATTCTGACCGCTTTCCGTGGTAGACTGACCGTGGTGGTCAAGCAGGTTGTACGGGCAGGAGTCGGTGCAATGCCAGAGGGCGATGCGGTGCTCCATCGCACGTTGAGCCTCTGCCGGTGAAGGAGAGATACCGATGAAGACACCTGTGCCTGGTTTAACGCGCGAAACAGAGGCGAGACGATGAGGAAAGAGACACGCGTCATTTCACGTACCGTGGCCCGTCGGCTGGCCATTGTGGCTCAAGGTCTGGCGGGACCGCGCCCGCGCGCTAACACTGAAGGCATCATGGAGGTCGTCGGTCGGCTCGGGTGCCTGCAACTTGACCCCATTACCATTGTCGCCCGCAGTCATCTGCTCGTGCTGTGGAGTCGCCTCGGATCCTATGATCAAGGGCTCTTGGACTTCTTGCTCTGGCAGGAGCGTCGCCTCTTCGAGTACTGGGCGCATGCGGCTTCGATTGTGTTGACGCAGGATTATCCCATCCATCAGATGCGGATGCGGCGCTACGGCAAGGAGTCGGACTCCTGGTCGCAGCACGTCAGCGCCTGGATGCAGCAGAATGAGACCCTGCGCGCCTCAATCCTCAGCGCGCTGCAGCAGCGTGGCCCCTTGCGGTCCCGGGATTTCGAAGATCCTGTCCAGGTGGCCTGGCGGTCCTCTGGGTGGACAGATGGCCGCACGGTGGGCAGGATGCTCGACTTCCTCTGGGCCCAGGGGCACATCCTGGTCGCCAGGCGCGTGGGCGTACAAAAGTGGTGGGACCTGGCAGAACGCTGCCTGCCACTGAGCTGCATCGCACAGGAGCCGCTGGCCGAGCACGAGGTGGTCTGTGCTGCTGCCCAAAAGGCGTTGTACGCCCTGGGTGTAGCGACCGAACGGGAGGTGACCGAGCACTTCACGCGCCACCGCTACCCCGGCCTTTCTGAAGTGTTGAGCGAACTGGAAGCCACAGAACGCATCCTGCGGGTCCGCGTCCAGGAGCAGAGCAAGGACCTAGCGGGCACCTGGTTTGTGCATGCAGACTTGCTCCCAGTGCTTGAACGGTTGGAGCAGCAGGTTTGGGAACCCAGGACAACCCTGCTCTCTCCCTTTGACAACCTGATCTGTGATCGCAAGCGAACAGCCCGCCTCTTCGACTTTACCTATCAGAGCGAAATCTACACTCCCAAAGACAAACGTCGGTTCGGGTACTACGTCATGCCCATCCTGTCTGGCGATCAACTCATTGGCCGGATTGATCCCACGTTTGATCGTGCGCGCAAGCGATTGCTAATCAACGCGGTGCATGCCGAACCTGCTACCTTGATCACTGCAGAGACCGGGCAAGCGATCGCAGTGGCCATCGAGGAACTAGCAGCGTTTCTCGGCGCAACGACGATCAGCTACAGTCACCAGCTACCTGAGGGCTGGAAACGGATCCTCACCTAAAGATCATCCCATGCTTGTTGCTCTTGATGCACTTTTTGCCGATCATCTTCTTCCCTGCAATGGCTACTTAGCACATCCGTTCGCAAAATTGCCAACCTCGCCTACCCTACCTCTATTTTTCCTCGGCACGGAACTCGATTGAGAGAAAAGGGGAACATGTTCCTCTCGCTGCTCCAAAGAAAAAGTCTCAATCATGTGAGAAAAACTGGCGCTTCCTTGCAGAAACGCTATCCTGCTGGGAAGTCAGCCTATGATAGAAGCGAATTGGCTCAACTTCCCTTTGATGCAAAGAAACGGAGCGTGAATGATGGGAAACGACCACTATACTCTCCTCAACAGCAGCAGGCGCGTGTTGTCGCTGAAACCGCTTAGCCCGCCGTTGACGGAGTGCAGCGTGATGTGGAGAAATTGCCTCATGTTGATGGAAGACTGATGCCCCGCTGGACCGACCGGCCGATGGATAGGAAGGCCTTGCAGGAGCAGATGCAGGCGTACAGGCTTCTTCAAAGGCCTGGATAAACTCCTGGATAGAGGTATATCGATGGTGAGGAGATCGCCGCAGGGCAGTCATTACTACCCTGTCGACAGCAACCGGAATTTCTGGTACGATTGCACGCATGGAAGGAGCAGGAAAGTTCAGACGCATTTGCGTAATTTCCTCAGGAGTGCCATCAAAAGGGCTACAACCAGTAAGCCATTCGAACACCATTGTTGCCAGCGCGTACTGGTCACTTGCCTGGCATGGTTCTCCTTGCAACTGCTCAGGTGCCATATATGCCCTGGTTCCCCCATACTCCAAGTACACGCGAGGCTGTTGCATACTGCGATCCCTGGTGACAAGACCGAAGTCACCGAGTAATAGCCTGTTTCTGGCTCCCACAAAAATGTTTCCTGGCTTGATATCCCTATGGATAAGTCCCAGAGCATGAAGGTACTGTATGGCCGGGCCGATCTGCCCCAGGTAGCTGCTGGCTCTATCCAGGCTAAGTCGCTTACCCAGGGAATGCTTTTGAGCCAGTGACCCATAGGGCGCGTATTCCATCACGAGATAGTGGAGGCCCTCTCCTTTCCCATAATCAAAGGCCTTCACAATATGCGGATGATCCATCTGCATCAGATAGGAAGCTTCTTTGGAGAACCGCTTCTCAGCAAACTGTCGTTCTCGCTCATCGGCTATCTCATCCGGGAAGAGTATTTTTAGAACGACCTCTTCCTCGAAGTCAGGATGGGTGGCTCGGCAGATATCAATACGCTCTTCCCTGCTAAGCAATTCAAGAAGGTGATAATCATCAAGCCAGAATTCTTTGTTACTCATAACCTCTACTCCTGAACAATAAGGTTTTTAGTTAAATTGGCGCTTTTCACGTCTTATCCAGGTAGAGAGCTTTTCAGGTTCTACAGTTTATGGGCTGCTACTACACTTATGTATCGCAATGTCCATCTTGTCCAAATACTGGTGGCAATTTAGAACATATGTTATAATGACATTACCGCATTTTCACGATGTAATGCAAGCTCTTCCACAGAGAATCGTGTGCAATATACGCTCTTTGTCATCTTCTGTACAGATATTTTTCCTCATTACCACCCATCTACAAAAATAAGATGTTATTCATCTGCACAATTTAAGAACATCTGATTACATTTGTATGCAAATTGTGTTTCCTAATAAGGAGGCATTTTCGGGTTTCAGGAAGAACTCTGATGTATTTTCTTGACTTTTATCGCTGTTTGAGCTATTATTCCTGATACTGATACTATTCAGAGCGTGGGGCGTGATGACGGTCTGCCAGTCTATGTAGTAAGTTGTGTGATTAGAGCAGCATATCCTGAAAACTCCATCAATCTCTGGCTGCTGGAACTCGAGGAAATCGTCAGATTGTCCACAGTACCCTGTCGCTTGTGCTGCAGCTCCAGGACTCTAGAGAAGGCATCCTCTCAATTCTGTAAGCTGAAGCGTTTGTCTTGGAGAGCAGCATCGAATAAAGGAGATGGCTGAATGCAAGAGGATAAGCTGTTAGATGTGCAGTCTGTAGCTGATCATCTGGATGTCAATCCCCGTACTGTAGTGCGCATGGTAGAACGGGGGGAGTTGCCTGCTATTAAGGTTGCACATCGCCTGCGCTTCCGGCGTTCAGACCTGGAAAACTACCTCCGAAACCATCTCTCCACTTCTTCCCCCTCGCAGAATGGTAATTCCAGCAAGCATGCTTTCGCGGAAATGGGCGAACTTTTACAAGACGAGCGGCAAGATAACGATGAATTAGTGGTACCTGAGCAAGCGGGAGATACAGAGCTCAAATCTGCTCCGAAGGAGCATGCTCATGTGCTGGGGGTTCAAATTGCGAGACGAAGCAAGCAAGCTACCCAGCTAGAGCTAGAGCGACAACGACTTGAGATAGAGGAAAAAAAGTTAGAGCTGCAAAAGCAACTGCTGGAGCTACAGGCTAGTCGTATTGATTATGCTCTCGACGCAGCCAATAAATTGGTCAGCCTATTCCCCGAAATTGACGCGAAAACAAAAGTCAAAATGTTACAGTCTCTGCTTCCTACCCTCATGCCACCCGAACAAAGTAAGGGATTAGAAGTGGCCTTAAAAGGTTCTTCGGATGACTGATTATGCAGCCTCTTGCTCTCCACCTGTGCTGGCTACTTAGAACATCTGTTTAGAAAATGAGCCCGGCTCTGAACAATTCTCCCAATCGCCTTGAGCAAATCGTAGCGGACAACAGAAATATATATGGATCAGGGAACGAATTTATTTTGCCCGTAATACCTGTTCGAGGGTTTCAGCAGCAGTTTTGGGAACGATATTATTTCCCTTCTATAATAGTAGGCAAAATAGCTGAAAAGGCACGTGTTTTGCAGTTATTGATTGTACTACAGCTTATTCATGGTCTTATCGTACTTTTCCGTTCCGTTGCTCCTCAGAGGCCTGATACAGTGAAATGGTGCGATAGGAGCGTCTGCCAAGGAAGTGCGGGCTAACCGCGTTGGCGATCGCGGCAGCCCATACCTTCCCTTACCGGTTCAGAAGCAGCTTCCAGGCGATAGGTAGGAATCCGATCCAAATGCTCCCCAGACTCAGCGGAGCGAGTACGGAAGAAGGGAGAACGTTCAGTTCCCTCCCGACTACTCCGAGGATGATTCCGGCAGCGGCCACTCCAGCACTCCATAACGGTATGACACGGAAGCGTGCGAGGAGAAGAATAAGCAGGAAAAATCCAAGAAAGAAGAGAGACGGACCGATACTATAAAAAGCGTCTTCCATGCCGGGAATCGCTCGGATTGTCCCAAACATTTGATCCATCTCAACGGGTGTCGAGGCGAGCAATCCCACGGTAATATCGATGGTGATCTGGCTCACTGTGAACAAGAGACCTAAGAGAGCCAGTGCCGTTGCTCCATCTCCTAGCACTCCCCAAAGCCCTTTGTGGATGCCAAGCAGTTGGCTGACTCCAAGAATGACTGCAACGTATACAAAAAGACTCCCCAACATGAAGAGATGAGCAAGCACCCACCCCTGGTTTGATCCTTGTACGGCCAAGATGATCCCTGCTCCGATTTGTCCAAATGGTGCGACCACCAGACTGGCTCCTGTGATAAACTTGCGCATGCTTTTGCTTCCTCCCTTCAGGATAGCTATTGTATCTCTACGCATCCTACGTGTACACACTCCCAGACGACGGGCCGGGTGTTGCATCTCCGTCCGCAAGCGGCCCATGAGGCGAGGCATTCGCGACGCCAGGAAGAGCAGATGCCCGCGTTTCGACAGGAGTATGCCACCCGCGCAGGCATCGAGGGGACGCTCTCGCAGGGGGTACGCGGCATGGGTCTGCGTCGGGCCAGCTACGATGGGCTCTCCAAGACCCACTTGCAGCACGTCTTGACGGCGGTGGCCATCAATCTGGTGCGCATCGAGGCGGTCCTGACGGGCACGCCTCGGGGCAAAACTCGCGCTGCTCCTTTTGCTCGCTTGCGCTCTCCTGCCAAACTGCCAGACGCTTTTGGCGCATGAGCTCCTTTCGATTCCTGATTTCATTCGCTAACAGAGTCACGGAAATGTGGGTTTTGCCTGAACAGGATTATCGCTTTTGCACGCGAATGTCGCCATTGTCAGTTTTTAGCATGATACTCGCGCGAGGAGCGCTGCCGACCGCTGAGGCGGAGAAATCGTTCTGAATACCCCCGGTGTCCGTAGCAGTTGTCAACTGGAAAGACGATTTCGCTGGCAGGTTCAGTGTAATATTGCCGTTGGAAGTCTCCATGCGATAAGCTCCCTGCGGATCGAGGGTCCCGCTGAACTGGATATCACCGCTGTCGGTTTGGAAGTGATCCCACCCCGAAATCTGAGTCTCGTTCAGGGTAATACTGCCTGCATTGGTGGAGAGGTTCATTGTTCCAACAGCATGATCGATACCGATATCTCCACTGTCGGTATGAGCGCGCACAGGCCCATGCTCATTGGTGATAGTAATACCTCCAGAACTGGTTTGCAGATCCAGCGACCCGTTGACGTTGTCCAGGTGCAGGTTGCCACTATCGAGAGTGGTGCCGATCTGTCCATCAATACCGCTTAGATTGACATCAGTAGAGTTGCCGTGTACGGCGAGATCGATGCTTGACGGGACGGTGATATCAAGGTCAATGCCACGGCTTGCGAACGCCACACCCCAGTTCTCACTGGCGATAATCGTAAGCGTTTTGCCCTGTTGCACATAGCGAACCTGCAGGTCATTAAGATCGCTGCCGAGCCCGTAGGCGTATTCAGTGGCTCGCACGATAAGCTGGCTGGTGTTGCTAGCATGGATGCGAACGGAACCGCTATTCTCATTGACTACCAGGGAGCCGTGCCCATTGAGCGAGAAAGCCCGCGTGGGAAGCGTTTTGTGCAAGGCACTGATCGGAATGCCGCCGGTCAGTCCGGCGATGCCAGCCGCTAAGGCAAGCGCGAGCGCGCAGAACAGAACCGTGCGCCAGGGAGCGCGCTTGTGTGGCTGTGGCTGCGATTCAGCATGAGAGGGAGATGTGCCGCTATATGCTCGCGCCTGCTCACGCGAGTCGGTATTCACCGCACGATCGTTTGTAGACGTTTGTGGTGTATCTATGTCTTGCTGCATAGGTATGAACCCTTTCTCATTTCCCATTGTATTTTGTGTATACCGCTGCTCTTCCTTGACGCCGGGAGCCGCATTGCTCGCAGGTGGTTGGGCTATGATGTAGGCAATACCGGGGCCGAGCAGTGCATTTGCCAGTTCTCCAGAAGCGCGCGCCAGGCTGTTAAGCAGGGTGCGGGTGAACAACCACAGGACGATACCAACCGGGACGCCGATAAATGACCTGGCGAACATCACGAGATCAAATGACCCATGAATTTCGATGAAGCCAGGGATCAATGTTCCATCGGATGAGATCCCACTTTTAAGCAGGATGACGTTCACCAGTAAGCTGACTAGATACCCCAGCGGGAAGAGGACGAGAGCCGCGGAAGCAACCGACAGGGTCAAGGTCAGGACAAAGCTGAGGATGCCTAAAGGCAATTTCAAGAGCATGTAGATCGTGCTGGTCCAGGTATAGGGATCGCTCAGCATGCGTCCAAAGCGGTGCAGAAAGCCTGAGGGGGCCTCAGACGGTGCCGGCAACCGGTAAGGCATGGGTTTACGTAGCAGGCTGCTCGCCATGCGTCGCTCCACTTCCGCCATGCCGCGGATGATGAAAAGCGTGGCGAACAGGATCGGCAGGCCGATCCAGATTACCAGCGTGCCTAAGCCGACCGAAAGGCCGATGACGGCGATCAGAAAGGAGATCAGCCCGAGTGGAAACGAGAGCAAGAGAAAAACGATATTGCCTCGAGTTGAGCTGGCCAACTGAGGTAAAACGGCTCTGGCCAGGCGGGCATTGACATGATTTTCCATGATTTTCTTCCTCAAATTGTTTACTAAAGGAGCACCGACTGTTATGCTATTAGTATGGCTGCCAGATATGGCCAAAATATCTCCTCTTTGTACCAGAATTGTGGCGATAGCCAGCATTTTTTGAGATACTTTTGGGACAACTTTGCGCTACTGTATGGACAGAGAGCAATTGCAACATCGAGCCAGGACGGTCTTTCTCAAGGGGAAGCGAAATGAATACTGCTTTGCCAGCTCCAACCACCCGACGCCGTTTGAGCGTGGCACGGGATATGCAATCCTATAAAAATATTGGCTATCTGCTCTGCTCTTTTTTTCTGGGCCTGTTCTACTTTGTGCTGCTCGTGCCCAGTATTTGCCTGGGGATAGGAACGCTGATCATCTGGCTGGGTGTGCCAATTCTCTTCGCGGTCATGTGGCTCTGGTGGCAATTTGCCGCAGTTGAGCGCTCTATGGCGATAAGCTGGCTGGGTGTGACCATTGCTCCTATGGAGGATATTGCTCCCCCGAGGTCCGGAGGCTGGTGGCAACGTTTTCAGGAGCGTTTAAGCAATTCCATGACCTGGAAGACACTGGCTTACCTGCTGCTGAAATTTCCGCTCGGTATCTGTTCATTTAGCATGACGCTGACTCTGCTCGTGCTCGGTATTGGCATCACCGCTGTCTCGCTTGTGCTGGGCTTTATCACGGCACCCTTCTACGCGCTCGTTGTGTCGCTCCGGGATGTGCCTGATCCTAAGAGACGCCTGCAAGGGTATCTCTTGCTCGCGCTGGCCGGGTTCGGCTCGAACCTGCTGATTCTCCACCTGCTCAACAGTCTCGCCTTTGTAGCCGGACAACTGGCGCGCGGGCTGCTTGGCATGAGCGACACGTCTTTGCGTTTGGAGGAGGCAAAGGCGCGAGCAGAGCAGGAGCGCATGCGAGCAGAGCAGGCTGAACAAAGGCGACGGGAACTGGTTGTCAATGTCTCGCATGAGTTACGCGCCCCTGTCGCCAGCGTCTCCGGTCACCTGGAGTCACTTCTGCTCTCCACGGAAAAAGGCACGAAGGCTCCCACGCCTGCCATGCTTTACAGCTATCTCAGCATTGCTTACCAGGAAGCAAGACGCCTGGGCATGCTGGTGGATGATCTGCTCTCGCTGGCCAGGATGGAGTCACACGAACTGCGCCTGGATATGAGGGAAGTCGTGGCAAGCGAGGTCGTCGAAGAGGTCTATCAAACGCTTACGCCGCTTGCACAGCGCGAACGGCAGGTGACCCTGGTGCGGGGAGTTCAGCCCAACCTTCCTCCAGTACTGGCGGATCGCCAGCGGCTCGTCCTGGTGCTCACCAACCTCGCGCGTAACGCGATTACCTCTACACCGGCGGGAGGCATCGTTTCACTCAGCCTGGAGTCAGCGGATCAGCAGCATCTGGCACTGATCGTCGAGGATAACGGCGTTGGGATTCCTGCCGATGAACTGCCGATGATTTTTGATCGTCTCTATCGGACCGACGCCTCGCGTTCACGCGCCACCGGAGGCTTTGGGCTTGGCCTGGCGATTGTCCACGATCTGGTGACTGCCATGGGAGGATCCATTCGTGTCGAGAGCGCGGTAGGCCAGGGCAGCCGTTTCTCTCTGCTGTTGCGCTGCAGCCCCTCGATCTGATCTTCTCCCCAATCCCCCGCTATGGTAGAATATGACTGGTATGCATACAGATGCCGGGTGTTCTCTCTCCCTACTAGAGAGTTTTGCCCTAGAGGAGGAAGTTGCCAGGGTGACGACGATCCTTGTCGTTGAAGATGATAGAGCGCTTTGTGATCTCTTACGTTCCCATCTCGAAGCGGATGGATATCAAGTCATTCAAGCGTTCGACGGCCCTGCGGCCCTGGTTGCGGCTGAACAGCATCATCCCCAATTAATCCTGCTGGACTGGATGCTTCCTGGTATGGATGGGCTGGCGGTTTGTCGTCGCCTGCGGCAGCACTCTCTCACGCCGATCATCATGCTTACCGCACGCACCGAGGAAGTAGACCAGATTCTCGGTCTTGAGGTCGGGGCCGATGACTACATTGCCAAACCGTTTAGTATCCGCCAGGTGCTGGCCCGCGTACGTGCCACGTTGCGCCGCGTCGAATTGGATAGCCAGCAGAAGCCAGCGGCAGAAGCGCTCTCTCGTCAAGCACCGCAAGCGTTGCCCCCCACACCCGATACCCCTACACCCATCGTGCGCGGTCCCCTCCATATCACTCCTGTTGAGCGCCTGGTGCGGCTCGAGGGCCAGGAGGTCGACCTGACCCCCAAAGAGTATGATCTGCTGATGCTCCTGGCCTCACATCCGGGCTGGGTCTTCAAACGTGAAGTACTCTTGCAACAGGTCTGGGGAGACAGCTATGATGGCTTCGATCGTACGATAGACAATCACGTGACGCGCCTGCGCAAAAAACTGGGCGCACTTGGCGAAAAAATCGAGACCGTCTGGGGCGTCGGCTATCGCTTCAAAGCAGACTAATCCTACAGTTGTAAATACAGGAGACGACGCAATCCTCAGTCTCTTGTGTTCCTCGGACTTTTTTGTAACACTTTTGGTACACTTCTGCCATAATTCCTCACTATCTGGTGTAAATCCCAACTTTAAATGGCTCATGGCCACTTTGGATACTCCCATAAAAAAGTGCGGTTTCAACCTGAGTGTTGCGCCATCTTCAAAGCTCAAACCCGAGTTCCTGAAGAGCAGCGCGCCAAGCTGTTTTTGCTTCCTGCATACGCATCGTTCCCCGGGGGAGAAGAGGGGTAATCAGGGAGTCACGGTATTTTTCCCACTTTCTGCGCAGCAAGAATGCAACCAGAGGACCGGATGGTGAACGAGAGGCGGCGTCCATCGGGCAGGCGAGGTGACGCCTGATTGACGCGGTCACATAGGATGACCAAGTCTCGATTGAGCACGCGGTCGTTGAACGGGCGGAGTTCGATCCTCCACCAGAGTGGCGTCCTGTGTGATGGTGCCGGGGAGTTGAAAAAACAGCAGCAAACGTTTCCAGGTGGCCTGTGCATAGGGCGGCGGAAAATAGTGGTCACGCACCCACATCGCCAGATTCGCCAGCGCCACTTTACACACGGTCATAACCTGATCCTTTCGATTGTCGATCTCGTACATCGTCCGCTCCTGCTCCTTCAAGTCTTCTAAGGCACGAAGCACATCACGCTGCTCTTTGCAGTAGCGCTCCTGTTTGCGGAACTCAGCGTTACACTGTTCATAGGCGCGCCACTCTTTGGCGCGGAGGTGTTCTAACTCGGCATCCGCGATGGCTTTGCGCTCCTTGACCTGTTGCCGCAGCACATGATTGGCCAGCCCTTGCTCGCGCCATCGGTGCGCTGATACG
>Ga0207646_10004416_pt1 | contig 15293 bp, 11 predicted proteins | sample KBSK5502metaG_FD_184343 | JGI IMG/M metagenome (GOLD analysis project Ga0207646, IMG submission 184343) | Corn, switchgrass and miscanthus rhizosphere microbial communities from Kellogg Biological Station, Michigan, USA - KBS K5-50-2 metaG... | ecosystem: Host-associated > Plants > Roots >... | reverse complement strand
CGACCAAAGCCTGACCCTGGATAAGCAGGGTCAGGTGACGATCCGTCACCGGAAAGACGCTCTCTATATATTGGATGACGGCACCTTCTCGCGGTCACGCTTCATGGCCTGCTTGGGCGCCATGCACTGGGGGCGGATTGATTTCCTTCCCGTAGTCGAGTTGTTCCAATCGCTGCTGGCGGGAACGGGCAGCGCCACCTTCGAGCTGATCCGCGGCCTCTATGACGATCAAAGCGCGAACAGTGCGCCTCCCCGCCTGCTTCGGTATCGGGGCATCCCCACCTACCCATCCCCCCAGGCCTTCCAGCTCTTCTCAACCTATTTTCTTCCCGAGGCTCCGGGCGGAACCGATCCGTTCCCTCTCTTTATGGAGCCGGCCCAATCCGCCAAAGTCACCTGGCGACCGCGACGCGAGGTCCCCCGGCGTTGTTTTGATGTCGAGCACGGGCTGTGCGTCACCATCACGGGAGGCGCGGTCCAGAAAGTGACGCGACACAACGACTCCGCCGCGCTGCCCTTTAGCCGTCCGCGCAAGGACGGTTCAGCGCCGGGAGGCCGGATGGTTGGAACGACTACGACGGTCTTGCAATTACAGGATGGAGATCGGCGAGAAGAATTCCCCCTGCGCCCGGAATGGGGCGTTACAAAGCCAGCACCGCTTCCTGAACGTTCTGCCTCGCCCGCTCTGACATGGCGCGCGCTGTTCCCTGATGGGGCGCCTGCGCTCGACATGAAACGCGCCTATTTCGCCGTCCCGCTTTTTCCCGAAGACGACCGGATGGTCGAGGACGCGATGACCCAGCCCCTCGCGCTGGAACAGACGCTCGACTACCTCGAACGCCTGTCCTCTGTGCCAAGCCGCTCCGGCTCTCTCAATAACATGCTGATCCATAACTGGGATCTCCTTCTGTCGGAGATCATTCATCCGACAGAGGACCAGGACTACACGGTGCTCTACACTCGCCCCGAGTTCGCGCAACGCCAGGCCCAGCGCCTCTGGGACAACGCTGCCGCTTCGGGACGTCTTGCCAACCTCCGTCATGTGGTCTTCTTCCAAGCCGACCAGCACCAAGAAACGGCCTATGCCAAGTCTTACGGGCTGATCTATCGCTGGATTCCGTTCGAACAGTACCGGCAACGGGCCGAGTGCGAGCGAAGCGTGGCGGCTGTGTCGAAGGCGCTCGTCTCCGGCGGCTCTGCCATTCTCGCCGGGCCGCCGTGGTTAAAAGACGTCTGTTCTCACGTCGCGCTCCGCGTGCTCGCCTCAGACCCGATCGCTGAGACCGCGGGAGTCCGCACGCACCGCGCCATCCTGCCGAAGGTCCGGGTCAACCCGGAGGCGACGCTCTTTCTCGTCCAGAAATCATAGGGGCACGGCACGCCGTGCCCCCTACAACCGGCTTGACTGAATAAGGCTGTCCCGATACCCTCAATCCATGACCAACATCTGGAATACATGGACCCGCGACCAGTATCTCGGCCTGGTGCCCTGGTGCTGGATCGAACTGGAAAGCGCGGAACCGCCAGGTCCCTTGCCGTTCATCGGCGGCATTGCCCCCGACGTGGTCGCCAGCCTGCACGAGGCCCACGGCCTCATGCAGAGCGCCATCGACACGGCCATCAGCGACGTGTTCGCGCACCGGGGCCCGCTTGACGACCCGGCCCGCCGTGCGCGCCTCGAAGACGCCTACGCCGAAGTGGTCCGCTCGCGTCCCCATCTCAGCGCGCACATCCGGTGCGGGAGAAAGCCTGACGGCACGTTCCAATGGGAATTCCCACTCGATCCGAACAAATCGGCGACCATGCGCAACGCGGGGCTCCGCGTCTTCAACGCCGTCTCCAGACAGGCGGTCCCCTTCGGCTTCGCGCCCACTCCATCGGCGGCCATCGGGAAATTCCTTGGCCTCCTGGACGGCATGCATAAGGCAGAAGCACTGCGCGCGGCGGCGGAAAGCTCGAGCCCCGGCCATGCGGGGACCCTGGCCAAGCTGCTGGAAATCCTGCAGGGGACGCAGTGCCTGACGGTCTCCCCGCGCGCGTCAGTTCACACCCACTGGCTCGCCGCCACGCAAGACCGTGACGTCGTCCACCTCGGCCATGCCGCCCTGCTCTACCGGCAGAAGGATCAGTTCTTTCTCTTCGATCCCTGGCTGATGCCCTGGCTGGCCGAATCGCCGATCCCCTCGCTGTGGGGTGGATTGCTCCCGCGCCCGGCCGCGATCTTCCTCACGCACGATCACGACGACCACGCAGACCCGCGGACGCTGTTGACCATGCCGAAGGACATCCCGGTCATCGTGCCGAGCCGGAACAATCGCCGCGCGCTGTACTACGATTACCAGTCGATCCTGCGCGAGTTGGGCTTCACCCGAGTCATCGAGCTGGCCCACGGCGAGACCTTCCCTTTTGAGGGCGGCTGTGTCGCCTCGGTACCGTTCTTCGGCGAAGACCCCTGCGATATCGAAATGCCTCGCAATTGCTATCTTGTGTCGGACCGTGGCCGCAACCTGCTGGCGCACGTGGACAGCGGCCCGACCAATGCGGGCAAGTCCGCCCTGACGGAGGGTGTCATCGAGAAGATCGTCAAGCAGTACGGGCCGATCGCCACCGTCTTTGCCTCTCAACAACAGCTCAAGGAAGTGCGCAACTACACGGCGCACGCCTGTCTCTCTCATCCCGGTCAGTGGCTGGACGTCGGAGAAAACGGCTTCCTGACCAACAGCTACTTGGCCGAACTGGCCACGACGGCGAAGGCGCGGCTCTTCGTCTCCTACGCCACCGGCGGAGCCGATTGGTACCCAGATCATCTCTCCTTCATGTTCAGCCGGCGAAATCCGGCCCGCACTGCTTTGTTGACCGCCAACTGGGAACCGCCGGAAGCGCTGAAAGACAAGCTGGCGCCGGCCGGCTGCGGCTACCATTATAGTCGCGCGCTCGACATCTTCCGGCAAACGCCCGACGGGGGCACGACGGTGGTCTCCGCCGGCGAGTCGCTCTTCCCGCTCAACCTCTACCAGCTCGACCACGGCGACCCGCCGTTCATGCGGGGCCCCGTCCGCCGTATGTCTTAGGAGCCTGCCTAATGCACTCGACCATTTTTTTTCATGCCTTCATATTTCTTATATTTCTGATATCGGGAATAAAATTGAGATCGTGCTTGGGGGAATGTGATGAGGCTGTTGGTAATCAATGCGTTTGGTGCCTCGGTGGCTGTTGCTGTTTTGTCGGCTATAACTACTCCCATCAACGCTCAAGATACTCAAGTCCCTAAGCTGGACAAGAGTGAAAATAGGATAAAGTCCAATGCTCCTGAGGAAGTTCTTCAGGGTCTGAGTCAATTCCTAGGAACGTCGAACCCGAAAGCAAGCATGCCGCGCACGCTCCGCAATGACCTTTCGGAACATGGTGCGCAAGCGCAAGCCCTATCCGTGCTCCGGCAATGGGTGGATCGGATTAAGCAGAAGGAGCCGCCGGCTGAAGAAAAGGTGTTCTTGTGCGTAGAAGTACTCGCGTTCATTAATCGTTCAAACACTGCCATTGGCAAAACGGAGCCCAGTCCACTCGAGCAGGAAACCGAAAATTTGCTGTGGGAGCTGGCTAAACTTGGCGGTGCGGCCAGTTTAGCCGCGCTGCCTGCCCTGGAAGGAGCTAGATTCGTTGACGTCCATGTCGATGATCTGATTCGTCTGGGTAGCGATACGAATCGCGAAGTTCGGATCTGGGCTGGGCGGATCCTAGTCAGTACGAATCCTCGGACAGGGAAGTTTCAGCAGGCGATTCCCATGTTGACAGAGATGCTAAACGCGCTTCTCGAGCAAGAACAGAAAGGCACCGCCGAGCTAGCTCTCACACCGTACTTTGGCGTGGGTTATGAGAATAAAACACGCCAAGTTCGCGGAAGGCTCGCTGAGTTAGTCGCTGGCTACACGGTACAGGGCAAACTGCATTTGATCCAATTATTTTTGGAGAAGGATTCCGTCGGTGCGCATCGTGCTGTGGCTCTGGGAGGATTATTGACTCAATATCCCGTCTCGAACTACCTGGTACCGGATTCCGACGCTGTTCCCCTTTATCGACGCGCGCTCAAAGATCATTCAGCCATCGTCTTAATAGCCGCCCTCAATGGGATCCGCGAGCGACATCTCGCCTCGCTTGCGGATGAGGTAGTAGGTCTTGCCAGCCACCATCGCCAGAAAGTGCGACAGGAGGCTCAGGCGGCGCTCAGGTCATTGAATCACCCGGTGCCATCTTATGAGGCCTCCGCGGCGGACTGGCCCAAAAACGCGAAGAAAGGTTGGATAGAATTCGCGATGCGGGGACTTGTCGATCCCATCCATGGCCAACGAGGCATTGGCGCAATCACGAAAAAAACGTCCTGGGGAGACGCTAAAAGAGTCACTGGACTGGATGGCTGGAGATTCAATCAGGGAAACAGCTTTCGTTTCGTAGATGACGATCAGGAAGAAGGGGTCATTCCCGATATCCAGAACGACTTCCATCCGAAGGATTTTGATCAAGAACTTAAGGAGCGAATGGAAAAGCTCGCTCAACCAGAGTCAAAAGGGGATTCAGGACAGTTTCCGGAACCATTTTGGACGGGGACTACGGCTCGAGACATTTTTCGGATGGTCTGGGCCTTGCGTTTGAACAAAGAAAAGGAACCCCGGAAAATGTTTTTTCTTCTCGCTCAGAGATTCGATTCGGATGAAGATATGTTGGATTTTGCCGCCACTGAACTGGGTTGGCTATTTTATCATCATGCCCTCAATAGCTTTTCTCAGGCAGACGATACATCCGCCACGAATTACATCAACCGCCTTAAAGGACTTTTGCCTTACGCGAAACCCCAACAGGCACTCTCTCATTATTTGAAAACCGGGGAGCGTGTCCTTCAGGACATTTCGGTTCGTAAATCCCAAGCAACGGGAGCTGGATCATCTCATAAAAAAGGAGCTTTGATCAGCTATTGGATTGATCAGCTTCCCGAGGTCCGCGGGCGACAGCTCGGTCAACCGGGAGGAGTGGGGGTTTTCACTGGAATTGAGCCCAAAGTCGCTGAGCATCTTATGGAAATGGGTGTCAATGCATTACCAGCGCTCTATGAGCGTTTCTGGGATGAACGATTAATCCGAGCCGTTGGATTTGGGAGGGATTTTAGTCGTGATCGTTATATTGTCACAGTCGGTGAAGCCGCTCGAATGATTTTGGGGGCGATCGTTGAGGCAAGTAAAGTGCCGATACCAGATGAGTTTGCTGACGCCGATGAAACACTAACCCAAGAAAAGCGCGAATGGAAGATCAGGAAGTTTCGCACCTGGTTTCAAACAACCTACCCTCAAAAATGACGAAGAAAGAAGCAATCGACACGGCGCTCAAGTTATTCGAACTGACCGAGCCGTTCACACGGGAGGCTCTGGACAAGAAGAAAAAGGAACTGCTCGTGACTTGGCACCCGCACCGCTACGCCATGGTCACTAACAACCCCCGCAAGTATATGGCGAAGTATACGCAGGCCGAGGCTATGACGAAGGAGATTAACGCCGCCTACGAATTGCTGGTATCATGGCTGGAGAGGAAGGAAGGCTAACCATTTCATGGGCCCGATCCTGTTCCATCTCGCCTTCCCGGTCACCGACCTAGAGGAGGCCAAGCGGTTTTATGTGAACGGCCTGGGCTGCGGCCTTGGACGGGTCTCGGCGTCGGCCATCACGCTCGACCTCAAAGGCCATCAGCTCGTGGGGCACCTCGCGAAGGAGTCGCCCGGGTCGCCGCAGGGCATTTACCCGCGCCACTTCGGCCTGATCTTTACGTCAAAACAGGATTGGCAGGCGATGGCGGATCTCGCCAAGGCAAAGGGTTTGAAGTTTTATCAGCAGCCGCGCCGGCGCTTCCCCGATACCCGCATCGAGCACGCCACGTTCTTTCTCGAAGACCCCTTCCACAACCTCCTCGAATTCAAATACTACACGCACGAGTCGGCGATCTTTGGCGAGCACCAGTTCACGGACATCGGAGACACAGAAGCACAAGAGTAATGTCCGGCAGGACCCGCGTTAATAAGGAAGCTGGGTTTTACGGGGCGGCGTGGGAGTGTACGCGCGCCATCGTCTGCTCGCTTTCCTCGCCGCGGGCCACGGGCCAGGTCACAAGACCCGACACGCTTGTGCCGGTGGCCGCGGTTGCTGCGTAGATCTGGGGCAGCTTGTTGGTGCCGAACTTCGAGATGTAGAGAAAGACGTGCTCGCGGGCGTTGACCCGCACGGCCCAGGGCGAGAAGTCGTTCTGGTAGAACTCCTCGCACAACTGCATGGCCTCCAGACAGGTCACCCCGCCCGGCTCGTTGAGCGTGTAGTAGTAATCGAGCGGCAGGTCGTATTCCTCCTGCTTGTGGATCGTGATGCCGAACTTTTCCGGGCTCCGCACCATCGGCGTGTGCCGGTACGCCACGAAGTAGAACAACTCCACCGAGTTGATATTTTCCTTATTGTTGAGAAGAAACTGCCGCGTTTCCTCGGCCTCCTCACGCGTCTCGCCGGGAAAACCGTAGAAGGCCATCACGTGGTTCCAGATGCCGACCTTCGCGGCCTCTCTGAGGTTGTTCACGATGACCGACTGCTTGACGTGCTTGTCCATGAGGTTCAGGACACGCTCGTTGGCCGACTCCATGCCGTAGTACAGCGTGCAGCAGCCGGACTGGGCCGCGAGTTTCCAGATCTCGGGGTCCTGCAGGGTCTCCTCGAAGCGGATCAACGTCGTCCACTTGATCCCGACGTTCTGCTCCACCAGCGTCTGGATCACTTTCTTGAACAGCGCCGGCGGGTAGGATTCGTCGGCGAACAGGAAGTGTTCGGCGTGGTATTTGTCCTTGAGCGCCTTGACCTGCCGGATCACCTCATGCGCCGGCATGCCGCGGTATTGATCGAAGTAGCCCTGCCCGTGATCGCAGAAGGTGCAGCGGCCCCAATAGCAACCGCGCGTGGCGAGGTACGGTAAAATCCGGACCGGTACGAAATAGCTGTCCAGGGGAAAGCCGTCGAAGTCGGGAATGGGCAGCGCCGTGGTCTTCTCGGTATAGATCTCGGTGTTGACGTGAACGCCGGCCTCGTCGCGATAGATGAGATTGGGCACCTTGGCCAGCTCGCGCTCGCCGGCCAGCGCCTCCAACAGCCACAGCAGCGCGTGCTCCCCTTCATACATGATCGCGGAATCGAACACCTCGGTGAAGAACCGCTCGTGCTTGGGCAGCTCTTCTTGGAGCCGCGTGATGATGTTCCCGCCGACCGTGACGTGAATGTCCGGGAACGCTTCCTTGATCATCTTGCAGAAGGTCAACCCGGCCAGAAGCTGCATCTGGGTGCCGAGCGACAGGCCCACCACGTCGGGCATCTCGCGGCTGATCGCCGGCAGCACCAGTTGCCGGCACACGTCCCGGTAGACATTTACCTGCTCGTCGTCCAGGCAGGCGAAGACTTCCTTCGAAACGCCCGGACGGTAGCCCAGGTTGCTCTCCATCGGATAGAAGACCAGGGAGGCCGGGTAGTAGGCGGCGGAGATGTACTGCATAACCTCGCGGAACGTGCTCAGCGCGCCTCCCAGCTTGTCGGCATCGTAGAACTCTTGGCCACGGACCACGCGCTTGGCGGCCATGGCCCGATCGGCGAGATCCAGCACGTCGACGTCGGCCGCCGTATCGAGGCAGGCTTTCTGGGCCTCTTCTCGTTCCGTCAAGCCTTCTGTTGTCTCCTTGGCTTCCAGAGCGTGTCGCTGCGTGGAGATGCGGGCCATGACCCAGATGAGAAACGTGTCTGAGAAAAAGTGGTCGTACATTTCGATGTTGACGTCCTTCTGCACGACCTCATGCCCACCCTGCCGCAGCACAGCCGTGAGGCTGGGCAAGGCCAGATAGGGCGCGGTGGGTACCCACTCCGGTGGAAACAGGAGCATGGCCTTCAGCTTGCGCCCGCTCCCGTTCTTGCGAATCGGCTTGTCGACTTGGATGACGGGACCGGCCACGCTAGGCTCCGACGCCACTCAAGTTGCCTGCGTCCACCTCCGGCGGCCGGAACTGGAGGGCCGGCAGCTTGATGGTCCCGAAATGGGCGATGTAGAGAAAGATGTATTCGCGGATGAAGATCTTCAGATCCCAGCCCGGATAGTGGTTGCGCTCGAATTCCTCGAACACCCGCTCCGCCTCCTCGACGCTGAGCCCCTCTTTCACGGTGAAATAGTAGTCGAGCGCCAGATCCCATTCTGGATTGATGTAAGGAGTGACACCAAACCTTTCGGGATCCTTGGCGACGGGCGTGTGCTTGCTGAGATCGAACGTGCCGAACCCGATGGAATGGACAAGCTCTTTGTTCTCCTCCAGAAACTGCGTGGACTCGTACGCCTCCTGGCGGGTTTCTCCTGGGAACCCGAAGAAGCCCATGACGTGGTTCCAGATACCGGCGTCAGCGGCCCGCTGGAGGCTCTTTTGGATGACCTCCTTCGTAGTCGCCTTGTCCATGAGCTTCAGCACGCGCTCGCTGCCGGACTCGTAGCCGTAATGGAGGAACTTGCAGCCGGAGGCCCGCGCGTCGTTCCAGACCGCCTCGTCCGAGAGGCTCTTCTCGAACCGCATGTGGGTGGTCCACACGATGTCCATGTCGGTCTCGACGAGCTTGCGCGTCAGCTTCCGGAACAGCGCCGGCGGGTAGGACTCGTCGGTGAAGTGGAAGTGTCGGCAGCGGTACTTGGTCTTGAGCCCGCGAATTTCTTCGATGATCTCCTCGACCTTTTTCGTCCGGTATCCGGCCGTGTAGCCCTCCCCGTGGTCGCAGAACTCGCAACGTCCCCAGTAGCAGCCCCGCGTCGCCAGATACGGCAGAATGCGGTCCGGCACGAAGTACTTCTCCAGCGGCAGCCCGTCGAAATCGGGAGGCGGCAGCGACGACATATCCTCGGCGTAGGATAAGGGCGACGTCTGGATGCCGGTGGCATCGCGGTAAATCAGGTTCGGAATGCCGTCCAGTGTGCGCCCCGCCCCGACCGCTTCCACAAGCTGGAGGAAGGCCGTCTCGCCTTCGTAGACCACGGCGCTGTCGAACAGCGCAAAGAGCCGCGGCTTGCTGGGCAGGACGTCGCGCAGGCGGGTGACAGTGTTGCCGCCGATGGTCACATGGATGTCGGGGAAGTGCTGCTTGATGAGCGCACAGAAAGTCATCGTGGAGAAAATCTGCTGCTGCAGGACGATCGAGATCCCGATCACGTCCGGCCGTTCGGCCTCGATCGCTGGCTTCAGAAGATGTTCGAAGACGTCCCGGTAGACATTGACTTGGGCATCCTCGGCCGCGTCCAGCACTTCGGAGGACACAAAGACCTTATAGGAGAGGTCGGTCTCCATCGGCGGCATGCAGATACGGGCTGGCGCGTAAACCAGTGAAATCGTCTCCGTCAGTTCTCGGAACGTATTGATCGCCCACTCGAGCTTCGGCGCATCGTAGAACTCCTGGGTCCGGACGATACGCTTCGCCCGCTCCGCCTTCTCCGCCAGCTCGGCGATCCGCGCACGGGTCAACCCGACCAGGGCGAGCTGCAAGTCCCGCTCGGCCTCGCTCAACTCGCGCGACCGTGACGCTTTCCGCAATCGATCGAGCTGTTGGGGCACCCGTTTGAGAACGATACGGTTGAGAAAATCCTCGCTGAAGTACCAGTCATACATCTCCAGATTGACGTCCTTCTGGACGACCTGGTGGCCGGCGGCGCGAAGCACGCAGGTGAGGGTGGGCAGGCTGAGATAGGGTTCGGAGGGGTACCAGTCCGGGGGAAAGACCAGCATGACCTTCATCTTCCGACCCTCGGCAGCTCTCGCCACATGGGGTTTTAGCTGGATGAGCTCCCCTTTGCCGTACTCGATCTTCACGCCAGACTGCTCCTTAAAACCTAGTATACATCCTGCGAATTAGAGGCATCTGCCGATGCCGAGACCCCCGCGAACATGCCATGGAATCATGATTGTAGGCCCTGCAGGAGACATCGGTCAAGGGCCATCGGGTCAGCTTGACAAACGATCACGGGGCGGCCACAATCCGGCTTCTTACCAGATTTTTCAAGGATATCAGTTATGGACCCCTCCTCGGCTAAGAACAGCCAGACCATGACCCCGCAGGAGGCGCGGGAGCATCTGAACTACTTGATGTCGCTATGTCTTCGCAAGGAAGAGTCGTTCGGCCCCTTGGCTTTCGAGTTCGGCCGCACCCATGACCTGGACCGGCTCGGCCTGCTCCCGGAAGAGCAATTCAATCTCTGGATGGCCCTCTCCGACGCCTTTGCGGATGAGCCCAAGCGGTATAAATTGAAGCTGGAAGCCCTGCAGAAGGCGGTCGAGGTGCTGCATCGGTCCAAACACGCCGACCAGGCCCTGTTACGGGAATTGCGCCGAGAGATCCAAAAAACCGAGGCCGAACTGGCCATTTACAACGAGGCCTACCGGGGGCAACGGCCCGCGTCTCCCGACAAATACCAGATTATTGTGGAGACGGACCTTCCGGATTATTTTCTCGCGACCGCGCAGAAACGCGCGACCGCCTATTACCAAAAGAAATTCAAGCTGACCACCGAGGCGCACACGGCGCAGCAGTTCAAGAACCCCGGCACGGAGCGCACGTTCCAGCCCGACAACCCCATCGTGCAGAAAGAGTTCCCGGGCGCGTGCGCCCCGTTCATGAACGCGCGTACCAATGCTTTCCATCTCATGCTGCCGTTCGATCTGAAGATCAGCCGCAAACCGGATGATCCCCTCGCCGCCGGCGTCCGGATCTGGTATGCGAAGATGGGCTACTCCTACCCGCTCCGCTACGAATTGGGGAAACTCTGCAGCTACTTCGGCGAGGAGGTGTTGGATATTCCGTTGGACGATCCAAATCTGTTGTTTGTGTCGGCCTCGGAGGTCAAGGAATCCGAACTGGGGAGCGTGGAGCGCACGCTGTCTCCGGACGTGCCGCCCGAGATCGGCCTGCCGCGCGCCTTTCTGGAAGGGTCGAACACTCTGGGGCCGTACGTGCAGATCGTCTGCAACGTGAAGGTCTGGTTCGACGCCTCAACTGTCTCGCTGCTGCTGCAAGGCGCGCCGGACCTGCACGAGTACGGGCTCATCGGCGCCTCCGGCCTGGTGGTGCGCACCTATGGGACGGAAAAAGTACAAGCCTATGCGGAGGCTTCCAAGAAACCGTGGCAAGAGGGGCTCAGCTTCAACTACATCAACATGCACCTGGGGCTGTTCCCAGACACCGATCAGGCGGTCGTTCCGGCCAACACCCCCATCTTCTCCGTCTATCCGGTCCTCAGCCGGCAGACCTACACGTTCAAAGACGTGCGGTCGCTGTAGGGGCGTGATTCATCACGCCCAATCCCCACCCGGGCGCAATGAATTGCGCCCCTACAGTTCCATCCGGCATTTCTTGCAGACCACCTTGGTGTTTCCTTCGTGAGGCATGCCGTATGGCTCGATGCAGTGCACCCCCACGTCCTCGGTGGTGCCGCACTTGAAGCACTGCCCTTCATCGCGTTCCCAGACCGCGTTCTTGAGATTTTCGGGAATGCCGGGCTCCCCCGCGTTCGTCATTTCATCCAACCACTGCGGCATGACTGAGAACTCCTTAACTCCGTACCTTGGCGGCTTTTTTGAGGTTGTCTCTGTATTTTTGAAACAGGGCCTTGAGCGGAGGAACCAGCTTCGCCTTGAGACTCTCCGGCACGCGATTGATCCGGTCCACAGGCCACTCCTCGACTTTGGTGATATCCAGCCCTTCCTTGGCAAAGTCTTCCCGGATCGCGTCCTCGTACCCGTAGATAATCCCGCTCTTGAACGCCTCAAGGTTTATGGCGCGCATCTCGTCTTCGTCATTCATGCCCTGCGCAAACCGCGTCCTGATCCGCTCCACTAAAGGACCCGCGACGGCTTTCGTCTGTTCGGACAGCACAGGTTCCAACGTGGAGTACAGGATTACGATGTCCTGAAGCTGAAAGCGGATGGCCATGCCTTCGAAACGCGGCGGCTCGGCCATGGTTTTGTTGTCCAGCGCCTCTTTCGTCTGTTTGATGAGACGGACTGTTTCGTACAGGTACGCTTCCTCCCAGGTCGCCGAGTTGTAGCTGAAGAAGCACCGGACATAATCAATCTTCTTGTTCGCATCCCACATCTGAAAATCGAGAGTCGGTCGTCGACGATTGCTGTAGCCTATGACGTCGCCTCCGTTCGCGTCCCCCAACGCGACGCCGTACGGCTCGAACGCCTCGGCCAGGACCTTCGAATAGACCATGAACATCAGCTTGAGGTTGGCGGGATCTTCCAGCCCGCGATTTTGTGGGACGCACACCAGACTATACAGCCGCTTGAATCGGGCGCGCGTGTAGCCGCGCTCGTCCGCGAAGTACCAGGACCCTCCCCAGAGGCCGCCGGTCAACGGAACCTCAGCGTGGTACCGGCGATGCAGCCGCGCTGAAGTCTCTTTGGCCACGACATCGAAGAGCTCGTTGAGATAGAGCGAGTTGGCCCGACCATCCGGAGCAAACACCGGTCCGGAAGCCGTCGGGACTTTATCGCGGATGACCTTCGCGCCCATCTCGGATCAGCTCGCCGGCACCAAGATCAGGAACCACGGGGGCGCCTCTTTGGTCATCTGGTCGAAGACGTATGCCGTTCTCCCCAGCGGGATACCTGGGAAGATAGCTCCGCGCCGAATCTCGATATAACGAAAGCCATACGTCTCTCCTTGTTTCTTCTTCATATCCAAAACTCGAGGAATATCCTGGCGGATCTCAGACAGAACCATCTTCTCACCTACGGCCAGCTGCGACAACCGCTCATAGGCAGGCCCGAAAAACTTTCCAACGTTGCTCTCGGTGAAAAACACCCCCTGGGGCCGCGCCCCCTCATCGGGAAGAAGCTGGGAGAGGATTTCCCAAAAGACCTCCGTATCCACGGCTCCCAGGACGCACAGCTTGCCCTTGCGGGAGAGCAGATCCAACAAGGCCAGCGGGCCGTACACATCAAACTTCCATGGAGGAAAAGTAAACCATTCTCCCTTGTTCAAGACCTTGAGCACGTCACGCCCATTGACCCGCGCGCGCCGAAACTCCCCCTTGGTCTCGCGCAAGTGCGTTTGGATCGCCTGCTGGCCGAGCCGCGACGGCTCATAGGCGAAAGTGGGGGACGCCGGGCTATGGCATACCGCCACGGCGTAACGGGCGCACCCGGTGCGCCAAGCCGCTGGGGCAAACATATCCTGATTGCCGACGAATCTGAACTGCAGGCGCGGCGATGGGTTCTTCTGCAGCCGTTCCAGACGGTCGCGTTCCGCCTGGACCAGCACGCCGAATTGCTCCCGCGGGTCGAGGCGATCGAATGCGTGCAGAAGCAGGTCCCGTCCCGCTCCCTCCAGCTTCTTCAAGTACTGCCCGACTATATTCTCTTCAAAGGTGAGATCACCGGCGCCGCAGTCCACGATCGACGCGACATCCGACTCCAGCAGCACATCGAACGGATTCTCCCTGCTCCGAACGATCGCTTCGATTGCTTCTTGGGTCATGGTCGAAACAGGCTCCGTTCGTTCGGCTCCTCCCACGCCCAATAACAGACACAGGTTCCGGATGGCCTTCGTGGGGTTGAGGCCGGTCAAGTCGCGAAGCGCCTCAGTGGGAATCGTTTTCAGACCGGCGCGCCTGCCATGGGACAGAAGCAGGAGGAGTTCTTCACGAATGCCGGGATCGAGAGAAGAGCTGGCCACCGCCGCTTCCAGGCGCTGGATGGTGTCCGATACGACGGACGGCGCGACCAATCGCCGCGAGGCCATCCAGGCCTGGTGGTTGTTTTCGACGACCTCCCGCAAACGTTCGCGAAAGGCCGTCACCCCCTGCTGATTGAGTGGCATAGCAGCTACAATGCAACGTCGTAAGTATATACCCTCGCGCAGACTTCGAGTCAAGGCAGGGCAAAAACCAGCACGGAGCCCGCTCCTCAGTATCCGCGGTCAATCCGCCGGCATGTAGAAGGACTTATTGACCATGTCATGCAGAGCCGGCGAGGTGAACCACAGCATCCCGCGTTTCGAGTGCTTGCTGTAGCTGAGGGTGATGTCCATCTGATCGCCGTTCCACAAGACCTGAGGGATCGTCCTGCGTTCGGCAGAGGGCAGCTTGCCGTAGTGCTCTTCGAGCCATTCTATCAGCTTGGCCCGATTGTCGAGCCCCTCGTAAACAAGGTGGATGGACTCCAAGCGACCGTCTGCAAACCGGTAGCGGACCTTCAGAAAGGAGACGCCGTTCAGCGTGCACGCCTCGGCCGGATTCTCATAGAGGCTCACCTCCTGGACAAAATCCCCGCTCCAAGTCTCGATGAGTTTGAAGGAGGGATAGTCAGAGAGCGGCGTGGTGAGCTGGTACCCGTTGAAGACATTGGACTCGGTGCTGATCTGGCCCGCTCCGGCTCGGTCAAGACAGACGCTGACCATTAGAAGAGAGAGGACGAGTGGCGTCCAGGTTTTCATGGGCAAGAAGCGTACCACAACAGCGGCCAGTCGTCATCACGAATTCATCTTGGAGTTCGACGGGCAATCAGGGTGGAAACATCGTCGTCTCATTTACAGCATCGGCCCGCGATCGTCTCGGTTCTCCACACCTCGTGATCGCGCACCGTCTTGCAATCCGATTTGCCCAAGAGGACGGCCATCAGAGTCCCCGTGTTACTGAAATCGGCGGCCTGGCCTTCGACCCCCTTAATCGTCTGCGTGCCCGTCCATTCCCAGTTCCCAACCATATTCTTTAAGTGGAGTTTTCCAGCGCTCGTCTCCTTGCACGCCGTTTGCCATTCAGAGGCGCTGCAGAGTCGTTTGCCGGAACTCGCGCAGGTCTTCTCAGCCTTACGAAGGTCCCCGCTGAACGTTTGGTCGATCTCTATGCAGAATCCCCCGCGCTCCGCGCTCACCCCCACCATTCCAGGCGGGCAGGATGTGGGAGCCGTGGTCGAGAGCTTCTGCGGCGCGCCGCTCTCGCGTTTGGCCGGACCTGCCCCTCCGATTTGCAATTCTTTGACCTTGAAGCTGGTCTTCGCACTCCCGATGGGCGTCGTGACTTCAAGCGTGACGTCGCCCGGGGGAACCGTCGCCGGCACATGTATCGATAGGTCCAGCGTTTTGGGCTTTGCCGCATAGGCGCCAACCTCGATGCCCGGTACGCTCAGTTTCACGGTCGCGCCGATCAGGTTCTTGCCTTTCAGCCGCAGAACCGCGGGAGCGCCGGGCGGGATGGCGACGGTT
>Ga0207646_10004415_pt1 | contig 15298 bp, 15 predicted proteins | sample KBSK5502metaG_FD_184343 | JGI IMG/M metagenome (GOLD analysis project Ga0207646, IMG submission 184343) | Corn, switchgrass and miscanthus rhizosphere microbial communities from Kellogg Biological Station, Michigan, USA - KBS K5-50-2 metaG... | ecosystem: Host-associated > Plants > Roots >... | reverse complement strand
CGGATCTCGTACGCCTCACGAACAGCCTGTGCGTAGTTGTGGTTCTCGTGGTCGTGGCTGATCGTGACGAGGTCGGCGTCGAGCCGCTGCAGCTTCAGCCCGATGGCCGGCGGGTATGGGTCGGTGACGACGGCGGCGCTGCGGCCGCGGAGCCGGAAGCAGCCGTGTCCTAGCCAGGTGACGTCCAAGTTTGTCTCCTTTGTCTCCTACATTCGGTTGGGCGCCGTGACCCCGATGAGGTCGAGCGCCGTCTTCAAAGTGTGACGCGCCGCGCGGCACAGCTCGAGACGGGCGCGGGTGAGGTCGGGGTCGTCGACCACCACACGATGCTCTGCCGTCTCGTTGCCGGCGTGGTAGAAGCGATGAACCGCGGTCGCGAGGTCATGCACGTAATAAGGAATGCGATGCGGTTCGAGCAGACGGGTCGCGTCCTCCACGACCTCCGGCCAGAACGCCAGCTCGCGCGCGACGTCCAGTTCCCACGGGTGGACGAGGAGAGCCACCTCCGCGCGTTCGGGTAGCCGCGCATGCTTCTCGCTCGCCGTCCCTTCGACGTTGACGAGCCTGGCGTGCGCGTACTGGGCGTAATAGACCGGGTTCTCGCTGCTTTGCGTGAGCGCAAGCTCGAGGTCGAACTCGATCGTTGTGTCGGGCGAGCGCAAGAGATAGAAGTAGCGCACAGCGTCGACCCCGACCCGGTCCACCAGCTCGTCGATCTCAACGAACCGGCCGGCGCGCTTCGACATCTTGCCCTCCTTGAGGTTGACCATCTGGTGAAGGATGATCACGAGCAGCTCCGGGTCGATCCCGAGGCCGGCCGCGGCGCCTTTCATGCGAGCCACGTAGCCGTGATGGTCCGAGGCCCACACCTCGACAACTCGATGGAAATGCCTACGCTCGAACCTGCTGAGCAGGTACCCGAGATCTGAGGCGAAGTAGGTCGGCTCGCCGTTGGACCTGATGACGACGCGGTCCTCCTCCTCGTCGTCCGCCTCCCCAAACCACAGCGCGCCGTCGCGCTCCTTGAGAAGGCCGGCCTCGCGCAGCCGATCGATTGCCACCTGCGGCAGCCCCTGCTCCCAGAGCCGAGACTCCGGGAACCATTCGTCATAGCGCACGTTCAGCTTGGCGACGCTGGCTCGGAGCTGTTCCACGATCACGGCGATCGCGTACTGGCGGACCTGCGTCTGCGCCTCTTCCGCGGGCAGTGAATCGACGTCGCGCAGGTCGCGCTTGGCCACCTCCGCGAGCTCGGTCACGTACGCCCCGGCGTAGCCGCCCTCGGGCGGCTCTTCTCCGTGCATCCGCGCCCACACCGAAGCACCGAACCTGCGGGCCTGAGTGTTCTGGTCGTTGACGTAGTACTCGCGCTCGACCTTGTGGCCGGTGAACTCGAGCAGCCGGCTCATGGAATCGCCGAGGATCACGCCGCGGCCGTGCCCGATGTGCATTGGCCCCGTCGGGTTGATGCTTCCGAACTCCACCTGGAGGCGCTCGCCTCGGCCGAGGTCGGCCGCGCCATATCCACTACCGCTCGCCGCCACCTCGGCGACGAGCCGGCGCAGCCATACCGCGGTCAGCCGGAAGTTGACGTAACCGCCGGCCGCCTCCGCGGTCGCCGCGCCGTCGGGCACCGCGATCGTTTTCGCGATCGTCTCGGCGATCTGTGGCGGCGCCTTGCGAAGCGCGCGAGCGAGCTTGAGACCCGCGGGGCTCGCATAGTCACCGTGATCGACGCCCTTCGCCCGCCCGAGCTCGAGGTCGGGCAGCGCGCCATCGACGCCCAACGAGCGAACAGCATCCGCCAGCGCCGCGCCGATCCGGCTCCTGATCCCCATCCTCGGCTGTTCAGTCATCAGCAGGACGGGTGCACGCCGGCCAGGGTCAGCTGTACCTGGGTCGAAGTGCCTCCACGCGTGTAGGTGACGGTGACGCGCTGGTTGGGATGGAAGCGCGATCGCAGCAGCAGCGACAGCGGGTGCGCGGTGTCGACCGTTACGTCGTCCAGCTGGGTGATGACATCGTCCGGCTGCAGCCCGGCCGTTGCCGCCGGGCCGATCTTGTCGACAGCCGCGAGCCGGCTGCCCTCCGGCGCGCCGATGAGCGCGGCGGACTGCTGGGTCAGGACCGTGCTCGTGGCGCCCAGGGAGGCGACCACCAGCTGGCCGCTGGAGAGGATCTGTTGGACGTCGTCCTGGATGTCGGCGGTGTTGACACCGAAGCCTCCGCTCGACGCTTGCGCGGCCATCGAGACACCGATGACCTGGCCGCCGACGTTGAGCAGCGGGCCGCCCGCCGTGGCGGGATCGATGACAGCATCGGTCTGGATCGTGTCGCTGAGCTCGACGCTCTGGTCCGATGCGACCGGGTCGGTCACCCTGACCGGGCGGTGCAGCGCGGTGATGATGCCGCGGGCCACGGCGCTGCCGTTGAGCGGTCCGGCCACTGCAACCAGCACCTGGCCCTGCACGAGCGCGGTCGGGTCCGCGAAAGCCAGGGTCGGCAGGCCGCTGACCTGGTCGATCTTGATCACGGCCACCCCCGTCTGGCAGTCGTAGTCGACGAGGCGCGCCTTGCGCGGTTTGGCATCACCGAGCAGGAGCACCGTCAGCGTGCTCGAGTGCGCGACCACCTGCACGTTGGTGACGATGTAGCCGTCGCTGGTCGCCAGATACCCGGAGCCGCCGCTCACCGAAGGCTGCAGCTGGGTCACGATGCTGACAACGGCCGGCTTGGCTCGGGCGGCCGCCTGGACGATGGCGGAATCCTCCGAGATCGTGACTCCCGACCGCAGGTTGACCGACTGGGGATTCGTACGCGATTGGAGCTGGAGCACTCCCAGCGTGACTGCGCCGGCGACGAGCGCCGCAATGACGACAACCGCCGACACGAGCATGACCGGCCTCCAGGGGCCGCGCCTCGCCGCCAGTCCATCCGCCTTGGCCGCAGTCGCATCGTCGGGCGCATCTCGCCCGGCGACCTCAGATCTCACCCTGCGAGTTTAGGTTGGCCCCTGCTGCTCGGTCGGGTACCAGGTCAGCACGAGCTGCCTGTTGTTCTCGAAGCCGGCGGACTGGTACAGCCGGACCGCCGCCTCGTTGTCGGGACGCGTCCAGACGTAGCCGAGCGTGACACGCCGCTCGCGAAACAGCCGGACCGCCTGCTGCATGAGCATCTCGCCGACGCCCTGGCCGCGATGCTCCGGCGAGACGTAAACCTCAGCGACCTCGCCCTCGAGGCCGGTGCCCGGATCGAAGAGGACGATCCAGCAGAAGCCGATCACGGCACCGATTTCGTCGCGCACTGCGAAGACGACGTTCTCGCCGCGGAACATCGAGGGCACTGTCGCCAGGTGGTCTTCGATCTCTTCGCGGCGGAGCTGCGGGTGGTCGGAGTAGTGGACCTGTTCGCCCATGTGCAGCTCGACGAGCAAGGGCTTGATGAGGTCGTACTCGCCGTCTGCCAGGCGTTCCACGTCGAGTGTCCTCATTGTCTCGATGGTAGCCTAGGCGCCCACGGAAAATTCGCATTCATCCCGTGAAATGCCGACGTAGCTCAGCTGGCAGAGCAGCCGCCTCGTAAGTGGCAGGTCGTGAGTTCGAATCTCACCGTCGGCTCCATCGTCAGCTCTTTTGAGGTCTGGCCCCCAGACCACCAAGACCGGGCCATGCGATGGAGATCAACACGACCGACTCCAGGGACAGGATCAACGCAGGCGGCAGGACTAGAGACAACTCCAGCAGAACGAAGCCCAGGACCAGCGCTCCGACCTGCCACTCCGACGGTTTGGAGCGAAGGATCAGCCAGCCGGCCACGAACAGAATCGCGAAGTCCTGGAAGCCGACGTAAGGAGTGAACGGGAGCGACCCGACGATGCCCGCCGCGATCGGCATGCCGGCACCTGCGCCTCGGTGGCGCCAGGCCGCCAGGACCGTCACCGCGGCGACTATCGCCTCGCTGACATAGAGCGGTGGACCGAGCCCGACCAGGCCCGAGAACGCGTAGCGCCGGGTGATCTCCCACTGCGACGCGAGGTTCAGCACGTCGCGGTACCGGGCGAAGCCGTCAGCGCCGAGCATCGCCAGAGCCACCAGGGCGATGACCAGGGTGGCGGCCACCCAGGCCCCGAATACGCGCGCGTGGCCCGAGACGAGCAGGCAGAGGGGAACGAAAAGGGCCAGCTGTGGCTTGAGTGCGACCGCGCTCAGAACGAGCCCGGCGACGACCGGCCGGTCGCGGTCGGCGAACCACCAGCAGGCGGCCACGGCCGCGACGACAAGCGCGACGGGCTGGCCGACCATCACGCCGAACGCAACCGGGAAAACGCCGAGCAGCATCGCCAGGTGCGCGGCCCTGGCCAGGCGGCCGCCGGGCGCCGCCAGGTACCAGGCAAGCACGAGGGCGACGAGAAGCAGGGCGGTCCACACCACGAGCGCGGCGGTGAACGGCAGGACGGTCAGCGGAGTGACCAGCCAGACCAGGGGTGGCGGATTCAGGAACGGCGACCAGTAGAACCCACTCCCCAGCCCCTCGACGGCCTGTTTCTGAGCCGGCAGGTCGTAGAGGTGGCTGTACCCCTGGTGCAGCCCGGTCAGCGCGGCCCCGTACATCAGGCGGAAGTCATTGCGCACGCGGTATTGCGGGATGTAAGTGACGACGGCCGCATAGATATCGAATCCGATGAGCAGCAGCCCGCCCCACAGGCCCGCGGCCGCCCACAGCCTGGTCCTGGCGCGGACGTACGCATCGAGGGTGAGCGACCAGACCACCGCAGACAAAAGGTAAGGGCTCGGACCGAAGTCCGAGCCCTTTGGCGGGTCTATGCCGACCGCGAAGCCTTAGTTGACTTCCCTGTAGTCGGCGTCGACGACGTCCTCTTCCTTCTTCTTCTCGCCACCGTCGTGGCCGTCCGACTCGGCCGATGACGACGAGGTCCCACCCCCGGCGCCGGCACCCTGGTAGATGTGCTGGCCGATCTTTTGCAATGCCTCGTTGAAATCGTCCATCGACCGCTTCAGCGCGTTCGTGTCCGATCCCTTGGCCGCGCTCTTGAGCGCCTCCAGCTTCGTGTTCACCTCGGTCTTGACGTCGTCCGGAATCCGGTCGGCGTTGTCCTTGATGACCTTCTCGGCCTGGTGGATCATGTGGTCCGCCTGGTTGCGAACCTCGACCTCTTCGCGCTTCGCGCGGTCCTCGCCGGCGTGGAGCTCGGCCTCCTTGACCATGCGCTCGACCTCGTCTTTCGCGAGGGTCGACGACGCGGTGATGGTCACCGACTGCTCGCGCCCGGTGCCCTTGTCCTGGGCCTTGACGTTGAGGATGCCGTTCGCGTCGATGTCGAACGTGACCTCGATCTGCGGCATGCCCCGCGGCGCGGGCGGGATCCCGTCCAGGTGGAAGCGGCCGAGGGTGCGGTTGTCCCGCGCCATCTCGCGCTCGCCCTGGAGGACGTGAACCTCGACCGACGTCTGGTTGTCGGCCGCGGTCGAGAACACCTGCGACCGCGATGTCGGGATGGTGGTGTTGCGATCGATCACCTTGGTGGCGACCCCGCCCAGCGTCTCGACGCCGAGGGAAAGCGGGGTGACGTCGAGGAGCAGGATGTCCTTGACTTCGCCCTTGAGCACTCCGGCCTGGATGGCTGCCCCGACGGCGACCACCTCGTCCGGGTTGACTCCCTTGTGGGCTTCCTTACCGCCAAGCAGGTTCTTGACCAGCTGCTGGATGACGGGCATGCGGGTCGATCCACCGACGAGAACCACCTCGTCGATCTGCTGCGGCGTGAGGTTGGCGTCCTTGAGCGCAGCCAGGAACGGACCGCGGCACCGCTCCGTCAGGTCGGCGGTCAGCGATTCGAACTTGGCGCGGGTGAGCGTCATCTCGAGGTGCTTCGGACCTGTCTGGTCGGCGGTGATGAACGGCAGGTTGACCGTCGTCTCGAGCCTGCTCGAGAGCTCGATCTTCGCCCGCTCCGCAGCCTCGGTGAGGCGCTGCAGTGCCTGGCGGTCGGCTTTCAGGTCGATGCCGTTCTGCTTCTTGAACTCTTCGGCGAGCCAGTCGACGATCCGGCGGTCGTAGTCGTCGCCACCCAGGTGGGTGTCGCCGTTGGTGGCCTTGACCTCGAAGACGCCGTCGCCCACGTCGAGGACGGAGACGTCGAAAGTGCCACCGCCGAGGTCGAAGACCAGGATCGTCTCGTTGGCCTTCTTGTCGAGTCCGTATGCGAGCGATGCGGCGGTGGGCTCATTGATGATGCGGAGCACGTTGAGGCCCGCGATTTGGCCGGCGTTCTTGGTCGCCTGCCGCTGCGAGTCGTTGAAGTACGCGGGCACGGTGATGACCGCGTCCGTGACCTTCTCGCCAAGGTAGGCCTCGGCGTCGGTCTTGAGCTTTTGCAGGATCATCGCCGAGATCTCTTCGGGAGTGAAGTCCTTGTCCACTGCTGGGACGTGCACGACGACGCGGTCGTCCTTGCCAGGCTTCACCTGGTACGGGACGATCTTCCGCTCGGACTCCACCTCGGCAAACTTGCGCCCCATGAAGCGCTTGATGGAGTAGACGGTGTTCTCCGGGTTCACGGCGGCCTGCCTGCGGGCAAGCGTCCCGACAAGCCGCTCACCGGTCTTCGTGAATGCGACGACCGAGGGGGTGGTCCGCGAACCTTCCGCGTTCGGGATGACGACGGGCTCGCCGCCTTCCATGACGGCGATGACCGAGTTGGTCGTCCCCAGGTCGATTCCTACGGTTTTCGGCATCTGTTTGCTATTCCTCCCGCGCCAAAGACGGCGCGAATTTCAATTGTCAACTCCTCACCTTGTTCCCCAGGCATTGGGACCTGAAACGCGATCCCGGTAGTCTTTCCCCGATGCCCATTTTCGAGCTCGACCCGGTCGACCAGATCGCCATCGCTGCGGTCGGCCAGCCTGGGCAACGCCAGTTCTTCCTCCTCGCCAGAGGTTCCGGGCGGACCCTGACGCTGACCTGTGAGAAATCCCAGGTCCAGGCTCTGCTCGTGCGCCTGCAGCAGATGATGGCGGCGCAGGGCATCGAGGCGGCCGAGGCTTCGGGCGCCGAGCGCGCGCAGGGCGCGTCTCCAACTGACGCGAACCTCCAGCCTGGCGAGCCTGAGTGGCAGGTCGGCGAGATGGGCCTGGGGTACCACGAGGACAGGCGCATGTTCGTGCTTGTCGCGAGCGAGGCGGCCACCGGTGACGAGGAAGCGCCCACCGAATCGCCGAGCGTCCGCTTCTGGCTGAGCCACCAGCAGGTCCTCGCCTTCTCCAAACAGGCTGAGAACGTGCTGAGCGCCGGGCGGCCCTTGTGCCCGCGCTGCGGCCTGCCCATGGACCCCGCCGGCCATCCATGCCCGGTCAGCAACGGTGCCCGACCGATCTTCTGACCTGGGGCCGGTGGAGGCTGAGCGTCTGCTCGCGAAGCTGCCCGAGATGCGGCTGGCAGGCGTCCTTCACGGCGCTTCCAACTACACGTTTCTCGCCACCCTCGAGCCGCACGCGCCAGACGGGCTGCGGGTCGTATACAAGCCGGCGCGCGGAGAGTCGCCGCTCTGGGACTTTCAGGCGGGGACTCTCTACAAGAGGGAAGTCGCCGCCTATGAGCTCAGCAAGGTCATCGGCTGGCCGAACATCCCGCCCACGGTCGTGCGCCGCCGCGCCCCGCACGGCGTCGGCATGGTCCAGCTGTTCGTCGACTCCGACAACCGGCATTTCCTCTCCGAGCAGTCGTCGTTCCGCGACACGTGGATCAGGGTTGCGCTGTTCGACGTCATCACGAACAACGCCGATCGCAAGTCAGGGCACTGCCTGTTCGACGATGAGAACCACGTCTGGGTCATCGATCACGGGCTCACCTTCCACACGGACCAAAAGCTGCGGACGGTCATCTGGGATTTTGCCGGCGAGCGGCTGCCGGGCGACCTGTGCGGTGACGTGGAGCGGGCGCTGACGAGCCTTCAGTCCGGCGACCTGGCAGGCGCCATCGACCGGCTGCTCGACCCGCCGGAGGTCGAGATGCTGCGGCGACGCCTCCGCGGCGTCCTGGATCCGGGTTGGCGATTCCCGGAGCCGTCGTCCGCGTGGTCGATCCCGTGGCCCCCGATCTGAGGTACCCTTCGGCCTTCGAGTTGAAGTTCCTCAAGGTCCTGGTCGTCGTGCCGCTGTGGCTGGTGCTCGTGGCGGCGACTAACCCGCCGTCTCCGTCGCCGACGACCCAAAGCCCGCCACCTCAGTCGCCCTCACCGAGTCCGCCTCCACCGTCGCCGTCCCCGATCCCGACCCCCACCCCGGTCGGGGCCAACATCGTGCTGGACGTCGCCGCAGGCGGGCCCAGTACGCATATCAATGTCGCCGGCACGTCGTTCCTTCCCAACGAATCGATGACGCTCTACTGGGACACCGACTCGCACGTCGCGGCGAATGTGACCACCGACGGCAACGGCAACTTCACGAAGGCGGTCACGCCGTTCCCCGGCGACAGCCCCGGCGTGCACCACCTGTGCGCGAGCGTGCCACCGAAGCCCTGCGCCAACTTCACCCTCGAGGGTTCGCCCACACCGACCCCGGCCGCCTCGCCTTCGCCGTCGCCCTCCCCCACACCGTCTGAATCGCCATCCCCGACCCCGAGCGCATCACCGGTGATGCTCACCACGAACTCCGGGCGCAGCGGGCTGGACGTGATCACCAGACCGCCGTTCGTCTTCTTGCCGATCATCGGCCTCCTCGCGATTCTTGCCGCGCTTGCGTACTGGCTGCTGATGCGCGTGGACCGCACGCCGGTGTTGCCGTCCGCGTCGGTGGTCCACAGGAGCGCCCGCCCCGACATCGGCCCGCCTCCGCAACGAAGCCCGGCCGGCCCACCGCCCGCGCAGATGCAGCCGCCGCCCGAGGATGCGACCCCGCCCGCGCCCCCCGACCCACCTGCGTAGTGGCCGCGAAACGCGGGCGTCCTTAGACTGACGCGCGAAATGGCGCTCCTCGAGGTGCGTGATCTCGCCGTCCGCTTCGGTGGCGTCGTCGCACTCGACCACGTGTCATTCGCGGTCGAGGCAGGCCAGGTGGTCGGGCTGATCGGACCGAACGGCGCGGGCAAGACGACCCTCTTCAACATCATCACCCGCGTCTACAGGCCTTCCGCGGGCACCGTCACCGTCGACGGATCGCCGGTCACGCAGATGGCGCCACATGAGGTGCTCCGGCACGGCGTCGCTCGGACATTTCAGAACCTCGCCCTGTTCCGCTCGATGACGGTGCTCGAGAACGTCCTCGTCGGCGACCACATCAAGACGCGCAGCGGCTGGCTCGAGGCGTCGGTGCCGCTGCCCTCGGCATTGAACGCGGAGGCGGCCTCTCGGAAGCGAGCGATAAAGACTCTTGAATTCGTCGGCATCGCTCAGCTGGCCGGTCACCCGGTCGCGACCCTTCCCTTTGGCACTCAGAAGCGCGTCGAGCTTGCGCGCGCGCTCGTCTCGCAACCGCGCCTTCTCCTTCTCGACGAGCCGGCCGGCGGCATCAGCCACGAGGAGGTGGACGGCATGTCCCGCCTCCTGCGCCGCGTCCACAGCGAGCTGGGCATGACGATGCTGCTGGTCGAGCATCACATGGGGTTCGTCATGGGAATCTCCGACCACGTAGTCGTCCTCGACTTCGGCAAGAAGATCGCCGAGGGCAGCCCATCCGACGTGCAGAGGAACCCGGTGGTCATCGAAGCGTACCTGGGCGCTGCATGACGGCCCTCCTTGAGCTCGAAGAGGTCCGCTGCGGCTACGGGCCGACGTCGGTCCTTCATGGCGTGTCTCTGTCCGTGCCGGACGGCGGCATCGTCTCCCTCCTCGGCGCCAACGGCGCCGGCAAGACGACCACCCTTCGCGCCATCACCGGGGGAGTTCCCTGGACCGGAGAAATACGCTTCGCGGGCCAATCTCTCCGGCACAAGCCCACCGAGGACATCGTCAGGGGCGGCATCGCGCACGTCCCTGAAGGCAGGGGCATCCTGACCGAGCTGACCGTCGACGAGAATCTTCGCCTGGGCGAGCACACGCGGAAGGACCGGGCGGGGGTCCGCAAGGATTACGACCGCGTGTTTGAATATTTCCCGGTGCTGCGCGAGCGCCGCAAGCTCTCGGCCAGCACGCTCTCCGGCGGCGAGCAGCAGATGCTCGCGGTGGGCCGAGCGCTCCTCATGAGTCCCCGCCTGATGCTGCTCGACGAACCGTCGCTCGGGCTCGCCCCGATCGTCGTCCGCTCCATCTTCGAGATCATCCGCACCATCAACGAGGCCGACCACGTCGCGGTGCTGCTGGTCGAGCAGAACGCCCGCCTCGCACTCGAGATCTCGACCCAGGCGTATGTGCTGGAGGTGGGCCGAATCGCGGTCCATGGCGCCAGCGCGGACCTCAAAGGCAACGATTCAGTCCGCCGTTCATACCTGGGCTACTAAACAGATGCAGGAATTCATCCAGCAGGTCGTGAGCGGCATCGCCAGCGGGGGCATCTTCGCGAGCCTCGCCCTCGCGCTGGTGCTGATCTACAACGCGATGGGCCTGGTCAACTTCGCACAGGGTGAGATGGCGATGTTCGCGACTTTCATCGCCTACACGCTGATCTCACACGGGGTCAACTACTTCATCGCCTTCCCGCTCACGCTCGGGCTCGCATTCATAGGCGGCGTGCTGATCGAACGGGCGGTCATCAGACCCGTCGAGCGCGCGCCGGTCCTCACGCTGGTGATCGTCACACTCGGCCTCGCGACCCTGATCAACGGCGCCGCCGGGTTCCTGTTCGGTTACACGCCCAACTATTTCTCGAGCCCTTTCTCAGCGCATACCGTGAACATCCTCGGCGCCTTCGCCAGCTACCAGGACCTGAGCGTGATCGCGGTCTCGGGAATCGTGCTGGTCGCGATCTATCTGCTGCTCCAGCGCACGACGCTCGGGCTCACGTTGCGCGCCGCCGCCCATCACCCCGAGGCGAGCCGCCTGCTCGGCGTGCGAGTGAGCTGGATGCTGGCGCTGGGTTGGGGACTCGCGTCGGCGGTCGGAGCGGTGTCGGGGATCATGGTCGCCCCCATCCTGCTGCTGGAGCCGAACATGATGCAGACGATCATCATCTATGCCTTCGCGGCGGCGGTGCTCGGGGGCATCGACAGCCCGCTCGGCGCGGTCGTCGGCGGCTTGATCGTCGGTGTCACGGTCAACCTGGTCGGTGCGTACGTCGTCGGAGGCGACCTCGAGCTGGCGGTGGCGCTGGCGATCATCATCGGCGTGCTGGTGATCAAACCAAATGGTCTCTTCGGCCGCGCCGCCGCCCGCAACGTTTAAGTGATGCAGCGGATCCGTAACGCGCCGCCCCTCTACTTCCTCGGCGTCATCGTCTTGCTCTTCTTCATCGGCCTGCCGACCGTCGTCTCCAGCTTTCAGAGCAGCGAATGGACGCAGGTGCTCATCTTCGCGATCGTGATCATGGGTCTCAACATCCTGGTCGGCTACAGCGGCCAGATCTCGCTGGGTCACGGAGCGTTGATGGCGGTAGGCGCCTACACGAGCGCGATCCTCATCCACCGGTATCAGGTCGACTACCTGCTCACCATCCCGATCGCCGGCCTTCTCACCGGTCTGGTCGGCTTTGTCCTCGGCATCCCTGCCCTTCGACTTTCGGCGCTCTATCTCGCGCTCGCGACCTTTGCCCTCGCGGTGGTGGCACCAAGCCTCATCAAGCGCCCCGTGCAGCTCACCGGCGGGGTGCAGGGCATCCTCCTCACCCCACCCGACCCGCCCCAGTTCGCCAAAGATGGGTTCGCAGCGGTTACCGGCGGGCTGGGCATGACCAGCGACCAGTGGATGTACTACGTGAGTCTTGTTCTTGCACTCCTGCTTTTCTGGCTCGCCTGGAACATCGTTCGCCACCGCCCAGGCCGGGCGATGAGGGCGATTCGTGACCGAGAGGTGGCGGCGGCGGCATCCGGCATCAACGTCGCCGCCTACAAGACCATGGCGTTCGGCATCTCCGCCTTCTACGCGGGCATCGGCGGAGCCCTCTACGGGTTGAGCATCGGGTTCGTGAGCCCGGACACGTTTCCGCTGGCCCTGTCCTTCCAGCTGCTGGTTGGCGCCGTCATCGGCGGCCTGGCTTCGATAACCGGCCCCCTGGTCGGCGGCATCTTCACCTTCTGGCTGCCGATCGTGTCCAGCCAGTTCGTCGCTTCGCAGCCCTGGATCCCGACCGGGATAGCGGCGGCCTTCAAGAACGCGGGACCGCAGGTGACCTACGGGGCGCTGCTGATCGTGATCATGATCTTCGCCCCCAACGGGGTCGTCGGCCTGGTCACCGTGGGCTATGCCCGCCTGCAGGCCCGGCTCCGCGGGGCCGGTGATCGGGGAAGTGGACAGATGCCTTCCGACCCCCAGACTGTTTAAATACGTAAACAGAAAAACAGGAGGAGCTTCTATGGCAAAAATGGGACCACGTCTCGGGGTGCTTGTAGCCTTCCTCGTGACCATGGCCGCCTGCGGAGGCTCCAACGCCCCCGCGGCGCAGAGCGACGTCGGCATCACCGCCAACTCGATCCTCCTCGGCAACACGATCGCCCAGTCGGGGCCGGCCCGAGCCTATGGGACGATCGGGAATGCCGAGAACGCCTACTTCACCTACATCAACAACACCAAGGGCGGCATCAACGGGCGAAAGATCAACTTCAAGATCCTTGACGACGGCTATGTGCCCGCCAACGCGGTCACTTTGACAAAGCAGCTGGTCGAGCAGGACCAGGTGTTCGCCATGTTCAGCGGCCTCGGCACACAGAATCAGACATCAGTACGCGACTACCTCAACGCCAAGCAGGTGCCGCAGCTGTTCGTGGCCACCGGCGCCACCACCTTCATGGCCGATTACAGCGCGCACAACTGGACCATCGGCTGGCAGCCTCCCTACCAGGGCGAGTCTCGCATCTACGCCAAGGACATCCTCGCCAACCACGCCAGCGCCAAGATCGGCGTCCTGTACCAGAACGACGACTACGGCCTGGACTATCTGAAAGGCCTTACCGATGGTCTCGGCTCGAGCGCTTCGCAGATCGTCGACAAGGAGAGCTACGACGTCACGGCAGCCGTACCAACGCTTGCGGCGCAGCTGTCGAAGCTGAAGGCCTCTGGCGTTGACACACTGTTCCTCTTCACCACTCCCGGCTTCACGATCGGCTCGCTGGCGATCGTGACCAAGATCGGGTGGGCGCCTCTGATCTACTTGAACTCCGTTTCCAACCCACAGGTCTACATGGGCCTGGCGCAGAAGTCGGGCGCGGCGCTCACGAATGTCACCAGCGTCGGGTACATCAAGGACCCAACCGACCCACAGTGGGCCAATGACGACGGCATGAAGCTGTACAAGACCGTCATCGCCAACTGCTCGACATGCAACGTCATGGACGGCTTCAACATCTACGGTGTGGCCGTCGCCTACACGATGGTCGACATCCTCACGCAAGCTGGTTCAGTCATGACACGCAAGAACGTGATGAACATCGCTGCCAACCAGCTCAACGAGACCAACCCGTTCCTGCTTCCAGGAGTCAAGGTCAAGACGACCTCGAGCGACCACTTCCCAATTACCCAGGAGCAGGTGATCCACTGGAGCGGCACCGGATGGACGCTCCAGGGCAACATCATCGACGAGCGCGGAACGATCAAGTAGCAGATTCTGAGCGGGGCCGGACGCACAGCCGGCCCCGCTACGATTTCGGTCAGTGCTGAACCGCCTCAAGCCGTACTGGCTGCACGCCTACCTGCTCACATACACACCGCTGCTGCTCCTCGCCGACAGCCGCATCGCCGCGCTGTGGCAGCAGTGGGCGCTGGGCGTGCTCACCTTCGTCCTGCTGTACCTGGCGGCGCTGAAGGCGCCCAAGGAGCAGCGCATGCAGGTCTGGATCTGCGTCGGCGTTGCGACCGGCTTCGAGATCTTCGGGTCATTGATCTGGGGCGTCTACCGCTACCGCCTGCACAACGTTCCGTTGTTCGTACCGCCAGGCCACGGCCTGGTCTACCTGTTCGGCCTGCTCGCGGCCCGGACGCCCGTGGTGATGCGGTACGGGCGCCGCGTGGGCCAGGTGATCCTCGCCGGTGCCGGCACGTGGGCGCTGCTGGGCCTGACCTTGCTTCCGCTGCTCACGGGCCGCGTCGACCTCCAGGGCGCGATGTGCCTTCCCGTGTTCGCATGGTTCGTCCTGCGCTCACCGCGCTGGCCGCTGTTCGCCGCCATCTTCATCGCCACGGGTGAGCTCGAGATATTCGGCACGTCGCTCGGGAACTGGTCCTGGCTGCCGGTCGCGCCGTGGACGCACATCCCATCCGGCAACCCGCCGTCGGTCATCGCCGGAGGCTACTGCGTGATCGACGCCTCAGTGCTTCTAGTGTTGCGAGCTGTGCATGCGCTGCGCTCGCAGGTCTCCTATAGGTGGGGTTTGAAAACCATCATGGCGAGTATCACCAGCACGATCAGCCCCAGGGCCTGACCTGTAATCCGACCCGTCCTCGCCAGGCTCACGAACGCCGCCGACGTGGTGTCGCCGGCTTCGGCCAGCTTGATCTGCTCTCGAAGCGACGGAGTGTAAAAACGGACCGCGAGGACGATGAGGACGACATAAAGGACGAGGGCGACGTCAATCCATAGCGCCGTGAACGAAAATCCCCCCAGAAACACCATCAGCAAGCCCGTCAGGAGCAGCACGCCGTACGCGGGGTTGGCGATGCGGTCGTCCAGGAATTTGATGCCTTTGAGGGCGAACGTCTCGTGCGCAGGCTCGCGCTGCGCCCGCGTGATCCAGACCACATAGCTGACGTTGAAGCCCACCGCGACGATCGCCGCAAGGATGTGGATGTACTTGACGATCAGAAATCCCATTGCTAGCCTCCCATCTCCACCGCAGCCGACCCGACTGTCGTCCGGTTCCCGTCGGGATCCTCGCCCCACACCTCGAGCTCGACGTGCGGGCCTTCCACCTTCGTGACGCGGCCGCGGGAGCGATACGGACGCCCCGGCACGTCGGTGCCTCGATAGCTGACCTCGAACGTTTTCAAAGTGCCCTGCTCGCCGAGCCAATCCGTGACCAGCTGACCTAGAAACGCAGCCTTGAGGAGCCCATGGAGGATCACGCCTGGAAGGCCGACGCCGCGCGCGAAGTCCTGGTCATAGTGGATCTCGTAGAAGTCACCTTGCGCGCCGGCGTACTGGACTAGCTGACGGGTGGTCGGGTGCTTGATCAGCTCGGGAAGCTCGTCTCCGACTTTAGG
>Ga0207646_10004411_pt1 | contig 15301 bp, 15 predicted proteins | sample KBSK5502metaG_FD_184343 | JGI IMG/M metagenome (GOLD analysis project Ga0207646, IMG submission 184343) | Corn, switchgrass and miscanthus rhizosphere microbial communities from Kellogg Biological Station, Michigan, USA - KBS K5-50-2 metaG... | ecosystem: Host-associated > Plants > Roots >... | reverse complement strand
ATGTCCGGCCCTAGCCGGCGGACGGCGCGGTCGTCGAGCTCGAGCGCGGGCCCGTTCCAGAGCACCGCCTCGCGCTCGGCGCCGCGCAGGATCAGCCAGGGCCGGCCGAAGAGCCTCGAGCCTCTCGCCCGCACCTGCCAGCGGCCGGACATGCGCAGGTGGCTGCGCAGGACGACTCCGTCCTCGAAGTGCAGGAGCAGGTTCTTGCCGACGGCCTCGACACCGACCAACACGCGACCATCGAGCCGCTCAACCAGGCGCTTGACGGCCGCGCGCGGGTGCGGAGTCTCGACCTCGACCCGCTCGCCGACGAGCACCTGGAGCCGCCGCACCGCCCTGGCCAGCGAATCGCCTTCTGGCATGTCTGCCAGCGTACTCTCGGGCCCTTCCTTGCTACCCTCGCGAACTGAGATGCGGCAGCGTCTGCTGATCGGAACCCTCGCCGCAGCGGTCGTCACCGGTACGGCGTTCGCGGGCTCGGCGCAGGTCGCACCGCGCTTGCTCTCGGCGAAGGCGCAGGCGCGTCATCTCGTGCTCGTCGCTCGCTTCGGCGACCTCGCTCCGCTCGACGTCCGCGCAGCGTCCCGGCCCGCCACCGGGCAGAACGGCGCGTTGCTGCCCGCCAACGTGCGCCTGAGCGCGCGCTTCGTCGGAGCCCAGGCCGCGAACGGAACCAGGCACTGGCGAAGCGCCGGCAGGCTCAGGCGTGGTGTCTATTGGGTGCAAGTCTCGGGTGAGGAGACAGGTGGCGTCACCGACTGCTCTCCCAAGCTGCGGAACTGCGTGACCCACTGGTCGAACGTCCGCCGCGTCGTCGTCTCCTAGCAACGCGAAGGGCGCCCGCAGGCGCCCCTCGCAAAGCCGTTCCTCCTTTCGAGCTACGTGTGCGCTGGGCAGGGGTTGGACGAGAGCACGTTGCGGTAGTCGTTGAGGCGCGTGGTCGGCGTCCAGACGGCGCCCGGATAGGTCAGCAGCAGAAGGGTCTGCCCAAACTCGGTCCCCGAGCTGCCGCCGAAGTTGTTCACCGTGCCCGGGTAGCTGGGGCCGCCCTCCGTCCACGCACAGCCCTTCAGCTTGGTGCTGTCGTTCGTGGAGAAGAACGGGTAGAACTGCGCGTCCCGCGGGGGGTTGCTGCAGTTCTTACCCGTCACGAAGCGATCGCAGTTCTGGAATTGCTCGATCCTCGACAGGTCGGCCTCGAACGCCACCCGGTCGTAGTCATGGCCATTGAAGGTCGGGCTCGTGAACGTGACCGGGTCCGGCGCGATCGAGTCGTGTCCGTTCCCCGGCCAGCTATTCGTCTTGTAGGACGTCCCGTCGAAATCGTTGTCCCCGCCGAGACAACCGCCGACCGCGACGAGGAGTGAGTCTCCCGCATCGAAGCAGCCGAAGTCGTCGGCGTCGTTCCGGCCGGTATCGGTCGCGTTCCCGCCGTCGTTGCAGTTGCCCGTGTTGTCGTCGACCGAGCTGCAGTACTCGAAGTGCCCGATCTCGTCCGAGAAGGCCACGTTGTAGCTGTGGGCCGCCCACGGGACGCGGGTGTGCTCGCTCGAGCTCGAGTACATCGGGTGGAACGAGTACGGGAGAACGTTGCACTTGCTGCTGCCGGGTTGGAAGAGCACGTGGTTCCAGCCGTTGTCGGCGCCGGCCGTCATCGAGCCGTGCTGACCGTTCGTCTTGTCGTGGATCTCGACCTTGAAGCCGGCTCTGGTGTCGTGCATCTTCAGCTCGATCACGTCGCCCGGGTTCATCAGCAGATCCTTGCTGAGGTCGGGCGTCGTCTGGTCGAACGGAGGCGCAAAGGCCGTCCGCGGGTCGACCGTCGCCTGGGGCTTGCCGTTCTTCGTGATGAAGGCGAACCCGACCGGCTCGTCGCCGGCGGAGTTCCGGCAGGCGTTGTTGTTGTTGACGTTGTTGTTGTAATCGATCGCGAGGCTGTCGATGTTCAGCGCCGCGCACCACTGGGTCGCCGTGCAGGAGACGCCGGGCTCCCAAGACACCCAGCCCGGCGGATAGAACTGCATCTCCATAAATGCTGTTCCGGCGTGGTAGCCGATGTAGTCGAGATTCGAGGGGTCGGTGCCGTCCTTGATGTTCGTGTCGCTGTCCGGAGTGCAGTCTCCGTGCGTGTATTCAGGCGCCGACTCGTTGTCACACATCGCCATCCCGAACCAAAAAGCCGGATGCTGCTGGAAGTTCCAGGTCGATCCGGTGCCGTCCTGCTTCGGCTGCGTGGCCGGGTCCTTCGGCAGCACGAACGTGTAATCGCTCGTGTTCCCTGAACCCTTCTTGTTCGAGTAGAAGAGCACTGACGGCTCGTCGTGGCCCGTGTAGGCGCCGGCGCCGCCAAGCGAGTCGGAGACCTCGGTGCACATCCAGGCGTTCGCGTTGCAGTTCCCACGAGCGCCGTAGCTGCTCGTCGACGCCGAGCTCTGGCCGGCGCTGCTTGGTGTTGCCGCGGCACCTGCCACGAGCAGCGTCACCAGGCCGGTAAGAAGCAGAGCGAATCTTCGCATCGCATTCCTCCCCTTGGTTTCAAGCCTGCCTCGAGTGTTCGCCTCACGGTGCTGGGCGGCTTGATGTGCCTCCCCTGCCGGATGCTTTTCGGTTCTCCCCCCTTCTCTCAGTCAAACCGTCCGGGCCGTGATAGACGGGGCTCTATACCTTGCCTACCTCCGGATTGTCAAGGCGGAATCGCCAGCTATTAACGCCGTAGGACGGCCGGGCGGGGGCCCAGCGAGAAAGCCGGCCCATGTCAGGCTACTGGCGTGCGCACACACCCAAAACTCCGGGCCGCAGCAGCCGGAGCGACCGCGGCGACGGTGTGGGGACTGCTCGAGCCGATCGACCAGCGTCTCTTCCGATGCGACTACTCGGACATCGCGGTGCTCGGCAAGGCGGTGACGGCCGGCTCGCGCTGGCGTGCTACGGGGTTCGCGATGCATGCGGTGAACGGCGCGGTCTTCGGCGTGGTCTTCGACGCCGTCCGGCATCGGATCGGGATCCGGCCTCGTCGGCTTGCCGTCGGCATGGCACTGGGGGAGCACGTCACTCTGTATCCCCTCTGTTACTTCATCGACCGCTACCACCCGGCTCGCGGCGAGTCCGGCGTGCCGCCGCTTCTGACGAACCGGCGAGCCTTCGCACAGGCCACGGCCCGCCACGCGTTCTTCGGTTTCGTCCTCGGTCGGCTCGTCAGGGACGAAGAACGGCCCGGCGGGGCCCGGCGAGGAAGCCGGCTTCGACGAGCAGCGGCATCGCGTCGCTCTCCGTCACAGGCTCGCCGTCGAAGCGCTCGACCGCGAGACGCTTCTTCGGCCCGCTGCTGCGGACGTGCTCGACCAGGGCGGCGAGGGCCGGTTTGAGCCAGCTCTCGTCGGGATCGCGGAGCGGGACGAGCGAGCGGCCTCCGCGCTCGACGAAGAGTGCGGGCTCGCCGCCGAGGAGAACGACCTTCGCGCCTGCGACTCGGGCGGCCCTAGCGCCCGCCCGCTTCGGCCACGGCAGCGCCGCTCCGTAGGGCTGCGCGGGGTCGGCGGCGGCGAGCACGAGCGCGTCCGGCTCGTCGCCTTCGCGGGGCCTAAGCTCGCGTAGCCGCTCGACCGCGCCGCCGAGCGCGAACTGGGCGCCGCCGAGGCCCTCGACGAAGTAGCCGCGCCGGCAGAGGCCGAGCGTCTCGAGCGCCTTCAGCTCGCCGTAGACGGCGCCGAAACCGCCGGGGATCCCTTCGGCCCGGACGCCGTCGCGGGTTACGATGCCTTGCCGTTCGAGCAGCAGCTCCGCCAGCGCACGCCTGTCTGGGCCATGTCCGGGGTCAGACCCCTGACGTGTCCCGAAGAGACGCTCCGTCCGCGACCACCGGCCCTGGGTCGCCGTGATCTCGCTTGCCCTCCGGCGGGAGAACCGGCGCGGCCGACGCTGGGGCTTGGGGACACCGTAGCGGCGACCGGCGCGGAGCGGCTGCCAGGCGTCATTCGAAATCTCGCCGGCCCAGACGAGATCCCAGAGCGCCGGCAGCGCCTGCTCGGTCTCGAGCCCGGTCTCCGCCAACAGGTCGAACCAGAAGAGCGCGCTACCGTCGAGCGCGGCGCGCAGCCGGTCGTGGAGCTCGCTTTCGGGTCGGTCTGCTCCGGCCACCTGGCCGAGGACGGGCGCGTCCTCGCGGAAGTAGACGGCGACCCGGTCAAGACCGGCGCCGACCCAGACAACCTCGCCGGAGGCGCAGAGCTGGTCGAGCTCCGCCGGCGCGTAGCCGGGAATTCGCCGCGGCAGCACCTCAGACTCCCAGAGCGAAACCGGCAGCGCCAGCGCCTGCAGCGGCACGAGCGCCTCGCGCAGAGTCGCCCGCCGGTCGATCCCGTGCCAGCTTGGCAGGAAGCGGCCGAGGGAGGCCTGCTCCGCGGGCTCGACCTCTTTCCGCAGAGCTGCGAGCGAGGCTCGCCGCAGCCGCCGCAGCACGTCGGCGTCGCACCACTCGCGCTCCGTGCCGCCCGGCCGCAGCTCGCCGCGGACGAGCAGCTCCTCACGCTCCAGCTCGTGGAGAACGGCTTCGACGTCGATCCCGAAGCGCTCCCTGGCCTCGGCGGTGGTGAACGGCCCGCGCCCCTTGGCGTAGCGCAGCACCAGGCCGCGCAGCGGCTGCTCGCCCCCTTCGAGGTAGACGTCGGGCAGCCCCGACGGCGGCATGACACCGAGCGCATCCCGGTAGCGGCCCGCGTCCTCCGCCGCGATCAGGCGCTCCTCGCCGGTGATCCGTACTCGCAGCGCCCGCCGCTCGGCCTCCAGCACCGCCGCCTGCGCCTCGTCGAAATCGCCGATGCGGAGATCCCCTCGCAGCCGCAGCAGATCGTGCAGCTCGTCGGGATCCCGCGGGTCGCCGCGCAGCTCCGCCTCCACCTCCTCGACCGCGTCCGCGTCGAGCAGCTCGCGCAGCTCCTCCTGGCCGAGCAGCTCCCGCAGCAGCTCGCGGTCGAGCGACAACGCCTGCGCCCGCCGCTCGGCGGGAGGCGTGTCGTCCTCGTACATGTAGGTGGCGACGTAATCGAAGAGCAGCGAGGCCGAATAGGGCGAGGCGGACGGTGTCTCGACCTCGACGAGATCGAGCTGTCGTGTCCGCAGCCCCTGCAGCAGCCGCTTCAGCGAAGGCAGGTCGAAGACGTCCTGAAGGCACTCGCGGTAGGTCTCGAGGATGACCGGGAAGGCCGGGTACTTGCGCGCCACCTGCAGGAGCGACTGCGCCTTCAAGCGCTGCTGCCAGAGCGGCGTCCGCTGGTCGGGGCGCCGGCGCGGGATCAGCAGCGACCGCGCCGCGTTCTCGCGGAAGCGCGCGCCGAAGAGCGCCGAGTCGCCGACCTGGTTGACGACCAGCTCCTCGATCTCCTCGGGGTCGATCAGGACGAGATCGCTCGGCGGCGCCGCGTCCGCGTCGGGCAGGTGGATCGCGATCCCGTCGTCCGACCAGATCGCATTCGCGTCGAGTCCCAGGGACTCACGTACGCGGGCCGCGAGCGCCAGCGCCCAGGGCGCGTGCACGCGCGCTCCGAACGGCGTCAGGATGCAGAGCCGCCAGTCGCCGATCTCGTCACGGAAGCGCTCGACAACGACGGTTCGGTCCGACGGGACCGCCCCGGTCGCGCCTTCCTGCTCGCGCAGGAAGGCCAGGAGATTGGCCGCCGCGCGCTCATCGAGGGAGTGCTCGCCTCGGAGCCGCTCTAGCGCTTTCCGCTCGGAAAGCGCGAGGATCTCCCGGGAGACGGCCCCGACCGCCTCGCCGAGCTCGTACGGCCGCCCCACCCCCTCGCCGCGCCAAAACGGCACCGCGCCGGGCACGCCGGGCGCCGGCGAGACGAGTACGCGGTCGCGCGTAATCTCCTCGATCCGCCAGCTCGAGGCACCGAGCAGGAACGTCTGGCCGGCGCGCGCCTCGTAAACCATCTCCTCGTCGAGCTCGCCGACCCGACCGCCGCCGTCGACGAGGTGGACGCCGAAGAGGCCGCGGTCGGGGATCGTGCCGGCGTTCGTGACCGCGAGCCGGCGCGCACCCTGGCGCCCGCGGACGACGCCGGCCGTACGGTCCCAAACGATCCGCGGCCGCAGCTCTGCGAACTCGTCCGACGGATAGCGGCCCGCCAGCATGTCGAGGACGTTCTCGAGCTGGACGCGCGAGAGCTCGGCGAAGGGATACGCCTGCCGGACGAGCTGATGGAGCTCTTCGACCTCGATCTCCTCGTCGGCGCAGATCGCGACGATCTGCTGCGCGAGCACGTCGAGCGGATTGCGCGGGATCGCGGTCTCCTCGATCGCGCCGCGCAACATTCGGCTGGCGACGACCGCCGCCTCGAGCAGATCGGCGCGGAACTTGGGAAAGATGCGGCCCTTCGAGACGGCACCGAGCTCGTGGCCGGCGCGGCCGATCCGCTGCAGCCCGCGCGCGACCGACTTCGGGCTCTCGACCTGGATCACGAGGTCGACGGCGCCCATGTCGATACCGAGCTCGAGCGACGAGGTCGCGACCAAGCAGGGAATCTCGCCCATCTTTAGGAGCTCCTCGACCTCGAGCCGCTGCTCGCGCGCGACCGACCCGTGGTGGGCGCGCGCGACCTCGATCGGCTCGCCAGAGCCTTCCCGCGGCTTCGCTTGCGATGCCGCGTTAGAGGCCGTGGCGGCTTGGCCGCCGCTGCCGCTTTCCCAGTGAAGCTCGTTCAGCCGCAGCGCCAGCCGCTCCGCGAGCCGGCGGTTGTTGACGAAGACGATCGTCGAGCGGTGCTCGGAGACCAGCTTCAGGATCTCGGGGTAGATCGAGGGCCAGACGGAGTTGTACGAGCCTTCTTCCGGCACCGTCATGTCGTCGAGCGGAACGACGATCTCGAGGTCGAGCTCCTTGGCGCGGCCGGCGTCGACGAGCTGAATCTCACGCGCACCGGAGACGAAGCGGCCGATCTCCTCCAGGGGGCGCTGCGTAGCCGATAGTCCGATTCGCTGAACCGGCTCCTCGACGAGACGGTCGAGCCGCTCCACCGAGAGCGCCAGGTGCGCGCCGCGCTTCGTCCCGGCGACAGCGTGCACCTCGTCAAGGATCAGCGTCTCGACACCGCGGAGGATCTCGCGGGCCTGCGAGGTCAGCATCAGAAAGAGCGACTCCGGCGTCGTGATCAGGATGTCCGGTGGGTGACGAAGCATCCGCTGGCGTTCCTTTTGCGGCGTGTCGCCGGTACGCACGGCGACGGTCAACTGCGAGCGCAGCCCGGCGAGCGGCCCGCGCAGGTTGCGCTCGATGTCGTAGTTGAGCGCCTTCAGCGGCGAGACGTAGAGCAGGCGCAGCCCGCGGCCGGGCTCCGCGGTCAGCTTGTCGATCCCGAAGAGGAAGGCCGCGAGCGTCTTGCCCGACCCGGTCGGCGCCTGGATCAGCGTGTGCTTGCCGTTCGCGATCGCCGGCCAGCCGAGCGCCTGCGCGGGCGTCGGCTCGGAGAAGGTGCGCTCGAACCAGGCGCGCGTTTCGGGACTGAAAGGCCCGAGCGGTTCCACCCGCCCAGCCTAGCTTGCAGGAGCAGCGCTGAAGTGCTCCGAAAGCGACCCTTTCAGCTCGTGAGGCCAGTGCTAGTTGCGGCCGGTCAGGACCGACCGCTGCGCGTCGGCGTCGCGCGGGAGCTCCATGCTCGGGATGCGTGGCGGCGGGTGCTCAGGATGCGGGCTCGCCGCGGAATGCGGCGTGCTGATCGGCCGCATCGAGCGTGCCGTCCGGAGCGTCGGCGAGATCGGCCGCGTCCACGTCTGCCGGTGGGGCGACGGCTCCGAGCACCTGCACTGGTGGTTCATGGCCCGCCCGGATTGCGCAATTGATCGGGGCTTCGCGGCGATCTGGGACGACATCGTGCCGCCGGTCCCGGAAGAAATCTGGCGCGAGAACCTCGACGCCGTTGTCGCGTCGCACTCCGAGTGAGCTCGCTCTTCGGGCCGCCGCAGTCGCTACTGGCTGGGACAGATTTTGTTCGCGCCGCGAATTTGGTGGTATCCGCCGCAACCTTGCCCCTGCCGCCCGCGATAGGTCGCGAAGACCGCAAGGGCGGCGACTGGCTCGCTAACCAGCCCGATGAAGACCCCGTCGTAGCGTGCCTCGCCGAAGTGCAGCGTGTACTCATACGCCTGAAAGCCACCAGCCGCAAGAAAGCGAGCCGCCTTCGGGGTCGAGATCCAGATCAGTGGCGCCTTGCCAAGGGGCTGATAACGAACCACGGTCGTTTTGATGTGGTAGCGGCGTGAGAGCGCGTTCAGCTTCGCCTGAAGCACCGGCCAACTATCGCCACGTTTCCCGAGGTTCCGGGACGGTGCGCCCGTAGCCCAGCGTCTAATGCCCCATTTCGGTAACGCGATCCCGTACAGGTCGTTCGGATCGGGCTGCACACCTGGCCAAATCGTGTCGTAGGCGACTACCCGTCGAAGACCGGAGCCGACGAGTCCGTCGCGAATCGCAGCGGCTGCGATGTCGGAGTCCCATTTGCCGCGCGTCTCGACTAGGAAGTTCGCCAGCGTCTGCGCCGTGGTCGGTCGTGGGACGGTAATCGCAAGCCACACCGTGTCGCTCGGGGCGTCTGGGGGATGCTCGTTGATCTGAACCGATTCAATCAGTGTGCCCGGCATCCGGCAGACAATCTTCCGCGCCGCCGTATTTTCGGGCGGATTCCCTCCTGTAACGCTGACACCGCACCTACCGCCCGTCGCTCCCCCGCTTGATGCGAGCACGGTTGCGAGGGCCCCGATGGTCAGTCCAATCCCGAGCAGCTTCACAATCCAAGGGTACGACGGCATGGCGGGGCGAGACAATCTCGCTAGAGCACGCCCTCGATCCCCACGGGCGGGAAGGGATACAAGCAGGGATACATTCGACCCGGGAACACAAGCAAAGCGCACGGTTGACGGGTTCCGTCGCTACTTACCGCCGAAGACGAAATACAGCGTCATCGCGATCGCGAGCAAGATCACGACGACCACGCCGACAAAGAGGCCGACGCCCGTGATCACGATCAGCGGCGTCCGGGCGCTGCTGCCTTCCTCCGCTTCCGCCTCGAGTTCCTTCGCCGTCTCGATCGGATGCTCGAGGGACTCGACAACCTCCTTCGCCTTGTCGACAGGATCGGTCATGCGCTCGACAATAGCTCGCCCGGGCGGCTGCCTACGCTTGCATCGTGCGAGTCAACGTCAAGGGGATCGGCGGCTCGGGCAAGAGCACGTTCTCGCGCGAGCTCGCCGAGCGTCTCGGCGTCCCCTATCTCGAGCTCGACGCGATCCACCACGGCCCGAACTGGACGGAAACAAGCGCCGATGAGTTCTGGGGCCGCGACTCCCTGTTCGCGTGGACGCTGCGATCGTGGGTCCGGCACCGCCGTCAGTGGCCGCGCAGGTTCAGCGGCGACCCACGCATCGTGCGGCTGCGTTCGGCCGAGGGAGCGCGTCGCTGGTTGGAGCAGCAGGGGTAGGCTCTCGGCGATGGCGACCAAGACCAAACCGGAGCGGCTGCACTACACCGGCAACGACGAGGCCGACCGCCTGATCGCACGCGAGCCTTTCGCGCTACTGATGGGCTTCGCACTTGACCAGCAGGTGCCTGTGCCGACCGCGTTCAGCGGGCCGCTGAAGCTGAAGCAGCGGCTCGGCACGCTCGATCCGGGCAAGATCGCTGCGACCGATCCGGCGAAGGTCGAGGCCGCGTTCCGGGAGAAGCCGGCGATCCACCGCTTTCCGGGCAACATGGCGCGACGGGTGCAGGAGCTCGCCGCGATCGTGACCAACGAGTACGGCGGCGACGCCGGGCGACTTTGGACAGGGGCGTCCGACGGCGCCGACCTCCACCGACGGCTCTCCGAGCTGCCGGGCTTCGGAGAGATGACGATCAAGTCGCTCAGCGCGGTGCTCGCCAAGCGCTTCGGCGTCGAGGCGGCCCGCGAGCTGGCGCCGACCCACCCGACGCTCGGCGATGTCGATTCGCCCGAGGCGCTCGAGGCCTACCAGGCCAAGAAGCGGGCCTGGAAGGCGCAGCTCAAGGCGCGCAAGCAGTAGCGCCGATACAGGCGTAATGCGGGCCGCCCGCTTCTTTGCCGCAGCCGTCTTGGTCGCCGCGTTGTCCGGCTCCGCCGCCGCACTGCGCCTACCGAACACGCCGCGGTGCCCCGTCTTCCCGCGCTCGAACCCCTGGAACCGACGCGTCGACAAGCTGCCGGTCGCGGCGAATTCCGCGACGCTGATCCGGTCGATCGGGCTCGAGACTGGTCTCCATGCCGACTTCGGCTCCGGCACCTGGGACGGCGGGCCGATCGGAATCCCGTTCGACGTCGTCACACGCAAGACGCCGCGGGCGAAGGTCTCGTTCGAGTATGCGGACGAGAGCGATCGCGTCGGCTACCCGATTCCGAAGCGGGTTCACATCGAGTACGGGAGCGACCACCACGCGCTGCTCGTCGACCGGGATGCCTGCCGGCTCTACGAGCTCGGCGGGCTCACACGCTCGGTTGGTAGCTGGCACGCCTGGGCCGGCGCAACCTGGAGCCTGCGCTCGAACCGCGTTCGGCCCGCAACCTGGACGTCGGCCGACGCCGCCGGCCTGCCGATCCTCCCGGGACTGGCCCGCTGGGACGAGGCGAAGCGCGGCGTCATCGACCACGCGCTGCGCTTCACGGCGGCGCGGACGCGACGGGCGTTCGTCTATCCGGCGCGCCATTACGCGAGCTCTTCGAACGATCCGTCGCTGCCGCCGATGGGCCTCCGCGTCCGCCTGAAGGCGAGCTTCGACGTGCGGCCCTTCCCGCGCCAGGCCCGGATCGTGCTGGTCGCCCTGAAGCGCTACGGAATGCTGCTCGCCGACAACGGCTCGAACTGGTACATCAGCGGCGCTCCGAGCCCCGGCTGGTCGAACGACCAGCTGCACACGCTCGGCCGGGTCAAAGGCTCGGACTTCGAAGTCGTCGACGCGTCATCGTTGCGCCCGCACTAGCCAGTGCCGAGATCGTCACCCAGTCGGTGGCGAGCACGGGCCGATCCTACGTCCGACGCTCGAGATCCTTCACCGCGACGCGCGCCGCCGAGTACCCGCACATGCCGTGGACGCCGCCGCCGGGTGGAGTCGCCGCCGAGCAGAGATACACGCCCTCGAGCGGGGTCCGGTACGGAACGACCTTCCGCACGGGCCGGAATAGAAGCTGGCCGAGATCCATCGCGCCGGCGTTGAGGTCGCCACCCACGAGATTGCGGTTGTGCGCCTCGAGCTCGGCGGGTCCCATCGCGTGTCGGGCGAGAACGAGCTCGTGGAAGCCCGGCGCGAAGCGCTCGACCTGCGCCTCGATCCGCTCGGTCATGTCTTCAGTGGAGCCGTTCGGCACGTGGCAGTACGCCCAGGCGGTGTGCTTGCCGGCCGGTGCGCGCGTCGGGTCGAAGAGGGTGGTCTGCGCGAGCAGCACGAACGGCCGCTCGGCGGGACGGCCGCGCCAGGCGCCCCACTCGGAGGCCGAGATCTCCGCCAGCGAGCCGCCGAGATGGACGGTGCCGGCGCGGCGGCACTCGGCCGCGCGCCAGGGGATCGGGCCGCCGAGCGCCCAGTCGACCTTGAACACGCCGGGCCCGTGTCGGTAGGCGCGCAGGTGCCGGGCATAACGCTCGGGGAACCGGCCATACGCGAGCCGCAGCAGTTCGCGGGGGACGACATCGGCCAAGACGACGTCTGCGCGCGGCAGCGACTCGACCGGGCTCGACGTCCGAATCTCGCCGCCGAGCTCGCGCAGCCTTGCGGCCAGCGCGTCGGCGAGCCGCTGCGAGCCGCCGCGCGGAAACGGCCACCCGACCACGTGCCCGAGCACGGCGAGCGCAAGCCCGAAACCGGCGCTGGGCCGGCGCTCGAGCGGCAGCATCGAATGCGCCGCGTGCCCAGCGAACCAGGAGCGCGTCCGCTCGTCGGCGAACCGCCCTTCTGCAAGCGTTCGGGCCGGCGAGAGTCCGGCCCGAAACGCCTCGACGAGCCCGCGCACCCCCAGCCCGTCACCCAGCCGAAGCAGGGCGCGGGGCGAGATCGGATACGGACCGAGGAGCACGCGCTCGATCTCCCGCCAAGAATCGACGAGCGGGCCGACGAGCTGACGGTACGCGAGCTCGTCCCGGCCAAGGCCGGCCGCCGTCGCGGCCAGGCTCTGCTCGAGCAGCAACGCGCTCCCGTCGTCAAGTGGGTGAGCCGCCGGCGCGTCCGGGTGGATCCAGTCGACGTCGAGGTCGAGCCCGCGAAAGAGCGGCGAAGCCACCCCGAGCGGGTGGACCGACGAGCAGACGTCGTGGACGAAGCCAGGCAACGTGAACTCGGCCGAGCGCAGGCCGCCTCCGAGGTGTTTCTCGGCCTCTTGGACCTCGACCTCGAGCCCCGCTCGCGCGAGCGTGATCGCCGCCGAAAGCCCGTTCGGCCCGGAGCCGATGACGACGGCGCGCTTCACCTTCGCCGCATCCGCAAGACAAAGACCCGAACGCGGGCCGGCACGATAGGCAAGTAACAGACTGTTACGAGGTTCGACACGTCCGGGCCGGCCGGTAGGCGAACGAAATGCCGCTCCACCTCAACGTTTCGCGCCGCCTCGGGCAAGTAACAGTCTGTTACTTGTTCGGGTTCGCGGCACGAAGCCGTCGAAGGGCCGGCCCGAGCGCCTGGCCTCCCTTCAGGACCGGCTCGAACAGGTCGCCGTGCTTCGCGACGCGGTCGAGCGCCTCGCGGCGGCCGAAATCGCGTGGCCGCACCCGCTCGGAGAGCTCCTCCCACCGCAGCGGCGTCGAGACCGGCGCGCCCGGCTTCGGCCGCACCGAATAGACCGACGCGATCGTCTTGCCGTGGCCGTTCTGGCGGTGGTCGACGAGCACGCCCCGCCGCTTCTTCTTCAGCCACTCCGTCGTCACGAGCCCGGGATGCTCGGCCTCCAGCTGCCGGGAGAGCAGCTCCGCGAACTCATATGTCTGCCGGAACGTCGCGCGCCGGGCGATCGGCAGCAGCACGTGAATCCCGTCGGCGCCGCTCGTCTTCATGTGCGAGCGCAGCTCGAGCTGCTCGAGCGCCTCGCGGACGAGGTGAGCGACCCGGATCGCCTTCACGAAGCCGTCCCGCGAATCGGGGGGATCCAGGTCAAAGAGCACGAAGTCGGGCCGGTCCGGCTTGTCGACCCGCGAGTACCAGGCATTCATGTCGATGCAGTTCATCTGCACCATCCACACGAGCGCGGAGGGCTCGTTCACGAGGGTGAAATCGACGAGCCGCGACTCGCCTTCGCGTGGCCACGTGCGGAAGCGGCGCGTCGGGATCCACGGCGGCTTGCCCTTCGGCGCCTGCTTGTGAAAGTACGGCTGCCCGCGAATCCCGTCCGGGTAACGCTTGAGCGTGAACGGCCGGTCCCGCAGGTGCGGGACGATCGCGTCGCCGATCGCGGCGTAGTACTCGGCGAGGTCGCCCTTCGTCACGCCGTCGCCGGGGAAGAGCACGCGTTCCGGATGCGTCAACCGCACGCGGCGGCGGCCGACCTGCAGGTCGAGGTCAGCCACGGCGCCCCGTCGAGTAGAGCTCGACGACCTCGGCGCCCGAAAGCCGGCGCGAGCGTTCGAATGTCTCGATGGCGAGCGGTCCGAACGGCGAGTCTCGGAAGCACGCGGCCGGGTCTGCCTTCTCCGCCCGCGCAGCGGCACGGCCCGACCTTACGTAGACGTCGTCGAACAGCGCGCGGGCCGGAGGCGGAAGCGGCGGCTCCAGCGAGTCACTGGTGCCATCGTCGCCGTCGTTCCACCACAGGTTCCACAGCAGCGCCACACCCCGGCCCGGCCGAAGGACGCGGTCGATCTCGGCGACCGCTACCGGCCCGTCGAACCAGTGGAAGGCGTCGCCCACGAACACGGCGTCCACTCAGGCGTCCGGGAGCGGGATTCGCTCGGCGGTCCCCACGCAGACTTCGAAGTCCGCCGAGCGCCGGGCCAGCACCGCCCGCATCTCGTCGTCTGGCTCGACGGCGACGACGTCGCGGAAGCGCTCGGAGAGTGCCCGCGTGAGCGTTCCCGAGCCGGCGGCTAGATCGACGACGCGCGCGTCCGTGCCGAGCTCGAGCACCTCCACGGCGCGGTCGACGGCCTCCGGCGCGTACTCCGGCCGCACCACGTCGCAGTCGGAGGCGATCCGCCCGAAGCTGCGCGCCAGCTCAGCCACGGCGCGTCCAGTACGCGATCGTGCGGATCGACCAGCGGTACTCGACATCGGGCACGAGCTCGCGCAGCCGCGCGGCGAGCTCCTCGCGATCGGCGTCCGGCAGGGCCGCGATCGAGCTGACCGAGAGCATGTTCGCGAGCCACTGATCGCGCGTGCGCGTGACTGTCCGCTCGACTTCGGCTTCCTGCAACGGCTCGAGTGGCGCTTTCGCGATCGGCTCGCGCCAAAAGCCGGAGCGCACCTTGCCGATCCCGGGGGCGCCGCCCTTCGCGAAGGCAACCTCGAGAACGCGGTCGACTTCGTCGCCCATTGGCGGCTCAGGATCCCCGAAGTCCAGGTTCCAGAAAATCACGAGCCCGCCGCGGGGCCGCAGCACGCGGACGATCTCGCCGACGGTCTCGTCGCTCGCGTACCAGTGGAACGCCTCGGCCGTGAAGACGGCGTCGACCGACTCGTCGGGCAGCGGGATCGCCGCAGCGCTGCCGGCCAGCGCTTCCGCCTCCGGCACGACTTCCTCGAGCACGGCCCGCATCGCGTCGTCAGGCTCGACCGCGTACACAAGACGCGCGCGGGGCACCAAGTCCCGCGTCAGCTTGCCTGTACCGGCGCCGAGGTCGAGCACGTTCGCGTCCGGGCCGAGCTCCAGGTCGGCGGCGACGCGGTCGATCAGCTCCTCCGGCCACCTCGGCCGGCCGAGCTCGTACTCGCGAGCGCTGTTTCCGAACGCGTCGGGCGGCGCTTCTTTAGCCAACGCCGGTTAGCAAGAACGAACGTTGCTCTTTCACCATCTCGCGGGCGATCACGAGCCGCTGGATCTGGTTCGTGCCCTCGTAGATCTGCGTGATCTTCGCGTCCCGCATCATCCGCTCGACCGGGTACTCCTGCATGTAGCCGTAGCCGCCGAGGATCTGGACGGCGTCGGTCGTTACCTCCATCGCCACGTCCGTGCAGTAGAGCTTCGCCATCGCAGAGATCTTCGTCAGCTCCGAGCCGTCCGCGCCGTCGTCGATCAGCTGCCCGCACTTGTAGAGCAGCCCCCGCGCCGCCTCGCACTTCGTCTCCATGTCCGCGAGCGTCGCCGCGATCAGCTGGTGC
>Ga0207646_10004410_pt1 | contig 15303 bp, 13 predicted proteins | sample KBSK5502metaG_FD_184343 | JGI IMG/M metagenome (GOLD analysis project Ga0207646, IMG submission 184343) | Corn, switchgrass and miscanthus rhizosphere microbial communities from Kellogg Biological Station, Michigan, USA - KBS K5-50-2 metaG... | ecosystem: Host-associated > Plants > Roots >... | reverse complement strand
AGCCCAATCAGCCTGGCGAACCGCCCGATGGTCATCAGCTCGTCGTCGTCCACGGCACCACCATCGACCCTCCAGTAACCCGAGAGTCAACCCACCCCACACGAGTGGACGGGATTCCGTCACAGTGTGGTCACACCTCGGTCGGCACGATCGGGAGTTGAGCGATGAGGGGAGCCAGGATGCGACAGCTGTTCGCCGCGCGGGGTCAGCGCGAAGCGGGCTCGCTGACAGTGCTGCTTGCCGTCTTAATGGTCGCACTCCTGGCACTGGCCGGCCTGGTCATCGACGGCGGGCGGAAGCTGAACCAATCGGCGAGCGCCTACGCGATGGCGCAGGAAGCGGCCAGGGCAGGAGCTGGCATGGTCGATAGGTCGGCCGCCTACCGGTCAGGAGCCTTCGGCGTTGACGAGGGGCAGGCGCTGGCCGCCGCCCGCACCTATCTCGCCAGCGTCGGCTACACCGGCTCGGTCAGCATCGACGGGACACAGAAGATCAGGGTCACCGTCACGGTCACCCGACGCACGCTCGTGCTGTCGCTGATCGGGATCGACACGATGACATCGACTGGTTCGGCCGTCGCTTCCCTGGTCACCGGCGTGACGGGACCGGGAACATGAGCGCCCGCATCGCCCGCGGAGCCCGGGGATCGCACGCGAGGGTCAGCCGCCGTACGGCCGCGGTCGTTCGCGGCTCAGCCGCCTTGATCACCCTGGCCGCCACGACGGTGGGCCTGCCGCTCATGCTGTACCGGCTCGGCGGGTCGCCGATGCCCGCCCGGCTGCCGTCCTGGCACGTCATGATCTTCGTCTTGCTCCACAGGGACAACGGGAGCCTGTTCCTCGGTGCCGTCAGGGACATGTCCTGGCTCGCCTGGGCAGCCTTCACGATCTCGGTGCTTGCCGAGGCGCACGCGGCGCTGCGCGGTCGGCCCGCTCCCCGGCTGCACCTGGCCGGTCTGCAAGGTGCAGCGGCCAAGCTGGTCGCGGTCGCATCGGTCAGCTTCACGACACCGGCTGGCGCGACCCTGGCGGCCGCGCCGATCGCGGCTGCCGCGGTTCTCCAGGCGCACGTCCAGCCGGCCGTTGCCGAGAGCGCGGCCCAGCCGATAACCCTCGACGCGCTGGTCACCCGCGCCGCCGGCCACGAGGTCGCGTCGCACCGGATCGTCGTCGTGCGTCCCGGCGATTGCCTGTGGACGATTGCGGAGCACTACCTCGGATCAGGAGAGCGCTATGGCGAGCTGGTCACGCTGAACCTGGGCCGTGACATGGGCGACGACCAGGTGTTCAGCGACCCGTCCCTGATCATGCCCGGGTGGCAGCTCCGCCTGCCGTACCTTCCGGATACGACCGCCGGGCGCGGCGGCCCAGGATCGCACCAGGAGCCGCATCATCACGGCCACCTGTCGGGCAGCAAGCATTTCCGTGGGTCGCACGCGGGCGCGGGAGCGGGGAACGGCATCGGGTCGCCTCCTGGTCCAGGCGCCGGGCAGGGAACCGCCGGTTCGGGCGCCGGGCGCGGAACCGGCTCCGGCAGAGCCGCCGGGGGCGGAGGCGAGCCGCAAGCTTCGGGTGCGGGCGCCGGAAGCGGCCAGGCGCGGGCGGGTCAGGATGAGGATGTGCAGCAGGCAGTGCTCTTCACCCTCGGAATGCTCGCCGGCGCTGCTCTGGTCTGCCTGGAGCGGCTACGGCACAGGCAGCGCCAGAACCGGCGGCCCGGCCGCCGGATCGCGCTGCCGGCCGATGCCGACGGTCGGCGCATCGAGCAGAAGCTCCGCGCGGCCGCGCCGCCGGCGCCGCCGGGCTCCCTCAGGGACGCGCTCTGCAACCTGAGCGCGGGCGTCGCGGACGGTGGCGATCCGCTGCCGCCGATCGTCGGCATTCACCTCACCGCGGACACCATCGAGGTGCTGCTGTCGGCCCCCGCGGCCGGTCCGCCGCCGCCGCCCTTCTCGATCGCGCCGGGTCGTCAGGGCATGTGCTGGACGGCGAGTCTTGGCACCGCGCCGCCGGGCTGGGCGACGGCGCCGCCCGTTCCCGGCGCGGCCGGCGACCTGTTGCCCGGGCTCTTCACCGCCGGGGTCACCGACGTTGGCGGCTACCTGCTGCTCGACCTGGAGGCCATGCGGGTCACCTGCTGCGACGGCCCACGCGAACTGACGGACCGATTGCTCGTCACCGCAGCCACCGAACTGGCTGCGAGCCGCTGGAGCGGCTGGTACGAGCTCGTGCTGGCCGGCTGCGACGAACTCGACGTGCTCGGCCGCGCCGAGCGCTGCCGGGACCTAGACGAGGCACTCGACATGCTCGAGACCAGGGTCAGGACCGTGGACAGACGGCTCCGCGACGACCGGCAGGCCGACGTCAGGACGCGCCGGATGGAAGACCCTGAGGACGAAGACTGGGGGCTGACGCTCCTAGTCAGCCGGCTCCAGCCGACGCCGCAGCAGATGTCACGGCTGCTCCACCTCGCCGAAGCCCCCGGTGGGATCGCCGCGCTCCTAGCCGGCGACACCCAGGCCGACGATGGCAAGCTCGCACCCGCCGTGTTCAGTCTCGAACCTGACCCTGACGATCCTGGCGGCATGATCGCGACGATCACGCTCGCCTATCTCGGCCCGCAGCACCAGCTCACGGTCCGCCCGCAGACGCTGGCCGTCAGCGAGTACGAGGCGCTGGCCGGCTTGTTCACGACAGCGGCCGGGACCTCCGACGTCAGCCCGGATGCACCGCCGTACGAAGACTTCGGCGGTCCGCCGTGGATGCGGTTCGCTGCAGCCCCCGTCATGCCCGACGTCGACGAGGACCTGTCCAGTCCGCTGAACAGCCCAGAACCCTGGCTAGACCGGGAGCTGTCTGACGTGAACCACCTGGCCGTCGGCCACACCGGGCCGAGCCCGGGCGTCAACGTGCTCGGCCGGTTCGAGGTCGTCGGGTCGGCCGAGCCGCTGCAGCCAAAGCAAGCCGAGCTTGTGCTGGCGCTCGCGTTGCACTCCCCGGTCGGCTTGTCAAACTCGGCGCTGTGCACGCTCCTCGGCGCCGACGCCGATCATCCCCGGCCGGCCGATTCGGTCAGGCAGCTCATCACCCGGACACGGCGTCGTCTCGGCCAGGCCACCGACGGCCGGGAATACATCATTCACCTGGGCAGCGGCATTTACGTGCTGCACGATGACGTCCGGCTGGACTGGGCGGAATTCACCGCGCTGGCCGGGCCCGGCCGGGCCGACCGCAACGCGGCTGACCTGCGCGCGGCCCTGACCTTGGTGCGCGGCCAGCCGTTCCACGAGTGCTACTACTGGTGGATCGATATCCCGCTGATCGAGACCATGCGGGCCGAGATCGTCGACACCGCAGGCCTTCTCGCCCAGCTGGAAATGGCCGCCGGGGACCCGCGCGCGGCCGGGCGGGCCGCGCGCATCGGGCTCTCGGCCGAGTCCGCGGCCGAGCCGCTGTGGCGCGCGCTCATGCGGGCCGAGCACACGGCCGGGAACCCGGCCGGCGTGACCGACGCCTGGACCGCCTGTCTCGACGCCATCACCGAGATCGCGCCGGGCGGTGAGCCGCATCCGGACACCGAACGCTTGTTCCGCGAGCTCAGCGGCGGCCCGAAGTTAACTGTGCGCACTTGAGGCGCCGACTCGTCATTTCGCATCCGCGTAACAGTCCACCACCGCCGTGTTCAGCGGGAACGCTACCCCCGTCGGGCCGAACACCAGGCGCGAGGCGGCGCTGGCCGCGCGCGCCGCTGCTGCGGCGACCACGTCGGCCTTGTGTCGCGGGGAGTGCACGATCACCTCGTCATGCTGGAAGAAAACCAGCTCAGGCTGATCCCGTCCGGCGCCGCACGAGTCTGGCCCGGCGGACGGCAGTTCGTCCTGGGTCCGGTTAGGCCTCGTGATCTTGGCGAGCTCAGCCCGGAGGCTCACCAGCATGACCAGTGCCCAGTCGGCTGCGCTGGCCTGGACAACGAAGTTCCTGGTGAACCGGCCGCGTGCGCGTGCGGCTTGCCCCGCGCGCGGGTCGCGCTCGGCGTCCGGATCGGCGGCCTCCTCGGTGAGCGCGCGCCAGTTCGCCGACGGCGGCGGGCAGGTCCGGCCGAGCACCGACCTGACCACGCGACCCTCTTGGCCAGCCCGCGCGGCCGCCTCGACGTAGCCGTCAGCGGCGGGGAAGCGCTGCCGCAGCACTGCGAGAAGCTGGCCTGCCTCGCCGCCCGCGCCGCCGTACATGGCGGACAGCATCGCGACCTTCGCCTTCGCCCGGTCGCCGCCGAACGCGGCAGCAAGCTCGGCGTAGAGATCGCCTGCGGCGGCCGCAGCGGCGAAGGCACGGTCGCCGGCCAATGCGGCGAGCACCCGCGGCTCGAGCTGGGCCGCGTCGGCGACCACGAGCGCCCAGCCGGGATCGGCCACCACGGCCTGGCGTAGCAGCCGCGGAATCTGCAGCGCGCCGCCGCCGCGCGACGCCCAGCGGCCGGACACCACTCCGCCGACCACGTACTCGGGGCTGAACCGGCCGTTGCGCACCCACATATCGAGCCACGACCAGCCGAACGCAGAATGCAGCCTGGCCAGCTCCTTGTACTCGAGCAGCGGCGGGATGGCCGGGTGATCGACGTCCCTGAGCACGGCGAGCCTGGTCGACGGCAGCCGGATTCCGTCAGCGGCCAGCGCGTGCAGCAACTGCGCCGGCGAGTCGGGGTTGACCGGTTCGTGCCTGCCGCGCGTGTGGCTGCGGAACGCGGCGGCAACCTGCGCGGCCAGGTCGGCCAGGCGCGCGGGCCGCTGGCCCGGCACTGCCGGGCGCGGCCCGAGCATGTCGGTCAGCAGCCCGTCGTGCACGTCAGGCCGCCAGGGCAGGCCGGCTAGGTTCATTTCGGCGGCGACAAGGGCGCCGGCGGACTCGGCCGTGACCAGCAGCCCGAATCGGTCCGGATGCTCGTCGGCCGCGATCCGCCGCAACTGGTCGGCATGCACCTCGATAAGGGCGTCGAGAGTCCTGCGGGGGTCCGGCCGGTCGGCCGCACCAGCCTCCACCGGGTCGAACAGCGCCTGCTGGTCGGCACGGGACGCGGCCTCGGCCGCATCGGCTGCGCGGCAGGCCCGCAGCAGCGCCCGTGCCGCGTCGTCCTGCTCGTCCGGCGCGGCGCCCAGCGCGGCGTCCCGGCCAAGAATCAGAGCGTCGGCCAGCGCCACGTCGTGACAGCGCGCGACGCAGACGCCGCCGCGCAGCAGCCGCTGGTAGGGCCCTGCAGATGACGGCCAGACCCAGCGGGCTCCGCCGTTCTGCTCGTGGTCGCGGATGGCCGCGACGAGATCTGGGACCTTAACAACATCTCCGTCCGGACTGCCGTCCTCCCGGAGCCAGCAAAGCAGGCCAGACTGTCTGGGCCCCGGCACGACTGCAACCCGCACGGATGAGATTCTGCCTGCTGCGTCTGACACTTCTCGGGAATCGTGGTGCGTGGCGAAACGATCGGCACTACGACCGCTCCTTAGCACGGATATACAATTCAACCGAAATTGCGTAGAAGTGAGCAACGGGAAATCTACTGTGATGAGGGTTTACCTGCAACACGCGTTATTCGCTGCACCAAATACGGTATGGCAGAGCGGCTTGGTCAGCCCAATGGGCGCTGCGCGGCCGCGAGACTCGCCGCGGCCGCGCAGCGCCCGCCGGCAGCCGTCAGGCGTCGCCGCGGCGCATCCGCGCCGCGGAGATGCCCAGCAGGACCGCAGCGTACAGGCATGCTGCGCCGAACCCGGTCCACGGCTGCAGTTGCGTCGGGTCAGGCTGGACCGTGGTGACAGCCTGGCCCGCGTTGGCCGGCAGGTACTTGCTCACGTCCGCCGCCCAGTTGCCCGGCAGGAAACCGGCCGCCAACGGCAGGCCGTACAGCAGGCCGAACAGCGCGGCGATGCCGCCGGCCGCGTTGCGCACCAGGGCGCCAAGCCCGAGGCCGATGAGGCCGATCACCGCCAGGTACATCGCGCTGCCGATCACCGCCCGGACCACTCCGGGTTGGCTCAGCGGCACGGCGAGGTGCTGGTGGCCCAGGATCGACTGGCCGACCAGGAAGGCGGCGAATGCGGCGGGCACACTCACGGCGGTAACCGTCGTCGCCACCAAGGCCGCCTTGCCCCACAGCACCGGCAGGCGGCGGGGCACCGCAGCGAAGGTGGTGCGGATCAGCCCGGTCGCGTACTCGCTGGTGATCAGCAGCACGCCGAGCACGCCGACGGCGATCTGTGCGAGTTGCACCCCGGACAGGCTGACCGCGGCTGGGTCGAACGACGCGACCGCCGCTGCGCCGTGCGGCGGCCTGGCCACCCGCAGCAGGCTATAGCCGATCCCGAACCCGACGACCAGGATCACCGCGGACAGCAGCGACCAGAACGCGGCCGGCTGGGTCCGCAGCTTCGTCCATTCCGACCTCATCACCCGGGCCTGGGTGACGCGCTGCTGCTGCGAGTAGGCCGGCAAGAAGCCCGAGGTGGGGGGCGGGTTAGGCGTGGTCGATGTCATTGCTCCTCCTCGAAGCTCATTAGTGTGACGGTCAGATCGCGGCGCGGTAGTCGACGGCGTCCTGGGTGAGGCCAACGAAGACGTCTTCCAGCGACGCTTGCTCGGTGGCGAGTTCGAGAACGGTGATCCCGGCAGCGCCGGCCACGGCGCCGACCTGGGCGGCGGGTAGGCCGGTGATGGTCAGCGCGCCGTCTGCGGTCAGTGCGACTGTCACGCCTGGCGCGTGTAGCAGCCTGCCGAGCGTGTCCTGGTCCGAGCTGCGGACCCGCACCGTCGTCGGCGCCACTGTGGCCATGAACTGCGCCATGCTCGTGTCCGCGATGAGCTTGCCGCGGCCGATGACGATCAGCTGCGTCGCAGTCTGGGCGATCTCGCTCATCAGGTGCGAGGAGACGAACACGGTCTTGCCCTGGCCAGCTAGGTCCCGCAGCATTCCACGCATCCAGCGGATGCCTTCGACGTCCAGTCCGTTCACCGGCTCATCAAGAACCACGGTGGCCGGATCGCCGAGCAGTGCCGCCGCGATGCCGAGCCGCTGGCTCATGCCCAGCGAGAACTTGCCAGCCCGCCGGTTCGCCGCGGCGCCAAGGCCGACCGCGTCGATGACCTCATCGACTCGGGACCTGCGGATGCCGGACGTCCGCGCGAGCGCGAGCAGGTGGTTATGGGCGCTGCGCGACGGGTGCACGGCCCGCGGGTCAAGCATCCCGCCGATCTCGTGCAGCGGCGCGGCGTGGGTCCTGGGCGGACGGCCGTTGACCATGACCGACCCGCTGCTCGGCTGGTCTACGCCGAGGATCATCCGCATGGTCGTGCTCTTCCCGGCGCCGTTCGGGCCGAGGAAGCCGGTGACGACTCCCGGCCTGACGGTGAACGTTAGGTCCGAGACGGCGGTCGTAGCTCCGTAGGATTTAGTCACTGCGCGTATCTCGATCATGGATCCGACGGTGCCAGCCAAGGGGCGCCGTGTCGCTGGGGCGCCCAGCCGGGCGTGGGTAGGGATTTCCGCACCCGGTGGGCAGGACAGCCCGATAGTGACTAGCCGGATGTCCTTGTACGTTGACCTCATGACCTCGGCAGACCTGACCGTCCGGTGGGTCGGCGCCGCGGTCAGATCGCTGCGGTCGGCCCGGGCCTGGCGAGCCACCAGGAACGGGCTCGCTGCCCTGCTCGTCGCGGCCGTGGGCACCGCCCTGCTCGGCGGGCTCGCCCTCATCTGGGGAGCCGCGGTCTTCAGCCTGGTGAACTGGCCGGTCGGCAGCTGGGGCCACATTGTGCTGTATGTAGCCGTGGTCATCGCGGGCCCGGTGCTGGCGCTCTGGGCCGTACAGGGGCTCACAGCTCTGCAGCTGTCCCGTTTCCGCGCGGTGGCCGGAGTGCACATCCCGGCGGGTTCCGGCGCGGCCGGGCGCAAGCCGTGGCCGGTCGGGCCGTGGCTGGCCGCAGGGACGTGGCGGCAGCTCGCGTTCCACGTGCTGTCGATCGGCACGGGAGCGGCCGGCGGGCTGGCGGCCGCCTGCTGGCTGGCGCCGGCCGCCGCGATCGGCTACCTAATCGCTGGCCACCCCTCGGCCGCCGCCGGAGGAGCCGCCGGTGTCGCGGCGGTCGGGCTGCTGTTCGCCGCGCCCTGGCTGACCAGCAAGGTGACGCGCGCTGATGAGACCTTGGCCCGGGCGCTGCTCGGGCCGAGCCGCAACGAAGAGCTCGCGAACCGGCTCGAATCACTGACTCGCAGCCGGGCCGAGATCGTCGCCGCGACCGACGCCGAGCGCCGCAGGATCGAACGCGATCTGCACGACGGCGCGCAGCAGCGACTGGTCTCCCTGGCGATGAACCTCGGCATGGCCAGGGCGCGCTTCACCGACGCGCCGGCACCCGCGCTCCGGGCGATTGCCGATGCACATGAGGAGGCCTTGCTGGCGTTGTCGGAGATGCGCGAGTTCATCCGCGGTCTGCATCCGGCGGTGCTCAACGACCGCGGGCTGGACGCAGCGCTCTCCGGACTCGCGGCTCGCGCGCCGCTGCCAGTCCGGCTGCGCGTGGAGGTGCCGCGGCCGGTCTCGCCGAGCGTCGAGGCCGTGGCCTACTTCATCGTCTCGGAGGCGCTGACCAACGTGGCGAAGCACGCTCAGGCAACTCACGCTGAGGTGACGGTGAGGCGCGGCGCCGACAAGCTCCGGGTCGTCGTGACCGACAACGGGTCGGGCGGGGCAGTTCCGTCCGGCAGCGACGACGCCCGGGGCGGCAGCGGCGACGCCGGCGGCAGCGGGCTTAAGGGCCTCGCGCAGCGGGCCGCGTCGGTAGATGGCACGCTCACCATTGACAGCCCGCCGGGCGGGCCGACCGTCATCTCCGCGGAGCTGCCATGCGAATCGTGATCGCCGAGGACTCGGTGCTGCTCAGGGACGGGCTGACCAGGCTGCTCACTGACGGCGGATCCGAGGTCGTCGCGGCCGTGCCCGATGCCGAGCAGCTGCTCAGGGCGGTCGCCGAACACGAGCCGGACCTAGCCGTGATCGACGTCAGGATGCCGCCCGGGTACACCGACGAGGGCATCAAGGCGGCTCTGGTCATCCGCCGTCAGTACCCTGAGGTCGCGCTGCTTGTGCTATCCCAGTACGTCGAGGAAAGCTATGCGACCGACCTGCTGTCTGGGGCGACGAGTTCGGTCGGCTACCTGCTGAAGGACCGGGTCGCGCACGTGAACGACTTCCTGGACGCCGTGCGCCGGGTGACGGCGGGCGGCACGGCGCTTGACCCGGAGGTCGTCGCGCAACTGCTGATCCGCCGCAGCGACGACCCGATCAGCCGCCTGACCCCGCGCGAGCTGCAGGTACTGCGGCTCATGGCCGAGGGGCGCTCCAACGGCGGGATCGTAGAGTTGCTGAAGGTCAGCTCGAGCGCTGTCGAGAAGTACGTCACCAACATCTTCGCCAAGCTCGATCTGCCGCCCACAGGCACCGACCACCGGCGGGTTCTGGCCGTGCTGAAGTATCTGGGCAGCTGAGGGAGATTGACATCGAGGCATCGGAGCCGAGGCTGGTCGCCGTCAGCGACCTGCATGTCGGATTTGGCGAGAACAGGGATCTCGTGGCCGGGCTCCGCCCGCCGTCACCCGCCGACTGGCTCATCGTGGCTGGCGACGTCGGGGAGTTCGCGGCCGACATCGAGTGGGCGCTCGGCACGCTCCGGGAGCGGTTCGCCGAGGTCATCTGGGTTCCCGGCAACCACGAACTGTGGACGCACCGCAGAGAGCCGCTCCGGCTGCGCGGCGTCGAGCGGTACGAGCACCTGGTCGCCCTGTGCCGCCGACTGGGCGTGCACACGCCGGAGGATCCCTATCCGGTCTGGAAGCACGCCGCCGGGCCGCTGGTGATCGCGCCGCTGTTCCTGCTGTACGACTACAGCTTCCTGCCCGCCGGGGCTACGACGAAGGCCGAGGCGCTCGAGCGTGCCTACGCCGCCGGGATCATCGGCAATGACGAGTCCATGCTGCACGCCGACCCGTACCCGAGCAAACAAGCGTGGTGTGGGGCGCGGCTGGCCAGCACCGAGCGCAGGCTCGCCGCCTTGCCCGCCGGTACCCGCACCATCCTGGTGAACCATTTCCCGCTGGTCAGGGAGCCGACGAGAGTCCTGCGGTATCCCGCGTTCGCCCAGTGGTGCGGCACCGCACGAACGGCCGACTGGCCGCAGCGCTTTAACGCCGCCGCCGTTGTTTACGGTCATCTGCACATCCCGAGGACGACCTGGCATGACGGCATCCGCCACGTCGAGGTGTCGCTCGGATATCCGCGAGAATGGCGCCGCCGCGCCAGGCCGCCCGTGATCCCGCAGCAGATCCTGCCTGTGCCGGATGAGGGCTAGCAGGGCGAGTCCGCCCTAGGTTTGGTTAGGCCCCGCGGCCTGTATTGCGTGCCATGCGGCGAGCAATTCCGCTTCCCGCTCACGTGCCAGTCCGACGCCAGCCGGCGGGTTCCTTGGCGTTGCGAGCTCGGCCGCGTGAATCTCCGCGATGCTCTGCCTGATCGGGCGCGGCTCGAGCCCGGCCGCGGCGGCCCTGGCCGGGTCAGCCCTGTTGATCTCGCGCTCGCCGTCGCCGCCTGGCCAGAGCGGGATTGTCTCCGTGCTCTCGCCGAATTCCACCAGGAAGTCCGCGTCGACCCAGGTCAGCCTGGTACGCGGCGGTGCGACTTCAGCGGCGATCGCGGCAAGCAGGTCACCGAAGCCATACGGCGGTGGCGGGCTGACCGCGTGGAAGATGCCGGTCACCGATCGCTCGACGAGGGAGACGACCCAGCTGCCCAGATCCCTGGCATCGATGATTTGGATGGGGTCGGCCGCACCGCCGGGCGCCAGTACGGTGCCGCCGCGCGCGATCCGCTCGACCCACCAGGTGAACCGGTAGCTTTCGTCGTGCGGCCCGATAACATAGGTCGGCCGGACCACCGTGGTGCCGCCGGTGCCGCCGGTGCCGCTGCCGGTGCCGCTGGCGCGGCCGGTACCGCCGAACAACTCGATGGCCGCGCGCTCGCAGGCCACCTTGAGTCCGCCGTAAGTTTCGTCGGTGAGCTCCTCGCTCGCCGGGTCGTCGAGTTCGGCCAGCGGCGCGTCCTCGGTGAAACCCGGTGCGACCGGAGACCGGTAAGCCGAGGTCGAGGAGATAAAGACGTACTGCCCGCCGCGACCGCCGAGCGCGTCAGCGAGCGAGCGCACCTGGCGCGGGAAATACGCGGAGACGTCGATCGTCGCGTCCCATTGGCCGACCGAGAGGGCGGACAGGTTCTCGTTCCGGTCCCCGGTCAGGTGCGTCGCGCTCGGGAACAGGTCAGCGCCTGTGCGGCCGCGGTGGAACAAGGTGACGTCGTGCCCGGCGGCGATCGCCGCCTCGGCAATGTGCCGGCCGACGAAAACTGTGCCGCCCATGATGAGGATGCGCATGCAGGCATGATGCCAGTAGCGTTGGCAATATCGATGGTGACCCCGACCGGTCCGGGATCACCCGACCGGTCCGGGATCATCGGCGCGATTGCGGGGAGGGAACCCGAAGCAGCCCGAGGGAGCCCGGAGGAGCCCGTAATGAGTAACCCGGCGGCTTATGGCGGCTATGGCGGATACAGCGGCGTCCTGACCCGCGATCAGACGCGGGGCCTGTTCAGCCAGACGATGGGGTATGTCGCGCTGACTGCGGCTCTGTTCGCCGGCGGCGCGTACGTGGGCCGCGGGCTGTCTTATGGCCTGGGTTTCGTGTGGTTCATCGCGGCATTCATCTGCCTGATCGCGATGAACTTCACGGTCCGCAGGTCGCAGCAGCTGACCGTGGTGCTGCTGTGCGCTTTCGGCTTCCTGATCGGGCTGGCGATGTCGCCCGTCCTGTTGTACTACGCGGGTACCAACCCGAGCGCGCTCTGGTCGGCCGGCGGCGCGACCGCGCTGTTCATCGCGGGATTCGGCGCGGCCGGTTATGCGACCCGGCGGGACCTGTCGGCGCTCGCGCGCGTCTGCTTCTTCGCGCTGCTGGGCTTGATCATCTTCGGCATCGTGATGATCTTCGTCCGGATCCCGAACGGCAACCTGATCTACTCGGTCATCGGCCTGGTGATCTTTGCGGGCTTCACGATGTTCGACTTCCAGCGGCTGCGGACCTCGAAGGACATCAGGTCAGCGCCGCTGCTGGCGGCGTCGATTTTCCTCGACATCCTGAACGTGTTCCTGTTCTTCCTGCGGATCTTCTCGCGCAGCGATTGACCGGGCCGATAACCACAGACGCCGACCAGCATCACACCTGCGCCGTTCCGTCCGGGCCAAGCGCCTTGAAGCCCAGGTAGGGGACGAGCGCATCCGGCATCAATACCGAACCGTCCGGTTGCTGGTAGTTCTCCAGAATCGCCGCCATGGTGCGCCCGATCGGCAGCCCAGAGCCGTTCATCGTGGCGACAAAGGACCGCGTGCCGTCCGCGCCGCGGGTGCGGATGTTCGCCCGGCGGGCCTGGAACGTGCCGCAGTCGGAGCAGGAGGAGATCTCGCGGTAGCGGTGCTGGCTGGGCATCCATACCTCCAGGTCGTAGGTGACTTGCGCGGCGAAGCTCATGTCGCCGGCCGCCAAGATGATGACCCGGTAGGCCAGGCCCAGCTCCTTGAGGCACGCCTCCGCGTGCCCGATCATCTTCTCCAGCTCGGCCTGCGACTGGTCCGCCGCGCATATCCGCACCATCTCGACCTTGGTGAACTGGTGCAGCCGCAGAATGCCGCGAGTGTCCTTGCCGTAGGACCCCGCCTCGGACCGGTAGCACGGGGTGTGCGCCGTGAACGCCAGCGGCAGTACCGCCCGGTCGACGATCTCGCCAGCGTGCAGATTCGTCAGCGGCACCTCGGCGGTGGGGATCAAGAACAGGTCACGGGATCCGACGGAGGTCCTGAACAGATCATCCTCGAACTTCGGCAACTGCCCGGTGCCGGTCATGGTCTCCCGGGTGACCAGGTTGGGCAGCGAATATTCGGTGTAGCCGTGCCGCCGGGTGTGCAGATCGAGGAAGAACATCGCGAGGGCGCGTTCCAGCATCGCCCCTGCGGCCCGGGCGACACTGAAGCGCGGGCCGGACAGCTTGGCAGCCCGGGTGAAGTCGAGGATCCCCATCGCCTCACCGAGGTCAACGTGATCCTTCGGCGCGAAAACGAACGCATGCGGCTCGCCGTGCCGGCGGATCTCCACGGCAAAGTCCTCGCTGTCCCCGTCAGGAACCGTATCCAATGGCAGGTTCGGGATGCCGAGCAGCAGATCCCGCAGCTCAGCCGCAACCTGATCATGCTCCGCATCGGCCTGGCGGATCTGCTCCTTGAGTCGCCGGGCCCGCTCCTTCAGTTCTGAGACATCCCTGCCCTGCCGGGCCGCCTGCTGCACTTCCTGTGTCACCCGGTTGGACTCAGCACGGCGCTGATCGGCCGTGGTGATGCTGCTGGTGCGCCGGGCGAACAGCGCCTCCAACGTGACCAGGTCCAGGGTGTAGCCACGGCGGGCGAGGCGGTGCACAGCGTCTGCGCCCATCTCCAGCAGGGCGCGGGGATCATGCATCAGTACCTTCTTCCATCGGTTTCCCGCTGCCGGACCTAGCAAGCCCACCGGCCTGCGTCCCCTCGCAACGGCGTCGCGGGCCGGTGTTCTGATCCACTTCCAGGTCAAGATCGGTTATCGGCGCCTCGATGATGCTCTGCATCTCAGCATCGGCAAAGACCACAGGCGTTGCGCAGGGTGTCTCGGGAAACATTACGTCTCCCGAAGCCAGCGCGTGCTAGTGCCGCCAAGTGACCACACTCAACCACCGATAGCGCGAGACCGTCGGTGACCACCAGCCGTGAACCCGGCTGACCCGGGTCAGGGCTCGCTTCCGCCCGGGTGCGCACGCCGGCGTGTCAGATCGAATGCCTGCTCGAATTGTCAGAGGGCACGAGTAGAGTTATCGATAACAAATTCCCTCGCGGAACCCCCCGGGAGGCGCCCATGATGCTCCCGCCCGCTGACCCGCCGCCGGCTGACGCCGGCCGCCCCGGCGAGCCGGCTCCCGGCCCGGAGCCGGCCCCGGGGCCGGGCCAGGTCCCGGTGCCGGCGCCGGTGCCGCTGCCGGCGCCGGTGCCCGTGCCGGCCCACGACGCGGACCAGGCCACGGACCGCGACCTGGAAGTCATGCTGGCCGGGGCCGAGGAGCTGTCGGAGGATGAGCTCGCCGGGCTGGCGGAGCCGGCGGAGGAGGAAGTCGCCGGGCTGGTGGTGCTGACGGAGCAGGATCTGGCGGTGCTGGATGCGCGGCTGGCCGCCGAGCTGGCCCGGTTGCGGGATCCGGGCGCCGCCGGCCGGGACGGGTCCGCAGGCTGGTGCCCGGATCCCGGCGATGACCCGGCGGGCGGGCCGGCGGCGCTGTTCGGCGGCGGGTTCGGCGGCGGCGGGGTGCTGGATCAGCTGGGGCCGGGCCCGGCGCTGGCCGGGTTCTCCCAGGGCGCCCTCGACGAGGACCTGGGCGGGCTGTCCGATGACGAGCTCGCCGGCGTGCTGCGCGCCTCCCGCCGGCTGGCCGCCTGGCAGGACGGGATCGAGATCACCGCCGTGGCCGAGCTGGATGCCCGGCGGGCCCGGGCCGCCGCCCGGGTCTGTTCGGCAGTCGATGACCAGGTCAGCTCGGAACCGGCGGCGGCGCTGGTGCTGAGGGCCGGTCCGTCGGCGCCCTGCTCGGGCTGGCCCGCGACATTGCCCGGCTGCCCGCCGTCCGGCGGGCCCTGCTCGCCGGCCTGATCGACCTGGCCCGGGTGCGGATCTTCGCCGGGGAACTCGCCGGCCTGGGTGACATCGCCGCCGCCGCGGCCGCGGCGGGATTCGCCGGCCTCGCCGGGTCGATGACCACCGGGCAGCTCCGGGCGGCGCTGAAGGCCATGGTGCTGTGGCTGGACCCGGCCGCCGCGCGGCGGCGGGCCGGACACGGCCGCTGCCAGGCCGGGGTGGAGGCCTGGCAGGAAAACTCCGGCAACGGCGCCCTGGCCGGCCGGGAACTCCCCGCCGCCGACGCGGTCGCCGCCGACAAGCGGCTCACCGCCATCGCCCGGGCGCTGCAGGACGCCGGCGCGCCCGGTGACCTGGATCAGCTCCGGGCCGCCGTGTTCGCCGCCCTGCTCGCGGGCCGCCCGGCAGCGGACCTGCTCCTTCCCCGGCTGCCGGCGGCCCGCCGCCCGCGGCGACCTGGACCACACCGTCCCCTACGACCGGGCGGCCGCACCTCCGAGCGCAATC
>Ga0207646_10004409_pt1 | contig 15303 bp, 21 predicted proteins | sample KBSK5502metaG_FD_184343 | JGI IMG/M metagenome (GOLD analysis project Ga0207646, IMG submission 184343) | Corn, switchgrass and miscanthus rhizosphere microbial communities from Kellogg Biological Station, Michigan, USA - KBS K5-50-2 metaG... | ecosystem: Host-associated > Plants > Roots >... | reverse complement strand
TGCCAGAGGCAAAGGCCTCGGCCGCTAACGCAATGCCGCCTGGTCCGGCGCCGATGATGATTAGGTCATGCATGATTAGCGGCAGCGTTATCTTCCTGATGCCTGATCTCCTCGGAGCGTCATCACTGTACTGAAGACTTGCGCAACCAGCTTGTCATCCTCTCTAAGAATGTCGCAGACATAACGACTAATCTGTCGACCGACATTCACAGGTTTTGCAACCGCACGAATTCGGCCGTTCCATACCGGACGAAAGAAATTGATCTGCAGATCGACACTGGTGAAGCTCTCGTCTTCTTTCAGGTTGGTGGCATGGGCCGTCCCGATGGCCGCATCAGCAATGTCGCACAACACTCCGCCGTGGATCGTCCCCATCGGATTTGCATGGATTTCAGTATCGGCCGTGAGTTCCATCGTTGCCATGCCGGGGCCAACCTCTATCAATCGGAAACCTAACGTCTTCGCGATTGCCGGAGGGTAGATGAACTGAGAACCCTCTGCGGGGGCCACTCCGGTCTCAGCTACTTTTCTGAAGAACTCGAGATTAGATAGTTTGTCCACGCGAGTAGTTTTTCATCAGTCAATAGTTAGAACGACACGGAACCGCACCTTTCCACTATGCATTTGTTCGTAGGCCTCGGCGACTTTATCCAGCGGGTATTTCTCAATCATCGGATGGACGCCACTCAAAGCGCTGAACTCGAGCGTGTCCTGTGAGTCCTTCGCGGTGCCGGAATACCACCCGGCGACGGAACTGCGTTTCATGATGAGCGAGAAGACGTTGATTGAGAGCGGCTCCAGCGGTGCCGCGGGAACCAGCAGTTTCCCACTCGGCGCCAACCCGTCGACCAGTCCGGAGATGGCCTGGGCATTAGGCGCAGTCGCGAGAATCACACTCGCGCCTCCGAGTTTCTGTAACTCTGCCACGACGTCTTGCGCGGTCGCGTCAATGTAACTGTGAGCGCCGAGTTGTCGCGCTAGCTCTTCCTTGTCCTTACCCCTGTTGATCGCTACGGTCTTGAACCCCATCCGCCGCGCGTATTGGACGCCGAGATGCCCCAGCCCGCCGATTCCGTGTACGGCGACCACCTCTCCGGCTCGCGCGCCTGAGTTTCTCAGCGCGTTGAAGACAGTTACGCCCGCGCACATGAATGGCCCGGCTTCTTCCGCAGGCAAGTCGTCGGGAATCGCAGCCAGCGCCGCGGCCGGCACGATCACATGCGTGGCATAACCGCCGTCAAAGTCGATCCCGGTGACTTTGCGATTGACGCACATAGCGAAGTCACCGCGCCGGCATTGCTCGCACACGAAGCAATGGCCGCCATGCCAACCGACGCCAACTCGCTGACCAACTCCCCATGAGGTCACGTTGGCGCCCACGGCATCGACCCGCCCGGCGATCTCATGACCGGGGACACGCGGATACTGAAGCCCGGGCCAGATGCCGTCCTTGACCACCGCGTCGCTATGGCAAATGCCGCATGCCTCGACCTTCACCCGTACCTGACCGGAACCCGGTTCGGGAATGTCGCGTTCGACGAGTTCCCAATCGCCACCTGCTTTGCTTATCTGTGCTGCCTTCATTTTCGTGCTCATAACTGCTCCTTATTTCGTTGACCTCGTTGTGCAATCGCAAGACTTTAGCTTAATGCCGGGTCGAACAACGTTCCATCAGAGATCAACCCAGCCCTCCGGCAACCTGGACGATTTCTCCAGTGATCCATCCGCTGTCCGAAGACGCCAGAAATGCCGCGACCGGCGCAATGTCATGCGGCTGCCCGAGGCGACCGAGCGGTGTTTGTGCAATCATCTGCTGCTCAAAGTCGCTGCCCGCAAATCCCAGCGTGTGAAAGCCTTCGGTCTCAACCCCGCCGGGATTGATCGAGTTCACGCGAATCTTCTTTGGCCCAAGCTCCTTGGCCAATACTCGGGTAATGGTACTCACCGCACCCTTGGTTGCCGCGTAAACCACACTCGTCGGCGGCGTCAGCGAAGTTACGGTTGAGCCAATGTTGACGACGCTGCCACCATCGTTGCCAAAATACTTCACCGCCTCGCGCGTTGCCAGGATAAGGCCCAGAACGTTGGTATTGAATTGCCGATGGAACTCATCCTCAGTCACTTCTTCCAGCGGGGCGAACCGATAAACGCCGGCGTTGTTGACCAGAATATCGAGCCGGCCGAATGCCTTGTTCGCTTCGGCAAACAAACGCTCGATGTCTTCTGTTTTCGCCACGTCGCCCTGAACGGCGATCGCTTTGCCACCGTGCGCGGTAATCTCATTCACCACTTGATCCGCACCTTCTTTTGAAGAGGCGTAGTTGACCACGACGGCCGCGCCTTCGGCAGCGAGTTGTTTGGCAATGCCCGCGCCGATGCCTTTCGAGGCGCCCGTAACTACTGCGACTTTCCCTACTAGTTTTTTGTTTGACATCTTATTTCCTTTTCCTTTCTGATTCATGAACCATTAATGCCCAGTCAGACTGAGCAAACAACATCTACAACTCCTATTTATTATCTCGACTCTCTGATTCCTCAGGCGTCACCTCGATCGTGAGCTTGTCAACGCCTCTTACTACCATCAGTAACGACTTCTTTCCGATACGTTCCTCAGTCAAAAGCTTGTGCAGATCGTCGATGGCGGCGGTCGGCTGAGTGTCAAAGCCAATAATGATGTCGCCCTCGCGTAATCCACCCTTTCTTGCTGGGCTATTGCGTTCGAAGGAGATGACCAGGATTCCACTTTCAACCGCAAGTTTGTAGTAGCGTACGATGCGGCGTGGCAGCGGCACATTTTGTCCGGCCAGGCCGATGTAACTGCGACTAACTCTGCCGTCGCGAATCAAACGGCTGGCGACGAACTTGGCGGTATCGATCGAAGTGGCAAAGCAGATGCCTTGCGCGGGCAGAATCATCGCGGTGTTGACGCCGATGACTTCGCCACGTGAATTAATCAATGGACCGCCCGAATTTCCAGGGTTGAGCGCGGCATCAGTCTGAATCACAGCATCCATCAGACGGCCCGACTGTGCCCGCAGCGATCGTCCAAGTGCGCTGACAACTCCGGCAGTGACGCTGTATTGAAAGCCATAGGGATTTCCGATTGCGATCACCAGTTGTCCGACGCGAATCGTTTGCGCATCGCCGAGCTGCGCCGGAACCAGGTTGGCCGCGTTGATTCGGATAACCGCAAGATCGGTATCCGGATCGTCGCCGATTAAGTCCGCCTGGTATTTGTGGCCGTCTGACAGAGTCACTTCGATTTTCTTAGCCCCGTGAACCACATGGCTGTTCGTCAAAATGAAGCCGTCCGGCGTGAAGATGAATCCGGAACCGCTGCCGCGGCGCTCCTGCGGCATTCGCTGTACTACGTTAGGTCTTCGATTCCTGATTGGTTGCTCAACTTCAATGTAAACAACCGAGGGGCTGACCTTCTCAGCTGCGGTGATGACTGCACGAGAATAGGCATCCATCACGTCATCATCCGCCTGAACTATAGGCTTGGCGGCGGCGCGCTGCGGCTCGGATGCTTCCTTCATAAGCAATTCAATTTCTGTTTTCATAGCTCAAGATTCTATCTGGTTCTGGAACAGTCATTCCAGAACGTTGCAAATTTTTTTAGTCCAGCACTGAAAGCGTGACTTTGACCACATCATTCAGCAGCTTTCGATCACGCGTCGCCTTGGCCATCAGGAGCAATCCCTGAAGATTGCTATAGAGAAAGCGCGCCACCGCGCGAGTATCGCTAACCCGCCGCAGTTCCCCTTGCTCTTTGCCTCTTTGCAGGGCCTTCTGGAACATTTTCTCCGCCGAGGCCACACTGTTACAGGTTCTAGTGGCTGTCTCTTTGCAGCGGCCCGCCAACTCGGACATCGAGTTGCCGACAAGACAGCCTCGTCGTCCTTCTGCCGAGAGAGACCTCGCCACCACCTCTTCAAATAACTGCCGCAGATTCTTTTTCATTGAACCAGGTCTTTCGAGCACCTCGAATACCTTCCGGCTCTGAATCTCACGATAACGATCCAGCGCCTCGAGGAAGAGCGAATGCTTGTCGCCAAAGGTGTCATAAATACTCTGGCGATTGATTCCCATGTGTTGGACCAAATCCTGAATGGACGCCCGCTCATAACCTCGCGACCAGAAAACCTCCATGGCTTTATGGAGAACTTCATCGCGATCGAACTCTTTCTGCCGCGCCATTCGTTTTGCCTCGGCTATCTTTATACTCGTTCTGGAACGAACAGTCAAGAATCAAGCGAGTTCGAAGGAAATAAGCAACGTGCGTGCGTGACGCGGTTGAATTTACAGGTTAGACTCATGCGAACCCCCGCAGATTCTGCCAGGGACATACTCGAAGGGAGGGCAGATGCAGGACAACGATCCCAAGCCGGAAACAACTGAATTCCACGGCAAGCGAATTCTGGTTACAGGTGGTACCAGAGGCATTGGCCAAGCCATAGTTGACCGTCTGATTCGAGGTGGTGGAGACGTAATCGCTACCGCCCGATCTGTTTCAACGGAAACTTCCGCTGATCGTTTTGTCCAGGCAGATATCAGTACTCGAGAAGGAATAGAGTCAGTTGCAAGAGCGGTAATGGATCGTTTTAACGGTCTGGATATCCTGATTCACAACGTAGGTGGTTCGGCGGCCCGTGGAGGTGGCGCATTAGCGCTGTCTGATGATGATTGGCAACATGCGTTTGATACGAACCTCTTCGCTGCTGTTCGTCTCGATCGCGCGTTTCTGCCATCGATGCTGAAGCACGGGTCAGGCGTAATCATCCACATCTCTTCAATTCAACGAACCCTTCCGCTTTTCGACGCTACGCTTGCTTACGCAGCGGCCAAGGCTGCTCTAACCAACTACAGCAAAGGCCTTTCAAAAGATGTGAGTCCGAAGGGTATTCGCGTGAACTCAATTGCGCCCGGATACACTGAGACAGACGCTGCTGTGGGAATGGTCAGCGAGATCGCGGAACGAACGGGCATCAGCCAGGAGGCTGCTAGGCAACGCATTATGGATTCACTCGGCGGCATCCCGCTCGGCCGGCCGAATCGCCCCGACGAAGTTGCCGAGCTGGTCGCGTTTCTGGCATCGGACCGTGCTTCCTCGATCACCGGAAGCGAATACGTCATTGACGGCGGAACAATTCCGACGGTCTAAGCTTGGCGAGTGAAGAAGATTCAGGTGACAAGCGCAGTCATGAAGGTGATCCTCTTCGGTGCCACAGGGATGGTTGGGCAAGGCGTTCTGCGGGAGTGTCTGCGTGATGAGGCTATTGATAGCGTACTGGTAATCGGTCGCAACTCAACCGGCAAAAGCCATCCAAAGCTACGCGAATTGAGGCAATCGGATATGTTCGACTTTGGCGGTGTGTCAGTCGAGCTGCAAGGTTATGATGCTTGCTTCTTCTGCCTCGGCGTATCAGCTGCCGGCATGAGTGAGGCTGACTATACACGACTGACCTACGACCTGACGTTGGGTTGGGCGAAAGTCCTGGCGCGAAGCAATCCGGCGATGACATTCATCTACGTATCGGGCGCCGGCACGGGCGGCAAGTCGATGTGGGCACAGGTCAAAGGTCGCACTGAGAACGCGCTGCTCAGCCTATTCCCTCATTCATACATGTTTCGTTTGGCAGCGTTGCGCCCAATGCACGGCGAGGTATCAAGAACGCGCTGGACGCGGATCAGCTACGCCCTTTTTCACCCGTTGCTGCCGCTTGTGCGAGCGATTGCTCCGGGAGCGGTTGTGACGACTGAAGAGCTGGGCCGAGCGATGATCCGAGCCGCGAGAGAGGGTGCGCCAAAACGCGTGTTGGAAAACCGCGACCTGCGCGCACTTGGGAAAGCTTGATCGAAAAACAAATCGCCAGGCAGGAACGTGAACGATCAAGAGAAAGTGATATCAAGGTCGCCGGGCGTGAAAGAATCTATTTTGAGCATTTCTGGAATGACTTTGCGGCTGACCCCAGGCATTCAGTGCCTGAAGCGGATCGCCGATTCTACGCGAGGGCCTATGCGCAACCCGGCGCGATGAGGGCCGGCTTCGAAGTCTTTCGTAATTTCGAACAGGATGCAAAAGACTTTGCTCAATTTGCCGAAACGAAACTGACAATGCCGATGCTGGTGCTGACTGGCGAGAAAGCCTCAGGAGAGTTTTTGTTCGAACAGGCAAGGCTCGTTGATACAAACGTCGAAGGAGTTGTTATCAAAGGCAAAGGGCATTGGCTGATGGAGGAAGCGCCGGAGCAAGTCATTCCGCGGCTCGTAGGTTTCATCAGCAAGCCGCAGTAGGTTCGATTACATGAACGACACTTCGACCGCAACATCAGAAAGCGCTCGCTTGCGCGAAGTGCGTTTGAAGATGCTGCGCCTTCATCAGACGCTCCTGGGGATGGAGCGGAATAGATTTGAGAGCACGCACGGTCGCCTAAACAGCGGCGAACTCTTGCTACTCTTGATAAATCATGAGCAGTTTGCCTGGCTTCGGATCATATCTGCTTTAGTGGTGCAAATCGACGAGATGCTTGATAGTGATGAACCGGCTAGCGCCGCGGATATGATTGACTTGATCACCGGTGCGCGCCAACTTTTCACGGAATCTGAGAATCACGAATTCCGGCAGAAGTATCAAGCCGCCCTGCAGCAGGAGCCGGAAGTGGTGATCGCCCATTCGGCCTTAATGAAGTTGCTTCGATCAAAGATCTAAGCAACCACGAAATATGACGGAAGAACCCTTCACTGAGGATCTATCGCCACCGCCGGGAAGTACTCCCAGCGAGATGTTTCCCGTTCTGACCTCGGCCCAACAAGCTCGCATCCTCGCACATGGGCAACGTCGCACCGCGGAACAGGGTGAGATCGTTGTCGAGCTAAATGAGCATGTAACTAAAATCTTCGTCATAGTCAGCGGGCAACTGCACATCCTGCAGGTCTCGAACAATCAGGAGCACCTCGTCGCCATTTGCAACCCGGGGATGTTTACCGGGGAACTAAACGTGCTCTCGGGCCGTCGTGGTCTCGTGCGCATACGAGCGGCCGAAGAATCAGAACTCATCGAAATCGAGCGCGAAGCATTGCAGGCCATGGTCGAGACCGACAGCGAACTCAGTGATATCTTCCTGCGAGCCTTCATCCTGCGTCGTCTGGAATTAATTGCGCGGGAAGTTGGTGACATCGTTTTAATTGGCTCCGGTCATTCCCTTGACACCCTTCGTATCAAGGAGTTTCTCACTCGCAACTACCAACCCTATTCCTACATCGATCTCGAACGTGATACGCAGGTTCAGGAAATGCTCGATCGCTTTTCTCTTTCGATTGATGACCTGCCTGTGCTGATCTGTCGCGGCGACGCAGTACTGCGCAATCCAACCAATGAGGAAATTAGCGACTGTCTCGGGTTCAATGAAGGAATCGATCAAGCACATGTGCGCGACCTGATCATCGTTGGTGCCGGGCCGGCAGGACTGGCGGCGGCCGTCTATGCAGCATCTGAGGGACTCGATGTCCTGGTGCTCGAATCAAATGCGCCCGGCGGTCAGGCGGGGGCCAGTTCGAAAATCGAAAATTATCTTGGCTTTCCCACCGGCATCTCAGGACACGAGCTTGCCGGCCGGGCATATACGCAGGCGCAAAAGTTCGGCGCAGAGATGTTGATTGCTAAGGATGCGAAAGGCCTGGCTTGTACTCGACGGCCTTATGCAGTGTTGCTTGGGGATGGGCAACATGTTCCAGCGCGGACGGTGGTGATTGCTTCGGGTGCCCAATACCGAAGATTGCAGTTGGAGAATCTCTCGAAATTCGAGGGTGCTGGTGTCTATTACGGGGCCACGCACCTGGAAGCGCAGTTGTGTGGCGGTGAAGAAGTAATTGTCGTGGGGGGCGGCAACTCTGCCGGTCAGGCGGCAGTCTTTCTGGCGCAAACGACCAGACGAGTCTATATGCTGGTTCGATCTGATGGACTGGCTAGAACCATGTCACGCTACCTGATCCGGCGTATCGAAGAGACGCCGAATATAGAACTTCACACCAACACCGAAGTGGTTGCGCTGGAAGGAACCGATCATCTTGAGCGTGTAACCTGGCGGAATAATCAAACTGGAGAGACTGAGTCGCACAACATAGCCCACCTGTTTTCGATGACCGGGGCGGTTCCGAATTCTGCATGGCTCGGTGGATGTGTGGCCTGCGATCAGGCTGGCTTTATCAGGACCGGCTTAGATCTTACGACGAAAGATTTGGCGAAGGCCAAGTGGCCTCTTTCTCGCGCGCCATACCTCCTGGAAACCAGTTTACCCGGTGTGTTCGCTGTCGGAGATATTCGCGGGGGAAATTTGAAACGAGTAGCGTCCGCCGTAGGAGAAGGTTCAATTGCGGTGTCGTTTGTACACCAAGTGCTCGCTGAATAGAGGAGAACCATGGCTGAAGATAGATGTTCGCATCTAAACGCTATTACCAAGGTCAAGCACCCGACGCGACGAGAATGCGAAGAGTGCGTCAAAATCGGCGCCAGATGGGTCCACCTACGAACTTGTCAAACGTGCGGTGTGACCCTTTGTTGTGATGACTCACCAAATCGCCACACCACTAAGCACGCGCACGCGAGTGGACATCCGGTGATTGCTTCGGCGGAACCCGGAGAGCGATGGTTATATTGTTATCCAGATGATGCCTTTGCGGAGTATTAGATCTTGGTCATTTTGATTGCGCACTCACCTTTGACGAACGCGACAAATCTGTTCAGAACTTGTTCATCTAAAAACCCCAAAACTCGTGTCAGATCCATTATTTGCTGCAACCGGACGCGAGCGTCGCGATCCACCTCGGCACCTTTGCGCTTGGCTACGACGGAGAAGCGGAGCCGGTGCGCGAACTTCGCGAGGCTTTGGGTAATCAGATCGAATTTCTGGGCCTTAGAACGTGGTGAAGGCCGCGACATTCTAAGACCGCCAAGATTGCCCGCAGTTCGAAGAATGGCGGTCTAAGAGCGACTTTCAGGCTATCACCGTCGGCGCGCCTCTAAGAGATTTGCGGCGAGAGTCTTTCAAAACCGATAAGCGCATTTCTCTCACAGAAGCGTGCAGGTCTCGTTGAATGCCAGCCGCGGACCTCTCGGGAAGAGTTTCGACTCATCGCCATACCCAAGATTGCATAAGAAATTCGACTTGACGTGGCCTGCGGGGAAAAACTCTTGTTCACAGCCTTCGCATTCTTTGCCCGCGCCGAAAAATTCCTCATCCACCTTCGCGTTATCAAAACCTGACATTGGGCCACAATCGAGCCCAAGTGCGCGTGCTGCGATGATGAGATAGGCGCCCTGAAGGGTAGAGTTGCGCTTAGCTGTCTCTTCGACGAGCTGCGGATTCGCCGCAAACAGATCACGCATGCCGGGCGCGTGAGTGAATAGCTTCGGCAGTTTTTCAAAAAACAGCAGATCGTAAGCGATGATCGCCGTTACCGGTGCGGCAATCGTCTTCTCCACGTTTCCCGGAGCCAGCGCCGGCCGCAGGCGCTCTTTCGCTTCCGGCGTGCGCAGAAAGACAAGTCGCCCCGGGCTACCGTTGGCACTGGTCGGCCCCCACTTCATCAAGTCATACAATTGACTAAGGATCTCATCGCTGACAGGTTTGTCGAGCCACGCACTGTGCGTGCGGGCTTCGCGGAATATTTGATTCAACCCGTCATCTCCTAAAGCCTTTTTCATTTCTTCTCTTCTCCCTTCAACGTCGCTCATTACGCTCGTTGGACAAAAATCCCAGCGAAGTGTTGGCGATTCGCATAGAAGACAATGAACCACAGGACCGTTACCAAGCCTGCCAAAGGGGCGCCACTCGGATTCAGGAACACGTGGTAACAAATGATGTTCACAATTACTGGTCCAAGAAGAACTAACGCCAACGGTACGAAACGGTTCACCAACAACAGCAGCCCGCCAGCGACTTGTAGCGCGGCGACTACCCAAAAGTAGTGAGACAGTATGAGTGCGCCAATAAATTGTCCCGCCAATCCCGTCGGCATTGGCCCCATGCTGAGAAAATTCAAAAACCCATTGAGGCCAAGCACCACAAAGACCAGCCCCAGTAAAATGCGTGCAATCAAAGTTACGATTTTCATTTGGCGTTTCCTTTTGATGGTTTCAAAAACTTACCAATATCAGTGTTGTGCTTCGTCAGTGGCGTTGAGCTGTTTGGGAAAATTCTCTCGAGCCCAGGTCGAAAACCGGGTCGGTTCCCGGCCCGCTACTTTGTTTGCGAGAGCAATTTGCGCGGACAAATCCGAACCCAGATAGGTATGAGCTTCGAAGTACCTGAACATCGCGGCGATCTCCGCAGCTCCAGGGAAGAGAGTCGCGAAGACGTCGGCCGGGACCTGTGTGAAGGAGAAGTTGTGACCCTGTCGATTAAGCACGTCGACGATCTCATTGAAGCTCATGAAATCACCGACAAGGGGCAGATACTCGCCATGGCCGGCCTGACCCGGTTGCGCGAAGGCTCCAGCGACAATGGCGCCGAGTTCGCGAATGTCACCCATGTGAATGCAACGCACACTCGGATCGAGCGGGAGCGCCCAGCCCATGGATCCGTCTGCCTGCTGTTGCGGAGCCATGGCGCCTACGAGGTTCTGGTAGAAGAACGGCGCGATGACGAACGTATGATTCGCAAACCCCGCATCCTTGACTATCCGATCGACCTTGGCCTTGTTGGTAAAGTGCGGAACGTGGAACCTGCTGCCGCTGATCGCTTCGACGTCAGGCAACGTGGACCAGACTACGTGTTTGACGCCGGCATCACGGGCAGCCTTAACCGCGGCGGTTCCCTGCTTGCGCTCGTCGGTTCCTTCTAACGAAGAAGTGGTGACGAGAAACACGCCATGTGCCCCTTTGAATGCAGCGGCGAGGGTTTCGGGGCGGTTCAAATCTGCTTCGATGACTTCGTCGGCGAGGTCGCGATGCTGGCCTGGATTGCGAGTCAGTGCGCGCACCTTGAATTGGCCGCCGGCCTGCAGGGCACGTACGACTCCGCCGCCCTGCTGCCCGGTCGCCCCAATCACGGCGATCAGTTTCTTATTGTTAGATAACATCTTTACTACTCCTTACATTCGATCATTCAAGAGTTAATCGCGCCCATCCGGCCCATACGGTAATCTTCAAACGCCTGATGGATTTCCGCCTCTGTGTTCATCACGAACGGTCCATAGCGCGCGATTGGTTCATTCAATGGCACGCCAGCGATTAGCAATACTTCCAGCGCGGCTTTTGCATCAGCCGAATTTTCGATTCTTACATCGTCGCCATCCGGAGCGAACATGACCATTTGTCCGTCAGCGCCACGCTCGCCCTCTGCTCCAAACAACCCAGCTCCTTCAACGACGTAGACAAAGGCGTTGTAGTCGCGCGGCACTTGTTGCGTCGCCACGCCTCCCGGCTCGAGTCGGTAGTGCAGGTAGATGATCGGCGTGCGCGTCTCGATGACGGCCTCTTTGCCCATCGCCTCGCCGGCGATCACGCTTACACTTACCAAGCCGTCGGCTGAAATTGCCTTAGGAATTTTCGCGCTGGGAATTTCCTGATAGCGCGGCTTGACCATCTTGTCGCGCTGCGGCAGGTTCACCCAGAGTTGAAATCCGTGCATTCGTCCACCTGTCCGCATAAACTCAGCCGAAGGCATCTCGCCATGAACCACGCCGGCGCCCGCGGTCATCCACTGCACGTCACCGGATTTGAGTCGGCCTGCATGACTGGCAGAGTCTTTATGCTCCATCTCACCCGACAGCAGGTAGGTCACCGTCTCGAATCCGCGATGCGGATGATCGGGTGCGCCTTTCGCTTCGCCGGGTGCAACATCCATCGGCCCCATCTCGTCAAGCAACAGAAACGGATCAAAGTCTGAAAACGATGCCTTGGGAAACGGCCGACGCACCAGAAAGCCACCGCCTTCCAAGGTCTCAATACTGTTGACGATTCCCGCGACCGTCCGTCCTTCATTTGTTTTTGTCTCTTCAGTTAATGCTTCTTTCACCATCGACATAAATCTCACCCCCTTACAAATCTGTTCGCTATCTCACGAATCACGCAGCGTCGTCTTGGCTCTGAGCGTACTCTGCTGCCTGGTAGCCAATCTTTTTCAGCAAGCGAATCAGTGTCGCCCGTTCCTTAGCGGTCAGAGACGCAGACATAAGGCGTTCAAGATCCGCCGCGTGCTGAGTATAGGCGCCCGTAATCAGTTTCCTGCCTTCCTTTGTTAAATGGACTATCCGAGCCCGCCGGTCAGTACCGTGAGCGCGTCGCTCGACTAGTCGCTTTTTCTCCACACGGTCAACTGCCACAGTGATCGAGCCGCTCGTCAGCAAGACTTTTTTGCCGATTTCATTTACCGGAAGCGGCCCTTTATGGAGCAGTGCTTCGAGTACGGCAAAGTCACTGCCGCCAATTCCCAGGTCCGTAATGCTCTTCTCCGCATAGGCCTGGACCGCCCGCGCCGCCTTCCACAACACGAGGAAGACGTGAACACCGCTGCCACCGGACAATGACTCAAGTTTTGCCATTTTACGCTCCACGTGTTGCTATCCCGTCTGTGCCTTGATATCACGATACTTTGTTTGGCGATATGTGTCAAGGGTCGTGGGACGTGTACATTACGAAATACTTCGAAAAAGTTGAACAACCGGTAAGATGAAGATGCGTCTTACTTTCATATTGTTTGACCTTCCATAGTCGTAATCTTTATCGGCCATGCAACTATAAGCGTCTACCCCCTCCAACTAATTCCACACATCAACAGAGGTATGATTTGCTCTCCTACCTATGTTGACTGAGGGGTACAAATAGGGGTAACGTCGGCACCGCCTCTTTGAAACCCGCGATTTTATTATCGTCGCCCGCTTGGCTCAGTGGTAGAGCACTCGCTTCACACGCGAGGGGTCAGTAGTTCGAATCTACTAGCGGGCACCATATTTTTCAACAACTTACGGGCGACGCCAAGTCGCCCGTTTTGGCCTGCACACACTTTCGCGCACACCTTACTCAAAACTGAGCCATCGACTTGGGTGACACAACCTATTTCTTCAGCCACCCCAATCGCGTAATAGTTAGAGTTGGGAAATCACCTGGCAGTCGTTGAGGACTGTTTCATGTCGGCCTCCAGCCGCTTCCACTCGAGGTGTTCTTGACCCCATGCTCGAACAGCCTGGATGATCGGGCGCACGGTTTCTCCATGACCGGAGATCGAGTACTCAACCCGTGCCGGAACCTCCGGATAAACCGTGCGGCAGATCAGTCCCTCGTTTTCAAGTCCGCGGAGCGTCGCGGTCAGGACCTTGTGGGAAATATCGGGCATTAGCCGGCGCAGTTCGTTGAAGCGGCGCGTCCCGGAATCCAACCAATAGAGGCAAATCAGGCTCCACTTACCACCAATAGCAATCAGCGCCGCCGTCATTGGGCACTGCGTCGGCAAGTTCAATTGCGGAACATCAACGCTATTTTTTGCTTGGCCAGTTTCCATAATGTAACCAGGTTACCGCAAAGTGCATTCTTGCTTTTTTCGGCGAGCCGCGCAAGCATGCCGGCGGAGATTTCAGAATGATCGTCGAAATGCGTACCTGCAACACAAAGCCCGGTAAATGCTTCGAGTTCCTTGAAGATATTCCGCTCAAAATCTATACCGGCGCAGGCAGAATATTCGCTCCGGAGTCGCCAGCTCCCAATACTGGAAAGTATGAAGTCGTCGTTGTGGAAGCCGCTGACAGCCTGGTCCATTGGTAGTGGATCCGTCAGGAGGCCCCAGGAGTAAGGAGACCCATTCGGGTAAGGAGATTCAAGTTTATGCGGAGATACTTCGTAGTTGCAGCACTAATGGTTGCGGGGCTGTACGCCGGAGCCCTGCGCGCTGAGGCTCAGTCGAACTCAGACGCGGCGAACTCGACTCTTCAACAGACTCTCAAGGAACGAGATGGGCAGCACGATTTTGACTTCGAGATTGGCACTTGGAAAACTCGCCTAAAACGGCTCCTACATCCCTTGACCGGCTCAAACACATGGGCCGAATACGAGGGTACTACCGTGGTCCGGAAGGTGTGGAATGGCCGCGCTAATCTGGTAGAGCTCGTAGTCGACGGCACCGCGGGTCACTTCGAAGGCCTGAGCCTGCGTCTATACAATCCTCAATCCCGCCAGTGGAGCCTCAATTTTGCCGGCCTCAACAGTGGTGCTATGAGCCCACCCACAATCGGTGGCTTCAAGAATGCGCGCGGCGAATTCTTCAATCAGGAAACACTCAACGGCCGGGCCATTTTTGTTCGATTCGTTATCTCGGATATCACTCCGAATTCTTGCCGTTTTGAACAGGCATTCTCAGATGACGGTGGCAAGACGTGGGAAGTAAACTGGATCGCGATCGACACACGCGTGAAAGAATGATTTACGCTTTCGGCAGAATTTCCACGCGATGCGGGCTATTGTAGGATCGGATGTCCGCCGCCACCACTATGGTCGGCGGTCTTTTGATAAAGCGCCCGGTCGTTGTAATAGAGAATGATGTGCTCGCCCTCGTAGCGAACGACGTTTGAGATGCGTCCCAGGTCTCGATCGTGTTCAGCGATTACGAAAGCAGACGGGTTAAAAGCCAGCACCATCCCGGCCGCATAAATGAAACCGCCCTGATCATAATAGCTGCCGGCGTATTGCTGGGCAGGCACGGCGATGTCCGGGGAATACTGTCCGCTACTATCTCTGGTCCGGTCGGCGCGCCCAATGAAAACCGTATAGTCGGCAAAGCTCAAACGGTTGCGATAGCCGTGACGTTGCGCGACCGCGAACAGTTCGGCAAATCCGCGATCGATAGCACTAAGAACCTCCGGGCGAGGCATCGTGCGCGCGAACACGGTCACGCCACGCGCCGTTGAGATGACAATTGGAAAACTGTCACCAGTAACCTGCTGAGCCCGATTCACCAAAGCTGGGTTTAGTGATCGAGACGTGCGTGCCGGAATCTGAACAGCGAAGGCGAATATTGCCACGCCTAACAATGCAATAACTAAACGGGATCTTGACTTCATAATTCTCACTTCCTAACAAGACGAGACCCATGCAAGGTGCATGGGTCGGGTCTTAAAGCTCTACGATTCTGCCAGCCAGACTCACTCAGGCTTTCCCCTCTTGTTGCTGTTGCCCTGATTGTTGTTTGGCGGGGGCTTTTCTCTGTCGACGACCTTCGGAGTCTCTTTCGGTGGCCGGTTACTGTTGCTGTTACCCTTCTGTGCCAGGGCTCCGGCCGCTCCCACGGTGATCGTCGCACCGATTAGCAC
>Ga0207646_10004403_pt1 | contig 15314 bp, 13 predicted proteins | sample KBSK5502metaG_FD_184343 | JGI IMG/M metagenome (GOLD analysis project Ga0207646, IMG submission 184343) | Corn, switchgrass and miscanthus rhizosphere microbial communities from Kellogg Biological Station, Michigan, USA - KBS K5-50-2 metaG... | ecosystem: Host-associated > Plants > Roots >... | reverse complement strand
CATCTGCGTGGGTCGCTCGACGTTCATAGACTCAAGCGGCTGGGCATTGGCGCGAAGGGATTTTTGCGACTTCAGCCCGACTCGCGGTCATTAGGTCATTACTTCCTGTTGGTCGCTAGCCTTGATCGGAAACGCCTCGGCAAAAAAGTTTCCAGGAAGACGAGCTGGACCCGAGGCGTTTTCGATAAGGAGGCAAGTAGGAAGCCGCTGGCGTTTGCGGCGGACGCGGTTAGCTATGGGATTTGAATAGTGTTTTTCTTGACAATCGGACACTCAAGGTTAGTTTCTGTGCCGGGTAGTCTACATTTAGCATGGCGGCTAATCATACGGCGCTTCGAGTTGAGCGACAAGATTTATTCGAAGACCAACTTCGAGCCAGCGACACGCGTAGCGTCCGCCGCGCCAGCGGCTTAGTACTTGCCTGACCATCCGGAAGTTGTCGCGTCGTGGCTCGAACCCGCAACGCCAAGTGCGGCCAGTCCTATGGGATGGTCGTTCATGCGGCCTGTCGCAGGGCTATAATGCCCGCCAGTGATGGGACTCCCAACGGGCGAAAAACTCGGTCCTTATGAGATCCAATCGCGACTCGGCGCGGGGGGCATGGGAGAGGTATATCGTGCGCGGGACACGCGGCTTCATCGCGATGTTGCGGTAAAAGTCCTTCCCTCCGTCTTCTCCGATGATGCCGACCGGCTTCGCCGGTTCGAGCAAGAGGCACGCGCCACTGCCGCTCTAAATCATCCGAACATTCTGGCGATTTTTGATGTCGGCACTAGCAACGGGCGGCCCTTTATTGTCTCGGAGTTGCTGGGAGGAGAGACGTTGCGTGAGCGCCTGAGTAGTGGCGTGCTCCCCATCCGGCGGGTGCTTGAATACGGGCTGCAAGTTGCCCACGGTCTGGCCGCCGCGCACGATAAGGGAGTCATCCACCGCGATCTCAAACCGGAAAATCTTCTCATCACCGAAGGTGGACGGGTCAAGATTCTTGATTTTGGCTTGGCCAAGCTAACGGAACGCACCTCCGCCTCGCATTCGGTAGCCACGGCTAACAGCGAGACCGCCTTGGGACCGTGCTAGGGACTGTCGGCTACATGTCGCCGGAACAAGTTCGCGGCTTGCCCGTTGATACGCGCACGGACCTGTTTAGTTTTGGAGTCATTTTGTACGAGATGCTGTCTGGCAAGCGCGCCTTCAAGGGAGCTACTTCTGCCGACACTATGAGCGCTATCCTGACGCAAGATCCGCCCGCGCTGACCGAAACGAATCGCAATATCCCGTCGGCAGTGGAGCGCATCGTCAGCCGCTGTATAGAGAAAGACCGCGAGCTGCGTTTCCAGGCGACAAGGGATTTGGCCTTCGCCATCGAAGACACCTCAGCTTTAACAGGTATCGCAACAGATCTGACTTCCGCAACGACGCGGCGGTGGCTTTCAGTCCGAACGCTGGTTGCGACACCGGCTATTGCGCTCGTGGCGGCGCTGGCAGGATATTTCAGTGGGCGGCACGCCAGCATGCCTGAGCAGGCGCTGTTTCACCAGCTCACGCACAGTCGCGGGGACATCGACGTCGCACGCTTTACGCGAGATGGCCAGACGGTCGTTTTCGGTGGCGAGTGGAACGGCGAGCCGATGCGAGTATTTTTCCAGCGGATTGACAGCAGCGAGTTCAGCCCGCTGCCACTGCCCGACCGCACCAGCGTGCTGTCCGTTTCCTCGACCGGAGAGCTCGCAGTCGCGCTCCAACGGGTAGCGTTCTACTACTGGGTCTCGCAGGGAATGCTGGCCCGAGTTGCGCTTACCGGCGGCGCGCCCCGCGAAGTCCTGGATGGCGTTCAAGATGCCGACTGGTCGCCGGACGGTTCGGGCCTGGCGGTAACGCGGCAAGTCGGACGCCAGTATCAGTTAGAGTTCCCCATCGGAAAGGTTCTCTACAAGACCAATGGCTACATCAGTCACGTTCGTTTCTCGCCGCGGGGTGATCGCATCGCGTTCATGGATCATCAAATTTTTCTGGACAACCGGGGTTTCGTTTGTGTTCTGGACCTGGCCGGCCATAGAAAGGTGTTGACACCAGAATGGGGCGGCGAAATGGGGATCGCCTGGTCCCCGAACGGCAATGAGATATGGTTTGCCGCGGGAGGGGGTAATGAACTTTATGCGCTCCGAGCCGTGGACCTAAGGATATGTGCATAAATAAACGCTTCAAGTCATTGTGGTGATATGGTGTAGTTCCAGTCACCGTGGAAGGTATGACGCACGAGCTTGATGGCGGCCAGTTTGGCATCGGAGATTTTCATGCCCTTGGGATATTTGTTTTCATCCAGTTCGGCGCGCACCGTGAGTCCGGTTGTGGTGGTCGTTGCCGCGATCAGTTGAACCATGGTTTTAAAGCTGCGTAGCGGCTTTCCGCGCCAATTGAGGGTGATAAAGGAAAACAGGCGGTGTTCAATTTTATTCCATTTGCTGGTGCCGGGCGGCAGGTGGCAAACCGTAATGGGAATACGCAACTCATTGGCCAGCCTTTGCAGTTCGATTTTCCATAGACGCAGACGGTGGCCGTTGCTGCCGCCGCCATCGGCGGTGATCATCAGCCGGCTGGCTTTGGGATAGCGCTTTTTCCCCATGGCCAACCACCAGCGGTGAATCGCGTGGACGGCGAAACTGGCGGTATCGTGATCGGTGCCGACACTGACCCAGCCCTTGTTGTCGGCGATGTCATAGACACCGTACCGGATGGCACGTCCCAGTTTGGGATCGATAAAGTCGTGCACATTGACCGCTTTGGGGGCCGCTTTGGGACGCCATTCCCGGCCATTATTTTTGAAATTCCCTACCAATTCTTTCTTCTTGGTATCGACGGAAATGACCGGCTCATTCGCCGCCAGAAACGCTTTGGCCTGATCATTGATGTAGTGAAACCGGGCATCCCTATCCATATGGCTGCTGCCTTCCCGGGTTTTACGGTTGGCCTGCAAACTGTATCCCAGTTCGCGCAGGCAGTCAGCAATCACGTGAGGGCAAACCCAATGTCCCTGACCGTGCAACGCCTCTGACAAGTGGCGCAGACTTTTGGACGTCCAGCGCAGCACCCGCATCGGGTCGCCACGGGTTGCCGGTTCTACTAGGCGTTCCAGATCAGGCAATAGGGTGGAATCCTCCGAGCGTTTCGTCTTGCGTCCGCCCCCAGGCTGCCGTATCCGCCCGGTTTCCACCGGCTCCTTCTCCTCAATAATCTCTTCCACGCCACGACCAATCGTACTGCGAGCCATGCCGGTGATCCGCGACACCACGCTCACACCGCCATAACCGTAGGCCCGGGCCTCGGTGGCGGCAAACCGCCGCCGCCCACGTTCATCCAAGACCGGCGACAATTCTTGGTAACGTCGTCGAATAGCGGACGCCGACCCGACCATCAACAAACGCTATCATGTTGCAATCCTTAGTTGAAGTACTTATTCATGCACAGTGCCTAACTGGACACCAGCGTGTGCTGCTGCGCGCCCCATTGAACCTGTTTCTGCAAGACGTCTCCCGCGATGGAAGAGTCTTGCTTACAACTGACGAAAGGCGGCTGGACGTTTTCGCGGGCACTACAGGAAACAAGCGGGAGAAGGACCTGACGTGGTTCGCAGAATCGTGGCTTCAACACATTTCTGATGATGGGAAATTCATCGTGTTCGATGCTGACGATTACAAGATTTATATGCGCAATACAGATGGGAGCCCAGCCGTGCTCCTGGGCCGAGGGCAGAACTGGGGACCATCGCCTGACGGAAAATGGGTCCTGGCAATTCCGGCTCCTGATAACGAGAAGTTCTTGCTGATTCCCACGGGCGCAGGGGAAACGCGAACAGTTACTACGCCTAAACTGCACAACGTGAACGGTCTCTGGCTGCCGGACGGTCAGCACCTGTTGATGGTTGCGCTTGATGATAGCGGTCAGCTCGGCACTTACTTGCAAAGCATTGCCGGAGGGGACCCGAGGCTGGTTGGGCCGGCGAGTGTTGCCGCCGTGGCGGTAGCGCCCGATGGGAGGTCCTTTTTGGGCGCCACGCCGGATCGAAAATATGCGATCTATTCCGTGGATGGCGGTGCAGCGCGCGAGATACCTGATCTTACGGCCGGGGATCGCATAATCCAATGGCTCAGTGACAAGCGAACGTTGCTGGTAGGACCGCGCCTGGCCAGGTCAGTTCCAGTTCACGAGTTCGATTTGGTAACCGGCCGGAGGAAGCTGTGGAGACAATTTGACCCGGCTGATAAGGTCGGCCTCACCGGCATGTATGTTGGTGTAAGCCCTGACCGCAACCACTATATTTATGCTGCAGGGCGTAACTTCTCAGCTCTCTACGTGGTGGATGGATTGAAGTGACAGGCGATTCGTGCTGATGACTGCTCCTGGAATGGACGAGTACTCGGCCAATCGTCGAAAAGCTCTCATTCGCGGGGAAACCGCTTTTGCACTCACCTTCAGCATGGGACTAGAATGTTGGCCCATCAAGTTTAATGAACGTTGACTGACTTCCCATTCCCGCCATTGATTCGTCACCCGCGTTTGCAGCGGTGGAATTGCAAAAGCAAAGGGGGCCTACATGTGGGTTCAATCATTCGGTTCTAACCGCACACTTTCTCGGGCGGAGCACATCGACGGTGCCGATTCCCTGGCAATGATCTGTCGCAGGAATCGATGGTTCCTTTGTTGTTTGGTATGGCTTCTTATGGTTCCTGAAGCCTGCGAAAACAAGAGCGTCTCTGCAGCCCCTGGTGCTCCCCCAACCGTGCAGGTTGTTGAGGTCACTCAACGAGACGTGCCGGTCTACCACGAATGGATTGCAACCTTGGATGGCTACGTAAACGCAATAATCCAACCACAGGTCTCGGGATACCTCATTCAACAGAATTACCGTGAAGGCGCGTTAGTCCGCAAAAACGAGGTGCTTTTCAAAATCGATCCGCGTCCTTTTCAAGCGATCCTTGATCAAGCAAAGGCACAGCTTGCGCAAGCGGAAGCACAGCTCGGGAAAACTCGGCTCGATGTGCAACGCGATACTCCTCTGGCGAAAGAGAAGGCAATCGCGCAGAGCCAACTCGATAACGACATCCAGGCGAACTTGGCGGCTAAGGCAACTGTGCAAGCGGATAAAGCGGCTGTCGAACAGGCAGAAATCAATCTTGAGTTCACAAACGTACGCTCGCTCATCGATGGCGTCGCCGGAATCGCCACCGGACAGGTGGGAAATCTCGTTGGCCCGCAAACCGTCCTAACCACCGTCTCGCAACTCAATCCCATTAAAGCCTATTTCGTGGCCAGTGAGCAGCAGTACCTCGCTTTTGTCCAGCGCAATCCTACGGTCGCGTCGCGAGAGAAAACTGAAAGAGAGCTCGTATTGGAACTTGTCCTGGCCGATGGATCCACATATCCAAAAAAAGGAAAATTCTTTGCTGCCGATCGCCACGTCGATGCGCAGACAGGAGCTATCCGCCTGGCTGGAGTGTTTCCTAATCCCGATAATGTCCTACGCCCTGGTCAATACGGTCGCGTGCGCTTCGTCAGCTATATCAGACCGGCAGCGCTGCTGGTGCCGCAAAAGGCAGTCACGGAACTCCAAGGCATGTATCAGGTAGCGGTGGTCGGCAGTGACAACAAGGTCAGCCTCAGGACAGTGCAAGTGGGAGAGCAAACCGGCCCGATGTGGATCATTGAGCAAGGAGTCAAGCCCGGAGAGCGCGTCGTTGTGGAAGGCGTGCAAAAAGTCAGAGACGGCATGCCGGTAAAGATTGCGACTGCTACGGCTTCGAATGTAACCAATTGAAATATGTCAAAGTTCTTCATCAATCGCCCGATTGTGGCCATGGTGATTGCGATCGTCACCGTGATTGTCGGTATCGTGACGATCGCCGGCCTGCCAATCGCCCAGTTTCCGAACATCGCACCTCCGGAAATTCAGGTAATTGCCACCTACGTTGGCGCTGATGCTCAAACCCTCGAACAAGCGGTTGCCACTCCCATCGAGCAGCAAATGAGTGGAGTGGACAACATGAACTACATGTACTCGTTGAACGCAACTGGGAACTCGCAGACGCTCCTGGTTGTGAACTTCGACGTGAAAACCGACCCTAACAACGATCTGATTCTGGCCCAATCCAGGGAGACGCAAGCTGCCTCACAGCTTCCGACTGACGTTACGAACTATGGAATTACAGTTCGCAAATCAGTTACGGCACCACTCATGCTCATCGCGGTGTACTCGCCCAATGGAACGTACGACGCAAGATTCCTCGCGAACTACGCATATATCAATCTGGTCGACTCCATCACGCGGTCATATGGGATCGGTCAGGTGCAAGTATTCGGGGCAGGACAGTACGCCATGCGGCTCTGGGTTAAGCCGGATCAGCTTGCCAAGCTGGGAATCACGGTCCCGGAGATCGTCAACGCAGTCCAAACCCAGAACACTGTGAATCCTGCTGGAAAGATAGGGGGAGAACCAATCCCTTCGGGACAGCAGTTCGCCTACGCAGTTCGGGCCCAAGGACGGTTGGTCTCGCCGGAAGAATTCGGGGAAATTGTGGTCCGTGAGTCTCCGGAAGGCGGCGTAGTGCGCGTGAAAGACGTTGCCCGTATTGAACTGGGGGCACAGGACTATTCGGTAGCAGGCCGCCTGAACGGAAAACCGAGTGCCATAGTCGCCGTTTATCAGCTACCGGGGTCGAATGCTGTGAACGCCGCAAAGGGTGTGAAGAAGCTGATGGGAGAGCTGAAGACTCGTTTTCCGGGGGATATGGACTATGTGGTGCCCCTTGATACCACCCTCTCCGTCGTTCAAGGAATAAAGGAGATCATTCTTACTCTGGTAATTGCGATCGTGTTGGTCATTCTCGTCGTCTATCTCTTCTTGCAGGGATGGCGTGCGACTCTGATTCCGCTCCTTGCAGTACCGGTCTCCTTAGTAGGCGCTTTTATCTTCTTCCCGCTGTTTGGCTTTTCGATTAATACGCTCTCTTTGTTCGGCCTGGTGTTGGCGATTGGCTTGGTAGTGGATGACGCCATCGTGGTGGTGGAGGCCGTAGAACGGCACATCGAGGACGGCATGTCTTCGAAGGCCGCTGCCTTGAAAGCAATGGAAGAGATCTCCGGACCTCTGGTGGGCATCGCATTGGTGCTATCGGCGGTGTTTGTGCCTACTGCCTTCATACCCGGGATTACCGGAAGGTTGTATCAACAGTTCGCTATAACCATCGCCGTATCGGTGGTCATTTCTGCCTTCAATGCCCTCTCGCTCAGCCCGGCTCTCGCTGCATTGCTGCTGCGACCCGGAGAAAAGCGCGGTGGTTTATTGCGAAAGTTCTTTGATTGGTTCAATGGCATATTCGAGCGCACTACCAAGGGCTACGTCAGAATTTGCGGCGCTCTCGTTCGCAAGGCTGCAATCGCCATGACCATGCTGGTGGTTTTTGGTGCAGGAGCGGCTTTCTTCAGCAACAAAGTTCCATCCAGCTTTCTGCCAGACGAAGACCAGGGATACCTCTACGTCAACCTGCAGTTGCCCAGTGCTGCTTCTCTCGAGCGCACGGACCATGTTGCACAGAAAATCGAAAACATCCTGGCGCACACGCCGGGAGTGCAATCGACGACCAGCGTCCTTGGCTTCAGTCTGCTCAGCTTTACCCGTACGAGTTATAACGCTTTCTTTTTCGTCACGCTTAAGCCGTGGGACGATCGCAAAAGCAGGCAGCAGCAGTTTCAGGTGATCAAGGCGCAATTGAACCGCGAACTCAGCCAACTTCCGGAAGGCATAGCGTTTGATTTTTCCCCTCCCGCCATCCCTGGCGTGGGCACCTCGGGAGGGTTCACCTTCGTTCTCGAAGATCGGGCCGGCAAGGATGTCGAATTCCTCTCGTCGAACTTGAATACATTTCTCGCGGCTGCCCGTAAACGCCCCGAGATCGCGAGCGTGAGTACGACTTTTCTGGGCAGCGTACCGCAGCAATTCGTGAATGTCGATCGCGACAAAGTCATCAAGCAGGGCGTGGCCGTCAATGATGTGTATCGGACCATTCAAGCCTTCATGGGAGGGCTGTTCATCAACTACTTCAATCGCTTTGGACGGCAGTGGCAGGTTTACATCGAGGCGGAGGGTGATTACCGTACCAAGGCAGAAAACGTGGGCCAGTTCTACGTAAAGAATGGCGGCGGGAGCATGGTCCCGCTTTCGGCGCTCCTAAGATTTGAGCCTCGTCCCGGTCCCGAATTCACGATGCGCTATAACCTTTTTCGCTGCGCACAAATCAATGGCAGCGCCGCGCCGGGCTACAGTTCCAATCAGGCTACAGCGGCCTTGGAGCAAGTCTTTGCCCAAACGATGCCACCTGAAATGGGATACGACTACCTTGGCATCTCTTTCCAGGAAAAAAAAGCACAGGAGGGTGTGCCGCCGGCGGTGATATTTGGACTCTCACTGCTCTTCGTGTTTCTGATCCTGGCGGCGCTCTATGAGAGTTGGACCTTGCCGTTCAGCGTCCTCCTGAGCACCCCGATTGCGGTGTTTGGCGCGTTCGCGGTTCTGTGGCTTCGGCGTGTGCTGATCAGCGCCTTCTATCCGCCTTATATGGTGCAGATCGAAAGCGACGTTTACTCACAAATTGGACTGATCATGCTGATCGGTTTGGCTGCAAAGAACGCCATTCTCATTGTTGAATTTGCTAAGGACGAATACGAGAAAGGCAGAGACCTGGTTGATGCAGCACTGGAAGGAGCAAGGCTTCGCCTTCGTCCGATTCTGATGACCTCATTGGCGTTCATCGCCGGGTGCATTCCGCTGTGGACCGCAACGGGTGCAGGATCGGTGGCGCGGCAGATCATGGGCACGACGGTGATTGGCGGCATGCTAGCTGCGAGTGCGGTGGGCATTTTCTTCGTTCCGGCAGGGTTCTACGTAGTCGAGAGGTTTTCTAAACGTAAGGTCAAAGAAGGTCCTACTTTGAGTACAGTACCGACTTCCTCTCCAAGGCCGGGTGCTGCAGATGACTAGGACACGAACTAGAGCCCTGGTTCTACTAGCCATCGGGAGCGCGTGCGGTTGCGCAGTCGGGCCCAATTACAAAAAGCCCACAGTCAGCACTCCGACAATCTATCGAGGGCTGACGCCCGAAGAAGCGGCCAAGGCCGATACCAAATCCTTCGCTGAACAAAAATGGTGGGAAGTCTTTCAAGATGAACAACTGAAGGAACTGATCAAGACTGCCCTTCAACAGAACTATGATCTGCGCCGCGCCGGGACGCGGATTCTCCAAGCACGAGCAGCATTGGGTATCACACGCGCCGACCAGTTTCCTACTATTTCAGCCGACGCTTCTGCCCTCAACGAGCGTACGGCGCGGCAAAAGTTTATTCCTCCCATCGAGACGAATACGAACCGCGTCGGAGTCGATTTCAACTGGCAATTGGACTTCTGGGGAAAGTTTCGCCGGGCAACAGAATCGGCACGCGCCAACCTTGCGGCAACCGAGTGGGGACGGCGAGAGATCGCTACAGAGCTGGTGGCGAACGTCGCCGGCGCTTACTTTAGCCTACGCGCTCTTGACCTGCAGCTCGAAATCACGCGTCGCACGCTAGCATCGCGTCAGGACTCGCTCCGTCTGACGCGGATTCTGGCCGATGGCGGCTCGACATCTCTGCTTGATGTCCGGCAAGCTGAGCAGCTGGTCTTTACGGCTGGTTCGGAAATCCCGAGCCTCGAACAACAAATCGAGCTGCAAGAGAATTTCGTTAGCATTCTTTTAGGGAACAATCCTGCACCGGTACCGCGCGGTAGGTCGTTAACCGATCAGCCCCACCCACCGACGGTCCCAACTGGGCTGCCTTCCTCGCTGTTGGAACGGCGCCCCGATATACGGCAGGCGGAACAACAGCTGATTGCCGCCAATGCCCAGATCGGAGTGGCCAGGTCTCAATATTTCCCTCAGATCGCGCTGACCGCGGATTCTGGATATCAGAGTTCGGCTCTCACTGCATTGTTCACAGGCCCGGCGGGATTTTGGACATTTGGTTCAACTCTGGCTCAGCCGATCTTTACGGCGGGGAAACTCCGGTCCAACGTTCGTCTTGCAGAAGCCCAACAGCAAGAAGCCGTGCTCTTTTATCAGGAGACAATCCAAGGCACATTCCGTGATGTCTCCGACGCCCTGGTCGCCTATCGCAAGACACAGGAATTTCGTGAACAAGAGCAGTTGCTAGTGAACTCCGCGCAAGATGCGGCGCGACTGTCCCACATGAGGTACAGCGGTGGTGTGGCTAGCTATCTCGAGGTGCTCACCAACGAGACGAACTATTTTTCTGCCGAGCTCAACCTGGTCCAGGCGCAATTAAACGAGCTATTGTCGCTTGTACAACTCTACAAAGGCCTGGGTGGGGGTTGGGAACAATAAGAAAGAAGTCCGAGCGCGACCCGAAATATACCTTGTGGCAGACCTTCCACTTGTTGGAAAACCTGCGTGAGATAAACCGGGGAGCCGCGCACTTCGGCGGCGATCTCTGCCAATGTCCAGCGTCGCGCCAGATTGCTTGCCAGCACGAGCTTGACCCGGTCCACCAGCCGCTGCCGTCCGACACTGGCGTCCGCTGCGTGCGTTGTGCGCGGCCCCAGGGCCCGCTGCACTAGGCTCAAAGCCAGGCTCTCTGCTTTCAAGGGCTCTGCGATGTTCCTGTGCAGGCTGTGCCGCAGTAACGCCACTAGCACTTGTGCCCGCGCATCAATCCGTAGACGCTGCCGGCGAAATGCCAGCGTCGCGCCGTCGCGCAGAATAGTAAGTGGAGCCAGTTCACGGAGCTGTGATTCGCTGATGACCAGCGTCAGGCTACCATCGCCAGCTGGTACAGGGTGGCTGACCCGGTAGCTTTCGGTGGCGTTGAAAAACAGCACTTGGTTCGATTCGGCTACGGTCTGATCATGCCCAACATGCCGGAGGTAGACACCACGATGCGGAAACACCAGTTGTGTGGTGGTCGTGCACTCTTCCGCACTCCGGACCCGGCAACTGCCTTGGCAGTACGTGTCCCGGATCGTAACGGTCGGAGATTTCAGCAAAGAATGAACGACAAATTCCGGAATCCGTTTATTTGCGGTCGCGAGCGCCATACTCTTGACCGACAACATATATAAGAAACATATCACTTATCCCGTCATTCGCCGTAAATCGCCAGGCATGCGGGAATTTCTACTCCCTTAGAGTTTGCATTTCACTTCGAGTTATCTTTACCATTCGTTGAGGCCTACCCGACAACGGGCGTCAGAGAATTTCCACCACGAGGTGCTCGGGACTTAGCGAATTCAAAAAGTCTTGCGCGTCGAAGGCCTCGCCCGCGGCAACAACACCGCGCGTCTTGCATAGATCGTTAACTACGCGTTGTGTTGCTTCAACCACAATCGGTGCACTGATCGCATAGATGTCTCGCCCGCGCGCCACCATCCGGCGCTCCTCGCTGCCCCGCCGAACGATCACATCCATAAGAAAGATCTGAGACGAGCGTCCGCTCTCGTCTGCCGCCGTCGGCACTGGCGTGTCGGGATTGCGGAGGTCCGCAATTGGCGTGAGATTCATGAACACACGAATCTCAGGCGTTCGGAGGTGATGTGAGATGGTGATGGTTTCCGCCAGAGAGAGCGCCACGACATCTTGCTCTCCGAACGGTGCCGGAAAAGTCCACCTGCGTCCCAGCGGCGGATCAACGCGCTCCAATTTGTTGTTCGAAAAAACATAGCGTCGGCCGGTATTGCGCTGGCCCGTCAACCGAGTTTCACGGGTCGGCTTCCAACTGTCGAGCGCGACGGCGATACAGATTTCGTCGGCGCAGTCCCACTCGCCCATGGCAGTCGTCGCCATAAGGTCTCCGAGTCCGCCGTAGAATGCCATTGCAGGAGCGATCACGACGCCTGGCGACCCTCGCAACGTCCGCAAATCGCTCGAAGACCTGCAACACAGCCGTCTGTTCCGCAGCCACATCCAAATAGTGAATACCCGAGCGGATTGCAGCTTCTGCGATTGGCACTGCTGTGTCGAGAAACGGCCCCGCGCAATTTATGACGGCGCCGGCGCCGGAAATTGCGCAGTCGAGCGACTGGGGATTGTCCACCGAGGCGACGCGCACCTCAGATCCGGGATGCTCGGCGGCGGTCGCGTTCAGCTCATCCGCGTCGCGGCCTGAGAGGATGGGCGACCAACCGCGTTTGCGTAGCTGTGAAACGACGAAGCGACCTGTGTGTCCATAGGCGCCAAATACGGTCACCGTTCGATTTGAGAACATTTAGAGAATTCCTCGTGTTACAGGTTGTACGGTCGATTGAGACGGTGCCGATTCCCACCATCGGAAGTCCAGTAGGACCAGTAGGTCACGCGGGAAAAGAGTGCCGCTGTCAGAATCTTTAGCAATGTGCGTGGACAAGTCCCAGCGATGCGGCCTTACCCAGCATCCGCCACTCAGGGGTATTGACGGATTCGCGGAGTCATGCCAGAGTGATAACTGAGTTCTAGCAATGATACGCAAGCCCCATACCGATTGTTTTCCGACACCAGCCACGTTTACGTGGCAAGGAGCGGGCAAAGGTACGTTCATGTAACGGGGGCACATCAGCAGCGCATAATCTTTCTGAGCCTCCGATTACAAATCGGGGGCTTTTGGTTTTTAAGGCGCATTCTCGCCAATGCGCAGATAGGAGGCGTCGTCTACCCGGCCAGGATGCGGCCCTTTCAAGGCTGAGACGGGAGTTCGATTCTCCTCGCTGCTACCAAAGTTATGAGCACACAAGTGATCGAAGTTGACGGTTTTGAGATCGAGCTTGCAGCTGAGCTTTACTGCGATCGTGGCGGAGATCACCGCGAGTTGGTAGATCGCGCCCGTACCGATCGCAGAAGGCTTGGCCACAACGTCGATGAGTCGGCGGTCTTGTGTGTTCGCTGCACGAAAGCGATACCGCTGAAAGCGTGATGCCGGGTCGTCTAGTGGCAGGACCCTGGACTTTGAATCCGGGTACGGGCGTTCGAATCGCTCCCCGGCAGCCAGTTCTTTGACAATTGAAATTCCCTCTTCGTCCAATGGCAGGCCGCTGCGCTCTGAACGCGGAAATCGTGGTTCGAGTCCACGGGAGGGAGCCGGAGCTATGGTCTATCGGCAGGATGGCTGACTGTCTATCAGCAGGGACGGGTTCAATTCCCGTTAGCTCCGCCATAAGTTTTCGGGAGATTCGTCCAGCGGCTGGGACACTGGCCTCCAGATCCAGTTACGAGGGTTCGAGTCCTTCATCTCCCGCCAAGAGCGGGCGTGGTATAGCGGCTGGTGCCTCGGGCCTCCAACCCGATGACGCGAGTTCGACTCTCGCCGTCCGCTCCATGCGGAAGTCGTCTAGCGGCCAAGACGCGACGTTGCCAACGTCGAGACCGCGGGTTCGAGTCCCGCCTTCCGCTCCAATGTTCGAGGCGGTGTAGCCAAGACAGCAAGGCGTCTCCCTGCAAAGGAGATCATCGGGAGTGCAATTCTCCCCACCGCCTCCAGATTTTCTTGAAGAAGGTTTGCTGGTGTAGCTCAGTGGGAAGAGCGCGGGCCTCGTAAGTCCGTGATCGGCGTTCGAATCGCCGCGCCAGCTCCGCTGGTATAGCTCAACGGGAAGAGCAGGCGCATGGTAAGCGCCCGACCGCAGTTCGAGGCTGCGTGCCAGCTCCAAAAGGTTTGCTGCTGTGGCCGACATACAAAGGCACCTGCCTTGTAAGCAGGTCGATGCTGGTGGGAATCCAGCCAGCAGCTCCAAGTTCGATGGCGGGATTGGCCGGTGTTTCGTGGATGCGCCTGAGAGAAGGTGTTGTTAATCAGAAGCTGGTCAGTATTCTTCAATCGATCAAGTAGGACGCACTTTGTCCTTGCCTGCCGCTCTCCAGGACGGGAAAAGACTATTTTCGGATGGTTTGGCCCCCGGAATCCGTTGGTCGATGACTCAACGCCTGCAGTCCGCGAAACGTAAAGAACGAAAATAAATGCCGATCTTGCTGCGAGCGGCAATAGCTCTAAAGGAGAGATCTGGTGCCAGCGGAGAGATTCGAACTCTCAAACACCTGTTTCTAAGACAGGCTGCTATTCCAATTCGCACACGCTGGCAGTCTGGTGCACAGGGAAGGATTTGAACCTCCGCGTCCCACTTGGGGAAACCGGGTTACAGCCGGTCCGTTTCGGCCGGGCTCACGCACCTGTGCAAAGTTGGCGGAAGGTAGACGAATCGAACGCCCATCGCTCATCACGATGCCCTGGTTTTCAGGACCAGTTGCCGGCCATTCAGCAGTACCTTCCGCAGTGGCGGAGAGTACGGGAGTTGAACCCGTTAGCCTCTTGCGAGAGCCTGGGTTTAGCAAAGAGGTCTAGCAGACAAGTGCCTTACCGTCCGGCCCACTCTCCGTCGAAATTGTCAAAGAACAAAGGAATTCTGGTAGGCCCAGTGGGATTTGAACCCACAAAAGGCTGCTCTTAAGGCAGCTACATACGCCAGTTGCGTCACGGGCCTGAAGCTAGAAATTGTGCAGGAGTTAATGACTCAGTCGGGATGGACTGAGCCGTAATGACGATCGAAATAGAAGGAGGCCCTTCACAAAGTCAATATAGCACGAACGGTGGACGTTGCCGACGTCGCATTTCACAGGCCGAAGAACCTACTGCTGAATCGCGCCAGACTCTCCGGTCATCGAAATCGCGGAGGGAACGTGATCGACATGACACGGCTGAGAAAACTCGAGGAACAAGTGGCGGCATGGCCGCATGTATCGGTTCATCCACATCCCTTTGGCAGGCGGGAGTTCCGCTTCGGGAACGCCGAACTCGGACATGTACATGCGGGCGGAACAGTGGACATTCCGTTCCCCGCGCCGTTCGCGATGCGCTTTTGGCGGACGGCCTTTGCGGAAGAGCACCGCTGGGTCCCCAATTCAGGGTGGGCTACGTTTCACGTCAGGGGCGAAGGAGACCTCGAGCACGCTCTGTGTCTCATGCGCTTGTCAAACCCGCGCTACGTACTCAAAACGGCCAGCGACCCTAGCGGGATGCTGGAGCGCGAGAGCGAAGAGCTCGGCCTGAGTCCCCATCTCAGGTCCCTGCTCCAACAGCATCTGCCCACTAAGGCAGAATCCGTCACTGCTGATCCCTGACGGCCTAACTAGACAAGGGCTTCGCCCTTGATATCCCTTCGGGATATGCAGCCAGAAATCAGGAGCCAGAAGCCAGGATCGCCCGCACATAGGCGTTGAGTAGCTTGCTGGTTTCTTCCAAGGTGCTCGACA
>Ga0207646_10004402_pt1 | contig 15317 bp, 14 predicted proteins | sample KBSK5502metaG_FD_184343 | JGI IMG/M metagenome (GOLD analysis project Ga0207646, IMG submission 184343) | Corn, switchgrass and miscanthus rhizosphere microbial communities from Kellogg Biological Station, Michigan, USA - KBS K5-50-2 metaG... | ecosystem: Host-associated > Plants > Roots >... | reverse complement strand
TGGGCAGGAACAGGGATAGCTGAACGCGGTCGAAGCTGTACCTCTTCTCGATGAACTTACCCCCGGCAACGTCCCCATTGATCACATCGATGAACTCGGCGAGTCCGTCATCGCTCGCGCCGTCCTCCGCCAGCTTCGTGTCATGGGTCCGGCGGGCTTCGGACTCGATGATCAGGTCAAGCACTACATCGTGGGCCCACTTGTCCGCGGTCTGCTGGTTCATCGAGGGGTCGAATGCGGTCACGTTGGAAGGGATGCCCACGGACGGGATTGCCGGCAGCACCCACACGCGGCCTGTGGCCGAAACCGGTCCCGATTGTGTGCGAGGGGGCAGCGCGCCCGCGGCGGCCACCGACAACCAGCTTGCGTAGTCCGGCCCTGAGCCGACGCTGAGCGCCAGCCTGGGGGTCGAGCCGTCGGGCAGCTCGGGCGCGGGCTCTGGGCCGTGCGTCGACAGCTGGGCGGCGACGGGAAGGGCCGTCGCCAGAAGCAGAGTCACTCCAAAAACCGCCGGCGCGGCCCAGCCCAACCTGCGCACCACGGCCAGCCCCCCGCCGGCCTCCTCGAGGGGCGCGAGCAATCGGGCGAGGGCAAAGCGTCCTGCGCAGGCGAACACGAGGCTGGCCAGCAGCGCCGTCTTGGTCCAGAACTCGAGTGTCGTCGGACCGAGGAGAAGGACGGACAGGATGGCGACGATGACCCCGAAAACGAATCTCCCCACCTGGCCGTCAGGCACGGTTCGCGGGTCGGGCAGCATGAAGAACGCGAAGATCAGGACCTCGGGCGAGGTGACCAGGATCTGCCACAGGTCTTGACCGCAGAGAGCGGTGGCGTGCCAGCTCGCGACCATGCAGTGGTCGGGCACCGGGGCCAGGGCGATCGCGACGCTGGCCGCGAAAGCGGCCATGTAGCCAAGCTCCAGGCCGAGCAGCTTCAGCTCCCAGGCGATCAGCAGGCCGCCGCCGATCAAGATGGCGTACGTCACGTACATCCACGGCCCGAGCGGGATCCACCACAGGTCCTGCGGTTCGGTGTACTGCGGCCCCAGCGCGACAAAGGCGAGGACGAGGGCGATGTTGGATGGGTTGAAGATGTGACGTCCCTTCCAACGGATCACGTACTTCGTCGCCATCGCGAAGGCGACGACGCCGATGAAGATCCAGATTCCTCGTGTGCTCCACCATTGGCCGTGGAACGTGCCCGGGACCCTGAGGATGAAGGCGGTGCTGTTGCCGGTCAGCAACCCGCTGGCCGGCCACATGATCACCTTGTCCTTGAAGAACCCGACGCCGAACTCTATGAGCGCGCCGGTGGCAAGGCAGATCAGGATCTGGGCCACGGAGAGACGGAAATTCAGGACCGTTTGCCCGAGGAGCTGGAGGGTCAGCAGGACGGCGGCGACGTGGAGTCGCGGATCCCGGATGCTCGGCAGCAGGACCGGATACTCTCGCCCGCGAATCCGCACGCTCCGGCGCCTGGGGGCCGCCATGGTCGGGTAACGGTGATGGTAACCAGGCCGTTACACAGACGAGCCGCATTGCGAATTCAGATCCTGTCCGGCGCCGCGCTGCTCGTCGCGGTGGCCGCGTGCGACCCGACGCTGGGTCTCGGGCTGCCCAGCGAACGCGTGCTGGAGGACGGCGCCGCCAACACGCTGACCCAGGCCAAGAGCTTCGCCATGAAGGGCAGTTACTCGACCTCCGCAGGGGAGCAGTGGACGATCGACGTCCAGCTCGCGCGCCCGAATACGGAGCATGCCACGGCCACCACGGGCGACCAGAAGGTGGAGGCGATCATCCTCGGCGACGTCGGGTACTTTCGCGGTCAGCAGTTCCTCGCCGCCCACATAGGAAGCGATCCGCTGTCCCAAAACCTCGTCAGGGCGGCGGGCAGCTCGTGGTGGAAAGGGTCACCCGGCTACATCCCGTCGCTGAGGGAGTTCACCGACGGGGCCGCGTTTCGCGCCACGTTTCTGGGCAGTGCGAACACGCAGCGTCAGGACCATCAAACGGTCGATGGGCAGCCTGCGGTCCAGCTGTCGGGGGCAAGGGCGGATGTCTTCATCGCCACCACGCCTCCCTATCACCTGCTCCGCGTGCACCTGAGGAAGGACGTGCTGATCGACGCCATGGTCGGCGCGGACTTTCACTACCGCGATTTCGATCGCGACTTTCGCATCAGCGCGCCGGCCGACGTCATCGATTTCTCGAACCTGTCCACGCTGCCGCCCATCTATACGGTCGTTTCCGTGGACACGTCACGGTGCGGCGCGCCCTGCGTGGTGTCGGCGCAGCTGAAGAACCTGGGCGGAGCGACGGGGGCGATCGCTCCCTCGGTTGTGACGTTCACGCTGGCGGCGGCGATTTCGGGGACAGTCCTGGGCACGTGTCAGGCGACGATTTCTCCCGACGTCGGCTACAACGGCACGACGACGGTGTCGTGCACCATCACGATCAGCTCGCAGCCGGAGAACGCGGCGGTGGTCACCGCGACCGCCAACAATCCCGGCCGGGGCTGATCGAAGGCGGAATAGGGCGGGGCGCGCGACCGATTAGGTTGACGATGTCCGAGCCGCTCGAGATCCCGCCCAGCGGCACCCGAGGGGCACGAACGATCTGGGCTAGCTTTCCCCACCGCCTGTTCAAGCCGTTTCTGAACATGCAGATCTCGCGCTATCGCAGGGCAACGGAGCCGGTGGCGCCGAAGTTCCTCGACTTCCCGCTCGTGCTCCTGACCCACCGTCGGGGCTCGCACGGGCCGCGAGTTCACGCACCCGCTCGGGGCTTCGAACAGGAGGACGGTACCTGGCTCGTCGTGGCCTCCAAGAGCGGCGCTTCCACGCATCCCGGGTGGCTCTTCAACCTTTGCAAGGGCCCCGACAACGTGTGGCTCGAGGTCGGAAACCGCAAGCTCAAGGTGCGTCCGACGCTGCTCAAGGGCAAGGAGCGCGAAGCGGCGCTGGCAAGAGTCGCCGCCATCTCGCCACGCTATGCCGAGTACCAGAGCAAGACCGACCGCGAGATCCCGATCGTCAGCCTTAAAGCCTACTGAGAGCACGACTCGGTAAATTCCGAATAGATGAATCACCTCGCGGCCCTTGCGGTCGCCGTACTGCTCGCCGCGGCATGCGGGCAGACGCCGGCCAGATCGAGCGCTCCTCCGCGGCACGTTTTCCTCATCGTCATGGAGAACCGCTCCCCCAGCCAGGCGATGAGCGGCACGTTCACCGCCTCGCTCGCGGCGAAGTACCGGGTCGCCGCCAACTACCGCGCCATCACGCATCCAAGCGTGCCGAACTATCTCGCCCTCACGTCAGGCAAGACATGGGGTGTGCGCGACGACGGCTACCATCCCCTTCCCGCGGAGGACGTCGGGACGCAGCTGACGAAGGCCGGGGTCAGCTGGCGCGCGTACATGGAAGGTATGGACAGCAGCGGGTGCCTGGACAGCCCGGTGCCGTACGACCCGGGGCACAACCCCTTCGCCTACTACGGCGGAGGCTGCCCGCCGAACGTGGTCCCGCTGACGTCGCTGTCCGCTGATCTCGCGGGCAACACGCCCCTTTTCACATGGATCACGCCAGACATGTGCCATGACACTCACAACTGCTCCGTCTCGGTCGGCGACAGCTGGCTGCGCGCGCAGGTGGGGGAGATCACGGCTTCGAAGGCGTGGAAGGACGGCGGGATTCTTTTCATCACGTGGGACGAGGACGACGGCAGCGCAGACAATCGCGTGCTCACGCTCGTGATCGCGCCCGGAAAAAGCCACCTGACCAGCAGCCGCCAGTACACGCACTACTCGCTCCTGGCCACGATCGAGGACCTGATGGGCGTCGCCCGGCTGGGTGAGGCGGTGCAGGCGACCCCGATGACCGACCTGATCAACTAGTCCCTCTACCTTTATCTATGTGTCGCTGATCGTCTGTGACGTCGGGCCTCGCGACGGGCTGCAGAACGAGGCCAGAACCCTCGAACCGGCGGTTCGCGCCGCCCTTTGCGACCGGCTCGCCGCGGCCGGCCTGAAGCGCATGGAGGCGGCGAGCTTCGTCAACCCCAAGCTCGTGCCCCAGATGGCCGGCGCCGAAGAGGTGATGGCCGCCCTGCGCCGCAAGCAGGGCACTGTTTATGCCGGTCTCGTTCTGAACGAGAAGGGGTACGAGCGCGCGGTGACCGCGGGCGTCGACGAGATCCACTACGCGCTTTCCGCCGCCGACGAGTTCGGGCGCCGCAACCAGAATGCGACGACGGATCAAGGGCTGAAGACCGCGCTGGCGCTGGTCGCCCGCGCGCGCAGCGAACGCATGCCAGTCACCGTCACGGTCAGCGTCGCGTTCGGCAGCCCGTTCGACGGGCCTGTGCCGCCCGCGCGGGTGCTCCAGATCGTCGAGCGCCTGATGGCCGTGCCGCCGGACGAAATCTGCCTGGCCGACACGATCGGCGTGGGCGTGCCCTCCCAGGTGCATGAGCTGGTGCGCGGCGCAAGGGGTTTGGGGGCCGCGGTCGGTGCGCACTTCCACAACACGCGCAACACCGGATACGCGAACGCGGTGGCCGCGCTGGAGGAGGGCGTCGTCTCGCTTGATGCTTCTGTCGGCGGATCGGGCGGATGCCCATTCGCCCCGAATGCGACCGGCAACATCGCGACCGAAGACCTGGTCTACCTGCTGCGCGGCCTGGGCGTGGAAACCGGCATCGATCTCGACGCGCTGATCGAGACGTCGCACTGGCTCGGCGCGCAGCTGGGCAAGGAGCTGCCGGGCATGCTCGCGCGGGCGGGGGACTACCCTGTGCTCGATGCCTAAGCGCGCCACTCCGCACAGGGTCGGCGTGGTGCAGCAGCCCCCGGTCACGCTCCATCGCAAGGAGACGCTGGAGCGGGGCGTGGCGCTGATGGAGGAGGCGGCCTCGAAAGGCGCGCGGCTTGTCTCATTTCCCGAAACGTGGGTCCCCGGATATCCGGAGTGGCTGTGGCGGCTGCGGCCCGGCGATGACTACGAGCTGACAGGGGAGATACACAGGAGGCTGATCGAGAACTCGGTCGACCTCAGAGCGGGCGACTTGAAACCAATCCAGGCGGCGGCACGCCGGCTGAAGCTGACGGTCTCGATCGGCATCCACGAACGCGACGGCGAGTACAGCCGCGGCACGCTCTACAACAGCGTGGTCTTGATCGGACCGGATGGCGCGGTGCTGAACCGCCACCGCAAGCTGATGCCGACCAATCCCGAGCGCATGGTGTGGGGCATGGGGGACGCCAGCGGCCTGCGCGTCAGCGAGACGCCGATGGGCCGGATCGGGGGCTTGATCTGCTGGGAAAACTACATGCCGCTGGGCCGGTTCGCGCTCTTCGCGCAGGGCTGCGAGATCTATGTCGCGCCGACATGGGACGCGGGCGACACGTGGACCTCGACGATGCGCCACATCGCCGCGGAAGGGCGGTGCTGGGTGCTCGGCAACGGCTGCGCGATGCGGGGCAAGGACATTCCGAAAGACTTCCCGCAGCGGGCGTCTCTCTTTCCCGACCTCGAGAGCTGGTACAACCCGGGCGACTCATTGGTCGTCGACCCGCGAGGCGCAATCGTCGCGGGCCCGCTCCATGAGCAACACGGCATCATCTATGCGGACTGCGACCCGGCGGCGTCGTCGGCCGCGAAGCGGACGCTCGACGTCGCGGGTCACTACGGGCGGCCTGACATCTTCAGGCTAGAGGTCAACCGAGAGGCGCCGGCGCCGGTCGATTTCGGCTAGCGGTCTACCGGCGAGCGGGCTCCAGCCCATAGAGCGCGCCGAACTTTCGCTGCACGTAATCGATCCACGGCGCCGCGGTCAGCGGCTTGCCCGTCGCGCGCTCCATCAGCTCGTTGGGCGTGAACTTGCGGCCGTGCCGGTGCACGTTCCTGCGCAGCCATCGGAGAAGCTGTTCGAACTGGCCCTGCTCGACCTGCCCGTCCAGGTCCGGGATGTCCATGCGGACCTTCTCCATCAGCTGAGCGCCGATCAGGTTGCCGATGGTGTAGCCGGGGAAGATGCCAAAGCTCACGTAGGACCAGTGGATGTCCTGCAGGACGCCCTCGCGGTCGTTCGGCACGTTGAGTCCGAGGTAAGACTTGAAGCGCGCGTTCCAGGCCTCGGGCACGTCCTTGACCCTCAGCGTGCCTTCGAGCAGCTCGTTCTCGAGCTCGAAGCGTAGGAGGATGTGCATGTTGTACGTGACCTCGTCGGCCTCGACGCGGATGAATGACGGATAGGCACGATTGACCGCGCGGTAGAAGGCTTCCGCGTCAACGCCCTTGAGCGGTTCGGGAAAGACGGCGCGCAGGCTCGGGTAGAAATGACTCCAGAACGGCAGGCCGCGCGCGACGAGGTTCTCCCACAAGCGCGACTGCGACTCGTGGGCCCCCGGCGAGGCGCCGTCCCATAGCGGCGTGCGGTCAATCTCGCCGGCGATGCCCTGGTTGTACATGGCGTGGCCGGCTTCGTGGACGAGGCCGAAAAAGCACTCGTTGAAGAAGTCGCGCGAGACACGGGTCGTGATGCGAACGTCGCCCGGACCGAACGAGGACTCGAAGGGGTGGGTGGAAATGTCCTGGCGCCCTCTCTGCATGTCGAATCCCAGCCGCTTCACCACCTCGAGGGCGTACGAGATCTGCAGGTCGGGGTCGAATCCGCGGAAAAGGACCTTGTCGTCGACCGCGTCGGCGTGACGCGCGATGTCGGCCACAAGGGGCACAATCGCCTTCTTGAGCTCGGCGAAGATCGCCTCGAGCTGGGCGGTGGTCATGCCGGGCTCGTTGCGGTCGAGCAGGGCATCGTATGGGCGATCCGCGAAACCGATGGCGTCGGCGATGCGGCGGTTGAGCTCGACGTTCTTCTCCAGGTACGGCGCGAAGAGGCTGAAGTTCTCGTCGTGACGCGCCTTCTCCCAGACGGGTCTTGCGGTGGGGCCCGCACGGGCGACCTCCGCCACGAGGTCGGGCGGCAGCTTGCGCGCCTGGTCGTAGTCGCGGCGGGTGACGCGGAGGAGGCTGGCTTCGTCGGAGTCGAACGGCTTGCCCGCGAGCTCGTCCTCCAGCTTCTCCAGCAGCGCGCCGACCTCTTCCGAGGTGAATCTCACGTGTGCCAGGCGCAGCAGCGTCGAGAGCTGCTCGGCGCGGGACTGGACGCCGCCGGGCGGCATGTACGTTTCCTGGTCCCACTCGAGCAGCAGCGCGGCCCGGTTGAGGTCGGTGACCTCGGCCAGGACCGACTTGAGCTCTTTCAGCTTGTCGCTAGTGTTACCCACGACCCCTACGGGTATTCTCCCGAAAGCGCGTGTCGCCCCGCTAGCTCAGTGGATAGAGCATCTGTCTTCTAAACAGAGGGTCGGGGGTTCGAATCCCTCGCGGGGCACTTTTTTGTGTGGTCATTCCGCACCTTTGACGCCAGCGGTGCACTTCGGATCGTGGTATTTCGAACTTTTGACGCCAGCGGTGCGCAATTAGGATCTTGTTCACGATGTGGCAACCGCGATGTACCCCGCCCGGACTTAGACGGGACGCATGACAACGGTCCAAATTCCAAAGCCGTCGGATGCCGTCTTGCTGAAACTGGCAGCCATCGCAACACACGCTGAACAGTGGTTGGTGGCCGACCATGCGCCGGACAAGGCGCGCGTCGGGCTGAGGAGGGCCAGGAACGACCGGCGGCGCTCCTTCGAACACGTTCTCGTCCTGCTTGCCGACCCCGAGCTGAAGAGCTACCTCGCGGAGGTTCGCGTACGGTTAGAGGATGTCGACTGATCCACGCCGGCCGCAGGTTCCGGCCGACATGAAGGCCTTCAACGCGAAGCTCATCGAGGAGTTTCGGGCCAATCACGGCAAGCTGAGCGGGCGACTGGCGAACAGCCAGGTCCTCCTGCTGACGACGATGGGAGCGAGGTCGGGCGCCCAGCGCACCACCGTCGTCGGCTACAGGCATTACGGCGACAACCTAGCGGTCATCGCTTCCAACAACGGCGCGGACAACGCGCCGTCATGGTTCTTCAACCTGCAGAAGAATCCCATCGCGATCGTGGAGGTCGGGCCGGACAAGTTTCAGGTCAGGGCGCGGGTGACGGATCAGGACGAGCGGCCGCGGCTGGGAGCCATCATCGACTACCTCGAACGGCAGCAGGCGCTTACCGCGCGGCAGATCCCCGTTGTCGTCTTGGAGCGGGTTTAGCGCGCTTCGGAGCGGGTGCGACGAGGTTCTTGCGCAGCTCCGCCATCCTCGACTTGCTGAGGTTGGTCTTCATCACCCAGGCCACGTCCTTGTCCCGGGCGCGGATCCACTTCTCGAGGTACGGCTTCGCGTTCTTCGGCGCCGCCGCCGCGGCCACGCTCCATCCGTAACCCAGCGCCTGGCGCAGCACGCGAAAGCCCTCGCCGCGCCGATCGCCCGCAGGGAGGAGCGCGAGCGACCGCGTGATCTGATCGAGAATCGCGAGCGCCTCGACCGCGTCCTGGTTGCTCTTCAGCAGCGCCGGCTCGCACAGACCGGCCACGACCGCGCGCTGCACGAATGGATCGCCGCGTGACCAGACCTTCATCTGGGCGAGAAGCTTCGGCATACTCTCGCGACCGAGGCGCTGCAGCGCGATCGCGACGCCCTCGCGCACGCGCCAGCGGGGGTCGGACGCGAGCTCGCGCAGCCACGTCATCACAGTCTCGGGCTCGAGCAGCGCGATCCGGCCCAAGCCGGCCGTCCCGCACAGCGCAAGGAACTCGTCGCCCGATGCCGAAAGGCGCCAGAGGCGGTCCGCGTCGCCTTCCTCCACGACCGCTGCCACGAGCTCGAGGTTGGCCCTCGGACCGGGCAGGCCTGAGTGCTTCTTCAGGTAAGGCTCCCAGTCCATGAGCCCTCGGAGCTCAGCCCGATAGACCTCGACGCGCTCGCGCATGTGGACGCGATGCTAGCGGCCCGGCTCGGTACGCGACCTTGGTTGCACGAGAATTCGAGCCATGGATGTCGCCCGTTCCGCCGCGCTGAGGCAAGGCATTCGGCTCGAGGTGGTGACCATCGCGTGGATGCTCGTGGAAGCCGGCGTCGCGCTGGGTGCGGGAATCGCCGCCCGCAGCGTGCTGCTGACCGCGTTCGGGTTCGACTCCGTGATCGAGCTGCTCAGCGGGGTCGTCCTGTATCGGCGCCTGTCAGCCCAGTCAAACGTCGAGCGGCTGGAAAACCTGACCACGCGGATCTCAGCCGTCTTGCTCGTCCTGCTGATCGCGTACGTCCTGCTGTCATCGCTGGCCGGCATCGCCCTGCACGTGATCCCGGAAGGCTCGGCGGTCGGAATCGCGGTGAGTCTTGTCGCGGTGGTGGCCATGCCGTTACTTGCGCGCGCGAAACAACGCGTCAATCGGGTCATCGCCAGCCCATCGCTCCGCGCCGACATCGCGGAGACCATCAGCTGCGCGTACCTGGCCGCGGTGACGCTCGCGGGGCTGTCGGCGAGCATGCTCACCGGATGGTGGTGGGCGCAGTACGTCGCCGCGTTGGCGCTGCTGATCTGGCTCGTGCCCGAGACCCGCGAGGCCCTCGAACACTGGCGGGATAATTGGGCGAACAAGGGGGACGGGAATGAGTGATCGACGTGACAACCGGCGGCTGATGCTGACGCAGATTTTGAAAAGCCCGGTATTGAATCCCGCGGGGACGGAAGTCGGCCGTGTCCAAGATTTCATCGTCAAGCTCACCGACGGCTCGTACCCGCCCGTCACCGGCCTGAAGGTGCGCGTGGGCGCGCAGGACGTGTTCATCGGCAAGGACGTCATCGACACCCTCGAGCCGGGCGGTGTGCGCCTGAACACGCACACCATCCGCACCGAAGCATTCCAGCGCCGTCCCGGTGAGGTGCTGCTGGCCGCCGACGTGCTCGGCCGCCACCTCGTCGACGTGAACAAAGGGCGGATCGTCCAGGCCCACGACCTCGTGCTGGCGCCCGGCGACGACGGCTGGTACCTGGCCGGCATCGACCGCAGCCCGCAGGCGATGCTGCGCCGCCTCCTCCCACGGCGCGGCCGCCCCGACCTTCGCCGTCACGCCATCCTGGACTGGAAGGACGTCCAACCCTTCGTGGGCCATGTGCCCACCGCGAGGCTCCTCATGCCGCTCCAGCGTCTTCGCCGCCTGCATCCGGCGCAGATCGCGGACATCGTCGAGGACGCGTCGCATGAGGAAGGCCAGGAGATCATCGAAGCGGTCGAGAGCGATCCTGCCTTTACGGCCGACGTTTTCGAAGAGCTCGACGCCGAGCACCAGGTCGAGTTCCTCAAGTCGAAGTCGAACGAGGAGGCCGCGCGGCTGTTGGAGCGGATGGCGCCGGATGATGCGGCGGACCTATTGGGCGAGCTTGATCAGGAAAGGCGCAAACCGGTCTTCGACATGATGGCCTCGAGTCAGCAGTACAAGTTGCGCAAGCTGCTGCAATACCACCCGACCACCGCCGGCGGGATGATGAGCCCGGACTACGTCTCGGTCCTACGCGACGCGACAGTCGACATGGCGCTCGAGGCCGTGCGCACGGATGACAAGGCGCCGCCCCAGCTGCTCACGACAGTCTTCGTCACCGAGCCGGACGGCACGTACGTGGGGAGCATCGGAGTCGTCGAGCTGCTTCGTGCGGATCGTGCCCGCAAGGTGCACGAGCTCGAGCTGACGATTCTCTCGGTGCACGGCAACGCCGACTTTGCCGACGTGGCTCTCCTCATGGCGGACTACAACCTCACCTCGCTTGCCGTCGTCGACGCAGCCGGGAACCTGATCGGTGCGATCTCGGCGGACGACGTCATCGATGCATTGGTGCCGGAGGACTGGCGCAACCGGGCCGAAGCGAGCACCGGGGTATAGACCGGCGATGAGCGAGCGCGAGCCAAACCGCAAGGCCTCGCGCTTGAAGCAATCGTCAGCCCTGCTCGATGACCTTCGCGAAGGGGACATCCACGGCGCGTTCGGCACCATCCGCGCCAGCGATGTCACGCCGCGCCGGACCTGGCGGCGACGGCTCCTCACTCTCGCCGCGATCATCGGCCCGGGACTCATCGTCATGGTCGGCGACAACGACGCGGGAGGTGTTTCCACCTACGCGCAGGCGGGCCAGGATTTCGGCTACTCGCTTCTCTGGACGCTCCTGCTGCTCATCCCGGTCCTCATCGTCAACCAGGAGATGGTCGTGCGCCTCGGTGCGGTCACGGGCGTCGGCTACGCGAGGCTGATCAGCGAGCGGTTCGGACGCTTCTGGGGCTGGTATTCGGTGATGGGGATCTTCCTCCTCAACTTCCTGACCATCAGCACCGAGTTCATGGGCATCAGCCTGGCCGGCGAGTACTTCGGATTCAGTCCGGTGCTTGTCGTGCCGATCTCGGCCCTGATCCTCATCGGCATCACGATCAGCGGCAACTTCCGGCGCTGGGAGCGCGCGATGTTCGTCTTCCTGTTCGCGAGCCTGCTCGTTCTGCCCCTCGCGCTGATCAGCCATCCGGACCCCGGCGCCGCGCTGAAGGGCTTTCTCGTCCCCGGCGTGCAGGGAGGGCTGACATCCAACTCGGCCCTGCTGATCGTCGCGGTCGTCGGCACCACCGTCGCCCCGTGGCAGCTGTTCTTTCAGCAATCCAACGTGATCGACAAGCGCATCACTCCCCGCTGGCTCGACTACGAGAAGGCGGACACCGTGATCGGGGCGTTTGTCGTCGTCATCGGCGCGGCCGCGATCATGATGGCCACGGCGTCGGCGTTCACCGGCACGCTGGAGTTCGGCCACTACCAGGACGCGCTCCACATCGCGCGAGGTCTCGGCTCGCACATAGCTCCGGTCGTGGGCACGATCTTCGCCCTCCTGCTTTTCGACGCCTCGATCGTCGGCGCGTCGGCGGTCACGCTGGCCACCTCGTACGCGTTCGGCGACATGTTCGGCGTCAGGCACTCCCTGCACCGAGGCGTGCGCGAGGCCAAGCTGTTCTACGCCTCGTACACAGGGATGGTCGTGCTCGCGGCGGCCATCGTGCTCATCCCGCGCGCGCCGCTTGGGCTGATCACGACGGCCGTGCAGGCGCTTGCCGGGATCATGCTGCCCAGCGCGACGGTGTTCGCGATCCTATTGTGCAACGACCGCGCAGTGCTCGGCCCCTGGGTCAACAAGCCCTGGCTCAACGCGATCGCCGGCGTGATCGTCGCCGCGCTGCTGGTGCTCTCGTTGATCCTGGTCGTCTCGACAGTGATTCCTTCGATCGACGTGACCGCGCTCCTAGCCGTCCTCGGTTCGGTGGCCGGGCTGGTCCTCGTAGTGGGCGGCGCATGGAGCTGGTTCAACAGCCGTGGCGCGCCAAAGGAGGCTGAGGTCTCCCGCGAGGAGCGAGAGAACTGGCGCATGCCCGCCCTCGTCCTGCTCGAGCGGCCAACCTGGTCGGGCGCACGAAGGGCCGCCATGTACGCCCTGGCCGGCTACCTCGTCGTTTCGATCATCCTGCTCGCGGTGAAGGCGATCGAGCTCGCGACCCAGCGCTAGGCATTCCTTCAGGACCGTTAACAGGTCACTTACAAAGGGACACAGGCGCAAAGGTTAAAATGCAGGCCCGTGCCTCTCGGCTTCAGACCGGGGCACCGCGCCAGGGCATCACGCCGGCGGCTTAGCCCATTACGCACCATCGTTCTCGTTCTTCTTGCCATCACGATGTCGTCGGTGGCGGGCGGCTTCGCCTATTTCATCCCGGCCGCGCAAACCGCGCTCGAGGCCACGGGCCAGGTGATCCACGTGACCCCCTCGCCAAGCTTGCTCTTCACGCCCACCCAGACCGCGTCGCCGTCGCCGAATCAGATCACCGGCGCCTTCACAGTCCTCCTGCTCGGCTCGGACGACGACTCCAAGTTCAGCGCGGACCACGTCCTGACCCAATCGATGATCCTTGTCAGGGTCATCCCGTCGACGAAGGACGTGACCATGCTCTCCATTCCGCGGGACCTGTACGCGCACCTCTCGACTGGTGGCTACGCGAAGATCGACGGCGCTTACTCCTACGGCGGGCCTGGAGCGGCCGTCGCCACCGTCTCGCAGGACTTCGGCGTGCACATCGATGACTACATATGGGTCGGCCTTCTCGGCCTCGTCAAGCTGATCGACGCCATCGGCGGGATTGACGTCGTGACCAGCAACCCGATCCTGGATGACTTCTACCCGGCTGATATCTACGGTGGATCGCCCTACGGCTACGAGCGCGTCGCGGTCCTGGCCGGGCCGCAGCATCTCGATGGCCTCCACGCGATGCAGTACGTGCGCTCGCGCCACGGCGACCTGCAGAGCGACTTCGGGCGCTCGCAGCGACAGCAGCAGGTGCTGATGGCGATCAGGCAGAAGGCCAAGCAGATGTCACCCGAAGACCTGCCCGCGATGTCGGCGGCCATCGGCGGCGAGCTGAAGACGAGCATCGGCCTAGACAAGGTCGCGCAGCTTCTGCCGCTTGCGGCCAGCATCGACAACCCGGATCAGATCCGCCAGATCGTGCTGCTTCCGCCCTACACACACGGCGGCGGTCCGGGAGGCAGCATCAACCCGAACTGGAACTTGATCTTGCCCCTGGTGCACCAGTACTTCCCATGATCTCGCGCTTTGTCCTTGCCGGCGCGCTCGCCGTGTTGATGTTCGTGTGCGGCACGACCGCATACCTCTATCTGGGCACCAAGCAGTCGAAGGCCGCGGTGCCGGCACAGAAGCCGACCGCAGCGACGCCACGGGCCCAGGCGCTGACCCTGCCAGGCACGCTTTACCTCGCGCAGTCCGGTGCGCTGTACAGCCTGAGCGCAGGCCGGTTTCACCAGCTCACGCCGGAGGCAGGATGGAGCCAGCCCGCCGCGACGCCTGATGGCAACGGCCTCGTCGCGGTCAAGAGCGGTGGCTTTTTCTCCGATGTCTACACGCTGAACCGTTTCGGCACGGTCACGCGCCAGGTGACCAACAATCGGGGCAGGATCGGCATGCAGGATCCCAGCTCGAACCACTGGTCGTTCTATCCCCGACTCAGCGCCGACGGCGGCACGCTCTGGATGGCCTACGACGAGCCCAAGTACGGCTTCGACGTGATCCTCTCGATCTGGGCCATGCCTTTTGGAGGCACCATCCGGCAGGCAAGGAATTGGACCAGCGCCAACGATTACACGGGCGGCGACGTGCAGCCGGTCCCCGCGCCGGGCGGATTGATCTACACCAAATACGACTACGGACCGGACGTGAAACTCATCGGCCAGCTCTGGTTCACGAACCGCGCAGGTTCGGCGGGACGGGCCCTCACCGCCCCCGGCGAAGACTGCCGCAGCCCGGCGCTGTCGCCCGACGGTACGCAGGTCGCCATGATCTGCACCTACGAGAAACAGGTCTCGTACTTGACCATCGCGGCGTGGAACGGCTCCAGCCTGGGGCCGCGCAAGACGGTCGTGTCCGATCGCATGGTCGCCCAGCCGGCATGGGCGCCGGATGGCTCAGGCATCGCTTTCCTCGCGCCGGCCGTCGGGGCAGGCGAGTTCCAGCTCTGGTGGCTGCCCAGGGCCGCGTACACGCCGCCACCACCGAGCCCGCCGCCGCCACCGACTCCGGGCGGCCCGCACAACGGGCCGCTGCCCAGCCCATCGCCGCCTCCTCCCGTGCCGCCGATCAAACCGATCCAGATGACGACGAACAGTGGTTTCGACGCAACCTCGCCGATCGCCTGGCTGGGCTAGCACCCCGGCCGGTCAGGACCGCGCTCGAGCACCGGCTCTGCATTCGCCGACTGCGCCTCGGCCGGCGTGATGTAGTGGTCCGCGACCATCGCCGCCAGCACATGCGCGCGTCGATGTTGGGCAGCCTCGGGGTCGACCGTGGGGTCGTAAAGCGACGGCGCCTGCGTCACACCGGCGAGCAGTGCGTACTGCGCCAGGGTAAGTCCCTGCAGCGGCGCGCGGTAGTAGGCACAGGCGGCTGCCGTCACCCCGCGGCGGCCGAACCCGGTGGTGATGATGCTGAGGTAGTCGGCCATGATCTGCCCCTTGCTCAGCACGCGCTCGGCCTTCAGCGCGAGGGCGAGGCCTTCCAGCTTGTTGTAGCCGAGGTCCGAGCCGCCGAGGTAGACGTCCTTGACGAGCTGCTGCGTGATCGTCGAGCCGCCCTGGCACAGGCAGACGTTGACCACGTCGTACAGGAGCGCGCGCCCGAGGCCGATGGAATCGACTCCATGGTGGGTGTAGAAGCGTTCGTCTTCTGTGGCCACCACGGCGTCGGCGAGGAGCGGCGGCACGTCGTCCTCACCCAAAAGGATTAACCCATTCCCACTG
>Ga0207646_10004400_pt1 | contig 15319 bp, 13 predicted proteins | sample KBSK5502metaG_FD_184343 | JGI IMG/M metagenome (GOLD analysis project Ga0207646, IMG submission 184343) | Corn, switchgrass and miscanthus rhizosphere microbial communities from Kellogg Biological Station, Michigan, USA - KBS K5-50-2 metaG... | ecosystem: Host-associated > Plants > Roots >... | reverse complement strand
GGTGAAGAACCGTTTCGGTTTGAAACCGCGCGCGTCTCCGCGGCCAGCGACGAGCAAACGCAATTTCCGGTCTCGACAAATCTCGACCGCTTCAATCGCGAACCGCAGACCTTTGCGTTCCCAACCCGAACCCGCGAACAACACCGCGATCTCGTCCGGCTTCAATTTCAAATCAGTTCGCGATTTCTCGCGCAGCGCCGAATCAAAACGAAATCTCTCCAGCGGCACGCCGGTGCGGACGATGTCGATCTTGTCGGGCGGATAATGGTAGAGCTCGGCAATCTCGCGCTTCACCATTTCCGAATTCGCGATCACGCGACCGGCGCCGGCTTTTGCAAAGAGGGATTCTTCCAGCTTCAAAATATCCTGATGTTTGCAACTCATTCCGCGAACGAATCGCTGGAGCGGCATCTCGAATTTTTTTCGCCGATTCAGCCAGGCCCGGTGCACGCCGTCGCCCGCACGATAAACATCGCAGCGCCAAACGCGCTCCAGACTAAACAGAATATCGCAGGCAATTTGTGGGCGAAGTCTTTCCAATTCGTCGGCAAAACCGATCGGCGAATTCGATTGCAAACGCTTGATTGATGCAAATGGCCATTCTTTCACCGGCCAATCCACGGTTGTGACTAGTTCTGCTTCATGGCCAACATCGACAATCCCCTGGGCGAGTCGGTTGAGATAAGCTTCCGCGCCGCCGCTTGGCGAATAACCGCGGCGCACGAAGGCGATGTTGAGTTTGCCGTTCGACATTTCAACCTTACCAATCTTGTCATTCCGAGCGAAGTCGAGGAATCTCTAAATGTTTCCGATTTAGCTGAAATGCCGCAACGTTCAGAAATAATGAGAGATGTCTCCCATTCGACTCGCTACGCTCGCTCAGGGCAGGCTTTCATCATGGCGGCTTACGCCGCTATTAACTGGATGCAACGTCACGTTGCCCGCTCGACATGACAAAAAGACAGTCAGGCGAAACCGTGGGCGCGCCGCGCGTGCTCCCGAAGAGTTTGCTCTACTCCATCTTCGCCCGGATCGGCGGTCATGGCTTGGATACCGATTCGTTCGAAGCACTGCGCGCCTCATATCGGGGAAATTTTCTCGGTAAAGCGATCGCTTACGACAATCGGCAAACGGAAATCCCCGGGAGATTCATTCAATCGCTTCGCTGGCATCCGGTCCGATTGCTCTCGTTTCTCGAGAGTCCATATTATTATGGCGCGAAGAAAAAATATCTCGGCCGCGTAGCGGCGCGCCATCTCGAGAGCGGCCGCTACGATTTTTTTCACAGTTGGTCGGGCGATTGTTTGGAAGCGTTGCGCGTCGCGAAGAAGAAAAAGATTCCGTCGCTGATTGAAATTCCAACCTGGCACAGGAAGAGCCAGACGTCACAGGTCACAAGTCAGAAGTCAGAAAAGGCATCCTGGAAATCGCGCTTCCGACTGAAGCCGGAAAGATTTCTAGAAGAGTACGATCTCGCAACGCTGGTTGTCGTTCTCTCCGAAAAGGCCGCCGAGTCTTTTCGTGCGGCAAATTTCCCGGACGAAAAACTCTTTTATTTGCCGCGCGGCGTCGATGTCGATCGTTTCAAGCCTGGGAAACGCCCGCCAATTTTCCGCGCGATTTTTTCCGGCGCGCTGATTGAGCGCAAAGGAATCCATCATCTGCTCGAAGCGTGGCACCGATTGAATCTGCGCGACGCCGAGCTTTGGCTGCTCGGCAGCGTTCATGACGAAGCGAAACCGCATTTGCAAAAATTCGCGCGTGAGAACGTGCGCGTTCTCGGATTCAAACGCGACCTGGAAAATTATCTCAATCAGGGATCGGTTTACGTTTTTCCATCGCGGCTCGAAGGCAGCGCGAAAACAATTTACGAAGCGGCCGCGTCCGGTTTGCCAATGATCACCACGCGCGAAGCGGGCGATGTCGTCCGCGATGGCGTCGAAGGAATTATCGTCCAACCCGGCGATGTCGATGCCGTCGCCGCGGCGATCGAGCATTTGTATCGTCACCCCGAAATTGTCGAGAGCATGAGCGCCGCGGCGCGGCAACGTGTCGTGGAAAATTTCACCTGGGACCATTATCGGTCGCGTTTGCTAGGCGCCTACGAACGCGCGATCCAGTTATCAAATTCGAATTGAAGATTCTTCTCATTCAGCTCAAACGGATCGGCGATTTGATTTTGACGACGCCGGCGATCGCTGCCGTTCGCGAAAAATTTCCCGACGGAAAGATCACGCTCGTGATTTCGCGCGAGAGCAAAGCACTCGCTCCTGCGATTGCGGGAGTGAATAAGATCTTAGTCGCGCGTCGCGGCTTCGGCGGTCTTGCAACTGCTGCGGCAATCGCTGGCGCCAAGTTCGATTACTGCGTCGATTTCACACGCAACGACCGCTCCGCGTTTCTGGTCCTCGTTTCGCGCGCGAAGAAACGGGTCGTTTCGTTTCGGATTAAAGTGCGCTCGAAGTTTCGAACGCGTTTTTACAATGAATTCGTCGAACACCGAATGCGCGACATGCACGTGATCGATTATCATCTCGCGTTGCTTGAACCGCTTGGAATTTCGAACGCTTCCCGCGCGGTGAAGTTGGAATTGCCAAGGAGCGCACGAGAAAAAGCAGAGGAATTGCTGATCGCGAACAGCGTTCGAAGGGATTTCATTATTTTTCATCCCGGCTCCGCGCGGGCTGAAAAATTCTGGGAATCGCAACGGTGGTCGGATGTGATCAATCACACCGCCGATCATCACGATGTCGATCTTGTCCTGACCGGCGGACCGTCACCGCTCGAGCAAACACAAATTCTCTCGATCAAATCGCAGGTGCGGCATCGCATTGTCGATCTTTCCGGCAAAACCGATTTACTCACGCTCGCCGCGCTGATTGCAAAAGCGCGATTGCTCGTCACGGTCGATTCGGCGCCGCTGCATCTGGCAGCGGCGTCCCGCACGCCGCAGGTGATTCTGTTTGGTCCAACCAATCCGTTTCATTGGCGACCACAGGAAAGTGCAGCGTTGATTTTGCAGGGCGAATCGGCAACGCCGGTCATCCAATTCGTCCCGAAACAGCCGCGGTTTCCGATGAACCAAATCTCGACGCAAGCGGTGATCGATGCTATGGAAAGACTGCTGTCGGCTCCGGCAGCGCAGCCCAATTCATGAAGGCCGAAGGCTCAGGGAAAATGAAGCTCTCCTTCGCGGAGACATTCAAACAAGCGTGGAGACCGTATCTGCGACTCTACAGCTACGCCAAGCCGTACAGGTTCCGTTTCGCGCTCGGTTTAATTTTTGGCGTGGCGTCGGGCATTATCACTTCGCTCATCCCAATCACCGTATTCCAAGTATCGAATTTCGTTTTCCATGGCACCGGCCCGAATCCTCGCGCAATTCTCGGGAACCGGGAGCTCTTGAACCTCGGCCCAAAGATCGATTCGTTCATTTGGGTCTGTCTTATCATCCCGATGGTTTTGATTGCCCGCGGCGCGTCTGCTTACGCCAGCGCCTACTTCATGAATTGGGTCAGCAACAAAGTCGTGACCGACATTCGCAATCAGCTTTTCAGCAAAGTCGTGCGGCACTCGATGGATTTCTTCAATCGAATGCGCAGCGGCTTTCTCATGTCGCGGATCGCCAACGACACGCGCAACATGCAGGCCGCGCTCGCCATTGTGAGCGGCGATTTGTTCAAACAACCAGTCACGATCATCGGCGCGGTCACCGTTCTATTACTGATGGATTGGAAATTTACCGCCGTGACGCTGGTTCTTTTTCCAATTTGTATTTTACCGATCCGCTATTTCGGAAGGCGCGCGCGCGAAACCGTTCAGCGCGAGCAACGCGGTTCCGCGCTCATGTCCGTGACGATGCAGGAAAGTTTCGCCGGCATCCGTGTGATCAAATCCTTCGGCCGCGAAGATCAGCAGGAAAAGGCATTTCGGCGGAGCACAGAACAACAGTTCTCTAACGCGATGCGGATGATGAAAGCGACCGAAGTGGTCGGGCCATTGATCGAAATCATCGCTTCGGTCGGCGTCGGTTTCGCACTGATTTACGTTTACGTCACAAGTCTCAGCGCCGGCCGGTTCTTCGGATTGATCTCGGGAATTTTTATTCTCTACGAGCCGATCAAAACGCTGAGCAAGATCCATATCATCATGCAACGATCGCTCGGCGCGACGACGAAAATTTTCTCAATTCTTGATTCAGTGCCGGAAGTCCAAGACGCGCCCGATGCGGTTCATCTCGCGTCGTCGGAAGGACGCATCGATTTCGACAACGTCAGCTTCCGTTATTCAACCAGCGCGACCGATGCGCTCCGCGACATCAATCTGCACATCGAGCCGGGCAAAAGCTACGCGCTCGTCGGCGCGAGCGGCGCGGGCAAGAGCACGATCTTGTCGCTCATTTTGCGTCTCTACGATCCGACTTCCGGCGCGGTGAAAATTGACGGCCACGATTTGCGAACCCTCACGCAGAAATCGTTGCGGGAACAAATCGGGCTCGTGACGCAGGAGACGTTTTTGTTTCACGACACGATTTTCAAAAACATCCAGTTCGGACGGCAGGGCGCGACGCCCGACGAAGTTTACGCCGCCGCTCAAACTGCTTACGCGCACGATTTCATTATGGAGCAGCCGAATGGTTACGAGACCGTGATCGGCGACAAAGGTTGTTTGATTTCCGGCGGGCAACAGCAGCGGCTCGCGATTGCGCGCGCGTTGCTCAAGAACGCGCCTATCCTCCTTCTCGACGAAGCGACTTCATCGCTCGATACCGAATCGGAAAAACAAATTCAGGCAGCGCTCGAGAAACTCGCGGCCGGCCGGACCGTAATCGCGATTGCCCATCGTCTCTCTACGATTTTGTCCGCCGATCAAATTGTTGTGCTCGATCATGGCCGGATCAAAGAAGTCGGCACGCACGCCGAGCTGCTCGAAAAATCCGGCTACTATTCCCGCCTTTACGATTTGCAATTCAATCAACCAACCGAAGCGAAGCCGGAAGCAACGCCGGAGCCGGACGTGCTTGAAGAAGAGCTCGTCTGATTTTTCGCGCGCGATTTGTAAGATCGACATCTACCTTATCCAATGCCTTTCAACTTCGACCTGCACACTCACTCGTTCTTTTCCGGCGACGGCGTTTCTAGTCCGGAAGATCTGATCGCCGCCGCGAAGGCGAAGGGTTTGCACGGCATCGCCATGACCGATCACAACACCTGCGATGCAGTCACTTACATGCTCGAAAAAGGTTTGATGCGCATCGACGGCCAACCGGTGGACGGTTTTCTCGTTTTGCCCGGAGTCGAAGTGACGACCGCCGACGGTCATCTTCTCTGCATTGGCGCAGAGCTGCCTTTCATGAAAGGAAAACCAGCCCGCGAAGTTTGCGAAGTCATTCATCAACGCGGCGGGCTCGCGATTCCGCCGCACCCCTACGATCTTTTCCGCGCCGGCATTCGCTTTTCCGTTTTAGAAACGCTGGCGATCGACGCGATTGAAGTTTTTAACGCTGCGACCACATTGCGCCGTTACAACCGCTACGCGTTCAAGTACGCGCAGATTCGCAACCTTCCGATGGTCGCGGCCAGCGACGCGCACCATGCCGCGGCCGTCGGCACGGCCTACACGATTTTGAATACCGACGATTTTTCGGTGAAAGGAATTCTCGCCCAAATCGTGAAGAGTAACGAACTCAATCAGCAATATCTCACCCCGCGCGACAGTCTCCGAAAAACCTGGAACAACTGGCTCCGCCTTCGTCGCCGGAAAAAAATTCCCGAGCTTGCAGCCAAAGATCGCGGCCACAACGGCGGTCCGCGCTTCTGACCTGTGACCTCTGACTTCTGACCTCTGGTTTATGTCTGCTTACGTCATTATCGAAATCGAAGTTGTCGATCCTGTCGGCTACGAGGAATACAAAAAGCAAGCCGCGGCCACGGTTCACAAGTACGGCGGCAAATACATTGTCCGTGGCGGAACGACTGAAGTGCTCGAGGGCAATTGGAAACCTAAACGCATCGTCATCCTCGAATTTCCGACAATAGACCGCGCCAAAGAATGGCTCAATTGCGAGGAATACCGCGAACCCCGCAAAAAACGTCACGCCACCGCGAAAACGAACATGCTCGTGATCGAAGGCTTCGACGACCCGTCAGCGCAATAGCTCGCGCAACGCTTTCGAATCTGTCACCGGCGCTTTGCAGGTGAAATTTTCGCAAACGTAGGCGGCCGGTTTGCCGTTGATCGGTGACATCGCGCCGATCGCCTCGTTTTTTTCCGAAAAGAATTTCTGGCCGTCGCCGCCGTCCGCGAGAATCAGAATCTTGTTGGGAATGAAGTGGCGATGAACTTCCTCAAGCAAGGTTTTGGCATCATCCTTGTCGATCTTACCTGTGATGACGATTTGGCGCGGCTTGGACAAACCGAAGTCAACCGCAACGAGCATTTGCGGCATCGCGCTCGCGAAATGGGCAGCGGTCGGCGCGAATGCGTCGATTGTTTTGCGCGCGCGGTCTTCGAATTGTTTGTCGTTTCGAAATTGCGCGAGTCGCAAAAGATTCAACGCCGCGATTGAACTCGCTGCCGGTTCGGCGCTGTCGTTGTCGTCTTTCATTCGCAGCACGACGCTCGCGTCTTTTCCGCTCGTGGAGAAATAGCCGCCGGCTTTCTCGTCGAAGAATAATCGGTCCTGTGTTTCTTGTAACTCAATCGCAAACTTCAGCCATTCGACATCGAAAGACGCCTCGTAAAGATCGAGAAGTCCTTGAATGACGAACGCGTAATCGTCGGCAAAGCCTTCAACGCTGCCGCGGCCGTCGCGAAAACTTCGAAAGAGTGTTTTCCCATCATAAAGATTCGTGCGCACAAATTTCGCGGAGCGCGTCGCCGCTTCAAGATAACGCGGCTCATCCAAAATTTGCGCCGCCCGCGCGTAAGCGGAAATCATCAGGCCGTTCCAGGCCGAAATGATTTTGTCATCCAAATGCGGACGGGGGCGTTTGTTGCGGATCGACAATAACTTTTCGCGACTACGCGCAAGTAATTGGTGAACGTCGTCTTCGCTTTTTTTGAAATGCTGCGCCGTCTCGGCAATCGTATGACGTTGAATCAAAATGTTCTTGCCGCGGAATTCATCCTGCGGGTCGCTCCCTTCGGGCGCGTTGCCGTGCGGTTGGACGCCGAAATGGAATTTGAGAGTCGCGGAGTCGTCGCCGAGCGCGCTATCGATTTGTTTCTCGGTCCAAACATAAAACGCACCCTCGCCATGCTCGGGTTTCCCATGCTCAAACAGGCTGTCGGCATCTTCCGCAGAAAAAAATCCGCCGTCCTTTGAAGTCATATCGCGTGCGACGTAATCCAAAATATCCCGCACCACGTCGGCATGTTGTCGATCTTGAGTGATCTGGAAGGCGTCGAGATACGCGGTCGCCAGCTGCGCCTGATCGTAAAGCATCTTTTCAAAGTGCGGCACGTGCCAGTAACGATCGACCGAGTAGCGATGAAAACCGCCGCCGAGATGATCGTGCATTCCGCCAGCCGACATTTTGCGCAGCGTGACCAAATCCATTTCCAGCGCGTGCTTGCCGTTTGCGCCCTTCGGATCGCGCGCATAGAGGCGTGTCAGAAAATTCAGTGCGACCGGCCGCGGAAATTTGGGCGCCGTGCTGAATCCGCCTTCGCGCGGATCAAAACTGCGATCGAGTTGCTGATAAGCCTTTTCGAAAACGCCGATGTCGATCTTCGAAGCTTCCGGCTGCGCGCTTTGCGATTCACGCAACGCGTCGACAATTTTGGATCCCTGTTCGGCGATTTTTTCGTGGTCCTGTTTCCAAGCTGCGGCGATTCGCTCCAGAACTTTTTTGAAAGCGGGCTGACCGTAACGATCTTCGGGTGGAAAATAAGTTCCGCCGACGAACGGTTTCAGGTCGGGCGTGAGCCAAACGCTCATTGGCCAGCCGCCGCCGCCGGTCGTCGCTTGGACGAACGTCATGTAAACGCGATCGACATCCGGCCGCTCTTCGCGATCGACTTTGATGTTCACGAACTCGCGATTCATGAGCGCGGCGGTCGCCTCGTCTTCGAACGACTCGTGCGCCATCACGTGGCACCAATGGCAAGTCGAGTAGCCGATCGAGAGGAAGATCGGTTTATTTTCGCGGCGCGCTTTTTCGAACGCTTCTTCGCCCCACGGATACCAATCGACCGGATTGTGCGCGTGCTGCAGAAGATACGGCGACTTCTCGCGCGCGAGCCGGTTTGTGTGCGCGGGATGCGCCGGTTGAATCTCCGCGGCCATGACAATTGGTGTCACCGATCAGCATCCTTTCATTCCATAGGATGTCGAGGAGTCTCTTATTATTCCACACGAGCGCTGATCATCCGAGCAAAGCGAAGGGATCTCTAAATTAAATAGTGCGACGGTCGTAGACCGCCGCTACAGAAGTTCGACATGGATTCGACGCAGCTCATTCTTCTTTGCTTTGCGATCGCGCTGATCGCGTTTCTTTACTCGTCAGTCGGTCACGCGGGCGCGTCGGGTTACATCGCAACGATGACGTTGTTCGGAATCGCGGCGACGGAGATTCGACCAACCGCGCTCATTCTCAACATTTTGGTCGCCATGATCGGGTCGTTTCAATTTTGGCGGGCTGGACATTTTTCCTGGAAATTGTTTTGGCCGTTCGCGTTGCTTTCGATTCCGGCCGCGTATCTCGGAGGTTATATCCAGCCTTCGGCGTCGATTCTTCGAATCTTGATCGGGCTCGTCCTACTTTTTTCGGCGGCGCGTTTGATTTTTCGGCGTCGTGACCCACCGGAAACAATTCAGCCAACGAAATCAGTTGCGATCGGAGTTGGCGGAGGACTCGGATTTCTTTCCGGTCTGACCGGAACCGGTGGCGGGATTTTTCTGACACCCCTGCTTTTGTTTTGCGAATGGGCGAAGATTCGCCAGGCCGCCGCGGTGTCGGCGCTTTTTATTCTGGTGAATTCAATCGGCGGACTGGTTGGTTATTTCACCGCCACGCGTTCAATTCCGACGCTTGGAATTTATCTCGCGATCCCAGCGATCATCGGCGGATCAATTGGTTCCTATCTTGGAAGCCGGCGTTTGCCCGCGCGCGGAATCGCAGTTTTTCTTGCGGTCGTGCTCACGATTGCCGGCATTAAATTAATCTTTACGCGCTAATCTGCTGCGCCCGCGCCACCGGGCCAACGATAAACGGCTCTGATTACGCTCGTGTCTTGGAATGGGTATTCGGGCAGAACGATGAGGCTGTCCGAATCCGGCAAATCGTAGACGAGCGTCCGAATTGCTGACCCGCCATTCTTCGTTTCAATCAACGGGTAATTGCTAACTTCATCAGGACTGACAGCAAAATTAATTTCGCGAGAACAGGGACCAACCCGCTGCACCAATTCGCACACACTCGTGTCATGCGAAATAAACGCAAAATCGGCTGGCAGGCGTGGCGGAATTTTCATTCTTGTGAAAGCATCCAGCATTTCCGAGCGTTGATTGAGAACGGTCGGAACTCCTCTGATCCAGCGAATAATCAACAGCACTACAAACAGGCTTGGCCAAAGGATTAACCACCACTTAAAGAAACCCGCGCCGGCACCAGGACTATATGACGGTTCACCAGTAAGAACGCGCCAATCACGAACGAGGCCATCCTGGAAATTTATTACGAATCCGATATAGCCGGGCTCGAATTTATCAAGGAGTGCGAGCGTCGGTAAGTAACTTGCCTCCATCGTACGAGAATCAACTCGATGCTCACTATTCGGATCACCGAGCGCTCGCACAACGTCTTCCCGAGTCATGCCTGCATGAATTTTATTTTTTACTTCATCTTCGGTTGGAAAAGCATGGTGCGCGCTCCAACGCAGAAAAAGGAAGCCGACCGCAACACCAACAACTAATGCGAAGAATAACCGTTTCACGATACTTTTGAGGTTTGAAGGGGAATTCTAAAAAAAGCCTTATGGCGGCGTAAGCGTCAACTTCGGCGCGCTCTTTAGCGACCACGGATTAGTTTTGAAATTAGACGCGACAATTTTTTTGCGCGTCGCGCGCAGAAGATCGAGAAGAGCCGAGATATCGAGCGCGTGATGTCGCGGCGCGAAGCTCGAAAGATTTTTTTCTGCCAGTTCGAAAAGTTTGACTGCCGGGCGCAGACGCCGTCCATGTTTCGCGTGCGTCGGGTGCTCGAAATTCTTTTGGAGATGGACGAACGCGCCCGCGGCCTGGATCAGTCCTTTGAAAAAATCATCGTCGCTCGTGTCGTTGTTCAACCAGAGATGCTCGAGGACGTCGTGCGCTTCGTAGTAACGCTGCTCGTTCCAGCAGCGAAAGAAGGCCCGGTAACACGAATTTTTCGCAACGTCGCCCGTAAGATCGACATCGCCGCCCTCGAGATCGCGCACGAATTGCGAAATCCGCTCGCCTTTGTTCATGGAGCGCTTAATTTCATCGTGCCTGAGATGATGGGCAAACCGACTTTTCCGGAGGGCCACGAGATCTCGCTACGGCGAGTCCGTCCGTTGGCGGACGTTCGCGGCCGCAGTGACGAATGACGCCGGTCGTGCTGGCAATTCTTCTCGTCGCAATCGTCGCGCTGATTTCTGTGTCGGCGCTTTTTTCCGGACTCGAGACTGCGCTTTTCTCGCTCCGTCCGCACCAACTGCGGCGGCTGGAACAAAATCATCCGGCACTCACGAGTTTCGTCCAACTTTTCCGCGATAAACCGCGTCGCGTTCTGAACGTGTTCCTGCTCGGCGACGGTTTAATCAAAGTGCCGCTGATTGTTCTGTGTCTTGTTTTTCTTTGGCGCGGTCCAATTGCCGGACGCTTGCCGCAATGGCTCGCCGCGATTCTGATCTTCGCAATTGTCGTCTTGGTCTGTGATTTGATTCCAAAATTGATCGCGCTCGCCGCGCCCTATCGACTCTCGACGATCGGTGCGTTCATGCTCCAAGCTTCGGTGCCGTTGCTCGATCGCGTCGGACAGACACTCGGCACTGCCAGCACGGCGATTGTCGATCTTGTCACGCCGCGCGGACTTCGCACACGCGCGCGACTGAGCGATGAAGAATTAGGAACGCTGCTCGAGATTGGCGCCGAAGAAGGAACGCTCCAGGAAGCGGAAGGCGAAATGATTCAGGAGATCATCAAAATGGGCGATAAAAGCGCGAAGGATTGCATGACGCCGCGCGTCGACGCGTTTGCGATCGCTGACGATCTGACGAACGAAGACGCAATCACGCAATTGAAAGAGAAACGTTTTCGGCGCGTTCCGGTTTACGCCGACACACCGGACAACATCGTCGGAATCATCGACACGAAATTGTTTCTGCTCAATTCGAGCGAGCATTACACCGAGAATTTGCTCGCGCCATCGTTCGTGTCCGAAACGATGCGCGCGCTCGAGTTGCTGAAACTTTTTCTGACCCATCCGCAATCGCTCGCGGTCGTGGTCGACGAATTTGGCGGGACCGAAGGCATCATCACCATGTCCGACATCGTCGAGGAAATTTTGAGCGAAGCAGCGCCGGCGCGCGGAGATGTCGATCTTTACATCGAGCCACTCGAGAACGGAAAATTTCTGGTGAGCGGCCGCGCGCGCCTGGACGATTTGCGCGAGCATCTCGGCTTTGAGTTGGAAGCGGAAGGAATCGACACGATCGGCGGCGTCGTTTTCAACCGCCTCGGATATTTGCCGCCCGCGGGCACAAAAGTCGAACTACCGCGCCTTGAAGTCACCGTCCGGCGCACGAGTCGAAAACGAATCCAGGAACTGCTCCTGGAAAAAACAACCTGTCTCGAGGACGAAACCGGCACCGCCGCGGCATGAAAGACGTTTTCATCATCATCGGTTGTTGGGCGATTTCGTTTCTCTTCAACGGAATCGAAGCCGGCCTGACTTCGATCGATCCCGTGCGATTGCGATCCCACGTGAAATTGAACCGGGCCGCGGCAGTGCGGCTCGATCGATTGCTGCAAAAACCGGAACGTTTGCTCGTCACCGTCTTACTGGTCACAAATCTGGCGGACATTCTCGGGCTGCTGTTATTAACCCGCTTGCTCGTTATCAAATTGGGTGCGGCTGGTTTTGCGCTGAGCGCGATTATTGCTCTGCCGATTTATCTTTTCTTGCTTGCCGTTTTACCGAAGTCGCTCTTTCGGCGTTTTCCTTTTCGCGCGCTATCGCCGCTGGCGCGACTTCTCGAGGTCAGCACCACATTGCTCTCGCCAATTCTTGCAATCGGCGCGGTCATCGGTCAGATGTTTTTGCCGAAACACAAACGTCGCGCGCGTTTGTTCGCGGCGCGAGAAGAACTAAAACAGATCACCGCGCAAAGCGAACGTGAAGGATCGCTCACCGCCACCGAGCTCGCGATGATCCACAACGTTGTCGATTTTCAGAATGTAACCGCACGCGACGTGATGCAACCTTTGTCACAAGTGGCAAGCCTCAATCCGGATTCGAGTGTGAGCGATGCGCTCAATCTGAGCCGCTCGCGCGATTTCGATCGCTTGCCAGTGATCGGTAAAAGTGGCGACGCGACCGGCCTGATCAACGTGCTCGATGTTTTGTTGGATAAGGATCAAACGCAGCCGTTGAGTCGTTACATGCGGCGAATGGTCACGGTCCAGGAAAGCGAACCGGCCGCGCGCGCGATCCAGCGTTTGCGCGCTGCGCGACTTGGTTTGGCTGCAGTGGTCGATCAAAAAAGAAATTTAATCGGCGTGGTGACGAGCGAGGATTTGATCGCGCGTCTCGTGCGCGCGTGACCTCACTGCGAATCGGCGAGCTTCGCAATTCCATCGCGCGTTAAACGAAAGACCGTCCACTCGTCCATCGGTTTCGCGCCGAGCTTGCGATAAAATTGAATCGCCGGCTCGTTCCAATCGAGCACCGCCCATTCGAACCGGCCGCAATTGCGGTCACGCGCGATTTTCGCCAAATGAATCAGGAGCGCGCGACCGTAACCTTTGCCGCGATGTTCCGGTTTAACGAACAAATCCTCGAGATAGATACCCGGTCGACCAAGCCAGGTGGAAAAGTTATGAAAGAACACCGCAAACCCAACGGCGGTTTCGTTTTCAAACGCGAGCAAAACTTCGGCGGCCGGCTTTTTCCCGAACAAGACCTCGGTGAGTCCTTTTTCAGTCGCGATCACTTCGTTCGGCGCGCGTTCGTAAGTCGCGAGCGCGCGGATCAATTCAAGAATAACTGGAACGTCGCTCTCGGTGGCGGCTCGAATCTCGAAACTGTCAGGTTTCATCGGGAGACTGGATTAAGTTTGAAGATCCTAAATTCGGGCGTCGTTTCCATTAGCAGCGCGGTTGCGTCGAGGTGGCGCTTCAAATCTTGATGATAATCGAGCCACCACGCCGTGTTCGAGGTAAACACAAGATAACTCGCACCGCGCGCTCTCAACCCTTCAAGATCGACAATCGCCTGCGCACTGTCGGTCGGCTCGCCATTGTAAATCCCGTCCTTCTCCAAAAAATGCCAGCCCTTGCGCTCGGCGTAATAGAAGATAGTCGGGTCGCCATTGTCGGCCGCAACAACGAGTGCGTTCGTCGGCGAGATCGTTTTCAATTTGAGCCCAGCGTTGCGCATAGGAGCAGCAGTCGGTTCATAAAATTTTCCCGCGTACATGAATGCCGAGAAACCGAAGATGATCGCGAGCAACGTTGAGAAAACGATCATGACCGCGCGGTTGGAGATTTTTGTCGCAAGAAAAGCGCAGACCGAACCGGCAAACGCGGCCACAATCGGCACGAGCGGCAGTTGATACCAAAGATGCCGATTGCCGTAGCCGACGATGATGATGAAAAGAATCATCGCACCGAGCCAGCAGTGAAACGGTCGCGCCTTCGATGTCGATCTTGTGAGAAATGCGCCGAACGCGCCAAGAACAAAGAGCAGCGGCGCTAGCTCCGAAGTCACGAGAGAGCGCGCGATTTTTAGATACCAGGCAACGGACATGATCCGAACACCGCCGGCGCCAAAGAAATGGTGCGGATAAAAGTGGAGTGAGATTTGGTAGGCGTGGCCGTACCAAAGCGCGGAAGGGATCAGTGCAATCGCGGCAAACGCCAGTAACTGTAGCGGCGCTCTATGAGCGCCGAACTTTTCCCGGAAACGGCGGTCACAGACCGCCGCTACAGCCAGACAAGCGATCGGCACGCCGATCAAAACACTCGTCGCTTTAATTAAGATCGACAGCGAGATGCAAAGCGCGCTCGCGAGGAATGAAGCTCTTGATCCTTCCTCAGCGAGCCATTGTTGAAAAAAATACAAACCGATGATCGACAACGCGAGCGATGGCACATCAGGCATGAAGCAGCGGCTCGCCATGACGCCGAGCGGGGCGAAGCTGTAAAAGAACAGCGCCCACGTCGCCGCGGTCTCATCGAAAATTCTTCGGACGATTAAAAAGAAGAATGGTAGCGAGAGCGCGAATAGAATGACCGCTTGAACGCGTCCAAACCATTCGTGGACGCCAAAGATTTTGTAACAAAGCGCGGCGACAAACGGCAGAATCGGAAACTCAGTGCCGACGTAGCCGGGTTGATCCCCTGCCCAATCGATTTGCGGCCGGGCAAAATGAAAACCGCCTTGAAAATAATTCCGCGCGATCGCGGCGACGTCGCTCTGGCGCCAGCTCCAATTATCGACGTACGGTTGATCGATCGCGACGAATCGAACGGCAACGGCCAGGATCGAGATCAAAATCGCGAGTCGCGTCGCTCTTGTCACGGATCGCCTCTTGACAAAGCATGGCAGCAAAGTCAATCGAGTAGCTAGGCGTAATGAAGACGGCGGCGTTGATTTTTTCCATCATGATCGGCTTTGCCGGGGCCGGGTTGCGCGCGCAGAACGAACCGAACTTGATTCCGGACGTTGTCGATCCGGCGAAGCTGATTCCAATTTTGCCGGAACCGCCGGCCGGCTGGACGGCGGAGAAAGCGGAGGGCTCGAGTGATGATGTCGGCGGATTCAAAATCACAAACGTTCATCGCGATTACAAAAAAGGCGATGCGAGCGACGCACCCACGGCTGCGATCAGCATTCTCGATTCAGTCGCGAGCCCCGATTACGTCGAAGTAGCAACCGCGGGTTGGGATAAAAGCACCGAAACGCCTGAAGGTTACGCGAAACCGATGACGATTAACGGAAACCCGGGCCGCGAAGATTACGACAAGGATCAAAAGCAGGCGACGCTCTGGGTCATGGTGGCGAAGCGTTACTTCGTCACAGTTGAGTTACACAATCAGGACCCGAAGGAATTGCAGGAGTGGATCAAGCGC
>Ga0207646_10004398_pt1 | contig 15325 bp, 13 predicted proteins | sample KBSK5502metaG_FD_184343 | JGI IMG/M metagenome (GOLD analysis project Ga0207646, IMG submission 184343) | Corn, switchgrass and miscanthus rhizosphere microbial communities from Kellogg Biological Station, Michigan, USA - KBS K5-50-2 metaG... | ecosystem: Host-associated > Plants > Roots >... | reverse complement strand
TCTGATTGATAAGACTGCAGTCCTGCATTCAACCTGTTCGTGAAAGGAGCAGCCTACAATGTGGCGTAGAGTAATTCGCTCCTGCACAGATCCGATATTGGCGCGCATGGCTGCACGAATGGATTGGTTGCGGGCCGACACTGCGCGCTACCGTGACGTTAGTGCGACCATTTCTCCTTCAGCCAGACTTTATCCGAGCAGCGCGATACATAATGCGCAAGGCGACCCGAAGAGAATTGTAATCTCATCCCACTCGCACGTTTGCGGCCAGCTAATGACTTATTCAGATGGTGGCAATATTTTCATTGGTGAGTGGAGCTACGTTGGCGAAATGACTCGAATTTGGTCCAGAGCCTCAATCTCAATCGGGAGTCATGTCCTAATCTCTCACCTGGTTGATATTCATGACACCGACAGCCACCCCATCGACTGGCAGGAACGGCGGCATGATGCCCACGCGCGGCTCACAGATCAGATGCACATGCTATCCCCGAAAACAACGTCGATCCCAGTTGTGATTGAAGACGATGCCTGGGTTTGTTTCAAAGCCACGATTCTGAAAGGCGTTCACGTTGGCAGGGGTGCAATTATTGCTGCGGGCGCGGTAGTTACCGCGCACGTTCCGCCCTGGACCATTGTGGCTGGAAACCCGGCTCGAGTTGTGCGAACTTTGACAGAGCAAGAACGCGAGGTTGGCTCCCCCATTCCGCTGGAGTAACTTGTTTAGTGTTCAGGATGCTTTGAGGAAAGTGTTTTCTGCAGTTTGTCGGTCGAATCGAGTGACTGAGAATGATGGTCGGACGATTAGCACGAAAACTGAAAAGGCTGGTGCGCGGGAGCGGCCCTCAAACTACCAATAACGAAGGTAGCAAACAGGCCCTGGATTTGTATTGGGACCCAGAAATGGCTGAAGTTTTGGAAACCTGGGGCTACGGGAATGCCTGGAGTGAGATACAGTTCCTGCTGGCGACGAACAGAGGCAGGGTTCTGGACATTGCCTGCGGTACGGGTAAGGTAATGGAGATCCTCAAGAAGTTCAGACACCTTGAGTTATATGGTTGCGATATTTCCGATTTTCTAATTGAGAAGGCAGTTGCCAGGGGTTTGGATCCTAAGCTATTAAAGGTGTGCGATGCGACAAGGACCGGCTATGAAAATGCCTTCTTCGATTACTCATATTCGATCGGATCACTGGAACATTTTACTGAAGATGGAATTGTGGCCTTTCTGAAGGAAGCCCGGCGCATTACCAAACAAGCGAGTTTTCACCAAATTCCAACTTCTCGCAAGGACAATGAAGGTTGGATCTCACCGTATCAAAGCTACTTCAACAACACTGTCGAGTGGTGGCTACCAAAATTCGACAGTGTTTTTCCAGAGGTCATCGTTCTGCCTTCCAGTTGGTCTGACGATAGATCTGTTGGCATGTGGTTCGTGTGCTTCTCTGAGCCCATCTCTCGTGTTTCCGAAAGTTCGAACTCTTAGCTATGGCCGAGCGATCTCTTCTTTCAATATTTGAACCCGATAATGGGGAAGCGTTTTATTCTCCCGCGATTCTGGGTCCTTCTACGATTGCAGAATTGGCAACCACTCCCGAGACGATCAAAGGAGTTCGCCGCATCCTCGATCAACTTGAACCCGACCAATATGTGGACTACTTGAAGGCATATCTGGATGAGGGAGTGAGCCGCTTTGGAGCAAACTGGAAGCTGCTGGAAATAATGAACGTGCTCTATGCGGCCACGACCCTGATCCAGCCGCGGCGTTACCTGGAAATTGGCGTGCGCCGCGGTCGCAGCATGGCGATGGTGTTGGCCAATTGCCGGGACGTCGAAGCCGTGGGATTTGATATGTGGATGAAGGATTATGCCGGGATGGAAAATCCCGGCGCGGACTTTGTCAAAAAGGAGATGAAAAAAATTGCCCCACTGGCGAGGGTTCAGTTAATTGACGGCGACAGCCATCGAACAATCCCTGAGTTTTTTAGGGCGAATCTCGAGACAATGTTTGATCTGATCACAGTGGATGGAGACCATAGTGAGAAAGGCGCCCTGCAGGATTTGCGAGATGTCTTGCCCAGACTTTCAATGGGTGGCGTAATTGTCTTCGATGATATCTCTCACCCCCAACATTCCTACCTGTTGAATACCTGGCGTAAGGCGGTGGCCGAGGATGGCGGTTTGGCATCGCACGAATTCACGGAGCTTGGTTACGGTGTAGCACTTGCCGTGCGCAACTCTTCCGGACGTGCAGGTTCATCAGACAAAAGCCGTCGCTTTCGAATCTTCGGTTAAGCCGTGAAAATTCTCATCACCGGAAGTACTGGATTTATTGGTGGCAGCGTGGGCCGTTACGGGATCCGCGCGGGGCATGAGGTGATGGGTACCGGGCGATCTCCTGAGTCCCGCCAGTCAGAATGGCCGGGCCAGTATGTCCAGACCGACCCCGTCGCGGACAACCTCTCGGTTATCATTCGGCGCTTCGAACCCGACCTGTTGTTGCATGCAGCCGGCTCAGCGTCGGTGGGCGCATCGCTGGACGATCCTCTCGGCGACTGGAAGGCTAGCGCCCTGACTTGCGCCAATCTGCTGGAGGCAGTCCGCCGCTCAGGCGTCAGGCCTTTGGTGATCATTCCTTCAAGTGCTTCTGTTTATGGCAATCCTGAAAAACTTCCGGTAAGCGAAACCGCCCCGGTCCAACCGATTTCACCGTATGGATTTCACAAAGCCGCTTGTGAGTCTCTGGCCTCGGAATACTCCGGGCTTTTCGGTCTTGACGTTGTCGCGTGCCGTTTCTTTTCGGTGTTTGGCGGAGTTCAGCGCCGCCTCCTGATTTGGGAGCTCTACCAACAACTGTCCGGCACGGAACCGGTCGCCTGGCTTGATGGCAGTGGCGGTGAGTCGCGAGACTTCCTGCATATTGACGACGTATCAAAAGCGCTTTTGGCACTGGCGGATCGGCGCGCGGCGAGATCGGAAGAGGGTAATTATCTTGTCCTGAATGTCGCCAGAGGAGTAGAAACCAGTGTGCGGGAAATTGCAGAGCAGCTTCGCGATCTGGTGGCGCCTCAGAAAGAGATTCGCTATCGCGGAAACTCGCGCCCCGGCGATCCGCTGCGGTGGCAGGCTGACATCTCCCGGCTCAAAACATATCTAACAGAGTGGGAACCGGACCCGCTCGCAGACGACCTGGCTCGTTGCGTCGCTGAATGGAAGGCGGAGGCGAGTTCTGCACAGCATGGCTTCTGATTCAACGCTGCAGCGCATCGGGGTGGTTGACCAGTCGGCGGGTTGGTTCGCGGCCACGATTTACTCGCGCATGATACTGCGCTCGCTCAGCGCTGCCTGTGCGCAAACCGGAATCGAACTTTACTTTTTCTCGCCGGCTGGCAGTGACGAACGGAGTATCAATGGATCCGGAGCGAAATCTATTGCGCTCGACTCGGTTGATTATTTGCCGGGTGAGCAATCCTTTCGCAAATTTGCCCGCCTGCCGGTCAAGGCGCGCGCGCTTCGCGGCGAACATCGCCTGCGCCGGCTCCTGCGTTTGGCGCATAAATCCGACCTCTTTGCCACGGCCCACAAGCATCAGATCGATGTGTTGTTGCCGTTGCTGGACGTAGCTCCCTGGAATGTAGCGGAGAAGACCATTGGCTGGGTCCCGGATTTCCAACACGTGCGCTTGCCCGAGTTTTTCCCTGCGAGTGAACTACGACGCCGCGACGAAACCATCCATCGCCTGGCCGAGAAGGCCACCCTGGTAATGTTATCCAGCCGCGCGGCGCGGGATGACTTCGCCGCTTTTGCGCCGGCCCAGGTGGGCAAAGCGCGCGTGGTGCCTTTCCCATCTCTGTTGGCCTTTGAACCGACGGCCGGCGACCCCCTCGCAAGCCGGGAGCAATACAAACTGCCGGAAAAGTTTGCCCTGGTGGCGAATCAATTCTGGGCCCACAAGAACCACGCCGTCGTGGTGCGCGCCCTGGCGGAGTTAAAAGGCAGCGGACTGGACATTCCCGTCGTGATGACCGGACTGCCTGCCGATCAACGAGATCCTTCCAACAAAAACTTTTCCTCGTTATTACAGGAGATCGCTTCTGCCGGCTTGAATCAGCAGATCATTATTCTGGGCCTGGTGCCGTATTCCGATCTCATAGACCTGATGCGGACCGCGACTTTGATTATTCAGCCTTCCCGCTTTGAAGGTTGGAGCACAGTGGTGCAGGATGCGAAGGCGTTGGGACGGCCGGTCCTATGTTCCGACATTCCGGTACACCGGGAACAGGCCCCCGGGGCGGCCGGTTTTTTTGCTTGTGATGATGCGGCGGCGCTGGCGGGCTTGCTATCTGCGCATTGGCAGAAAATGGCGGCCGGCCCGGATCGAGATGTGGAAGAAAAAGCCCTGGCGGCAGAACGAGACTTTGCCGAACGTCATGGTCAGGCTTTGTTGGAGATCTGTCGCGAGGCCTGCGGGCTGTGAAGGCCTGGTTTGCGTAATTGTGTGGATCGTTTCCCTCTCGGAAGAAAATAGTGCGATCCACGAAGAAACACGAACTATCGGCTAACTGCTTTATTCTCGCACGCGGAAGTGGTCAAATACACAGCGAAGGGTAACCAGATTTCGCTGTGGGCCTTCTAAGCCAAACCGAGTGAGCCAATCAAATTTAGAAACTACTACGGCAATCGTAATCGGCGCCTCGGGCCAGGACGGCCATTTCCTGACTGAGCGTCTCTTGGAAGAGGGCTGGTTGGTTCACGCGACGACCCGGCCGGGCTCAACTACGGAATTCGGACATTTGTCAGACGAGGTGAGATCACGACTGCACTTGCATGAGGTTGATCTGTTAAGTCCGAAGCCGTTGCTTGACCTGATTAGTCAGACGCAGCCTGCTGAGTTCTATAATCTGGCCGGGCAAAGTAGTGTCTTGAAATCTATTTCGGATCCTCTCTATACCTGGCAAACCAATGCCGAGTCAGTCGTTCAGCTGCTCGAGTGCATCAGAAAGAACAGTCCGCACACTCGTTTTTATCAAGCCTCTTCAACCGACATGTTCGGCATGTCCCCTGATGGCATCGAAGTGTACAACGAGAATTCACCGCTCAAACCGCGGAGCCCTTACGCAAGTGCCAAGGCGGCGGCTCAGTTGCTGTGCCATTCTTATCGAGAGGTTTACGGCCTGCGCATCGCGACCGGGATACTTTCAAATCATGAGTCTCACCGTCGTCCTGAGAATTTTCTTTCTCGGAAGGTTGTAGGGCACGTGCTCACCTTGATGAGTTGTTCAGCCGGCGAGTTATCCAGGGTACAGCCGCTAACAATGGGCAATCTCAAGGCGGAACGTGACTGGGGATTTGCACCGGATTACGTTGAAGGGATGTGCAGAATCCTGCGACAGATCGAGGTTCGGGCGGCCCAAACTGGAGAGACGCAGGACGACGTGGGCGCCAACTATCGTGACTATGTTTTGGCTACCGGAGAGACCCACTCCGTTTGGGAGTTGGTTGACTCCGCATTTACAATTGGCGGCTTCGACCTGGACTGGGATCTTGAAAGTGACAATCCGGCGTTGTGGCGTAGTTACTTTCGCTCCACCCGAACGCCCGCGGTGGTCGTCGATCCGGATCTTTTGCGGAGTGCGGAGCCCTTAATCATTAAAGTGGATCCCAGCAGGGCGCGAGCGGAATTGGGCTGGTCGCCCAGAAAGGGATTGGAAGTCTTCCTGGGTGACATGTTCACCAATTTACCTCGTGCCGGTGCGGCAACTAGGGCACTGTAGAATCGATTAGTGGCAGAAGGGCTCGACAAACCCTAACAAGACATGACGACTTTATTGCGAAACAAGCGAAGAATCCTGGTAACCGGAGGGGCTGGCTTCCTGGGTTCGCATCTCTGCGAACGCTTGCTTGCGGAAGGAAACGAAGTCATTTGTCTGGACAACTTTTTCACGGGCCGGCGCGAAAATGTTTCTCACCTGATGGATAACCGGCGTTTTGAGCTTCTGCGCCACGATGTGATCGAACCCATTCTGCTTGAGGTTGACCAGATTTATAACCTGGCTTGCCCGGCCTCGCCGATTCATTACCAGTACAACCCGGTAAAGACTGTGAAGACCAGCGTGATGGGCATGATCAATATGCTCGGTTTGGCGAAGCGCGTTCGGGCCCGCATCCTTCAGGCTTCGACCTCCGAAGTCTATGGCAACCCGAGGGTGCATCCGCAACCTGAGGAGTATTGGGGCAACGTGAATACGGTTGGAATTCGCTCCTGTTATGACGAAGGCAAGCGCATCGCTGAAACCCTGATGATGGACTATCACCGGCAGAATAAAGTCGACACTCGCATCGCGCGGATCTTCAATACCTATGGACCGCGCATGCTCGAGAATGACGGGCGGGTAGTCTCAAACTTTGTGGTCCAGGCCCTTCGTGGAGAAGAAATTACCATCTACGGGACCGGCGAGCAGACACGCTCGTTCTGCTATGTCGACGATTTGGTCGAGGCGCTGATTCGTTTAATGAACGTTGAGGGCGTGCACGATCCAGTCAACCTCGGTAATCCAGGCGAATTCAACATCAAGGAGTTGGCCGATGAGGTCGCGCGTGCCTGCGACGTTCCAGTTAGAATCAAGTATCTACCACTACCAGAGGATGATCCGCAGCAGCGCCGCCCCGATATCACGCGCGCCCAAAAACTCCTCGACTGGTCGCCAAAGGTCGCTCTGCGCGAAGGTCTAAAGCCGACAATCACCTATTTTGCCAAGCGACTGAAAGTAGCAAACACGAGTTAGCAAACGAGCGTTAGCGCCGTCTGGCGAGAACGTTACCGGTTTGACTTCGTTTTCTCACCAGGGAAACTTTTTCCAGTAGATACGTTTAGCGAATCTGTCGCAGAGCTTAAGCTTCCTGGCAGAACAAACCTTATGGCAATACTGGTAACCGGCGGAGCAGGCTACATTGGAAGTGTAGTCGCCGAGATGCTTCATACGCGCGGCGAGCAAGTAGTGGTGCTCGATAATCTGTCGCGCGGCCATCGCGCGGCGGTGCGGCCGGAGATTCCTTTTTTCCAGGGAGACGTTGGTGATCGTCAACTGGTCGCGAAGATTGCGCAGCAACATCGTATTGAAGCCTGCCTACACTTTGCTGCTTTCGCTTACGTGGGTGAATCAGTCTCTGAGCCCGCACTCTATTTTGTTAACAACGTTCAGCAGGGGATCGGACTCATCGATGAATTGCATCACGCCGGCGTGCGGCAAATCGTGTTCTCTTCAACCTGCGCCACTTATGGCGAGCCTCAAAGCATCCCGATTACCGAAGATCATCAGCAGCGCCCTGCTAACCCATACGGTCACACCAAGCTGATGATGGAACGCGTCCTCGAAAGTTATGATCACGCTTACAAAATGAGATTCGTGGCGTTGCGTTACTTCAATGCGGCGGGCGCGACTGCGAATCTGGGCGAAGATCACGATCCGGAATCGCATCTGATTCCGAATGTGTTGGCCGTTGCTCGCGGACTACAACCGTACGTCCAGGTCTTTGGCTCTGATTACCCGACCCCGGACGGCACCGCAGTGCGCGACTACATTCACATCACAGATCTGGCAATGGCCCATGTACTGGCACTCGAACATTTGCGCAATGGCAAGGCTTCGACTTCTCTTAACCTGGGTAATGGTGTCGGCTTCTCGGTTTTGGAAGTGATTGAAGCGGCCCGCCAAGTGACGAAACGCGAAATAGAATCGAGATTTGAACCACGCCGGGCTGGCGATCCGGCGCAATTGGTCGCGGACGCTTCGCAAGCGCATTCGGTTTTGGGTTGGCAGCCTGCTCACAAAGAACTGAACGAAATCATAGGCTCGGCATGGGAGTGGCACCTGGCTCATCCAAAGGGTTACGAGGGATCCACACCTTCGCAGGCACAATAGTCCAGCGGTCATATGCACTATCACCTGATCGGAATCTGCGGCACTGCCATGGCCTCACTGGCGGCGATGTTGCAGGCGCGCGGTCACCACGTGACGGGATCGGACGAAAATGTTTACCCGCCGATGTCCACCATGCTGGCTGCGCTCGGGATCACCGTGCTGCAGGGCTATCGCGACGAACATTTGACGCCGGCGCCCGATTGCGTCGTCGTCGGCAACGCGATTCCACGCGGCAATCCGGAAGTGGAAAGCACTCTCAAGCAAAAGCTTCTCTATCGTTCACTGCCGGAAGTACTGAAGGAAGAATTCATTCGCGGCCGGCGGTCGCTCGTCGTCGCCGGGACTCACGGCAAGACTACGACGACCAGTCTGGCGGCCTGGTTAATCGATCAAGGCGGTCTCGATCCATCATTTCTGGTTGGCGGCGTGGTGCAGAACTTTGGCGCCAGCTCGCGGGTTACCGGCAGCGACTACTTTATTGTTGAAGGCGACGAATACGACACAGCGTACTTCGATAAAGGTCCAAAGTTCATGCATTACCTGCCTGAGCTGGCGGTCGTCAACAACATCGAATTCGATCACGCCGACATCTACAAAGACGTGGACGCGGTGAAGCTCGCCTTTCGCCGTTTCATGAATACGGTGCCTGGCAATGGACGCCTGATTGCCGGCTGGGACAGTCCGCTGGTGCGCGAGGTGATCGCGTCGATGGGTAGGCGACTGTTCACGCAGGTTGAAACCTTTGGGACCTGTGACGACGCTCGCTGGCAGGCACGCGATATTGACTGTTCAGGTGGGATGACGCGCTTCCGACTCTTTCGCGAAGGATTGAAATGGAGTGAGTTCCAAACGCCTCTGATTGGCGAGTTCAATGTGCGTAATTGTCTGGCCGCAATCATCGCGGCTGATGCCTGGGGAGTCGAACGCAAAGCGATCGCCGGCGCGCTGGAGACTTTCAAAAGTGTTCGTCGCCGCTGCGAAGTGCGAGGCGAAGTAAACGGCGTTACGGTGATCGATGATTTCGCGCATCATCCTACGGCAGTACGGGAGACCCTGAATGCTTTAAGAATGAAATACAACGGCCGGCGCGTGATTGCTGTGTTCGAACCGCGCTCGTGGTCATCACGTCTGGCCGTTTTTCAGCAGGAATACGCGAACGCCTTCGTGCCTGCTGATTATGTGATCGTCGCTGGGGTCTTTGATACGGGCAAGGCTACTGAAAAGGGTGATGTGCTCGACACGTCCAAGTTGATTGACGAGATCGCGGCGCAAGATAAACCCGCTTTCGCCATCAGCGACGTGGATGAGATTGTGAAGCAACTGGCTTCCGAGGCGCGCGCCGGCGACGTAGTTGCCATCATGTCAAACGGCGGCTTTGGTGGCATTCATGAAAAGCTGCTGGCGGCTCTGGGCAAGAATTAGAGGAACTAACTATGACGCCTGCTAGAATTCCATTACGGAGAGCTTGATCAGAAAATCTTCAATACCGCCTGCAGATACTATCGCGACGGTTCGGACGTACTGTGACTCCATGAATTCTTCAAGCTTTCGGTGTCCTTTGTGGGGCAAAAGGGGAAACGAGTGTTTCAGACCTGGCGACATGTGATATTGATACCAGAGCCAACCGACCCTTTGCGCATTGTCATTGCCTAACTTTACATCACCGGTAGCAAGATCTGACGAATAGAGGTCGACGTCGGAAACCCAAAGATTCGCCGTCGTAAAAACCACAGGTAGTAAATCGAGACGTCGATCACCTTCCATTAGAGATGGGTTAGCTTCAAGAGTTGTCAAATATCCATTGGTGCCGCGCAATACTTGCGTTACTGCACTCTCTATAGCATCACCTTTCCCACCTTTCGGGTCACCTTTCTTTTGACTCTTCGCCTCGAATCCAACGTGGTATAGCATCACGTTCAGTGGAACGGCTCGCGGTGCTCCCCGTGGACGCTCCTCGTCATGCACAGCGACATATGACTTCACGAGACTCTCCACAACAACTGCCTGCTTTGGCGCATATCGCTGTATCACAAACGGAGCCTTCACAAAACACCATTCAGACAGCGCGGGATTCACACGTTTACATTCGCATATCAAATAAAGTGGATATTTGAAGTGGGACAAGCGTTCCATTATGAAATCTATTCTCGTTGCGTCGCCTTGGACTTGAACGGGAAACTCGGAAACTCTAGGCACCCAGAGACCGCTCAGCGTCGGGGCGTCTTGAATTGCGCGCAATACCGCAAACTGAAATCCGTATCCGTGCCGGTTTAGGGCCTTCTCAAAAGCGCGATCCGTAATGGCAATCTCTTTACTCATTAACCAAATTGAGATTTCTAGGATTAGCTACTGCGCTCCCACAATCCGCCAATTATTATCCGCCTGGGTAGGAATCTTCTTGTTGCGCTCAACCCAATCGATAATTAGCTCCCTCACTTCTTCACTCGATCTATAAACAACCGGCGCAGTCTTATACATAGCGTAGTTGCCGCCGCCGTTCACGCGATAGTTGTTAGTCACCACGCGAAGTTTCTGCGCCGGATCAAGCAACTGCCCCTTGAACTTGAGGTTTTGAATCCGTTGGCCGATTGGTTTGGTGAGGTCCAGTTCGTAAGTTACTCCCTGCGCCACATCAAAGTTGTATCCGGGGATGCGCGTATCGACTAACTCAGCCACACTCTTTCCCGCCTGATACTCGCGAAAATATTTAGCGGAATGTTCCAGAGCGTCCTTTAACTGCTGGCCGGTCAGTTCCAGAGTCACCAGCGTGTTTTCATATTCATAGAGCCCGGCGATGTCACGCACCGTGACCGGGCCTTTTGGAATGCGCGCCTGGGGATTGAAGCACGCGGCCAGCGAAACATCTGCTTTGCCGGCTTCGAGCTGCACCCGTTGAATCAGATCGATGATCGCACTGTCTTTGAAACGACAATCGGGTGCGCTCATTTCTTCCGGGGATTCGCCAATGATCTTGCCCAGCCAGGCCTGCGTCTCCTTGTCATAAGGTTCACCCAGTTTCGCGATTTCCGCATCGATTGCAGTTTTCTCAGTGACCGGAATTGTGCGCGACGCTTTTGCCACCACGTGCCAACGATTATCGGTGGCGGTCTTTTCCAGATAGACATCGATGCGCGCCAGGTGGCTGGCCCAACGATTGGCCTGGCTCAAAAGCACACCGTTGACAACCAGCGACGGTACGTCGCGATGCGTGTGGCCCATCAGGATCACGTCCACGCCCGGGACCTGACGAGCGATTGCCACCGCTGCATTTTCGTTTGGAACCTGCGAGGGATTCAGGACTCCGGTATTCAAGTCTTCCTCGATGCCCATGTGCATCGTGATTACTACCAGATCGACCTTGCCTACATTGCGCAGCACCGCCACCCACTTTTTCGCTTCGCTGACCGTCTCTTTGAATTCGAGGCCCTGGTAGTTCGGCACGTTTTCCCAGTTCGGAATTCCCGGCGTCGTCAAACCCAGCACACCCACGCGGACGCCGTTGACTTCCTTGATGATGTAAGGCGTGTAGTAGTTCGAAGGATCACCCTTCACCTGATTGTTGTAGGTGTTGGCTGAGAGCCATGGGAATTTGGCTTCACTTCGAGCTTTCTCCAGCACTTTCAAACCAAAGTTGTACTCGTGGTTGCCGACGGTCATGGCGTCGTAATGCAAGGCGCTCATCGTCAGCATCATGGGATCGGGCGGCGTGTTGTTGCGCTTGTTATGAAAATATTCCAGCGGCGTTCCCTGAATGGTATCACCTGAATCGACCAGCAAGAGGTTGGGATCCTTCTGTTTCGCTTCCTTGATGAGAGTAGCAACTTTGGCGATGCCGACGTTGTCATATTTGTTCGTGTAGTAGTCGATGGGAAAGACGCGCCCGTGCATGTCGGTGGTGCCGAGGATGACTACGTGAGCGCGCTGACCTTCACTAGTCGCTGACGTATTAACCAAAATCACCAGCGCAAAGATGACTAGCAAGAGGAAAGCAATTGCTGGGTATTTTTTCTTGAGCATCTTATGGTCGCGCGTCGCCGCATGGCATCACCGTATCATTTGCGCCGGTGGTCGTGGCATAGACTTCCGCCGCCGTGTGGCCGTCTATACAGCCGGCGTAAACCAGGGTAAAGCGTTCGCGCACCTCCTTCATCTTATTCTGATTCTCGAAATATGTGCGCCCTCTTTGCAGAATGAAATAGGCCGGCTGTTTATCTGAAACCGTGAACTGCGAATCAGATAGCACCTGCGATTTCAGATCAGTGCGGCCAAACTTCTCGATGTAGTAAGCGACGACGCCAGGCGTCTCGGTAACGATCGAGGCTTGTTGCGGCGCGTGCTTACTGACGAAGCCGATCGCCTCGCGCAATCCGTCGTCATAGAATTCATCGTGCGGAAAGAAGTAGGCGGTATAGCCGCGGCCCAGCACATTCGTGAAAAGAGAATAGTGCGGGGCGCTCGCAAATGCCGTCCAGGCCGGCGCCACTACCAGAACCAACAACAGCAACGCGGTCACAACTCCAGGCGCGACAGCCCGGGTATTAACTTTTTCCAGCCCTGAGGTGATCCAACGAACCAGCGCTGCGGCCCCAATGGCTGCGCTCATGTACACGAAAGGCATTAACGACAGCATGTAGCGCGGCCACTTGGAGCCGATCAGCGAGTACGGAACGATCCAGAACAGGAGCATGAACAGAACGAACCCGGGACCGGGTTGTCTGAAACGGCGAAGACTGACAATAAAGCCCACAACGGAAGCAATCAAAACCACCACCGGAGTCTTGATGGCCAGAAACAGCAGATAGAAATACAGGGGCGTGCCCCAGAAGGGCGAGCGGGAAAAAGTGTTCTTGTAAAGATGATCGCCCATCAGATAGCCGGTGTGCGTTAGCAGCTTCTCGCCGGAATAGGCGTTCAAATACTCCCATACGTGCGGGAGCAGGATCGCCGGATTAGCCACCACCAAAGCAACTCCGATGATCAGAAAAAAGCTGAGCGGCGTTACCCAGCGCGGCTCGTCGGCTGCTCGTGGGCGCATGCTGTAACGATGGTGGTAGAGCATGTTCAAGCCCAGATAATGTGGAAAATATTTTGACGCCGACATCAGGCCAAAGCTCACGGCGCTGAGATTTCGCAGACGGCCCACCAGCTTTGTCTCGCGCCCGTCAACCTGCTTTGCGCGAATAAAGAAATAAAAAGCGAACAGCATGAAGAAAACCATCAGGGTGTCTTCTTTGCCGATGCGATTGTAGGTGATCGCGTTCACGCTGAATGACCAAAACGCTGCGGCCCAAAGGCCCGTGCGCCGGTCGAACAACGTAGCGGTCAAAAGGAAAAGCGGGATCGCTGTTAGGGCGCCAAACAAAATATTGGGAAGCCTGAGAGCAGCTTCTTCGCTGATGGCCCGGCCGGAAATAGAATTCCAGAATCTGGCAGCACGCATTGAGATGTCGATCAGCGCCTTCATCAGCATCGGATGCTCGGCATTGGCGGTAAAGTCGCCGCGATCGTAAGCGCGCACAGCCTCGAGCTTATGAGTCTCGTCTTCGGAAAAGCCGACGCTGCCGATTCCGATCACACGTAGACCAAACCCGAGGACAATTATTGCGGTCATCGTCAGGATGGTTGCCTTATGCCAGGAAACTGTCATTTTGTGAGGTTGCGCCGAAGTAATTGTATTCTCGTTTTGAACTGATTCATTCTTAGCCGAATTAGAAACCTGGGGACAACTTCTGAAGGCTTCCTCTCGAGTGGCACGGGCGTCCCGTGAATCACGCGCAAGCTGCGCGTGCCACCATCAAACTTAGGTACCATCGGCTAACTGGATCCCTTTGCCGGGGCGTCGCTCAGACTTCCTGCCCTGGCTTGTTCCGCCAGCGCACTTTCGGCATCGCGGGCTACGGCTCGCAATGACAGGCCGCGTTGCACGAGCAGCGACACGCCGACTGCCGCCCAAAAAACATCACGCGCTTTGCGCACGATCGCCAGGGTTACGCCGGTAGCTTCGGCGAAGCGCAGGACTTTCGAAACCTTTCCGGTGCCGGCTTCATCAACGCCCATACGCAGCGGAATGAACTTGAAGGCCACATTGATCACGCGATTCACCGACTCAAGAATAAAGGCCGTCATCAGCGTTGGCGGCTGCTGGGGACTTATGAAGCTTAAGACGACAAAAATCTCGCAGGTTCCTGCCAGGTGGAAAGTCGCTTCCAGCAAAAGGATTGGCAGAAACCGCGATCGACTCGTTTGATAGAATCCGTAGATCCTATCTTCGAGCGTTCGTCCTTTTTCCACCCACTTGGCATTGAGACCGCGGCGATGCAAGAACCGTGCGGCGCCACTAACAAATCTGAGCTGTTTGCGAACCAGCAGAATTCCCAGCGCGACGATCAGCAGGATGACGACCATTGTGATCACGCTCGCCCACCGCAGTCCCTTCGGTAAGCTGAAGCTCAAGAGCAAGGCGGTCATGCCCGAAAAGATAAAGATCACCACTGACAAACTATAAAAAATATTTTCAATGACAATCGCCGGAAGCCCCGCAATCAACGGCAGACGATCGCGAATCAGGGCCGGCTTGGCCGGTTCGGAAATGACGAAACTGGCAAAGGGAAGAATATTGCCAATTGCGTCACCCATTAACCTGGCTCGCAGTGCATCCCGGAAACGCAGCCGGTAAGGCTCTTCCACACATAGCGTCCAGGCAATCGATCGGACGATGTGACGGACGCCGGAAATTGCCAGAATCAACAAAAAGCCGGCCCCCAAACGCTTGATCCCCTCGGCTATCTGGCCAACTCCGGCCTTCCTGACAAAGTAAGCGAACAAAACAATGCCGGCCACGACAAAGATGATGCCAAAGGGCGTCAGCCTCTTTTTTGAAGATTTTTTTTGAGTCATCACTCCGAAAAGACTTGAAGAAAGAACATAAAGTATCGCGCTCGCGATGTCCAAATAGCAACGTGTGTGCCGGCTTGGTAGAGGATCAGTTTAGAGTTCAAACTTTAGTTTGCGGCTTTATTAGCAGCCTAAAGGCTGAACTCTAAACTCAAACTAACCCACCACTGCCAGCTTCAGAGGACGAAAAGAAGTAAACCCTGGCCACGAAGATCTTTGGAGAGTGCCGGACAAATACGACAAATGGTTGCTTGTAGCGAACCTTAACTGTGAGAGGGAGCTATGAACAGGGTCGCAGTTTCGCGGGATATTCCCGCTCTACTTGATCAGCCCTGCCGGAGCGGTGTGCTACTTAGACGCCCGCGTTTTGCCTTTTGGTCTGCCCGTTGATTATCATGTCGAGTCAAAGATCGAATCATTAACTTTCTCGCGGTCCGGCTTAAATGAGTCAAAGTCAAACTGCAGTTGAAGAGTCATTAGCACGTCCATTGACGACGCTCTCTGAAGACG
>Ga0207646_10004397_pt1 | contig 15326 bp, 15 predicted proteins | sample KBSK5502metaG_FD_184343 | JGI IMG/M metagenome (GOLD analysis project Ga0207646, IMG submission 184343) | Corn, switchgrass and miscanthus rhizosphere microbial communities from Kellogg Biological Station, Michigan, USA - KBS K5-50-2 metaG... | ecosystem: Host-associated > Plants > Roots >... | reverse complement strand
GGATATTCAGGTATCGGCAAATCATCTGTCGTCAACGAACTCCATAAAGTCCTCGTCCTGGCGCGCGGCCTTTTTGCAGCTGGCAAGTTTGACCAGTACAAGCGTGACATTCCCTACTCGACCCTCGCCCAAGCTTTCCAGGGCCTGATCAGACCACTTCTCGGCAAGAACGACTCTGAGTTGAGCGAATGGCGTGATGCTTTTCGGGAGGCGCTAGGCCCGAACGCTCAACTGATCGTCGACCTCATCCCTGAGCTGGAGTTGATTCTCGGTCAGCAAGCGCCAGTCCCGGAACTTCCACCCCAGGATGCTCAACGCCGTTTCCGGCTGGTTTTCCGGCGTTTCATCAACGTCTTTGCCCGACCGGAACATCCTCTGACGTTGTTTCTGGACGATTTGCAATGGCTCGACGCAGCCAGTCTCGACCTGCTCGAAGATCTGTCGACCCGATCGGATGTGCAGCACTTGATGTTGATCGGCGCCTATCGAGACAACGAGGTGACTTCTACCCATCCGCTGATGCGCAAGCTCGAGGCGATTCGCCAAGCTGGAGCGATCGTGCATGAGATCGTTCTGGCATCCCTGACCCAGGAGGATTTGGGAGAGCTGATTTCTGATTCGCTTCATTGCGAACCGGAGAACAGGGGCTCGGGACGGGTGACAGCGCTAGCGCACCTGGTCCACGAAAAGACTGGTGGCAACCCATTTTTCGCCATTCAGTTTCTTTCCGCGCTGGTCGAGGAGGCGTTACTCACCTTCGATCACAGCAAAGGGAGATGGTCTTGGGACCTGAGCCGCATTCAGGCCAAGGGTTACACTGACAACGTGGTTGATCTCATGGTGGGAAAGCTGACCCACCTACCTGTCGAAACCCAGGAAACGCTGAAAGAGCTTGCCTGTCTCGGAAACAGCGCTGAGATAACCACGCTTTCCGTCGTTCACGGGACTTCGGAAGCTGAGGTCCAGGCGGATTTGTGGGAGGCGCTACGCCTGGGGTATATTGTGTGTTTGGACGGGTCCTATAAGTTTGTCCACGACCATATCCAGGAAGCGGCTTATTCGCTGGTCCCAGAAGAGTTAAGGGCCGAGGCCCATCTGCGAATAGGGAGGCTGCTTACGAAATGCACTCCTCCAGAGAGGCTTGAGGAGTTTGTCTTCGAGATCGTTAATCAACTCGACCGTGGAGCGCTCTTGATTAACTCACGAGGCGAACGTGAACAGCTGGCCGAGCTCAACCTGATCGCAGGCAAGCGAGCCAGGGCTTCGACCGCCTACCACTCAGCACTCAAGTATTTCATGGCTGGCATATCACTTTTGCCAAGCGACTCTTGGACCCGCCGGCATGAGCTCGCTTTCGCCCTTGAGGTCTATCGGGCTGAATGCGAATTCCTGACGGGTGAGCTGGCGGCTGCCGAAGAGCGGTTGACGATGCTTTCAGCCCGCGCCGCAAATACGGTCGAGCGGGCTAACGTCGAGTGCTTACGCATCGATTTGTACGCGAATCTCGATCAGGCGGATCGCGCGGTTGCCGCCTTTCTGGACTATCTTCGACATTTGCGCATCGAATGGTCGGCGCATCCGACAGAAGAGGAAGCGCGACGCGAATACGAGCGGATCTGGTCTCAGCTAGGGAGCCGCCCGATCGAGGAGCTCAGTGAGCTGCCTTTGATGAGCGACCCGGTATCGCTCGCGACTCTGGATGTTCTGACGAAGGTCTGTCCGTCGGTGCAACGCACCGATGCGAATCTTCTTTCCATGACCGTCTGTCTCGCAGTTAATCTCAGCCTGGAACAAGGCAACAGCGACGGCTCATGCGTCGCGTATGTATGGTTCGGTAAAATAGCTGGACCGCAATTCGGTGACTACAAAGCTGGATTTCGATTCGGTCAGCTCGGCTACGAACTGGTCGCGAAACGCGGCTTGGAGCGATTCCAGGCTCGGACCTATCTCTGGTTTGCCCAGTTTGTTGTACCATGGACGAAGCACGTCCAGGCTAGCCGTGGACTGATCCGGCAGGCGTTAGAAGCGGCTACCAAGGTCGGCGATCTAACCGTCACGGTGTACAGCTTCGACAACCTCAATACAAATTTTCTGGCGGCGGGCGACCCACTGATTGAAGCGCAACGTCAAGCTGAGCGTGGTCTCGAGTTCGCCGAAATGGCGCGGTTCGGTCTTGTCATTGACGAAATCAGCGCCCAGCTCGGGCTTATCCGGACCCTGCGCGGCTTGACGCAGCAATTCGGCTCCTTTGACGATGGACATTTTGATGAGCTTCGATTCGAGCGCCATTTGGCGGATCACCCGGCATTGCCGCCGGTCGAGTGTTGGTACTGGATCCGAAAGCTGCAGGCACGCTTCTTTGCCGGGGACTATCCTTCGGCATTAGATGCTTCCGAAAGAGCGCGGAAATTACTTCGGATGTCGGCCGCTACATTTGAAACGGCGGAATATCACTTCTACGCCGCACTAGCGCGAGCTGCAGTATACGATTTGGAAACGCCCGATGGCCAACTTAAGCATATTCAAGCCCTGACAGAACATCATAAACAGCTCGCGATTTGGGCGGAGAATTGCCCCGAGAATTTCGAAAACCGTGCCGCACTGGTGGGTGCGGAGATCGCACGAATAGAAGGCCGCGAATTCGAGGCCATGCGCCTCTACGAACAAGCCATCCGTTCCTCACACACTAACGGCTTCGTCCACAATGAGGCGCTTGCCAGCGAGTTGGCAGCGCGCTTCTATGTAGCGCGTGGTTTCAATTTGATCGCGCACGCGTATTTGCGGAAAGCTCGTTTCTGCTACCTCCGCTGGGGAGCCGCTGGGAAAGTGCGGCAACTGACGAGTTGTATCCGGGGCTCAGGGAAGACGAGCCCGTACCGGGTCCGACGAGTACAATCGGGACACCGGTTGAAAACCTGGATCTGGCTACCGTTATCAAGGTCTCGCAAGCAGTGTCGGGCGAAATCGTACTGGAGAAACTGATCGACACGCTCATGCGAACGGCAATTGAAAACGCTGGGGCTGAGCGCGGCTTGTTAATTCTTCGCCGAGGTGTTAAGCAGTGGATCGAGGCGGAAGCCACAACCAGTGGGGACACCATCATCGTGCGCTCGGGAGAAGCATCCGTTGCCGAAGCTACTGTGCCACAGTCGATCATCCACTATGTTCTGCGCACCGAGGAAAGTGTGATTCTCGATGACGCCTCAGTGCAGAATCCGTTCTCGACCGACGACTACATCCGCCAACAGCACGCCCGTTCAGTTCTCTGCTTGCCGTTGATTAAACAGGCCAGGCTGATCGGCGTTCTATACCTAGAAAACAATCTGGCTCCCCATGTCTTCACTCCGGCGCGGATCGCGGTATTGAAACTCTTGGCATCGCAAGCGGCGATCTCCCTGGAGAACACCTATCTTTATCGCGATCTCGAAGAACGCGAAGCCAAGATTCGGCGTCTGGTGGACGCTAACATTGTCGGTATCTTCATCTGGAACCTCGACGGTAAGATTATTGGGGCGAATGAAGCGTTTCTCCACATGGTCGGGTACAGCCGCGACGATCTCGCTTCGGGCCGCGTGCGCTGGACGGACCTCACGCCAGCGGATTGGCGTGACCGCGATGAACGAGCGATAGTTGAGGTAAAGGCGACCGGGACCGTCCAACCGTACCAGAAAGAGTACATCAGGAAAGACGGCAGCCGTGTTCCGGTCTTACTTGGTGCTGCCTTCTTTGAACGAAGTGAAAATGAAGGTGTGGCTTTTGTGCTCGATTTGAGTGAACAGAAGCGCAGCGAGGAGGCATTGCGGCGCAGCGAAGAAGCATGGCAGAAAGCGCAGGCGGAACTGGCTCACGTGTCACGGGTGGCCACAATGGGAGAGCTGACTGCCTCGATCGCACATGAAATCAATCAGCCGCTGGGCGCAATTGCTAATAACGCGCAAGCGGGACTAAGATTCCTGGCAACTGGATCCGAGAACTTGCAGGATGTAAAAGAAGCTTTATCGGACATTCTCAAAGGGGCTGACCGTGTTAACGGCATTATCGTTCGCATGCGAGCAATGGCAAAAAAGGCCCCGCCGGAAATGGCTCAACTGAATTTCAAGGACATAGTCGCCGACGTTTTGATTTACTTTCAGCATGAGTTGACCAGACGTCATGTAGAAATCGAACTCCAACTATCGAAAGAGCTGCCCCCTGTTTTAGCGGATCGGGTTCAGTTGCAGCAGGTGCTGCTGAATTTGGTCATGAACGGTGTCGAAGCGATGAACGAGGTTCCTGAAGCGAGCCGAAAGATATGGGTTCGCGCGCAGCCCTCCGAACACAACGGCAGCCCCGCTGTCCTGATCAGCGTGCAAGACTCCGGCCGCGGATTGAAGCAGGCCGACGCGGATCGGCTCTTTGAAGCCTTCTACACAACCAAATCGCACGGACTGGGCATTGGCTTAGCGATCAGTCGTTCTATTGTCGAAGCGCACGGCGGACGGTTATGGTTAGCGTCGACGGCCGGTCCCGGCGCAACATTCCAGTTTGTTTTGCCAGCAACGGGCCAGAGCTAAATGGAAGAATTGGAATCAATCGTGTTCATCATCGATGACGATCCATTGTATCGGGCGTCCACAGAGCGTCTTGTCCGATCCGTTGGCCTCAGGGTGCAGAGCTTCGAATCGGCGAGGGAGTTCTTGAGTAGCCGAAGGCCAAACGTCCCCTCGTGCTTGGTCCTGGATGTACGCATGCCCGGCTTGAGTGGTCTAGACTTGCAGCTGGAGTTAGCAAAAGTCGGTGTGCAAATGCCTATCATTTTCGTTACCGGACATGGCGATATTCCGATGTCGGTCCAAGCCATGAAAGCCGGTGCAGTCGAGTTTCTAGTCAAGCCGTTCCGCGATCAAGCTCTGCTCGACGCAATAAATCAGGCAATCGGACGCGACAGAGTCGCACGCCGGCAGCGTGTGAGGAATGTAGAATTGCATCGACGCTACGAATCGCTTGGGCCGCGCGAACGCGAAGTCTTCCAGTTGGTGGTATCGGGAATGCTCAATAAGCAAATCGCCGACAAACTGGGCACGACGGAAAGGACAATTAAATTCCATCGTGGTCAGATTATGCGAAAGATGGAAGTGAAGTCGCTGGCGGAGTTAGTCCGCATCGCCGACGCGCTTGGAATCGCAGGTCAGGTGTGATTAACGCACCTGTAATTTTAGGTACAGGTGACTGGGGGTTGCACGTTTCAAACGCCAGAGGTCTTCAGGTGCGAAGCGGCCTCGGACTACGAAGTGGTCAAAGGACTCAGTCCGGGGTTTAACCAGGTTTTAACTCCGGGTAAATAACATCCATGAACCCGCCCTGAAAGTGCGGCAGATAGTTAGCTTCAAGCCTCGTTTGCCGTCCGGTTGCATAACACCCTCTCTGCCGCCCCTTCAGGGCGGATCGTCTTTCTTTCGATACCTGGGTTAAAGATGAGTCCTTTTCATCCCTTCGGGATCGAAAGCCCTGTCGAAATGTCCAAACTCCAGGCACCTGTACCGAAGTACAGGTGCCGTTCCCCATTGTACAGTAGAATTCCACTATTTGGACGTGCTACACTCGGCACCAGATCCCTTTGTTGGTCGGAATCAAGATGAGCGCAAACGTAAAGAGATCTCAGAAGCCACTTATCTGCGTCGTGGACGACGATTTCTTGCTGCGGGAATCAACAATACGGCTTCTCCGCTCATGTAAATTTAACGTGAAAGCCTTAGCCTCGGCTGAAGAATTCTTGAATTCTGAGTGCCTCGCTGAAGCCGCGTGCCTGATTCTTGATGTACGCATACCCGGAATGAGCGGACTCGAACTGCAGCGCCAGTTGGTTGTGGATCACTCCGATTTACCAATCATTTTTATCACGGCACACGAAGATGAAAATTGTCGGAGACAAGCCCTGCAGGCCGGCGCCGTGGCGTTTTTGTATAAGCCTTTCTATGAGCAAGAGCTACTCAATGCAATCGATGCTGCTTTAAAAGATCCAGAAGACAAACATTAGGCTTGATCGCGAATAGTCGCGGCTCGCCGAGGGAGGTAATCATGAATGAGAATGAGCCGCTTGTCTGTGTAATCGACGACGAACCTTTGATCCGGGAAAGCCTGCATAGGTTGCTCCGCTCAGCGGGGCTGAAAGTGCAGACATTCGGTTCGGCACAGGAGTTTCTGACCAACCGGCCTTCAGCACCTCCCAGCTGCCTGGTGCTCGATGTGCAAATGCCAGGAATAGGTGGTCTTGAACTACAACGAGAACTTAGCGGCGGCGAATCCCGGGTCCCTATTATTTTCATGACCGGTTACGGCGACATTCCGATGAGCGTGCGCGCCATGAAGGCAGGAGCTTTTGAATTCCTTACTAAGCCCTGCCGCGACGAAGACCTGCTTAGCGCAGTTCACCAGGCCATTGAACGCGGCCCACTGGTCGAACAATTAAAGACCGAACCCGCTGAAGACCTATCATTCGCCAACGACGAACTGCGCAGCGAAACCGATTTCTCGGAGATCGTGGGCAAGAGTCCGGCGTTGAGTCAGGTGCTGCAGCAGGTCCAATTGGTTGCCGCCAGTGATGCGACAGTCTTGATTCTAGGTGAAACCGGAACTGGAAAAGAGCTCATTGCTCGCGCCATTCACCAGCGCAGTCGGCGGAGAGACAAGCCAATGGTCCGGGTTAATTGCACCTCGATCCCGAAGGAATTGTTTGAAAGTGAATTTTTCGGCCATGCCAAGGGTGCGTTCACCGGGGCTATCAAGGACCGAGCTGGCCGCTTCGAGGCTGCCGCGGGCGGGACACTTTTCTTGGACGAGATCGGCGAACTTCCTTTGGCACTGCAGAGCAAGCTACTACGAGTCCTGCAGGAGAAGTGTTATGAGCGTGTAGGAGAGGACAAGACCCGGCGCACGGATGTGCGAATCGTTGCAGCCACCAACCGGGATTTGGAGAAAGAGGTAGCCGCCGGCCGTTTTCGCGAAGACCTGTATTACCGCCTAAATGTCTTCCCGTTGAAAATGCCACCCCTAAGGGAACGTAAGGGAGACATCCCACTTCTGGCAGCCTTTTTCGTGAATTTGGTGGCGAAAGAACTCGGTTGCCCAAAACCCAGACTAACCCGGGCGGGCATAGAAACGCTCCAAAATTACGACTGGCTAGGCAATATCCGTGAATTGCGTAACGTCATCGAGCGCGCGGTCATTTTCGCGCGCGGTGGCGCTCTGAAATTCGATCTTCCTGGGAACGCATCGGATCCAACTTCGTTTGATCGAATGGATGTGAACCAACCGGAACCCGAATATTTGACAGAGCCGGAGATCCGACGCCGCGAGCGCAAAAACCTTCTTGCGGTTCTTCAGAAGACTGGCTGGAAAATCAAAGGCGCCGATGGAGCCGCAGAGCTTTTAGGTGTTAAGCCCTCTACCTTGATTTCCCGGATAGCACAAATGGGTTTGAAGAAGCCGTCGAAAGGCCCTGGTACGGAGCAAGCCGTTAATTTCTCCACCTCGGCATGAGCGTCTCGGCATACGGGAGCATACGCGTCCAGCGTGTAGGTTCGACCAGTTGAGCTCTGCTCGTGCATCGGTAGTACATCGGCAGGAATGAAGTGCCTTCCTTCCTGCTCGAGCTGGCCACGCCTAGCCTCTAGTGCGGAAGGCTTACACGCGAGACGCGTATGCCCTTTACTGTGTCGCGGCATCAGCTGGGCGTGCGCCGGCCACACCCTCCTCCGCAGACAGACCTCATCTCCAAAAGCCATTCCAGAGCGCTGCCAAGGCGCTTCAATAGCAGATCACCTGTTCAACTATCGGTTATTTTGGACAGCGATGAGGCACCGAAACTGATGAGGACGAAATGTTGGATGTTCGAACACTCGTCTCATCTTGTCTGGAAGGACGATACTACTAGCCAAGGCAGGGACGAAACTTCGTAGGGGCCAAATCTCGTACGCCCATCCGCTGACGTCCATTATATGCCTAAGTATCTGATGGACAGGGAGAAGGCGATGGATAAGCAGGGTTGGCACACAATGTGTTAAGAACCTTCATAACAGTAACTAATTAACTCACAGTTAATCGACAAAGTTTTTAACTTGGTAAACCTATGACAAATAACTCAATACGAAGGCGCATCTACGCACGTCAACGGGCGACCGCAAAATGCAAAGAACTAAATGGCAGCCAGCCCCGGTCACCGTTCCTCTTCCTAAGGGAGAGTAAACGGGCAGGCATAGCCGGATGGCTTGACCCTACCAGGTCGGTCACAGCCGCAGCCGCCCTTCTTAATTGAACCTAAAAAAAGAAAAATATGGAAGCACTAGTATTCGCGCTAACCCGCCATACGCAAGGGGTATAACCACCAAGAGGCTATCGTCCCCGAGCCACCCGAGTTGCAGCCCTTCGATCTTCGAGCGCTGAAACAGTCGTATGACGCCGGGAACAACTCTTCGAGCCGTCTGATCGGCAGAAAGCGCTCGTTGCCCAGGTAGCATCTTGAACCTTTCGACCTATGAGTCCGCCAAATATAAGATATCTATGAACAAGACCCGTGTCCTCATTCTCGGTGGTGGTTTCGGCGGTTTATACGCCGCGCTCGAGTTCGAAAAACGCCGCGATCCCGATTTCGAAGTGGCGCTCATCAGCCAGGATAATTTCTTCCTGTTTACCCCGATGCTTCACGAAGTTGCGGCAAGCGATCTCGATTTGACCCATATCGTCAATCCCATTCGCAAGATGCTGCGGCATGTTCACTTCTTCGAAGGAGAAGTTCGAGCTGTCGACATCGCGAAACGTCAGGTCATCGTTGCCCACGGATTCGACCAGCATACGCATTCGTTGGAATATGACCACGTCGTGTTTGCGTTGGGCTCAGTCACGAATTTTTACGGGATTCCCAACCTGGCCGAGACAGCTATTGCCATGAAGTCCTTGGGCGATGCCATCGGACTTCGCAATCGTCTGATCGAACATCTGGAGGAGGCCGATACGGAGTGTGCGGCCAATGATCGTGAGTCTTTGCTTACCTTTGTGGTGGCCGGTGCCGGATTCGCCGGGGTCGAGACAATTGGCAGTATTAACGATTTCTTGAGATCAGCTCTCCCCTATTACCCTAATCTGAGATCCGAGATGATTCGGGTAGTTTTGGTCGACCCAGGTGACTTTGTTCTGCCGGAACTCGGTGAAGAACTTGGGCGATACGCCGGCCGCAAGCTGGCCGAGCGGGGAATCGAAATCAGGCCGAAGACGAAAATAAAAGCGGTTAGTTCGAACGGGGTCAGCCTAAGTGACGGGACCCATATCACCGCGCGTACTCTGGTTTGGACAGCTGGTACTTCCCCTCACCCCTTGCTCGAAGAACTTCCTCTCCCGAAAGAGCGCCAGCGTCTCAAGGTCAACGCTGCAATGGCAGTTGAGGGCTATCCAGGTATTTGGGCGCTGGGCGACTGTGCGATGATTCCCGATGAACATGGCGGATATCAACCCCCGACCGCCCAGCACGCATCGCGGGAAGGCAAGGTGCTGGCCCACAATATCGTCGCCTATAGCCGGGGCAAGGATTTGATTCCGTTTCGGTTCAATACGCTTGGTTTGCTGGCATCGATCGGCCGGCGCACCGGTGTTGCGCGTATACTTGGCGTAAACTTCTCCGGATTCGTCGCCTGGTGGCTATGGCGCACTATCTACCTGCTTAAGCTCCCGCGACTAGAAAAGAAGTTGAGAGTCGCACTTGATTGGACTTTGGATGTCGTCTTTTCCAAAGATTTTGTGCAATATCTGCACCAACCGTCAGCGCGCGTCGTCAATACTCCGATTGCCAGTTCCGACTTCCATCCGACAGAAACAGATTCAAATCGGCTAAGCTCATCCACCCATGTCTGACGGGATGAAACATGGGTGGATCTATATTGACGAATTGCACGCGAAGGAAGAATAAAGGCGTTTTCACTGGCGTCCAAAATAAGGTTCTGGAGTAGCCGGTCGCTATTGCATCCCGGTATGAATGTTTCAATCACGCCTTTGCAATGGATCCCAGCCACGGAGTGCCCGCCCGCATCGCTACGCCCGCCCGCAACGCTTCGCGTAGCGATGCGGGCGGGCGAAGCGTTGCGGCCGTGGGCGATAGACCTTAGTCCGCCCGGCGGATTGAGCGTAGCGGAACCCTGGGAGAATATAAGAGATTGCCCCGCTCTGAAGGAGCGACAGAATCCTCCGACTCGGCGGGTATAGGAATCAGCTGCCGGGTCCATCTCGATTGCACAACGATCTTTTGCTGCCGCGGGTCTCGCTTCTTCCGCTCTTTCAGAGCGGCGCTAATATTAATGCGTATACCTAGGGTTCCGCTCCGCTCCATCCGCCTCGGCGGACTAAGTTCTCGTTCGCCTTTGGCGCGGAACACCCCGAAACCTCGTCTGGAAAAGCCCTTTTAGAGCCTCGCCAAAGCGCTTGAATACAAGACCCACTTGTCCAACCAACGACTATTTTGGACAGCAATAAAGGCGTTTTGAATTTGTGTCGATTGCTGCCTATTCGCGGGTCGAACGATAAACACATTCAGCGCGGAACTACAATCTGCGCCATTTCCAATTCCTCGCGAAACTTTCGAGCGCTGACAACGCACTTGTCCCAACGCTCCCATTAGCTAAGTCGAAAGTTCGCCCTTCCCTGGACTGAAATTCCTAAGGGCGAAATCTCGAACGGATATTCGCTCGGCCGTATTCGTTGCATAATCGCCTGATTGGCGGGCACAAGCATTGAACTAGCAACATTTGGCACGCAACTTGTTACATCTGGCCTCATGACAACAGAAAACAAAGTGAAAGTGGGAAACCACTTAGATGATCTGTCTCGGCACAAACCACGGAGTGAAGCAATGACAAAGATGAAAGCAATGGAGTTTACGGACGAACGGAACCTGCAGCCGGTAATACGTCCGGTTCCCGAGCCGCAAGCGGGCGAACTCTTGATTCAGGTCTCCGCCGTCGGAGTGATGCCTACAGAAAAGTTTTGGTCTACCACCAGCCACTATGCGGACGGTACAGCCCGAACCAAGGCGATTCCCGGACATGAATTCTCAGGCATAGTTGCGGGGTTAGGTCCGGGAGTAACTGGCTACAGCCTGGGAGATGCTGTTTTCGGCTTCAACGATTGGTACGCAGAGGGTGCTACGGCTGAGTTCTGCATAACAAAACCATCGAATCTTTCTCTGAAGCCATCTTCTCTTTCCCACATCGAAGCGGCCTCAGTCCCGATTAGCTTGCTGACGGCATGGCAGGGACTGCATGTCCGAGCAAAATTACAGAAAGGCGAACGAGTCCTTATACACGGAGGGGCTGGGGCGGTGGGACTTTTCGCAGTTCAACTTGCAAGATCGCGAGGAGCATATGTGATTGCCACATCGTCCAAGGCGAACATCGATTTTGTAAAGCAGCTTGGAGCCGATGAGGTCATCGATTATCGGGAGCGCCGTTTTGAAGAGGCAGGCACGGTCGACGTGATCTTCGATACTGTGGGTGGAGAAACCTTGGACAGATCCTGGGATCTTCTCAAGCCTAGTGGCAGGTTGGTCACGATCCCGGAAGTAGAATCGAGTACCGATCCACGAATAAAGAGTGCTTTTTTCATCGTGGAACAGGATGGAGAACAACTAGCTTCACTGGGCAAGCTTTTCGATTCCGGGGAATTGAAAGCTTTTGTCAAAGCTGAGCTGCCAATGGAAGAAGCAGACCATGCTTATAGTGGCTCGATTGCTGGCAATCACGGCAAGCTAATCATCCGGACGAAATAGTTCCGCCCGCCGTTGCTACAACTATACCTGCTCTTACCATCCAAACATGACCGGTAAATTGACCGTTCAATAGCCGATAGCGGAGGCACTCGCCTTCGAGGAATCAAGACGGTCTAGATCTGAACACAACAAAACGAAAACCAAACAATGGACTAACTATTTAACGCTTAGCTAATATGAAAAACACCTATACTAATGAGCCTTCGCGCTCGGCCGCGCCCGCGGGGGCTCTCAATCGTCCTGGGATCGAAATTTTACGTTACGGTCTCGTGTTGGTAGTTGGATGGATCGGCCTGATGAAGTTCACGGGGTATGAAGCGAAAGGGATAGAGCCCTTGGTCACGCATAGCCCGTTTATGAGCTGGATGTATAGCTTTCTGAGCGTACAGACGTTTTCAAATTTGCTGGGGGTCGTCGAAGTTACGATCGCGATTTTAATCGGGCTGCGACATTGGTCCGCAAAAGCCGCAGCACTAGGTAGTGCTGGTGCTGTGATGATGTTTCTAACCACGCTCTCGTTCTTATTCTCGACACCAGGGTGGGAACCGAGTCTCGGCGGGTTTCCGGCGCTCTCCGCGTTTTTACCAGATACCCGAATTCCATGAGTGCTTCCGTCGAGGTCTTGGGTTCTCCCGAATGGCTCGCCGCTCTTAAAGACAGCGGTCCAGAGCGGGAACTGCGAATCGAGGAACTTCGTCGATTCCTGCTGGTCGCGCTTCGCGCTGGGCTGGCAGGAAACGCCGCCGCCGGCGACGCGTTCATCGAGGACGTAGCCCAGGATGCTACCCTGCGCATTCTCGAGCGGATCGATTCTTTTCAGGGACGCAGCCGTTTTACGACCTGGGCTACGACCATCGCGATACGGTTGGCCTTCACCGAGTTGCGCCGGGCGCGCTGGCGCGATGTGTCTTTGGACCAGTTTCTGGCGTCCGGCTTGGATGGAGCGACTTTGCTGCAGTCCGATTCGCCCGAAACGGCGGCTCGGTCTGACAATCCGGGGCATCAAGCGCATCGCCGGGGCGTCATGGAGGTTTTGCAGCGGGTAATGCTGACGGACCTCACGGACCGCCAACGGATCGCGTTGGAAGCCGAACTAGAGGGCATGAACCAGGTTCCGTTGGCCGAAAAGCTGGGCACCAATCCCAACGCGCTCTACAAGCTGGTGCACGACGCCCGCAAGAGGCTGCGCGCCGCCCTGGAGCGTGAAGGAATCACATTAGATGACGTAAGGGAAATAGTGTTCGGCGCGTCCTAACCATAACAGTCGTTATGAATTCGTACTCCCTGCAGCGAACTCTCGAGTCGATCTTGCGGACCCGCGAGCACGAACTGACTTGTGAGGAAGTCGCGCGCCTGCTGGACCGCTACGTCGATCAGCGGTTGGCCGGCGCGGTCGACGACTCCCCGGAAATGCGGCTGGTCGAAGAGCACCACCAGATTTGCCCGGAGTGTCGGGAGGAGTACGAAGCCATCGTGCGGGCGCTGCGGAACTGCGATTGAGGTAGACAGTCAAGCGCCAAGCCGGCCCGGCGCCCGGTACCGGGGGGCGGATTGGGCGCAAATCAGCACGCCGGGCCTTTTGCCGGCGCGCCCTAGGTTTCGGCAGGCCAGAAAGCGACCGGATAGTTTCGTCCCGCCGTCGTCCATCATCGCGAAACGATGTCATTCTCAGTCCACCAAAAAACTGTGCGCTAAACTCGGTCATCGGCAACGTTCCGGTCCCTTTCATCTGCTGCCAAGCACAGGTTTTGCTTAAGTTGGGGGGAAGATACGAGATCGTTCATCCGCAGACTAATCTAACAGCTAAATTCCGGGCCGGAGCAGGCGGGGGGCCGGCCGGCAAGGTAAGAACTGAAAGGATGAAAACGTCTTAGGAGTAACCCGTACTAACGGAAACAACCTAAAACCGGAATATAACCTATGCGTTTCGTTACCCAACAAGTTCATGCCATTCTCGATTACCCAGTCGCGGCGAACCTGATAATTACCCCGTTCTTGCTTAACCTGGGCGCCAGTAACCCGCTAGCGCTGTGGCTCTCCGTCGCGACGGGGATCGCGGCTCTGCTTCTCACCATCCTAACCAATCACGAAACCGGCCTGATCAAAGTGCTTCCGTATTCGTTCCATCTGCTGGTGGACCGGATCGTCGGAATTGTTTTCGCGGTAGCGCCGTTCATCTTCGGTTTCAAAGGTGTCGACGCCGCGTTTTATTGGATTAATGCCGCCGCGGTCTTGGCGGTCACCTTCGTTTTTAACGCTCCGGAACGCTCCGCCCGCGAAGCCTAAACCCGCCCGGAAGCAGCCTTCCTCTCTTGGACCTTTAGTTTCGGGCGAAGAGAGAGAGGTCGCGAGACAGTGTTCGAAGGTCACCTAGCGCACGCTGAGCGAGTGCAGGCAGCGATCGAGGGGAGGAATACTGGCTCTCGGTGAAAGTCGGGTTACTGAGGGTGAAGAACCTATGCATGGTAAGTGGAGTCTAGCATCGGTAATGCTCGTTCTGTTGGCAGCGCTTGCGCTCATCGGAGCAACGGGATTCCTGTCGCAAAGGAGTGCAGGCCGGCCAGCGAATTCAGGCCACAGCACAGCAAAGATCGCTACGGTCGTGATTCGTTGGTTCAAATTTGAGCCGGCAACTGTGACCGTTCATGCGGGCGAGGCCGTAGAATGGAAGAACGATGGCTTCGTGCCGCACACCGTTACCGCGGATGCTGGGAAACCTGCCTTCGATTCCGGTAAAATCGACCCCGGATCAACATGGCGCTACGTCGCCCGAAAGAAAGGCACGTACAACTACACCTGCGCCTACCATCCGAACATGACCGGTAAATTGATCGTTCAGTAGTAGATACCGGAGGCAGTCGCCCGTCGAGGAATCCGGACGGTCTAGATCTGAACAAAAACAAAAACAATAAACTAACTACTTAACGCTTAACTAACATGAAAAACACCTATACTAATGAGCCTTCGCGCTCGGCTGCTCTTGCTGGGGCTCTCAATCGTCCTGGGATCGAAATTTTACGTTATGGTCTCGTGATCGTACTGCTTTGGATCGGCGGAATGAAATTCACGAGCTACGAGGCTGCCGGCATCGCGCCTCTGGAGATGCACAGCCCGCTGATGAACTGGCTCTATGTTCTCATGGGGCAACGGAATGTCTCCGATCTCCTGGGAGTGATCGAGATCGCCTTGGGCGTCGGAATCGCACTACGCTACGTCTATCCGCTCGTCTCCGGTATAGCCAGCCTGCTCTCGGTCGGGATGTTCCTGACTACCTTGAGCTTTCTCTTCACGACTCCGGGATGGGAACCCACTCTGGGTTTCCCCGGAATCTCCGCCATGCCGGGCCAGTTCCTGTTGAAGGATGTCGTACTGCTAGGCGCAGCGATCTTCACCGCCAGTGAAGCATTTGGCGCCGTCCACAAATCAGAAACCGCTGTCGAACACGCCGAAAGCGTTACGGCAGGCGCGAGGTAGCATTCTGGCCGTTCGGACAGCGTATCATCAGGTCCGCTGTCCACAGTCTGGAAATGTGCCGTAG
>Ga0207646_10004396_pt1 | contig 15327 bp, 18 predicted proteins | sample KBSK5502metaG_FD_184343 | JGI IMG/M metagenome (GOLD analysis project Ga0207646, IMG submission 184343) | Corn, switchgrass and miscanthus rhizosphere microbial communities from Kellogg Biological Station, Michigan, USA - KBS K5-50-2 metaG... | ecosystem: Host-associated > Plants > Roots >... | reverse complement strand
CGCATGACAACGACCAAGATTCTCGAGACGCCCAGCGACTCGGAGGCTCTGATTCGACGAATGGCCTTTCGACTTCTGGTTAGTCGATCGGAACCCATTGGCGTTGACCAGCTGTCGGCAGTGACCGGTATCAAGACCTATCGGCTCTCGCGGCTGCTTGATGAGCTGGACCGCGCGGGTCGGATTCGGCGTGACGAAGGCGGCAATGTGGTCGGATCGGCGGGATTGAGCGTCATTCCAGATCGACATGAGATCGAGCTCGATGGGCACAAGTTCTGGACCTGGTGCGCCTACGACATCCTCGGAATCTTCGGGGCGCTCGGCGCAAGCGGTCGCGCGCTTTCAACAAGCCCGGGCGGCCAAGCCATCGAGGTCCAGTTCGAGCGCGGCCGTCCTGCCCGCAACCATGCAGTCCTGTTCAGGCCCGATGAAGAGCTGATTGCCTGCTGCGAGAACGTGTATGAAGAGTGGTGTCCCAACAGCAACCTCTTTGCGGACGCACTCCAGGCGACTCAATGGGCCGGCGAGCGTCACATTCGCGGTCGAGTCATGGAGCTGGACGAGGCGTCCGATCTCGGGACCAGGGACTGGGCCGACGTTATCTGATATCGACATCTGAAATTGGGGGGATAAGCACATGCCGAAGGAAATAGACCGGGAGGGCCTGCGGCGAATGGTCGACGCCGGCGCGCAGCTCGTGGAGGTGCTGCCGGCCGAGGAGTACGCCGAGGATCATCTGCCGGGAGCGATCAGCCTTCCACTCTCGCGCATCGATGCGGAGCGCTCAAAGGCGCTCGACAAGACTCGACCCGTGATCGTCTATTGCTGGGACATTGCTTGAGACATGTCCCCGCGAGCCGCGTGGCGGCTCGAGAGTCTCGGCTTCCAGGAGCTCTACGACTACACGGTGGGCAAACTTGATTGGCTGGCTGCCGGTCTGCCTACTGAAGGAACAAACGCGAACCGACCGCGGGCCGGGACCCTTGCTCGCAAAGATGTCCCGACCTGCGCATTGGATGAGCGGCTTGGTGCCGTAAGAGATCGAGCTCATGCTCAGGGCTGGGATGCGGCGGTGGTTGTCAATGCGGAGCGGGTTGTGTTCGGCCTGCTGCGCGCGAAGGAGCTGGCCGGCGACGGTGACCGGTTGATCTCAGAGGCCATGCGCCCCGGGCCGAGCACCTTCCGCCCCTACGTGCTGGCCGATGAGATGGCGAAAACAATGGTCAACCACAAGCTCGAGAGCTCGCCGATCACAACATCTGACGGAAGGCTGGTTGGCCTGCTCCTCCAAAAGGACGTTGTCGATGCAGGGGGGACGGGCGTATGAGCGACGCCACGGTGACGGTTTTGAAATGCACCACGTGCGGCCGGACTATCGAGTCATGCGCTTGCTGCGACGAGAGAGATTGCCCTCCTCCGATTTGCGACAGGGATCTCACCGATGCGCTGCTGAAGTCGATGCGCCACCTGTACGTCCATCCGGGCGCATCGATGACTGAGGAGGCGTAACCCCGCGCGGTATCGGTTGCCGTGCCGGTGTATTGAGCGGAGGTAGCCAACCGATGAGGTATCAGGTTGTTTCCTTGATTGGCATGCTTGCGATGGTCGCTTGTGGGGGAGGGGGAACCAGCTCCGCCGCCTCGCCGACACCATCGATAGCAGCGATCAAATTCACGATGGTCGCCCAGAACAACAGCGGAGTATCGGGCACCGGCCAGGTGGTCAAGGGATCAGGCTCTTTCACGCTCACGATCAAGCTTTCGGGCATGGCGCCCAGCTCGAGCCACATCTCCCACATTCACAACGGTTCGTGCGCCAAACCCGGTGGCATTGCACTTGCATTGACGCAGGTTGTGGCTGACTCGACAGGTGCGGCCACTGTTACGAGCAATGTCCCGGCGGAGTATGTGGTTCCGGCCGGCGGCTGGTACGTCAACGTCCACCACGGACCCGACTTCAGTGTGCCGGCAAACGCTCCAAGCATCTCGTGTGGCGACCTGAGCCAGGCCTGAGCGCACGCAGCGGGGGGACCCTGGGTGTGGTGCCCGGACGCTCCCCTTGTCAACGGCCAGAACTGAGTTCGTGATGATCAGGAGGTCAACCCGATGAGCGTTACCGACGAGCTGCTTCGCAACAACGAGACCTACGCCGGGTCTTTCAAGAAGGGCGCCTTGCCGCTACCCCCTGCCAAGCACGTCGCCATCGTCGCCTGCATGGATGCACGCCTCGACGTGCACAAGATCCTTGGCCTCGATGAGGGCGATGCACACGTCTTTCGCAACGCCGGTGGCGTTGTGACCGATGACGCGATTCGATCTCTCGTCATCTCGCAGCGCCTGCTCGGGACGAACGAGGTCATCCTTATCCACCACACCGATTGCGGCATGCTGACGTTCAAAGACGATGACTTGAAGCGCAGCATCGCGTCCGAGGTGGGCATCAAGCCCGGCTTCGCACTCGAGGCATTTTCCGACCTGGAGGAAGACGTCAAGCAATCGATCGCGCGCATACAGGCCAGTCCATTCATTCCCAACAAGTCGAGCGTCCGCGGATTCATCTATGACGTCCGGACCGGACATCTGAATGAGGTGAAGGCTGCCGCCGGAGTCCGCTAAACGGTTACCGTTCGACCGCCGACAGGGCCGATGCGGCAGATGTAGCCCTGCCCGCGTCGGGAAATCCGAACACAACCTCGACGCGGGCGCCACCATTCTTGCCGTCGGAGATGGAAAGCGAGCCTCCAGTGCTTTCGGCGGCTCGACGCACGATGTCCAGCCCCAGGCCGGTCGATCCGCCACCGCTTTCACCACGAGCGACCATCGATTGCGGGAAGCCCGGGCCATCGTCTTCGACCACCAAGCGGACTTGATTTCCGCCGGCACCTTCCACCGCGATCCGGAACGCCACCTTCTCCGGGGTATGCGCGAAAACGTTGGAAAGCAACACGTCGACCACGGTCTCGACTTCGTCACGTGGTAGGGCGACCTTCCAGGACCCAGGCGCGACATCAACCACGCACGGGCGGGCCTCCTCCTTCGCGAGCGATGTCCAGAAGGCGACGCGTCCCCGGATTGCAGAGTCTATGTCGGTCACGCGGCTCATGCCTTCGTGTGATTGGCGTCTCAATTCCTGGATCACATCGGTCACCGCTTGTTCGATGGCGTCCACATCAGCTCCCAGGCGGTCAGCTTCGGATCCGTGAGGCAGGCGACCGACGTTTATGCGCAAGGCGGTCAACGGCGTACGCAGGCGGTGGGAGAGGTCGGCGGCAGCCTCGCGTTCGGCGGCCAGCAGCTCGCCGATACGGGTGACAAGCAGGTTGAAGGCTCGCCCGACCTCGGTGATCTCGGCGGGACCCGCCGGTGCGACACCAGCTTTGAGCTCTCCCTGAGAGACTCGCCGCGCAGCCGCTGCCAGTGCCCGTGTCGGCACGACGATCCCACGTGCACTTCGGTCGGCTACGAGAACTGCCAGGAGGACCAGTCCCAGCCCGGTCGCGGCGAGGACTGCCCAGGCGCTCGCCACGCCGCGGTGGAGCCTCGAATCGGGAACTGCCACCTCGACCACCGCCGTACCTGAGGCTGAGATCACCACCGGCACAAAGATGTTTGCGCCGCCAGTCCCGAAGGACGTGAAGGCCCGGCCGGTCCGGGCCAGCGCGACATTGGCATCGGCAGCGGCCGGCTGGCCCAAGATCTGTCCATCCGGCATGAACACACTCAGCCGGCCGGGACTCGTTGCGGCTGCTGATCTGACCAGGTCGGCGAGTACCACCGGGTCGTGGACGGTGGCGATGGTCGGGGCCAGGGAACGGGCCTGGATCTCGGCGTCGCTCAGTGCCTCATTGGCCGCGATGGTCTGGACAGCAAGTCCCAACGGAATCACGAAAGCCACCACCACCATGGAGGTCGTGGCCGCCGCCATAAGTGCGAGCTGTCGCCTCAATGCTGTTGGGCGCCAGGATCGATCAGCTGCGCCCCCACACCGCGCACGACCCGGAGGTAGCGCGGATTGGCGGCCGTTTCCCCGAGCTTGCGCCGAAGCCACGAGAGATGCACGTCGACGGTTCGATCTTCGCCCCCGAACGGCTGGCGCCAAACCTTGGCGAGAAGCTCGCGCTTGGTGACGACCGAGCCACGCCGGGCCGCGAGATATTGCAGCAGGTCGAACTCCTTACGAGTAAGCGTGAGCTCCCGGCCGGCGAGGAAGGCGCGATGAAGTCGCGGGTCGATCTCGAGCTCGCCGATCAGAATCGGACCGTTTTGCTGGTCTGGTCGGGCGCGTCGGATGACGGCACGGATCCGCGCGTCAAGCTGTAGCGCCGAGAACGGTTTGACCATGTAGTCGTCGGCGCCAGAGTCGAGGTTGCGCACGATCTCGGTCTCATCGTCGCGGGCTGTTGTGATGATGATGGGCACCGAGCTGACCGCCCGCAGCATCTTTAGGAGCTCGTGCCCGTCGACATCGGGCAGGCCCAGGTCCAGTACCACCACGTCACCCGCATCGGCGGTCACGTCGCGGAGCGCTTGCATCGCGTTGGGTGCGGTTCGAACCGCGTAACCCAGCTCCTCGAGAGCTGCCCGCAGAGTCTTCGTGATCCGCTCGTCGTCCTCGACCAAGGTGACCGTTGGCATATGGGTTGCGAGTCCATCCACCGATACCTGATTGGGCTACTGGAACGAGTCGCGCCTGGTCCTTAAGGAAGATTTATCACTGCTTTAAGGCGGCTGAGATGTGCCTTTCCGGAGACTCGGCGTCATGAAACGTATATTCCGCCCGCAGATCGTCGTCATCGGAGCCATCACTGTGTCTCTCCTCGCATGGAGCGCAGGGGCTGCGGCGGCTGGGTCCCGCACCGGATCGCACGTCGCAGTTCGGAACGCGGAATCAACTCACGCCGCCCTGTCGCCCCGCGCCGAGGTCACACCCGAAGCGCGAGCCGCTGAGCAGGCGGAGGAAGCGGCCGAAGAGCAGAACGAGCAAGCCGAGGCACCTGAAGACGAGAACGATGACGAGCAGGAAGTAGAGAACCAGGCGCCGCCCGCTCCGCCCGCTCCGCCCGCGGCCGTGACGTCGAAGAACTTCAACCTGGTGGGCGGAACAGTGACCTTCACCTGCTCGGGCAACGTGATATCTCTCGGCTCGGCGGTGCCCAACACCGGCTTTTCGGTCGAGACCGAGCGCGAGGATGGAGGTCAGGAGATCAAGGTCAGGTTCGAAAGCAACACGCACAGGTCCGAGATTCGGGCGACCTGTGTCGGCGGCATGGTGCAGGCCACCGAGATTCGAGAGGAGTCCGACTGATCCCGGAAATTGAGAGGTAGAAGCCCGGTGAGCCTGCGGCACGTTCTCCTTGTCGCGACGTGGCTCGCCGGGACATTGCTCGCCACTGCCATCGTTTATGCAGCTGTCCACATGGTGGCCGGACAGGTAACCGTGCTGCAGGGCGACGGGGTCTCGCAAGCCGGGTTTGAACATGGCGTTACACAGACGGGGGAGACCTCGTCGACACCGACTGAGACTGCACCGGGCGCGACACCAGCTCCACCGGCGAGCGTGCCTGGAGCGTCGCCGCCAGGACATGCCACGCCATCGGTTGCTGGGCCGCCGTCCGCGTCGGCGACGCCACCACCGCAAGCTCCGGCGAACGACACCCGGACGTTTTCGCTGGTCGGTGGAACAGCGAATGTGACCTGCAGCGGCAGTCAGATCACTCTCAACTGGGCCACGCCCAATAGCGGCTATGGGGTCGAGATCGGTTCGTCGAACAGCGGCGGCCTGATCGAGGTGCGATTCCGCAGCGACACGCATGAGTCTCGCCTCGAAGCGTGGTGCGCCGGAGGACAGGTTCAGAGCAGCATCCGAGAGGAGTCTTCATGACCTGGGGCTACACCTACGCACCGCGCAAGCGGTAGAGACTGACGGCGTTCATACCGAAGATCCGTTCCGCTTCGCCGGTAGACATAGGCCCGAGCGCTTCCTCGAGACCCCGCACAACGCCTCCGTACGACGCCGCAAGCAGGCAAACCGGCCAATCGGAGCCGAACAGCAGCCGGTCGGTCCCAAACCACTCGACGACCGAGGCGACGAATGGCCGCAGGTCGGCCGGAGTCCAGGAAGCCCAATTCGCCTCGGTCACCATGCCGGACAGCTTCACGGCGACGTTCGGGAGAGCCGCAAGCGCCGGCATGTGTTCGCGCCACTCAGGGTCCTTGCCCTCACCGATGCGGGGTTTGGCGATGTGGTCGAGCACGAACTGGAGGTCTGGCAGCGCGCGCACCGTGTCGATCGCGGCCGGAAGCTCGCGAGCCCGCACGAGCAAGTCATACGCAAGTCCCCGCTCTCGCACCGCCTCGAGCCCTTGTCGAACATCGGGCCGACACAGCCATCGCGGATCACTCTCATCGTGGACCTGATGCCGGATGCCGACGAGCCGGTCGCCGCCGGTCCCGGCAATCAACAAATCCAGGTCGTCGGCGGCGCGCTCCGACGTGAGATCGACCCAGCCGACAACCCCCCATACGAAGTCGGTGCGTGCAGCCAGCTCGAGGAACTCGCGCGTCTCGTCCATGCTCGAGATCGTCTGCACGAGCACGGTTCCCGAGATGCGCTCAGACGTGAGCTCCGGGGCAAGGTCGTCCGGGGTGAACGGTCTTCTCACCGGGTCCATGGCGTCGCCGACCATCCACGGATATGTCGTCCGGGTTGGGTCCCAAAAGTGATGGTGGGCGTCGATGCGAGGGTTGGTTTCCTTCATTGATGTCGTCACGTGATTCTTGGGCTTGACGGGGTCGGCGCATCCTCGCGCAGCAAGCCGTTCGACTTGAGCTCGGCCCAGAGCTCATCGGGGATCGGTGCGTCAAGCCACAGCAAGTTCTTCTCCAGCTCGTCAATCGAGCGAATTCCGAGGAGGACGGTGCACACCCTGGGATGTGCAAATGGGAACTGAAGGGCTGCCGCAGGCAGGGGAACGCCGTACCGATCGCACACCGCCTTGATGCTTTGCGCTCGACTTATGACGGTTGAATCGGCTGGAACGTAGTTGTATCTGGCGCCGGGCGCCGGATCGATCAGGATTCCGCTGTTGAACACTCCCCCGACGACGATCGAGATCGTCCGTTGTTCGCAAAGTGGCAACAGCTCGTCCATCGCCACCTGGTCGAGCAGCGTGTACCGACCGGCGACCAGGAGAACATCGACGTCGCACGCCTCGACAAGTCGGGCCAGCATCGGCGCCTGGTTCATGCCTGCGCCGATCGCACGCGCGGTCCCCTCCTCGCGCAGCTTGGCAAGCGCCGCGAACCCGGTCGTGCTCGCCGCTTCGAAATGGTCGTCCGGATCGTGGAGCAGCAAGACGTCAAAGCGATCGAGCCCGGTCCGCACGAAGCTCTCTTCAACCGACCTCATGATCCCGTCGTAGGTGAAGTCCCAGACAGGCCCGACCGGTGGAACGTCCTTATAGAACGGTTCGCCGAGGTAGAACTGGCTCTCATCGCGGGGCGCATCGGCCCGGAGCAGCCGACCAACCTTGGTGGATACGTAGACCTCGTCACGCGGAAGTCCAGCCACCGCGCGACCCACGCGCTGCTCGGCGAGGCCGTGGCCGTAGAGCGGCGCTGTGTCGAAGTAGCGAAGGCCCTGCGCGACAGCACGTCCAAGGACCGCGTCGGCATGCTCGTCTGTTAGCGCCTCGAACATGTTCCCGAGCGGCGCGGTGCCGACCCCAAAGCGGGGGACGGCAAGGTTCGTCCTCCCAACCCTGACGCGCGCGTTCAGGTCCATCACCGCGCAGCCGGCTGCGGGAACTTCGTCGGGTCGTAGTAGGCACGAACGTGCGTGAACTTGCCATCTCGGATGCGAACGAGGTTGACCCCGTAGATCGGAAACCGGTTGCCGGCCCGGTCGATGAGCACCGCGGCCCACTCGAGAGCAGCTTCGTCGCCAGAGGTGATGTCGCGGACGACCGTGACCTCCAGGCCAGGGAAGTCGTCGCCCATGCCTTCGTAGAAAGTCCGGATCTGATCGTGGCCGACGAGAGGACCCGTCACCGGGTGAAAGACCGCATCGCTGTGGAAGTGGGATAGCACGCCTTCGACGTCCCGCCGCGCCTCGGCTCGCCAGTACGATTCGCCAACTTCTCTGGGGGTGCTCATGGAGTTCAAGCTCTCCTTTCTACTATCCGCTTCTGAGGCTCGATAGCCGTCCGAGACGCGCCAGTGTCCCTCGTGTCCCGCGCAAGACTTCGCCGATGCCCACAGCGAAGACCAGTAGGACGCCCTTCACCACGTACTGCGAGAACGACTCCACCCCGAGGAGGTTGAGTCCGTTGCCCAGGACCCCGAGGATGAAGACGGCAACGACAGTGCCGATGATCGTTCCCTGGCCGCCCGAGAGCGCTGTTCCCCCGAGGATGACGGCCACAATGACGTCGAATTCGAACCCGACGCCCGAATTTGGATCGCCCGTAGCCACCCGGGAGTTGATGAAAATGCCGGCGATCCCGGCCGCCAGGCCCGACAAGATGTAGAGGGTGATCCGGGTCCGGTCGATCGGTATGCCTGACAACCGAGCCGCCTCTGGGTTGCCGCCGCTGGCAACGGCCCAACGGCCGAGCAGTGTTTTGCGCTCGATGAACAACATGGCCGCCGCCACGATCACGAAGATGAAAACGGGCGTGGAGATGGGTCCGATCGTGCTGGTGGCGAGGTCATTGAATGCGAGCGGCACCCCTTTCACCGGTTCGCCTCCGGCCAGCAGGAGAGCCATTCCGCGTCCCATGTAGAGGGTGCCAAGCGTGGCAATCACCGGGTTGATCCTCAACCCGACCACAAGAAACGCGTTCAGCGAACCGAAAACGGCGCCGGCAAGAATCCCCATGCCGAAGGCTGCTCCGAGAGGCCAGCCGGCGTCAGCGGCGAATTTGGCAGCGACTACCCCGGCTATTGCGACCACAGATCCCACCGACAGGTCCAGTCCTCCGGCAACCATTACCAAAGTGACAGCACAGCTGGTGATGCCCACAAACGAAACCTGGCGCAGCACGTTGGTCAGGTTCTCGACGGTCAAAAAGCGATCAGTGGTGAGGGAGAACACGATTCCCACCAAGATCAGGATCCCGATGTTGCGGGCGAACGTCTTGTTCGTGGGTCGTGCAGCCCAGGTGCGGAATGAGCCGCGAAACCCGGCGATCCTCTCAGTGCTCATCGCCGGCGTCGCGGGGACCTTCTCGTCAATGCTGGCCGGTTTGCTCATGCGGATAGCCCGTGGGCACGTCGGAGAATGGACTCCTCCGACATCTCACCGCGGGCGAGTGTGGCGGCGACGCTTCCCTCGGTGAGGACCAGAACCCGATCGGAAAGCCCGATCACTTCCGATAGTTCCGACGACATCAACAAGATGGCCGTCCCATCCGCGGTCAGCTCCGAGATAAGCCTGTAGATCTCCTGTTTCGCGCCGACGTCGACCCCAACGGTGGGGTCGTCGAGAATAATCAGCTTCGACCCACCGATGAGCCATCGACCGAGCACGACTTTCTGTTGATTGCCACCCGACAATGCTGAAACGACCTGCTCGAGCGATGCCGCCTTGACACCAAGCCGACGGGCCATCGCATCGACCAGCCGGAAGCGCGCGCCGTCGTTCACCAAACCGAAGCGCGAATAGAGCCACGGCCGGGCGGAGCTCATGTTGTCCAGCACCGACAGCTGCGGGAAGAGGCCGTGGAGAGCTCGCTCTTCAGGCACCAGGCCGATGCCCGAGCGCACCGCACGTCGTGGCGTACCGAGAGGACGTTTGCTTCCGTGCAACTGAACGCTTCCCCTCGTGATCGGATCTGCGCCGAATATGGCGCGGGCCAGCTCTGTCCGGCCCGAGCCTAGCAGCCCATAGACGCCAAGCACCTCACCGGCCCGGAGCGTGAACGTGATGCCATGTAGTCCCGTATCGGTGGCCAGGTCGCGCACCTCCAGGACGACATCCGGACGGGCGTGCGGCGTCGTCTGAAAGACTTGGTCTGAGTCGCGGCCGATCATCAAGCTGACCACCTGCTCGATCCGCGTATCGCCCGCCTCGCGGGTCGCTACGGTCTTACCGTCGCGCAAGACCGATATGCGGTCGCTGACAGCCAATACTTCCTCGATCCGATGCGAGATGTAGATGATCGCCAGCCCGGCGGCGCGGAGCTCAGCAAGGACCTGATGCAGATGGATCACCTCGTCGGTTCCGAGCGAAGCAGTCGGTTCGTCAAGGATCAGTAGGCGCGACTCGTGGAGGAGGGCGCGCGCGATCTCGACAAGCTGCCGCTCGGCCGAGCGTAAGCTCGCGGCCACGCGGTTCAGCTCGATGCTCGATCCGAGTCTTGCAAGAACGTCGCGCACGACTCGTCGCTGGGCGGAATCGCGCAGAACTCCGAGGCGTGACTGCTCGACTCCCAGTGTGACGTTCTCGGCCACCGTGAGTTGGGGGACGAGGTTCGCATGCTGGAAGATCACGCTGATGCCCGAACGCATCGACTCCGCTCGTGATTGGAAGTCGACGGGAACCCCATTCAAGCGAATCACGCCCGAATCCTTGGTCGTCGCTCCCGCGAGGATCCTTACCAGCGTAGATTTGCCCGCGCCGTTCTCGCCGACCACGGCGTGGATTTCGCCGGCGCGAACATGCAGGTCGGCCGACCGCAATGCCCTTACGCCCCCGTAGCTCTTGGTTAGAGATTCGACGGCCAGCAGCTCGCGATCGACGCTCAAGCTCATCTCTCGCAGCTCAATCTCATCCATCTTCGGTTCGGGCGTTAACAAGGACCGGAGGAGGGGCGCTTCCCTCCTCCGGCCGGACGAACTATGTGCAAGGAAGGTTCTGGGTTGCCAGGTATTCGACCTTGTTGAAGTCGTTGGCGGCGGCGCATTCGGCGGGTATCGGCTTGTCGGGCACGTTCGCGGTGTAGCTGCCGAATGGCTCGATCGTGCCCTTGATCATCTTCAGTAACGTGTCTATGAGCGTTTGGGAGATCTCCTTCGGCGTAAGCCCGAGCACTTCCATGAGCGGGGACGCCGGATCCACGAGCGCTTTCAGTTCCTCGTCGGTGCCGTTGATGCTGTAGAAGTACGTGTGATCCGGTTTCTTGTTGGTCGCTCCTCCAAGCCCCCCGGCCTTGAACGCCTGCAGCGCACCGAAGGCCATATCCGAGTTACAGCCCGTCGCGACATTGAATCCTTTGTCACGTTGGAGGGCATCTTCCGCCACAGTCACCGCTTTCTCACGCGACCCGGCGCCGTCGACGGTCGTGATCTTCGCATCGGGCGCCACGGACAGGACGCCCTCCTTGAACCCTCCCATCCGGATGTCTTGGCAGATTGAGGCTCCCAAGATCGTCACGATCAGCACATCCACCTGCTTGCCCGGAAAGTTGCTCTGGACCCACTGTGCGGCTCGCTTACCCGCCCCCACGGTCTGTGCCCGCTCGTCCAGTCCGACATAGGGTGCCGTGACGCCCTGTCCGAAGGGGATCGCCCATCCCAGGACGGGGATCTTCTTTGCCTGCGCCTGCTTCACAAGAGGGACCGACACTGCAGCGTCGGCCGGCTGAAAGATGATTCCGTCTACGCCCTTCGACAGAAGGTCGTCCATCAGGTTCGGGGCGTTCGTGCCCACGCCGAGCTGGTTCTCGAAGATGATCTGGATACCGAGGCTGTTGGCGTAGGCCTGCATCTGCTTTTGCTGGGCGGTCTGGTACGCGTCGTTGTTGTAGAGGATGTCACCGATCACAATCTTCTTCGCCGCGGATGGCGAGTTGCCACATGCCACCGCGAATACCGCAGCGATCGCCACAAGGGCGAACAGTTTCCCAAACTTACGGTTCATTTCCGAACTTCTCCTAGCTTCATTTCGTTGGATATTTCACTTGGGCATTGGTTGATCGAACGGCTTGGCACTCGGCCGTTTCGATCGGATCAGCTCGTGCTCCGTCTGCCGATGCCTGGCATCTGCCAGTTGTTCCGGGCGTCGGGCCGAATTGCTGTGGAGGCCCCAGGGGCCTGCGGTCTTTCGAGGTAGGCATCGCGGACGACGCTCCGTTCGACGAAGGCGTCCTGTGTCCATGGGATGAACTCGAGCAGGGGAGTCCCTTCTGACAGAACCGTGCCCGACAGGTGCTGGTGTACCTGCATCATGTCGCCCGCGTGAGGAACGACCCTCAAACCCCTGCCGGCGGCGTGCGCGGCGACCTGGAGCCACTCGGTGACTCCTCCCACGCGGGTGGCGTCGACCTGGACGACGCGGATGGCGTCAGCGGCGATGTAGCTGGCGAACGCCTGGTACGAGTAGATGCTTTCTCCGGCCGCGATATCTGAACCGGTCGCTCGCTGCAGGCGAGCGTGGCCATCGAGATCGTCCGCGTGGATCGGCTCTTCGACCCAATCCATGCCGACCTCTTCGAGGACCGGGAGCATACGGACGGCGGTCGCCGTCTCCCAGCGCTGGTTGGCGTCGCACATGAGCGCGACCTTGTCGCCAATCGCCCGCCGGACAGCACGGACGCGATTCGCATCCTCGCGCCAATCGGGCTTGCCGACTTTGACCTTGACCCGACGCCAGCCTTGTTCGATCAAAGAGCTGACGTCCTTGATCAGGTCCTCGAGCTTGAGGTTGAGCCAGCCCGCGTCGGTGTTGTAGGTCTCGATCGCGTCGGCCGACCCTCCGAGCAGCCTCCACAGAGGGACGCCCGCGCGCTGAGCCGCGAGGTCCCAGAGGGCGATGTCGACCATGCCGAGAGCCATGTGGACGACACCGGCACGGCCGATCCAATGCGTGGGAAGCCAGTAGAGCCGCTTCCAGGTGCCGAGGATGTCGTGTGCCGACGCCCCAAGCAGCGCGGGGGCGTAGTAGCGGTCGATGACGTCACATAGGAGCTCAGGTCCGACATGCACGCCGGAGATCCCGGTGCCTACGCGTCCATCCGCTGTGCGGATCTCGACGACCGGCACGATCCAGGCGGGTATCGATGCTGTCGAGTCCGCGATCGTCTTGCCCAGCGGGACCGCCAGGGCATAGGTCTCAATGGACGTGATCACGGTGCCCTCGTCGCCCGGGGGCAGGTCTACGAGCGCTGACGAGAGGACGCCTCGTGCGCTGTTCGTCAAATCCATACGCGGCTCTTTCCCTGTCTATGGAGTGGTCTCCAGTTATGCCGAGTGCCACGCCGGATTAAGGCATGGTCGGGCACAACCTTCAATAGCGAAGACCGGATGAGCTCGATACGTTTTCCGGATCGCGACTAGTCGCATTTCGCGGTTGACTGCTGTTCGCCGCGAGCCAACGATGTTCAGCGATGCGCTACAGGCGCTTGGGTCGCACCAACTGGTCGGTCAGCGAGATTGGCTACGGCATGTGGGGCATGGGCAACTGGAAGGGCACCGATGATGAACTATCGGTCGACGTCCTTCAACGCGCCGTCGACCTGGGCTGCAACTTCTTTGACACTGCTCTTGCGTACGGTGAAGGCAAGAGCGAGAACCTGCTCGGCAGGATCGTGCGAGCCAATCCGAACACGAGGATCTACACATCGACCAAGGTGCCGCCGCTGAATCGTCAGTGGCCAAGCCGCCGCGAATTCACGCTCGACGATTGCTTTCCTCCCAAACACATCAAAGAGAGCGTTCACCAAAGCCTGAAGAACACGGGACTCGAAAGCCTCGATCTTGTGCTGCTTCACACATGGGAAGACAGCTGGCTGAACGACGAGCGCTGGGCGAAGGCGCTGGATGACTTACGCCGCGCGGGGTTGATTCACGGGTTCGGCATCAGCATCAATCGGTGGGAGCCCTGGAACGGGGTGCGCACGGTGCGCAGTGGTTTGGTCGATGTCGTGCAGGTCATCTACAACATCTTCGATCAGAATCCCGAAGACGAGCTCGTCCCGGCGTGTATTGAAAATGACGTAGCGATCGTCGCGCGTGTGCCGTTCGACGAGGGCTCGCTGGCAGGCACTCTCACGAAAGAAAGCTCGTGGCCTGAGGGCGACTGGCGCAGGGGTTACTTCGTGCCAGAGAACCTCATCAGCAGCGTCGAACACGCTGAAGCGTTAAAACCGGTTGTGCCGGCTGGAATGGCGATGCCGGAAATGGCGTTGCGGTTCATCTTGAGCAATCCCAACGTCAGTACGGTCATTCCGGGCATGAGGAAGAGTCGATACGTTGACGCCAACGTAGCCGCTAGCGACGCCGGGCCGCTCCCGGAAGAGCTGGTCGGGAAGCTGCGAGCTCACCGTTGGGAGCGCCAGCCGACCGAGTGGTCGCAGTGACGGTCGACGTCAATCGCTGTCTGGAACGGCGCAGGTTCCTGCGGGTATGGGGCTGGCGAGCGCAAGGTCGATCAGCGCCTGCGCAGCTCGACTGATGGGGCGTTCTGAATGCCACCAGATCCCGACGTCGCGATGGAGATGGCGGTTCTCGATCTCACGGACTTCGAGTCCGTCGGTCCGGGCCATGGCAGCCGCCAGAAGGTTCACAAGGCCGAGGCCGTGTCCGGCTCGAACCATAGCTACCAGCGTGGTGGGATGGTGGGAAACAATGCCGAATGGCGGCTCGAGCCGGCTCGCAAGGATCGCGGACAAAGCCTCGTAGCCAACCGTCTGGTCGGCAAGTGGATCTCCAATCGTGATCACTGGATATCTCGCGATCTGCTCGAGCGTGACGGTCTTCAAGTCCAGGACGGGATGCCCATGCGGCGCCAGGACCACGAAAGGCTCACGCCAAAGCGGACGCATCACAAGCGCCCGGTCGGACGGCTCGGGACGAAGCGGCCGGATTGCGATCGATGCTCGTCGGTCCGACAGAGCTGCATCGATGGCCTGCACATCTCCGTCCAGCACGGCTACTTCTACCCGTGGATTGGCCGACCTCAGCTCAGCGATGAGGCCGGGTAGGAATTCGGAGCTCGCACTGACAAAGCTCGCGATCGTGACCCTGCCGGCAACCGAACTCTGCGTGGAGCGAAGGTCCGAGACCGTGTCGTCGATTGCGGCGACGATGGAACGTGCACGAGGTAGCAGTCGCTTTCCTGCCTCAGTTAGCGTCAGGGGACGAAGGCGGCGCTCGATCAGGGAGCATCCGAGAGCCTGCTCGAGACTGGCGACGTGAGCCGAAATGCGTGGCTGAGAAAGGTGGATTCGATCGGCAGCCCTGGCGAATCCTCCCGAATCGACCACCTCCAGCCACGAGCGGAGCCACGCCAGTTCAAGATCCATGACGTCACCCCTTCGACGGACAGATTAGACAATTGCGCGATCGCTGCGGTTCATGCCCGTCGAGCTACCTCGGCTCGGGCCGAGAT
>Ga0207646_10004394_pt1 | contig 15329 bp, 11 predicted proteins | sample KBSK5502metaG_FD_184343 | JGI IMG/M metagenome (GOLD analysis project Ga0207646, IMG submission 184343) | Corn, switchgrass and miscanthus rhizosphere microbial communities from Kellogg Biological Station, Michigan, USA - KBS K5-50-2 metaG... | ecosystem: Host-associated > Plants > Roots >... | reverse complement strand
TTTAAGGTCTATCTGCCGCGGGCTCAGTCCAAAGAAACCCATCCCAAAGAGAGTGTTGATGAAATTGCGCCGCTGGGCGGGTCTGAAACAATTCTGTTGGTTGAAGATGAAGAAGTCGTTCGGGGCCTGGCACGTCGGATTCTGGAACAAGCCGGATACTCAGTCGTTGAAGCCAGCCGGGCCGACGAAGCTCTGCGCTTCTGTGAAGTGCACGCCTCTGAAATCGATCTATTGCTCACGGATGTGGTGATGCCGGAGATGAGTGGCAAGGAACTCGCCGATCAACTAAAGGCACAACGTCCCGAGTTGAAGATGATGTTTATGTCCGGGTATACGGACGAATCAATTGTGCACCACGGCGTTCTGGACTCCAGCGTGGAATTCATTCAAAAGCCGTTTACGCCGGCGAGTCTGATAAGAAAGGTCCGCAATGTTCTGGATTCGAATGAAAAGACGAACGGTCGTCTACGGCCGGATGCCGAGACTCAGGGAGACAATGGGAGATAGGAACGAACTGAAATCAACCATCCTGATCATCGATGACGATGAACAGATTCGCAGGCTCCTGAGAGAGCTGTTGCAGCAGCAATACGAGTGTGTCGACGTCGGCTCAGCCGAAGAAGCCCTGGCTGTTTTGAACAGTGTGAATTTCAGTTTGGTGATTAGCGACATCCAGATGCCCGGAATCAGCGGTTTGGATCTAGTACCGCGCATTGTGGAACAAACACCGGAGACAGTCGTGGTTATGATCAGCGGCCAGCAATCGATCGAATCCGCCATCGACGCCATGCGGGTCGGCGCTTTCGATTACATCACCAAGCCGCTCGATCTGCGTCACGTGCAGGCGGCGGTGCGTCGGGCGCAGGCTCAACACAAACTCCTTTCTGAAAAGCGGCAGTATGAGAACCATCTAGAGGAATTAGTAGCGCAGCGGACGGCCGAGATCGAGCACCTGGCTTTCTATGACCGGCTCACCGATCTTCCCAATCGCACTCTGTTCGCCGATCGTTGTGCGCAGGCGCTGGCGGGCGCGCAGCGCAGCCATCGGCCGGTTGGGGTCCTGCTGGTATCTTTGGATCGATTCAAGAAAGTTGCGGACACATTGGGCCATGCGGCTGGAGATACCGTGCTCAGTGAGGCCGCCGCCCGTCTGCTAAGTTGTGTCAGCGAAGCCGACACGGTCGCGCGTTTTGAAGGTGAAGAATTCGCCCTGCTGCTGACGCAGATTGCCGGGGCCGGCGATCTGGCCGACGTTTCTCTCGCCGTTAGCGAGGCTTTCAAAGAACCTTTTCGCCTCGGCGACCAGGTAGTTTATGTGACGACGAGCATCGGGATCAGCTTGTCACCGTTCAATGGCGAAGACAGCAACACAGTCTTGCGGAACGCGGGAGCGGCGCTTTATCGGGCCAAGCAGCAGGGCGGCAATGACCATCAATTTTATGCCGCGGACATGAATGCCCAGGCGGTGGAGCGCCTGGCGCTTGAGAACAGCCTGCGCCGCGCGGTTGAGAATAATGAGTTCATTACCCATTACCAGCCGGTGGTGGATTTGGTTTCCAGCGAGGTCGTGGGACTGGAGGCGCTGGTGCGCTGGCAACACCCGGAGCTGGGCGTGCTCCCGCCGGCAAAGTTCATCGGGGTGGCTGAGGATACGGGACTGATCATGGACATCGGCGAGTGCGTCATGCGCACAGCCTGTACCCAAACGCGCCTCTGGCAAGACGAGGGATTGGGACGGTTGCGTATCGCCGTAAACATTTCGGCCCGGCACTTTCAGCAAAAGAATTTCTTGGACAGGCTCAGGCAAGTTCTGGGTGATACCAGACTTGATCCAACGTGTCTGGAGCTGGAGTTGACGGAAACCTCGATCATGGAGAACGCTGAGTCAGCCGTTAGACTCCTGAATGAAATCAGAAATTTGGGAGTAAAGATTGCGATTGACGATTTTGGCACGGGGTATTCTTCACTTGGTTATTTAAAACGCCTGCCCATCGACACGCTCAAGCTGGATCGATCCTTCGTGAACGGTGCAACCACCGATCCAGACGACGCCGCGCTCGTAATGGCCATCGTTACTTTGGCCCACAACCTCAGGTTGAGAGTCGTCGCTGAAGGGATAGAAACCGCCGAGCAACTCGCTTTTCTGCGCCTGCTCAGGTGTGATGAGGGTCAGGGCTATCTGTTCAGCAAGCCCGTAACACACGACGTTTTTGCGTCTTCTCTGCGCGATGCAAAACGGAAACTCCACATGATCGCGAGAGCCAAGCCCTCAGTCGTCAGCATTTTTCCGAACGCGGTGAATGAATAGGAAGTAGCCCAGACTTGAGTCTGTGATTTTGTAAGAACAGTACAGACGGTGGTCTGCGGCACGCCAAAATGATGGACCGAAACTTAAATGCACTGGTGATCGATGACGAGCAACAGGTGCGCGAATTTGTCTGCGCTGTACTGACGCAGGATGGTTGGCAAGCGAGCCAGGCCGCGTCTGCCGAGGAGGCCTTTGCCATGTTGGATGACAAAGCCTGGGCAGCAGTTTTTTGCGATGTCATGCTCGGCGGCGCCGATGGTTTCGCCGTCTTGCGCAAGTTCAAGGAAGAACTACCGGAAACGAAAGTGGTGCTGATGACCGGACACGGCAGCGCGGCCGGGGCCCTGGATGCGACGGCATTTGGTGCTTACGATTATCTTCTGAAGCCTTTCGGCGCGGAAGAATTGCAATCGCTGTCGACGGCTTTGCGCGAACAATTTCTGAACCGGCCGCAGCGTCTCTCAACCCGGCAGCGCGGCGGTTCACACGATTCCGACATCAATCTGATTGGCCGCAGCCATGCCTTCATTGAAGTAATGAAGCAGGTGGGCCGCGTCGCCGCGACCAACCTGCCGGTGTTCTTGACCGGCGAATCGGGGACGGGAAAAGAGCTGGTCGCCTCAGCGTTGCATCAACACAGCGGGCGCGCCGACCGGACCTTTGTAGCGGTAAATTGCGGCGCTATCCCGGCTGAGTTGATCGAGTCGGAACTGTTTGGCCATACCCGCGGATCGTTTACCGGCGCCGATCGGGATCGGCGCGGACTGTGGGAAGAAGCCGATGGCGGCACGGTGTTTCTGGACGAGATCACTGAAACGACGCCTGCGTTTCAGGTCAAGCTGTTGCGAGTTTTGCAGGAGCGCGAAATCCGCCGAGTCGGTTCGAATCAGACTCGCCGGGTAGACGTGCGCGTGATCGCCGCCAGCAACCGCAATGTTGAAGAGGAAGTGAAGGCGGGAAGATTTCGCGACGATCTGTTTTATCGCCTTAACGCGGTGTCGATTCTGCTGCCACCCCTGCGCGAGCGAAAGGAAGACATCCCGCCGTTGGCTCAGACCTTTGCTGACCGCGTCTATTCACTGAGCCCGGCCGTGCGGTTTTCAACTGAGGCCGTAGAGTTGCTGGAGAGATATCCGTGGCCCGGCAACATCCGCGAACTTGAAAATGCAGTAGTCCGAGCGACGGCGATGTGCGACGGTCTGATCCGAGTTCAGGATCTCCCCGAACGCATTCGCAACTACAGCGAAGAATCTCAGAGGAGGATCGAACCGATGAATGAACTAGAGCCAGAACAAAAACCGGATTGGCCGCAACTATCAGAAATTGAAGGCCGCTACGTGGCCCGGGTGTTGGAACACACCGGCGGCAACAAGCAGGCCGCATCCCGCGTGCTGGGTGTCGACCGCAAGACGCTTGATCGCATGATCAAGCGGCATAAGATCGAATTCCAGAAGCGGAACAATCACCGTTCGCCGCAGCCGAGCCAGACCGCCTGAGAGCCCGCAAAAGCTTTCACGCCAGCCGTTGGGCGAAAGGCCGAGACCGGTTGATTTCGCCCCAGCCAAACGCCCCAAAAGCGAATCGACCAGTCTGCGGCTCACTTTGAATGCGGTTAGTAGCTGCGACTCCCTAACGGCACAACGATTGCCACGCCCGAGCCTGACAAGGGCCGCGACCTTCTATTCGCGGGTAGAAATAGTAAGCACGGCAGCGCGGGACCTAGCCCGACTCGATTACCGGTTTCAACCGCGGTGCCAATTTCTTGCGAATACTCTTATAGCCCAAAGCCTCTGCTAGTCAATCTGTCTCACAAAAAACCGCAGACCGAATTCTCTCGTCCAACGTTAAATCCGAACTGCTGCGCTAGAGAGACCTATAGGCAGCTTCCAATTTTCTTTTGCACCGATCCAGGAGTTTGATTTTCAACCTCAGGATCCGAGGAAAACAATTGTCCACCCCTGAAGAGAACAAATCCACCGCTGCGAACTTTCTGTTAACACCGGAAACTATTTTGCAGAGCCGCTATCGTATCGTCAGCCATTTGGGCAAAGGCGGCATGGGCGCCGTTTACGAAGCTATCGACCTGAGACTGGGACACACCGTAGCGCTCAAGCAGACGCTCACCAGCGACCAGGAACTGTGGAAGCAGTTTGAGCGTGAAGCGCGTCTGATGGCGCGACTGAATCATCCGGTGTTGCCGAGCGTTAGCGACTATTTCACTGAAGGCCACCGCGCGTTTTTGGTGATGCAATACGTCGAGGGGACAGACCTGGCGAACATAATCGCCGAGCAGCCGGGGCCGTTTCCGCGCCAGGCAGTCATAGCCTGGGCTGACCAGTTGCTCGATGCGCTCATCTATCTGCACTCGCGCGAGCGCCAGATTATTCATCGCGACATTAAACCGCACAATCTTAAAGTGACGCCGTCGGGTCAGATTGCCCTCCTGGATTTTGGTTTGGCGAAAACGCAGGTGGAAGCTGCCGGGGAAGTGTCCTGCACCAGCGTCTTTGGTTATACGCCGCGCTATGCGCCGATCGAGCAAATTCAGGACATGGGCACCGGCCCGCAAAGCGACATCTATGCGTTGGGAGCGACGCTGTATCACTTGCTGACAGGGATCAAGCCGACTGATGCGCTGATGCGCGCGGCGGCGCTGGTAAGTTCGCGGCCCAGTCCGCTGAAGCCGGCAAACGAAGTCAACCGCGCTATTAGTCCTGAGTTGGCCGAGGTGATTACGCGGGCAATGGCCCAGAATCCGAATGAACGTTATGCGAGTGCCGTTGAATTTCGTGAAGCCCTGAGGTGCGTGGGGCGAACTGATGAGGTGGCGGAAATTGATTTTGTCGCGCACGCCGCGCCATTTGAATCGACGATCGTGGAAATCGCAGAGACGACCTTTGTCAGAGCTTCTCCGGGCGGAGCAAGCACCCGGAGGCTGGGCCCGCCGGCGCTCGCCGCGCTCTTCGTGATCCTGCTCACAGCCTTCGGAGTTTTTTGCCGCTACTACCCGTGGAAGCTGCCGCCGTCTCCGGCGCCGCAATCATCTTATGCAAACGTGCCGGTTAGGCGGCCTGTTATCGTTTCAGACCAACGTGATCAGGGTCGATCGAGCCATAGCCGAAAGCAAAAGACCGGACGAGATTCTTCCAAAGAAATTTCGCAGGCAGATTGGCGCGGCCAAAAAGCCGCCAGACGAAGTTAATCAGAATGGCAAATGAAAAATGACAAAGGATACTGGTTATGGTGCACCCGGCACGACTCGAACGTGCGACCCCCTGATTCGTAGTCAGGTACTCTATCCAGCTGAGCTACGGGTGCGTGATTGGTGAATTGTAGGGAAGTTTAAGGTTTAAGGTTTGAAGTTTCAAGTTAGCGGATCAAATGAAGAATCCAAGCGAGTACAGAACCCGGAGCGGTAACGACGGGATGCTGCCACTCAAGCTGAGCCCAGGATCCGGTCGCTATCTGTAAAGAGTTTCAAGTTCAGGGATCGAAAACCAGTTTTCAAGTTTAAGGCTTCAAGTTTCAAGGTTATTAGCTGAGTCGAACGGGGGCGTAACGGCTTAGTTCAAAACCTGAAACTTGAAACCTGAAACTTGAAACTAAGTCTTACCGCGCGTAGTAACCCGGCTTAGTGCTGGCTACCAGATCGGCGCGCGCAACTTCGATCTTGATCGCGCGCCATTTGCCATCTCGAGCGCCAGGGTTCGGCGGTTGGTAGGCAATGGTGTAGAGCGCGCGCAGGTCGGCGGCCACCTGGGCGTAGAGTCTGGCTAGATCGTCGAGCCGGCGAATCTCGTGCAAGCGGCCTCCCGTACGATCAGCAAGTAACTGCAAGCGCGTGCGCGCGGCCGCGTACATCGCCGTGATCGACGGATCGGGTATCGGCAAATGTTTCGGATCGCCCGACGGCAGTCCCAGCGGAAAAATTGTCACTCCCTGGCGATCAGCTTCGCTAAGCACTGAGGTGAGTTGCGAGTTCGCTTCCGGTCTGATTGCGGTGCTGATTTGTGGGTCGGCAATATCGTATTTCGCGATGACGCCGCGATCTTCTTTGCGCGCTGCAGTGTCTATCCCGTCGGTAAGAACGACAATAGCCTTGCGACGTTTGCCTTCGCGGGCCAGGTCCTTTATCGAATATTGCAAGGCGTCGTATAAAGGAGTTTCACCGGCGCCGCTGGCCAGGTCGGTAATCGCATAGGCGGTCCGGCGTCGATCGGTGCTGAATCCGAACAGCGACTTGACGCCCTTGCCGTTGAACTGCACCACCGCAACTCGGTCTTCGGGGCCGAGTGCATCTAGAAATCGCAACGCAGCGGCCCGGATTTGTTGCCGAAAGTTTATCGTCGAACCGGACATGTCGAGCAGCAGCACTAGACTGAACGGCGTGTCAGCCGGTTCAAAATGAAGAATTGGCCGGCGCACTCCATCTTCATAAACGAGAAAGTCGTTCGATTGCAGTGAGGTGATTGCGCGCCCCTGCTGATCCACCACGCCGACACTTAGTTGCACCAACGATGTATTGGTAGTGATTACGTCGTCCGGCTGCTGCGCTCGCGCTGCCGTCGCCATGGCCAGCAAAACCAGCGCGAACAACAGCGCTGTAGTAAGCCGCCGCGCGAAATCAAACGCTGAAATATTCAGAGAAAATGGAATCATTCCGTCTTGGAGATTAGCAGATTCAGTTGCTGGGGTAGGCTGAGTATGCCTGTGCGGTGAGTGAGTTTGCAACCTGCCGTGATGAAACCCCTGAGTTGCTATCGAGTCTAAGCAGATGCCGGTCAACACGTGCTGGACCATCTTTTAATAAGCGCTTGCGCGCAGCATCAATCGAATATAATCAGCAAATTCAATTGGCACAGAATCTCCCGCGATGCACCGACCTAACTTCTGCGTGGAATGCGGTCAGCGCCTGGCGCTAAGGGGTTGGCGCTTGCGGCTGAAGGGGAACCGTTGCGATACGTGCGCGCAGCGACTGGGGAATTTCGGATTCACTCGATCGCTGGTGGTGTTTGCAGCGATCGCATTTCTGGCGTTCGCACTGGGACGCTGGCTGCGGCCCTCGCCGCCACCGCTGATCATTCAGCGCGCGGCAAATTCACCGCTGTCGGACCTGCCGGTAAATCCGGTTAGCGCGGCGAGGCCTGGTGACGAAAAAGGAAGTGTCGCTTCGAAGCAAAGCGCGAACTCCGGATCAGCTGACGACGTGGTTTACCTTTGCGGGGCGCGCACACAGAAGGGAACTCCCTGTCGCCGCCGCGTGCATTTTGCCGGCGAACGCTGCTATCAGCACAAAGGGATGCCGGCAATCGTGCCGCTGGAAAAGTTGACGGTGAAGAACAAATGAGATTCACGCAGCCTAGGCATAGTGCTACGATTAACTTCAAGCTTGGAGGTAGAAATCATGCCGGCTTCAGCTACGGAAGTAGAAATAAACTTCTCACCTTTGTACCAGCGATATACCCTCGAGGAATTCTGGGAATTACCCGATCCGGACGATCGCTCCCACTACGAACTGATCGGAGGTCACTTATTTATAGTTCCGCCTCCTGATCCTCCCCATGGAAGTATCGATGCTCGATTGGTTAAATCGCTTGTTTTGTATTTGGCGGCTCACGGCGTAGAAGGAGAAGTTCACCATCCGCGTGAACCCATCTACAAGGATATTGATACCTATCTAGAACCGGACATGATGTACGTATCGGCCGAACTAAGAAAGCGGATGGTCAAGAAACGCACGTCGGCAGATATTGTTTTCGAATACCTCTCCGTTAGCAACGCAGTCTATGATCGCACCACCAAAGCCGATACATATCTCGCCCTCGGTGTCCGCGAGTTATGGTTGATTGATCCAGCCACGATAACGATCGAAGTACGTTATGCAATCGACCACAAGGGTAAGCCCGCATGGGAAGGTTGGCGCTATTCCCCAGGCGACACAGCGGAGTCAAGAGTGCTGGAAGGTTGGCGCGTATCGGTCGATGACTTGTTTGCAGGTTTGGTCTGATTTCAGCTTCGCGAGTACCTCCGCAAAGCCTGGGTCGATTAAGTATCGCTAAGCTGCATTCACCATTTGATCGAGCCCTCTTTCGAAGTGTCGATCTGCGCCAATTCGTTGGCACCGTAGAAAAACCCCTTCATGTTGTCCATCAGAAACCCCTGCGCTTCAGGATTGGTGAGATCAAGACCGTAGTGATTGATGATGCGCGTTTGGGTTTGCAGCCATTCAGACCAGCACGGCTGGCAGACTTCGGTGGCGACTTTCTGTCCCAGTTCAGTGGGAAGCGGAGCAAAGCCGAGCGGCGCGCGTTTCTGCCCACAACGGGCACATTTGATTTCGTCAGACATCGATTAGTTTCTCCTTGCCGTGAAGCGTAGCTCAAGTTGTTAACTTGCGCCACCAGCGGCGTCGCGTATCGCCCGGATAATGTCATCATCTTGGGGACGAAACAGTCCCAGCGGCCGCACGTCACGATAGCGAATCACGCCGCCAGGGTCGATCACAAAAACTGAGCGAGCGACCTTACCGGGAATCAGGGACAAGGCGCCGTAAAGGTCGGCGACCCTTCGATCGACGTCAGCCAGCAGACGGAGCGGGAGGTTATGGTGTTCGCTAAAGTTCTTGTGTGATTCGGCGGTGTTTGTTGAGATACCTACAACTTCGGCACCCGTGGCCGCATAATCTTCCCAGCGATCACGCACCGAACACATCTGACGAGTGCAAATGGGTGTCTCGTCGCCAGGATAGAAGAGGAGCACAACCACTTTCCCGCGATTATCGGCCAGACGCCAGTCGGCACCATCACCATCACGCAGGGCAAAATCCGGCGCGGCCGAACCTTCACGCGCCTGAGACTGGTTTTCTGAACTCACTTGATAACTGATGCCAGATTCGCCGCGGCCACCTGGGTCTTGATCTCAAGTTCATTGCCGCGGGTGGTGATTTTCAGATTGTCCAGCGCACTCTGTGCCAAAGCCTTGCGCGCGGGCGCCATGCGCACGATCAGAATTGCGCCAAGCTGTTTCAGACCCGTGATTGTATCGCTTAGATCTTTTGCGGCCTCAGCATTATCCGTTCGGGCGACCAGAGACAATGACACATCCGTGTCCGTCGTGCCAATCGAACCGTAGGCCTGACGAATCGAGTTAGCGTCCTTGGCAATCGTGTCGTTGCCCACGTTCAGATTTGCCATCAGCTCGCGCGGCAGATTGGCGCCAAATCCGATCACTGCTTTTGGATCCCGGCTCGCCAGAGCTATTAGTTCACTGTTAGCTCGCCCCCTCTTGCCCGCATCGATGGCCGCGCGCACAGTCGACGGGTCGCCGATCGCCAGCGTCTTCGCGTCCAGCGCGCAAATTGCCAGTTCGTTTACGCGCATGTTCCACAATCCGAGCACCTTCATCTGATCGTTAATACTAATGAGCATGATGGTCGCGCCATGATACTTTTCTTCACGATACTTTCCGTTGGCGGCTATGCGTCCGGCCGAGGCCAGCGCTTTCGCATCAAAAGTTCCGTGCGCGATGGCGACTGTCTCGAGCTTTGTCGTTTTAGCAGTCGGGTAGACGTAATGAACGCCCAGCACCACGCGACCGAAGGCCCGCGGATCGATGCCGGTGCGTGTCTTGAACTTGTCGATCTCGGCATTGGCCTGAGCGAGTTTTTCTTTATCGCCGCCAAGGATTTGCGGCATCGTCTCGTTTAGCAAACGGCGCACGTCGATCAGCATGACCGCATCCGACGCTGGCAGGTAACTGAGCGCGTCCGGCGGTGGTGAAGTGCGCGGCGAACGCGCCTGCGACCGTGCGTTGAAAGCCAAAGCCAGCGAGGCTAAGACTACTGTAGCTGCAATCGAAAACCCGAGAACCTTCTTGTTCACCATAAACCTCTTTCCAATGTCTCTTACTTGTCTACGTCCGTGTTGTCTGACGGCGTGGCAGTCCGATGCGTTAACAACGTGGCTTGGTTGGCCGTCTCGCTAGTGTCAGGCCCGACCGTCAGGGAGGGCATCGTTCACGCCGCGATACTTGGCGCCGTTACGGGCCCTCCCTTACGGTCGGGCTTCTGACACGACTCTAAACGCGCTCAAACAGTACTGCGATCCCCATTCCTCCGCTGATGCAGAGCGTGGCCAGCCCGCGTTTCGCCTGACGCTTCTTCATTTCATGCAGCAATGTCGTCGTAATACGCACGCCCGTGCAGCCAATCGGATGACCCAGCGCAATTGCTCCGCCGTTGATGTTCAATCGTTCGGGATCGAACTGCAACTCGCGGTCACAGGCGATCACCTGGGCCGCGAACGCTTCGTTGAGTTCAACCAGATCGATATCTGCCAGCGAAAGCTGCTGTCGTTTCAGCAGCGCTCGGACCGCCGGCACCGGGCCGATGCCCATGATTTCCGGCGCCACGCCGACGACTTCGTAATCGACAATGCGCGCTTGCGGCTCAGCCCCGGATTCTTTCAAAGCAGCTTCACTCATCACCATGATCGCTGCGGCGCCGTCGGTGATCCCGGAAGAATTTCCCGCGGTCACGGTGCCGTCCGTGCTGAACACAGGCTTAAGTTTTCTTAGGTCCTCAATCGTCGTAGTTGTTCTTACGTGTTCGTCCTTCGTGAATAAGGTAACGTTACCTTTGAGATCTTTCAGCTCCAGCGGCAGCACCTCTGCTGCAAAGCTGCCGGCGTCAATTGCGGCCGCCGCGCGCTGTTGCGTACGCAAAGCATATTCGTCCTGTTCGTCGCGGGATATTTCGTATTGACTCGCAAGCTTCTCGGCAGTTTCGCCCATCACCAGGCCGGAAAGCGGATCGTTGAACCCGTCGCGATACATGCCGTCGACCAGTTCTGTGTGCCCCATGCGCATGCCCCAGCGCGCGCCTTCGGCAAAGTAAGGAACGCGCGACATGCTCTCCGTGCCGCCGGCCAGAACGATGTTCGCGCGACCGAGCATGATTTGTTCAGCCGCCAGAATGATCGCGCGCAGTCCTGAACCGCATGCCTGGTTTGTCGTGAATGCGGGCACGCGATCAGGAACGCCGGCCCGAAAAGTAATCTGTCGCGCGACGTTGGGACCGCCGCCCGCCTGTCGCGCGCAGCCCCAGATTGAATCATCAATCTGGTCGGGATTAATGTTCGCGCGGCGCAAACTCTCTTTGGCCACGGCGGTGCCCAGGTCCGCGGCCGTCCAATCGCGGAGCGAGCCGCCGAAACGGCCGATCGGAGTGCGCGCTGCGCCGGTAAGATAAACAGGCTTCATTACGGAACGATTCTCCGGATTGATTTCGTCCGCGCAAAACTTTGCGCCCTCTGCGGTTAATAATGATTGCACCTAAACACTAGCCAGATTCTTGCAACCGTGCATGAACGCCTTGGCTTGAAAAGCTTTTTTTGGCAACCCTTTGCGATGTTAGCATAAGCACGGACGACTCCCGCAAATGTTGCCTCAACTGAATAATATTGCTGAGATCGAAAGCGCCCAACGCGCCATCCTTGAACACATCAGCGCCCAGAAGGATTGGTTCTTTGGCGAGGAAGGCGGCGCGCCGCTTGCCCTGGGGCGCGATGAGTTTGATTTCTCAGTCGCTCACCGGCGGCTAATCTTCTCCTGCTGGACTGAGAGTGGCTCGCGTTCGTGGCACATCAAAACCTGGAGTTCAATCGGCGACAAGCTGATTTTGAAAGCGAGCCGGCGGATGGGCGCCGAGGTGGCCACACTGGAACTGGTGCCGCGCGCTTCGGCTAAAGCGATGGTGGCCAGTATCGCTGCCGCCCGCCAGGCCCGTTGTCAAAAACTTGCGCAGATCGTGGCACAGCCTTCAGCCGGTGATTTCACTGCCGAAGATCACGGACTAGAACCGCTTTTGCCAGGAGCAAAAATTGAGAGTGCCGTCTTGAGTCCCGGCATGCGCCGCGATCAGCCCGGCCGTTATGCGCGAATTGTGCTGCGGCTTCCCCACAGTCGCGTCGCGGTCACCGGAATTGTTGCCCAGAGCGATGCGCGCAATGTTGATTCCTTCTTTTCCTCGGCGTTGCTCTGGTTCCATCGGCTGCAATCGCGCCCGAAACGACCCTGCATCGAAAAGCTGATCATGGTTGTCGAGCACAACATCGCGGAAGCTGCGCGCCAACGGCATGCTCTGCTGCGCGATTCATTGCGGCGGGCGATCGATCTACTTGAGATCGATGAGTCGTGGCAGGAACTGCGGCCGCTGCGACCGTTCGAACGAAAGCACCTCTGGAGAAAACGCCTGGCGCGCTTTCCTTCAATACCGGAAGACGAAACTGGCGAACGCGTGAGACGGATCATTGCCCAAGCTCCGTACGCCGTTGATGTCGTCAGGTCCCGTCATGGTCAAACGCTTCGTTATCACGGGTTGCCTTTTGCACGCGTGCGGCGGGTGATGGAGAAAGACCGGATCTGGTTCGGCATCGAAGGCTCGCGGCGGCGGATGCTGGACGATTATTACCAGCCGGACTGGGCCAAGTTGTTCCGCGACCTGGAAAACTATCGCACTGAGAGTTGTCGCGACCGAAAACATTGGCTGTATCGAGCTGCCGGCGAGGCCTGGCTGGAATCAATTCTGCGGCGCGATATTTCGAAACTGGATCCCGGGTTGATTGTCGCTCCGCTGCATGCGCAGTTTCGCACTTCGCGCGGCGGGCCAACTGGTGCGCGGCCCATCGATCTCCTGGCGTTGCGGCACGACGGCCGTTTGGCGGTGATCGAATTGAAAGTCAGCGAAGATCGCGAGCACGTCTTTCAGGGTGTCGATTACTGGCGGCGGGTCGAGGCCCACCGGCGTCGCGGTCATATCAGCACCGCAAAGTTATTTGGCGACCGCGAGATTAGCGACGAATCGCCGTTGGTTTATCTGGTGGCGCCCGCGTTACGCTTTCATCCTTCATTCGCGACGCTGGCAAGAACAATCGCGCCGGATATTGAGGTTTATCGTTTCGATATTAATGAAGACTGGCGAGGTGGAGTGCGGGTCGTGCGAAGGGAGCGAGTCAACGCGTGAGGCCGCCCTTCACACGAAGGCGCTTCTTGTCGTTATGAGGTCAGTACCGCCCGCGGTAGCGGGTGGGTTATTTCTGATAATCCGACGTTTTCTAATTGTGTCACCCCACTGCTTTCTGCCGGGATCTAGAGCCATGACCCACCCGCTACCGCAGGTGGTACTGACGTCGTTCGGCGCGTTGCCATTTACGTTGTCAACCTTCGATAAATTCCCGGCAAACGTTCAGGCAGGGTCAGTACATCATCGATGATGGTGTAGCCCACCTCGCCATAGAGATCGCGCAGCTCGCTTTCGGATTCGCGGTCGATGGTGATGCAGAAAGGCGTGATGCCTGCGGTCTTTGCCTGGCGCAAGGCCTCGCGCGTGTCTTCGCGAGCATAGCGGGCGTCGCCGTAATCGTGATCGTAGGGACGGCCATCCGACAAAACGATCAGCAGGCGCGTGCGTGCCTCCTGCTTTTCGAGTTTCGCGGTGGCATGTCGAATCGCGGCGCCCAGACGCGTGTTGTTCTGATAAGTAATGCCCCCGATGCGGCGCTTCACTTCGTCAGAGTACTGCTCGCCGAAATCTTTGAGGACATAAAACTTTACGTTGCGCCGGCCTTCGGAAGTGAAGCCGTTGATCGAATAGACGTCGCCGACTGCTTCGAGGGCTTCGCTCATCAGCACCAGCCCTTCCTTTTCGATCTCAATGATGCGCCGGCCGGGATGGGTGTAAGGCTGTAAGGGGTGGCGCCCAATCGTGCGCGCAGTTGAAGAGGACTGATCCAGCAGAAAAGAAACCGCCACATCACGCCGTCGCCGCAGGCGCTTGGTATAGATACGCTCGGATTGCTGGCCGTCGGCGCGGCGATCGATGAAGAAATCCACGACCGCATTCAAATCATAGTCTTCACCGTCGAGTTCATTCGTGACTTTCGTCAGGTTCTCAGGTTTCATCAATTGAAACTGATGTCGAATGGATGAGATCGCACCTTTGTGCCGCTCGCGCGTCTCTTCGACAAACGCACGGTCGCCGCGCTTAACTTTCTTTTCCACGACGCGACACCACCCCACGCGATGATCGACCAGTTCGCGGTCCCATTCGTCGTAATTGAATGCGACTTCACCGGCCTCCAGATCCTGTTCCGGCATTTCGCCTTCGCCCCAGGCTTCGCTGCCGTCGAGTTCGTCAAACTCGCCGTCGGCGTCCGTGTTCCAGGCGTTGAAAAGCTCGCGTGCATCGCGCCGTTGCGGCTGACGATTAACATCGCGCTCAGCCGACACTTCCTGAGCCGGCTTGCTGCCGTCTTCCTGATCCAGTTCGTCGGGCACTTCGATCTGCTCAGCATCCTCCATTGAGATCGATTGGAAGAGAGTGTAGACACGGCTGGTAGCCATCAGAGTGTCGGCCACAGTCGCCAGCGGATCCGATAAATATTCAGCGACGATTGTTTCCAGTTCGGCGATCACCTGGCCGTAGAATTCACGAGCATCGTCCAACGCCCCGCCCAGCATCGTGATTTGAAAGAGCAATTCAAAAGGGATGAGCGCGGGCGGCAGATCGATGATCCGTGGACGCCGATTGCGCAGATGCTCGCGAATCAGATCGAGATCCCTGGCCAGTCCGCGATAAGTTTGTCGCAGGCGGCGATCGATGCGGCCGTTTTCGAGCGTGCCAAAGATTCGCCGGGCCAGCGCCGGAATCGGAAACAGGTTGAGGACATGACGATAGTCGAGGTCTTCCTTGCGTCTTTGCGCCTTTGCGTGAGTTAAACCGCCCGCTATCGCAGGCGGTTCTGACAAATATCCATCAAGCGCGAACGCATCACGCGCGTCCTGGTTCGCTGGATCGTAAAATTCAGCCAGGTCTGTGTACGCCGCGCGCACGTCGTCGCTGTCACGGACATACGTTCCAAACTCGATTTGACCTGCCGCGTGCGCCGCCAGTACTTTGTAGAGCCGAAAATCCAGTTCCTGCTCGCCGAATTCAGCCACCACAGCCGGCAAGTGAATCGTGCGG
>Ga0207646_10004390_pt1 | contig 15343 bp, 15 predicted proteins | sample KBSK5502metaG_FD_184343 | JGI IMG/M metagenome (GOLD analysis project Ga0207646, IMG submission 184343) | Corn, switchgrass and miscanthus rhizosphere microbial communities from Kellogg Biological Station, Michigan, USA - KBS K5-50-2 metaG... | ecosystem: Host-associated > Plants > Roots >... | reverse complement strand
TCGCTTCGGCGACGCGTTCGTCGGGCTTCACGCCGGCCGCGCGAAGGTAGTCGAGCCCGCGCAGGATGTCGTAATGCCAACCCGGCGGAAACGAGAACTGCGTGTACCTCCGGTCGATCAGCTCGCCTGTCGACAGACGGCGCAGCATCCGACGATCGAGGAGGTATTGCTCGCCGCGCGCGCGTGCCGTCCGCACCGGAGGCGAACCTCCGGTAACGCGCTCGTGCTCGAGCAGCCCTTCGAGAACGCGGATGGTGGTGTCGAACGACCCGCGTGTCGAACCGCGCTCCTGTTCGCAATTCCACCCGCCGTCAGCCATCTGCTCGCCGAGGAGTCGCTCGACGATGCCACTGACGTCCTCGCGGAAGTACGAACCGATCATGACGGCGGCTCCGTTGATGCATGGCTCTACCTCACCGTCGAAGAACCGCAGGTCGTCGTACTCCCAGCGCACGCGGTCGCGGACCAGGGCGATGGCGCGGCGCACGTCGGCATTCGTCGGGTCAATGCCCATAGTGGCCAGCAGCCACAACGCGTGGGTGGTGGAGGTCCAGCCGGGTAGGGCGGCGCCGCCGCCCCAGCGTCCGTCAGGAGCCTGAAGCGAGAGCAGTCGCGCGCCCCAACCTTCGACGGCGACCTTTGCGCGTTCGGCGGCGATCTCGTCGGGACGCGCGTCTGCGAGGTCGCGCATCACCTGCCAGCGGATCGACGGGTCCGAGTCGAGCAGCCAGTCGATGACTGACATGATCTTCCTCCCGGCGCGGAATGGGTCTTACGCGGCCGCCACGCTAACCGAGTGAGAGAGCGTCGCGCGTATGGGTATGTAGCGCGAGCGTCGCGGTCACTTCGCGCGCTGACCGATCTCGTTCAGCACGGGACAGATCGCGTGCGATGGTCATCGCGCCCGAAAAACCTCATCATCATTGCTTCGGAGGGGTGGCAGAGCGGTCGAATGCGGCGGTCTTGAAAACCGCTGAAGCCGCAAGGCTTCCGTGGGTTCGAATCCCACCCCCTCCGCATTTTGCTGGGGTTTTCGCGCTTCTCGGGCGCGGTGAGCTCGAGCTTCTGGCTCGTGTACAGCCACGCGTACAGCCACCGGGTCGGGACGGACCGGGACGAGTCGGGGCGAGCGTCGCGCCATGAACCGAAACGCGTGCGCCTGAAGAGAGCGAGCCCGAGAACGCCCGCGAGGATGAGCAGCCCGCCGCCGGCGTAGAAGAGCGGCTCGATCCCGAAGCGGTCGACGACGAGCCGGCGGGTCGAGTGCGCGGACTAGAAGCGGAACCGCGTGTGCGAGAACGCCTTGCCCTTGCCGAAGCCGTACCCGCGGCTGGCCACCAGCTCGAACAGGTGGGCCTCGTTGCCGCCCGGCCCGGCGAACGCGCCGTCGCGCACCCCGAAGCGCCAGTCGTCGCCGAGACCGGCGCCGTCGGCGTACTTGACGGCCACCGCGTCGGCCACCCGCCGGAGCGTCGCCTCGTCGTGCACCCGCACCGCCTCGCCCTCGACCACGACGTCGAGCCCGTCGATCGTGTTGCAGCCGGTCAGCAGCGCGCAGCGCGGGTTGGCCGCCAGGTTGCGCGCCTTCTGCTCGGTCGGCCCCGTGAAGAAGTAGAGCGCGCCGTCGAGCTCCACTCCGAACAGCGGCGTCACGTGCGGACCGCCCTCCGTCCGCACCGTCACCACCCAGTAGACCTGCGCCTGCTCGAAGCGCCGCAGCGCGTCGGCCCAGCTCGTCGGCGTATCCGCGTCCCCGTAGCGCGCGTCGAGCTCGGCCGTCGGCTCATGTCCAGCCATCTCTGCCTCCTCGGCCCCGGCCTGCACATCGCACGGACCCCGCCTCGATCCCTGCGCTGACGACGTCGTAGCGGTCGCCGGCGTCGTGCCGCAGCAGCCCTTCTGCCATTTGTGACCGGGCGGAATTGTGGATGCAGAGGAAGAGGACCCGGCGCTTCACCTTACGTGTACGACCCTAGCGAATGACGAGGCTGAGCGCCCCATGACGCGCTCCATGTGCTCCGTCGCCGCGAGGGTGAGCCGGGCAGGACGTGCTCGTAGCGCTTGACCATCGCGAGCGTCCAGTTGCCGTGGATCTCCATGACTACGCGCTCGGGCACGCAGGCCGCGAGGAGGATCGTCGCGGGCGGAGTGACGCAGGTCGTGGAAGCGCACGCCCTTGCGCTCGCGCGTGCTGTACGCGATGCCGGCCGTGCGGCAGATTTCTCACCGAGGCGATCACGCGCCAGAAGGTCGCGGCCGACCTTTCGCGCGGCACGCAACCTCGACCTGTACACCGCGGGCTCGCGTTCGACAGCGGGCTGCGACGTGGTGGGTCGCTCCGCGCTGCCGGGCGTGACCCTCCGTGTCATTGGCCTTGATCCGGACGCCCGCGGCGCGGGCATCGGTCGGCGACTGGTCGAGGAGATTGAGCGTGAGGCCTCACGGCTCGGCGTGCGGCTCATCAGTCTCGGTCCGGACGAGGCTGCCGGATTCTACGAGCGCCTCGGGTATGCCCGCTCAGGTGACGCGTACCACAAGTCAATCGGCGAACGCACGTAGGCCGGATCGCCGCCGCCCTTGACATATGCCGATATGGACATATATTGTCGAGACGTGGCGCGAGCTCCGACCACATCCGACGCGTTCAACGCCGTCGCCGAACCGAAGCGGCGGCGGATCCTCGTCCTGCTCAAGGGGCGCGAGCGATCGGTCAATGAGCTGGCGCGCGCGCTGCGCATCACGCAGCCGCGCACCTCAAAGCACCTGCGGGTGCTGCGTGAGGTCGGGCTTGTGCGTGTCCGCGGAGTGGGGCAGCAGCGGCTCTATGGCCTCGATGCGCGCGGGCTCAAGCCGGTCCACGAGTGGGTCGGCGGCTTCGAGCAGTTCTGGAGCGAGAGGTTCAGCCGGCTCAACGAGTACGTGAAAGAACTTCAGCAGAAGGAGCATGGAAATGGCACGAGAAGCTAGCGCTCAGGCGGAGACCGATCGCGAGATCGTCGTCACGCGGATCATCGAGGGTCCGCGGAAGGTCGTGTTCGAGGCGTTCACCGACGTCGACCGGCTGGGCCGGTGGTGGGGTCCCAACCGGGCGAGCATCACCACACGCGCGTTCGAATTCCGACCGGGGGGCGTCTGGGACGCGACGATCAAAGGCCCCCAAGGTGACTTTCCGAACTACATCGTCTGGAAGGAGATCGTGCCCCCGGAACGCATCGTCTGGATGTACTACGGCATGGGCAAGGACGACCCGCACCCGGTGAAGACCACCCTCACGCTCGCCGAGCGTGGCGCCACGACGGAGGCCACACTGCGTCTGGTCTTCGGCAGCAAGGAGGAGCGCGAGCAGGCCGCGAAATACCACGCAGCGGAGGGCGCCCGGGGGTCGCTCGAACGGCTCGCCGCAGCCGTAGGGAGATGACGTTCAGATATGGCTGAGAGGAAACCTGCAATGAAGGGCACGAAGAAGTCCACCAAGACCACCACCGGCAAGGCGTCCAAGGCATTTACGGACGAGGAACGCGCCGCGATTAAGGAGCGCGCACAAGAGCTGAAGGCCACCACCGGCAAGGCGGAAGGGGAAAACGCCGTGCTCGCGAAGATCGCCGCGATGCAGGCACCGGATCGCGCCATGGGCAAGCGGCTCCACGCGATCGTCAAAGCCAGCGCGCCGTCCCTCTCGCCGAAGCTCTGGTACGGGATGCCCGCGTATGCCAAGGACGGCAAGGTCGTCTGCTTCTTCCAAGACGCGCAGAAGTTCAAGACGAGGTACGCGACATTCGGCTTCAGCGACTCGGCGAACCTCGACGAAGGCGGTTTGTGGCCGGTCGCCTTCGCGCTGAAGGACTTGACCGCCGTCGAAGAGGCAAGGATCGGCGCGCTCGTGAAGAAAGCGGTGAGCTGAGCCGCGTCGGACCTACCCACGTCCTCCCCGCACTCGCGGGGGTCACGTCGAACGTGACCATCAAAGTGGAACACCGCGAGCCGCTCGGATCGTTCAGTCGTACCCACGGCGGTCGCTTGTCCGCCACGACGCTCTGAGCGTCAGGATGATTCGTCGCGGTGATCGTTGTAACGGCGCGACGCGCCGCCGGTCGGTCGCCCACAATCAACGTGCAGGTCTAGCGGCCCAAGACGGGCACGCGTATGCTCCGCGCGGCCCGGGGAGGAAGCGCGCTTCCGTAGAACGCACCCGGACTTTCGCACGTCGGTGTGAGCGTGGCGGAGGAGGGACTGCATGGCGACACGGGCGGCACGGACGGCCAGAACGCCGGAAGTGCCGGCGATCATCGAGCGGTTATTCAAGCTTCGCGAGAACGCGACGACGGTCAGCACGGAAGTCATCGGCGGCATCACGACCTTCTTCGTGATGGCCTACATCATCGCCCTGAATCCGATCATCCTGAACTACGTCGGCATCCCGGATCTGCAGGGCAAGAACCTCGGACCTGGGTTTGCTCAGACCGTCGCCATGACCGCGTTCTGCGCGGGCGTGCTGACGATCGCGATGGGCCTCTACGCGAACCGTCCCTTCGCGATGGCCGCGGGCCTCGGCCTCAACGCAGTGGTTGCGTTCCAGCTCGTCCTCGGCAAGCCACCGATCCCGTGGCAAGCTGCGATGGGGATCATCCTGATGGAGGGCGTCCTCATCACGGTGCTGGTCCTCACCGGACTTCGGGAAGCGATCCTTAACGCGATTCCCCAAGTTCTGAAGCAGGCCATCGGCGTCGGGATCGGCCTCTTTATCCTGCTCATCGGTCTGGTTAACTCAGGCATCGTCATCCACCCGGCGTCGGGAGCGCCGATCGTCACGCTCAGCGCCCTCAACACCGGACCGATCCTTACCTTCGTCATCGGTCTCGTGATCACGCTCTGGCTGGTTGCGCGCGGCGTCCGCGCCGCTCTCTTGCTCGGCATCGTCGGCACGACCGCCATCGCGGGCATCCTCCACGCCGTTGTAGGAACGTATGTCCCGTCGACGGCACCCGGGACCGCGCAGCTTCCGACGACCTGGCTCCAGGCGCCGGACTTCTCGAACACGCTCAGCGGTCTCAACTTCAGCGCGTTCGCGACCCTCGGCGTCCTCGCGACGCTCCTCGCTGTCTTTACGATCATGCTGTCCGACTTCTTCGACACGGTCGGCACCGTCATCGGCATCAGCGGGCAAGCCGGCTGGCTCGACAACAAAGGCCGGCTCCCCGGCTTCAGAAAGATCCTGATCGTCGACTCGATCGGCGCGGGCTTCGGCGGCCTGATGGGCGCCTCAAGCAACACGACTTACATCGAATCCGCTGCCGGCGTCTCGGCCGGTGCGCGCACCGGGCTCGCGAGCGTCGTCACCGGAGTCCTCTTCCTCGCTGCGATGTTCATCGCGCCGGTCGTCGCGGTCATTCCGCCCGAGGCGACAGCGCCCGCGCTCGTCATCGTCGGATTCCTCATGGCGGGCATCGCATCGAAGATCGACTTCACCGACCTCGAGCTGGGTCTCCCCGCCCTGCTCACGATCGTTGTCATGCCCTTCACGTACTCGATCACGAACGGCGTCGGCGCCGGCTTCGTGACCTATGGATTCCTGAAGCTCGTGCGCGGTAAGGCGGCCGAGGTCCATCCGCTCTTCTGGGCCGTCGCGATCGCGTTCCTTCTCTACTTCGCTCAGAACCTCTACGCCGGCGCCTTCGGCGTCGGCGGCTACCGCGAGTAGCGTCCGGTCCGGCACCTGAAAGCAGAGGCCCTGCCCCCTCGGCAGGGCCTCTTTCTATCCTGAATTGTGTGGATGCACGAGCCGCGGTGCGCGAGGCGCTCGAACGCGGCGAGCGCGCGGCTCTCGTGACGGTCACCGGTCTCGAGGGCATGCCGCCTTCGCGCGAAGGGATGGCGCTCGGTGTCATCGAGAGCGGCGCGCGCTTCGGCAGCCTCGGGTGCGACGGTTTCGACGAGTCAGGGGAGCACGACGCGATGCGCGCGCTACGCGAGCGAGTGCGTCTCGAGCGGACCTACGACTGGGACGAGACGGCGCGCATCAAGGTGGAGGTGCGCCCTTTCGCGCCCGGCGAAACGGTCCCCGGATCGACCGCGCGGCCGGACCTGGTCGTGATCGGCACGGGCCCGGTCGCGCGCGCTCTGGCTGCGATCGGGAAGGTCCTGGGCTTCACGATCCGCGCGGTGTCGCTCGGTCCGTCCGATGCGCCGGATCCGGACGAGCGCATCGTCGTGCGGAGCGCGGCCGAGCTCACCAAACTGCGTTTGGGCGCGGAGAGCTACGTCGTGATCGCGGGGCACGATCGCGAGTTCTCGCAGGCGGCGCTCCGGATCCTTCTGCTGTCGGACGCGCCGTACCTCGGAATGATGGGGAGCCGCCGCCACACCGGCGGTCTCTTGGACGAGCTGCTCGCGGCGGGGATCTCCGATCGCTCGCTCGCGCGCGTGCACACGCCAGTCGGTTTGGACATCGGCGCGCAAAACCCCGAGGAGATCGCGCTCGCCGCGATCGCGCACGTGGTCGCCGTGCGAAGGGGACGGAACGGATCGCCTCTCGCCTAACATTTCGGCGACGCGTAGACTCGACGACGCAGCGTTGGTGACCTCCGGGGAGGTCGCATAGTGGTCGAGTGCAGAGCGGTGCTAACGCTCCAGGTCTCGTAAGGGGCCTCGAGGGTTCGAATCCCTCCCTCCCCGCAGCGTGCGATCAGTCGAGCGGCCGCACCACTAAGCCGGCGGGGACCTTCGGATAGAAGTACGTAGTCTTCTGCGGAAGTTTTTCCCCCGCGTCCGCCACTCTCCGGAGCGTGTTTGGATCGACGGCACGTAAGAGCACCGCCGTCGCCCCCGCTTCGGCCGCAGCGATCGCGGCTCTCGTGTCGTGCTCGTAGGCGATCTGCGCTCCCGCCTCGCGCGCCTCCCTTAGCAGCAGCTCCTCTGCCTGCGCCACCGGCAGCTCGCGCCAGGCCGGCCTGACGCTCGTGAGGTCAGCCCCTTCCTTTAGGGTCAACTGTTCGTAGCGTCCATCGCGCACGACGACGATCCCGGGCTGAATGTCGTCGATCGCGCCCGCATCGATCCGCGACCGCTCGAAGTACCGATCGATCGCGCGATCGAGGGCGCCGTCGCCGCGCACAACGCGGTGTGTCGCGAAGATGCGGAGGCCCGGGTCGTCCGCCGAGCAGAGATAGGCAAGGATGTAGCCGATCGGCGAGTCCGCTCCGGCGCCGCCACGTTCGGCGAGGTAGGCGAGAGCGGTCTCGTACCGGTGGTGTCCGTCGGCGATATATACCCGGCGTTTGGCCAGGGCGTCGCGGAATTCGCCGATGGCGAGGCGATCGCCGACGGCCCACACCCGGTGCCGATCGCCGCCGACGGTCGCCTCGGCGGTCGGCTTCGTCCCCTCGATGTGGCGCGCGATGCCTCCCGCGATCTCGCCGCGGGAATCCTCGAACACGGCGAAGATCGCGCTCGTGTTCGTCCGTGTCGCGCGCAGGAGCGCGAGGCGATCCTCCTTCGCCTTTGGAAAGGTGAGCTCGTGCGGCATGACGATGCCCTCTTCGGGACGATGGAGCCGCAGCGCGCAGTGGACGCCGCGCCGGCGGATCCTCGTCTTACCGACGGAGAACTCGTGGTCGTGGACGTAGATCGCCGCCGCCGCGTCCTGCCGCATCACGCCGCCATGTCGCCACGCCGCCAGGTCCGTGGCCGCCGCGGCGTAGGGGTCGCCGTCGGGTTTCGGAAACTCGATGCGGACGAAGTTGTGCGGGCTCTGCGCGTAGAGGCGCTCGCGCTCCTCCGCGCTGATGACGTCGTAGGGCGGGCACAGAAGATCTCCGAGCGGCTCGGGCTGATCGCCGTAGCGCAGGGCCTTGAAGGGACCGACGTCGGCCATTCCCCGATTCTGCGGCACGGAAGAGCGCGACAATTCGGCATGTGACACACCGAGCGCTCGTCGTCGGCGCGGGTAACGCCGGAAGGGCGCATGCCGCAGCGCTGGAGAGCATCGGCGTCGCTGTGGTCGGTCCGCTGAGCGGTACGGCGACGGTGGCCGACCTTGCGCCGCTCCGCGATCCCACCATCGACGTCGTCCACGTCACCACCGCGAACGACCTGCATCCGCCGCTCGTTCGTGAAGCGCTTCGTGCGGGCAAACACGTGGTGTGCGAGAAACCGCTCGCCGGCGATCTTCACGGAGCCGAGCAGCTCGCCGAGTGGGCGCAGCTGAGCGGGCGCCGCACGGCGATCTGCCAGAACTACCGCTTCCTTCCGCTGATCGCGGAGCTTGCGTGGCGGGTCGCCGCGGGGGAGCTCGGGCCCGTGCATCTCGCCCGTGGCGCGTTCCTGCAGGATTGGCTGCTGCTCCGCTCCGACGACAACTGGCGGCTCGACGCCTCGCGCGGCGGCCAGTCGCGTACGGCCGCCGACATCGGGGTGCACTGGGTCGATCTGTTGGAGATGATCAGCGGGCGTCACGTGGAGGCCGTCGTCGCGCAGCTCGGCTACCTGCATGGGCGCAAGACCGAGGATCACGCCGGCTTGCTCATCCGTTTCGCCGGCGGGCTGCACGGCGTCTGCGTTCTGTCACAGGCGGCGGCCGGCCGCCGCAATGAGGTCGAGCTCTCGCTTGACGGCACGGCCGGATCGGCGACGTGGCTGAGCGAACGAAGGGATGAGCTCTGGCTGGGTTCGCGGGATCGCCCGCCCGAGATCGTCAAACGCTCCGGCGTGCGCTCGGAAGCGGCGCGCGAGCTTGCGAAGCGGCCCGCGGGCGCGGACGAGGGTCGCCGCAATCTGCTCGCTGCGTTCTACGGGACGCTCGACGGAAAGCCGTCGCCGGTTCCTTTGCCGACCTTCGAAGATGGGTTGCGGCACGTTCGGTTCGCGGAGGCGGCGATCGTCAGCGATCGCCGCCGGGCCTGGGTCGAGATCGAGGAAATGAAGACGGCGTTCGTGGAGTTCCGCTCGTGACCCGCATCGGCGTCCAGGACAGGCTCGTTCCCGGAGCGACGCTCGCGGAGAAATACGAGTCGGCCCGGCGCTTCGGTTTCGACGCGCTCGAGCTGTCGGAGCGCCCGGCGTTTGACGAAGCTCGAGCGGCTCTCCGCGAGCGGGTCCCGGTGACCGCGATCGCGGGCGGCTACCGCGGCTGGTTGATCGATCCGGACCCGGCGCAAGTCACCGCCGCGCGGCGCGATATCGCGGAGCTCCTCGGTCTGGCCGGCGAGCTCGGCACCGGCGTGATCGTCGTTCCGATCTGGGGACGTACCCGGAACCTCCCGGGCATCGCGACCGGTCGTACGCGCGCGGAGGACGAGGCGCTCTTTCTTGAAGGCCTTCGTCCGCTCGCCGAGCGCGCCGAGCGGACGGGCGCGCGCATCTTCATCGAGCCGCTCAACCGATATCAGAGCGACGTCTGCGTGACCATCGCGGACGCGGTGCGCTTCCGCGACGCGCTCGACAGCCCGGCCGTGCTCGTCGTGGGCGATACGTTCCATATGAACATTGAGGAGGCCGACATGGCCGCATCGCTCGCGGAAGCGGGGGAGCGGCTCGGCTACGTCCAGATCGCCGACTCGCAGCGCTTCGAGCCGGGGGCGGGCCACATCGATTTCACTTCTATCTTCGCCGCGCTCGCCGGGATGGGCTACGCCGGCGATATCGGCGTCGAGACCGCCGGGCTCTCCGGGGATCCGGAGATCGTCCTGCCTCGGACCGCTGCCCTGGTGCGCGATCTCATCCGCGAGAGCCAGCTCGCGTTATGACCACGCACATCGACGACCTCGTCGCGCGTGGCGAGATCGGCGGGCGCACCGTGCGGATCCTCGATTCGGGTGAGGTCGACTGCCATACATATCCGGTCGCGCCGCTCGCCGACGGTGCCGTGCGAGTGCGGAGCGCGCGCACCGCGATCAGCCCCGGGACCGAGCTGACCTACGTCGGCCGCTCCGCGACGAATCCCTACCTGCACCGGAGGTGGGACCCCGAGCTGCGCCTCTTCGTCGAGGGGGCGCCCTCGGGCGTGTATCCGATCGTGTTCGGTTATCGCGCCGCCGGCGTCGTCGCTGAATCCCGCACCGATCGTGTACGTGAAGGGGCGCGCGTCTTCGGCAACTGGCGTCACACCGAGTTCACCACGCTGGCCGCGGACGACGCGGAGGACCAGCTTCTTCCGGCCGAGCTGTCATTCGACGACGGAGTCGACCTCGCGCAGATGCTGCCAATCGCCCTCAACGCTGTCGCGTTCGCCGAGGGCCGCCACGTGCGCGCCCCGGCGGTGGTCTTCGGCTGCGGCCCCATCGGTCTCCTCGTGGGCCAGGTCGCGAAAGCGACGGGCGCGACGACCGTCTACGCGGTCGATCGCTTGCGCGCACGTTTGGAGATCGCCCGCTCCATCGGACTCGAGCCGCTCGACACCGACCGAGACGTCGCAGCGCGGCTCAAGCGTGACCTCGGTGCTGAAAGCGTCCCCGTCGCGTTCGAGTGCACCGGCAGCCCCGCGGCTCTCGGCGACGCGATCCGGGTCGTGCGGCGGCGGGGCACGGTCGTCGCGGTCGGGTTCTATCAGGGAGACGCGGTCGGCCTTCGCCTCGGCGAGGAGTTCCACCACAACGGCGTCGAGATCCGCTCCGGCCAGATCGGGAATCGTCACCCGAGCTTCGACCCGAAAACACTGCGCGCGCGATCGGTAGAGCTCGCGCGGACCGGCGCGGTCGTTCTCGGCGGTCTACCCCGTTACGAAATCGGGGTCGAGGACGCGCGGGCCGGTTTCGCCGCACTTTTACGACCCGACGAAGTTCTGCAGGTCGTGTTCACATACGTCTAGAGTCTCGCAAGCGATGCGTCCAGCGAGCGGGGAGGTATGGACATGCGAGGGATGAGCGCACGCGCATTTTCGCTCGCGGCAGCCGCGGCGATCCTCGTCACGGCGTGTTCCACCACGGGTACACCTTCCGGCGGCGGCGGCACGACGGCGACGGACCAGGGCAAACCCTTCGTCTTCGCATCGACCCAGTTCAGCCCGGTCACCGAACAGGAGAACATGCGCAAGAAGATCCTCGCGGCGTACCAGGGCGCGTCGGTCGACTTCGTCACGGACCAAGAGCCGGTGATCCTCGACCGGATATCGGCCGAGGCCAAGTCCGGCGCAGCGGGGCAGATCGGGCTCGCTGGTCTCGAGAACGGCCAGTTCGCGGCGCTCGTCGCCGCCGGAGCGTTCGACGACATCACCAAGATCGCCGACAAGCACAAGGATCAGAAGATCCCGCAGGACATGCTCACGCTCGGGAAATTCGGCGGCAGCACGCAGGTCTACGTCCCGTGGATGCAGGCGACTTACTTCATGGTCGCGAGCAAGCAAGCCTTGCAGTACCTGCCGACGGGTGCGGACGTCAATGCGCTGACCTACCAGCAGCTCATCGCGTGGGCCAAGAACATCACCGACAAGACCGGACAGAAAAAGTTCGGATTTCCGCTGGCGACGGACGGGCTGATCCATCGCCTGATCCAGGGCTACTTCTACCCCTCGTACACCGGCGGGCTCGTCACGACCTACAAGAGCGCCAACGCAGCCACGATGTGGAACGACATGAAGGAGCTCTGGAAGTACTCGAACCCGCAGTCGACAACGTACGCGCGCCTTCAGGAGCCGCTCCAGTCGGGCGACATCTGGGTGGGCATCGATCACGTGGCGCGACTCATCGACGTGCTCAAAGCGAAGCCCGACGACTTCGTCGCCGTCCCCGCGCCGGCCGGCCCGAAGGGCCGCTACTACATGAGCGTCGTGATCGGTCTCGGCATCCCGAAGACCTCGCCGAACAAGGCGGGTGCCGAGGCGCTCATCGACTACCTCCTTAAGCCCGAGACCCAGATCACCACGCTCCGCGAGAACAGCTTCTTCCCGGTCGTCGACGTGAAGATGCCCTCCGACCTGAACAAGGGCCTGCAGCTCGAGGCGGATGCGGTGGCCAAACAGGCGAACTCGAAGGACGCGAAGGTCGTTCCACTACCGGTCGGCCTTGGCTCCAAGGGAGGCGAGTTCAACAAGGCGATCACCGACACCTTCGTCCGGATCGTCGTGAAGAACGAAGCGGTCCAGACCGTGCTGAACGACCAGGCTGCGATCATCCAGAAGACCATGAACGACGGCAACATCAAGTGCTGGGGCCCCGACGGAACGTCGACCGGTGCCTGCCAGGTGAAGTGAGCTAAAGAGCAGAAGCGGAGAGGGAGAGGAGATGCGGACGCGCACGGACCGATTCCTGCCGTTCGCCCTCCTCCTTCCGACGATCGCGTTCCTCACGCTGCTGATCGTCATTCCGATGGTTCAGGCGCTTCTCCTATCGGTGATGGCCGACACCGGCGGCCTCACCCTCGACAACTTCCAGCGGATGCTCGGGGACGTGAATTTCAGCGACGCCTGGCGCAACACGCTCCTGCTCCTGATCCTGATCGTGCCGCTTCAGATCGTGCTGGCATTGGTCATGGCGCTCCTCATCAACTCGCGTTTCCGCGGGCACGGGATCTTCCTCTACATCTACGCGATACCTCTCGCCATCTCGGACCTGGCTGCGGGGATCCTCTGGCTCGCCGTGTTCACCGAGCGCGGCTACCTGAACAGCACGCTCCAGAACGCCGGCCTGATCGACCAGCCGGTCCTGTGGCTGTCGTTCGACAACTTCGCTGGGATCCTGAGCGCGATCGTGATCGCCGAATCCTGGCGCGCGACGGCCCTCGTGCTGGTGATCTTGATCGCCGGGTTGCAGCTCATCCCGCGCGACTTCTTCGAGGCGGCGGACCTCTTTGGTGCCAATCGCCTCCGGCGCACGGTGCATGTCGTGCTGCCGCTGCTGCGGCCGAGCCTGCAGTCCGCGCTCATCATCCGCACGATCTTCGCGTTCCAGACCTTCGCGGTGGTGTTCGCCCTGGCCGGCCGCAACATGCCGGTGCTCGCGGGCGAGGCTTACACCTGGTACGCGACGAACCGGAACGAGCACGTCGCCGCGGCGTACGCCGTCGTCGTGCTCGGGCTGACGGTCGTCGCGATCATCGTGTACTTGCGCCTGCTCGGTCTTCGCGAGGCTGAGGTACAGCGTTGAACGCGCGAGTGCTGGACCGCAGCCTGCTGTACGCGGGGGCGATCTTCCTCGCGATCTGGGTCCTCGTGCCCTTCTATCTGATCGCGATCTCGGCGTTCACGCCGCAGGCGAAGATCTTCGACTACCCCAAGCCGCTCGTCCCGGGCTCGCTCTCCACCGACACGATGCAGTTCTTCGTCGAGGCGCGCGGCGTCATTCCCTCGGTGCTCAACTCGCTCGTGGTGGCGCTCTTCACCATCGTGTTCGGCCTCGCGCTTGGCGCTCCCGCAGGCTACGCCCTCGCACGCTTCCGCTTCCGCGGGCGCGAGGCCTTCCAGGTCGTCGTGCTCATGACGAAGATGTTCCCGATCGCGATCCTCTCGATCCCGCTGGCCGTCACGTTCCTGCAGCTCGGCCTCTACGACAACCTCATCTCGGTCGCGCTCGTTCACACGGCGATGGCCCTGCCGTTCATCGTCCTCGTGACCGGTGGGGTGTTCGTCGCGGTCTCGCACGAGCTCGAGGAGGCGGCCCAAACGCTCGGCTGCAGCCGCTGGGGCGCATTCCTCCGGATCGTGCTGCCCCTCGCCCTACCGGGCCTCGCCGCCGCGGCGATCTTCACGTTCGTCATCTCCTGGAACGAGGTGTTCGCCGCGACGATCCTCACGCTTCGCACGCGCACGCTGCCCGCGCAGGTGCTCGCGTCCCTCTCGACGTCGCCCCTCGCGTTCAAGTTCGCGGGCGGTCTTTTCATGGTCCTCCCGGCGATCGTGTTCATCTTTCTGATTCGCAAGTACCTGATGAACCTGTGGGGGTCCCGCTGATGGCGGGCATCACCATCGACGGCGTCAGCAAGATCTTCGGGAAGACGCCCGCGCTCAAGGACGTGACCCTCGACATCGCCGACGGCGAGTTCATGGTCCTGCTGGGACCGTCGGGGTGCGGCAAGACCACGCTCCTGCGGTGCGTCGCCGGCCTCGAGCAAGTGAATGGCGGCCGCATCCGCATCGGCGAGCGCGACGTGAGCGATCTCGCACCACGCGACCGCAACATCGCGATGGTCTTCCAGAGCTACGCCGTTTTCCCGCACATGACCGTGAGCAGCAACATCGGATTCGGTCTGCGCATGAAGCGCCGTCCAAAGCCCGAGATCGAGAAGCGCGTGCGCGAAGGTGCCGAGCTCCTCGGACTGGTCCCGTTCCTCGACCGCTACCCGGCCCAGCTCTCCGGCGGCCAGCGGCAGCGCGTCGCCGTCGCTCGGGCGCTCGTGATGGACGCGCCGGTGCTGCTCATGGACGAGCCTCTTTCGAACCTCGACGCGCTTCTGCGCCTCCAGGCGCGGGCCGACCTCAAGCGACTGCACAAGGAGGTGAAGCGGACGACGATCTACGTGACCCACGACCAGGTCGAGGCGATGAGCATGGGCGACCGGATCGCGGTCATGCGCGAGGGCGCGATCGAGCAGCTCGGCGCACCGATGGAGATCTACGACAACCCCGCGACGCAGTTCGTCGGCGGGTTCATCGGATCACCGCCGATGAACTTCCTGCGCGGCGCCATCCGCGACGGCGCTTTCGCGGGCGATGGCTTCACGGTGCCCCTCTCGCGACCGCACGGCGCGGAGGGGCGCGAGATGCTCCTCGGCGTTCGCGCCGAACACATCCTGATCGGAGGCGACGGCGTTGCGGCGAAGGTACTCGTCGTCGAGCCGCTCGGAGCGCATGCGCTCGTAACGGTCCTCGTGGGAAAGACGCCGGTGAAGGTGCAGGCGCCTATCGACGTGGCAGTCAAGGCGGACGATCCCGTTCGACTGCGGCTCGACGAATCCCGCCTTCGCTGGATGGATGCCGCGTCGGGGTCGGCGCTACCCAACTGAAGCCGACTCCTCTCGACTCGCGCCACTCCTACAAGCCGCTCGACGTCGGCAACGGGATCGTCGCGGGGACCGTTGCCCCGAACGGTCGCCTGCTCTCGCTGGGAATCGCACACCACGAGCTCGGCCGTCTCTGGCTGACGGCGACCGACCCGTTCCCGGAATCGCAGCGCGGGGACGAGGACGCCGTGCGCGAGCACCGCGCGGCCCTCGCCGCGCCGGACCGGCCGTCGTTCGGACTCTCGCTCCCGGCTGGCCCGAGCGAAGCGTTCTTCGTCGAGGATTCCCTGCCCCTCGCAGTCATGTCGACTGATGCCATGCGGGTCGAGGTCACCACCTTCGCGCCGTCCGGTCGGAGCGGGATCGTGCAGCTCATCCGGCTGGCCGCTCGGGCCAAGCCCATCGCGATCCGCCCCGA
>Ga0207646_10004388_pt1 | contig 15345 bp, 14 predicted proteins | sample KBSK5502metaG_FD_184343 | JGI IMG/M metagenome (GOLD analysis project Ga0207646, IMG submission 184343) | Corn, switchgrass and miscanthus rhizosphere microbial communities from Kellogg Biological Station, Michigan, USA - KBS K5-50-2 metaG... | ecosystem: Host-associated > Plants > Roots >... | reverse complement strand
GGCGACGAATAGATCGTGTCGATCTGCACATCGTGCAGCCGTTCCGTCAGTCGAGCAGCCTGCGCGCGCCCTTCGTCGGATAGGTGGACGCCCGACGACCAGCCGCTCAGCTTGTGTCCAACATGCGGCGTCAGGGCGTGACGGATCAGGAGGAGACGCATGAAGACTCAGTCTAAGCGCGCGCTCACCGGTAGATGCGACCGCCGGTTTCCCGGAACTCCGCAGACTTCTCAGCCATCCCGGCTTCCAGCGCTTTGTCATCGTCCAGCGCGTGCGATGCCGCGTACTCCCGCACGTCCTGCGTGATCTTCATCGAGCAGAAATGCGGCCCGCACATCGAACAGAAGTGCGCCTTCTTCGCCGGCTCCGCGGGAAGCGTCTCGTCGTGGAAGCCGCGCGCGCGCTCCGGGTCGAGCGAGAGGTTGAACTGATCCTCCCAGCGGAACTCGAAGCGCGCCTTACTGAGCGCGTCGTCCCACTCCTGCGCGCGCGGGTGGCCTTTCGCGAGGTCCGCCGCATGCGCGGCGATCTTGTATGCGATCACGCCCTCGCGGACGTCGTCGCGGTCGGGCAGGCCGAGGTGCTCCTTCGGCGTCACGTAGCAGAGCAGCGCGGTGCCGTACCAGCCGATCATCGCCGCACCGATCGCCGAGGTGATGTGGTCGTAGCCCGGCGCGACGTCCGTCGTGAGCGGGCCGAGCGTGTAGAACGGCGCCTCATGGCACCACTCGAGCTGGAGGTCCATATTCTCTTTGATCTTGTGCATCGGCACGTGGCCCGGACCCTCGATCATGACCTGGACGTCGTGCCGCCACGCGATCTCCGTGAGCTCCCCGAGCGTCTTCAATTCCGCGAGCTGCGCTTCGTCGTTCCCATCCGCGATCGATCCCGGCCGGAGCCCGTCGCCCAATGAGAACGAGACGTCGTACGCGCGCATGATCTCGCACAGCTCCTCGAAGTTCGTGTAGAGGAAGTTCTCCTCGTGGTGCGCCAGGCACCACGCCGCGAGGATCGACCCGCCGCGGCTCACGATCCCGGTGACCCGCTTCGCCGTCATCGGCACGTACCGCAGCAGCACGCCCGCGTGCACGGTGAAGTAGTCGACGCCTTGCTCGCATTGTTCGATCACGGTGTCGCGGTAGATCTCCCACGTCAGCTCTTCCGCCTTGCCGTCCACTTTTTCGAGCGCCTGGTAGATCGGCACCGTGCCGATCGGCACCGGCGAATTCCGGACGATCCACTCACGGGTCGTGTGTATGTCACGTCCCGTCGAGAGGTCCATCACCGTGTCGGCGCCGAGTCGCGTCGCCCACGTCATCTTCTCGGTTTCTTCTTCGATCGACGACGCCACCGCCGAGTTGCCGATGTTCGCGTTGATCTTGACGAGGAAGTTGCGGCCGATGATCATCGGCTCCGACTCGGGGTGGTTCACGTTCGCCGGGATGATCGCGCGCCCGCGTGCGACCTCATCCCGGACCACGTCGGGCGAGACACCTTCGCGGACTGCGACGAACTCCATCTCCGGCGTGATCACGCCTCGTCGCGCGTACGCCATCTGAGACACGGCCGTACCGCCGCGCGCACGCAACGGCTTGGCGCGCGCGCCGGTGAAGCCCTCGACCGGCGCGTTCCGCCCGTCGTACTCCTCGACGTCGCCGCGCTCGAGGATCCAGTGCCGCCGCAGCGCCGGAAGCCCTTCGCGCACATCGACCGGGATGATCGGGTCGGTGTGGAAGCCGCTCGTGTCGTACAAGCGGATCGGTGGGTTGCCGTCGGATTGCGACACCTCGCGGAACGGCACGCGCAGGTCGTCGCGTGATCCGGTCACGTAAACCTTCCGGCTGCTCGAGCGCGATAGTTTCGTCTCGATGTCGATCGTCGAGACCATGTTCAACTCCCTCCGCCGGTCTTAACCGGATCAGGTTCGAACGGTCGGCGGCCCCCAGCCACCCTCTCAGCCCGGTCCTGCCCGAGCTCCCGTGACACGAATCCTATAGCGCGCGCCGTGTCGTCTGTCGGGCGCGCTCAGTGTGCGGCGCTGTCCACGAATAAGGCCAGCGACGCCGTGAAGCTGTGCCAGAAGTTGCGCGACCCGATCGGGCCAAGTTCGCCGTTCGCGAAGAAGCCGGCCAACGGCGTGCCGAGCACCTTGCTGACCATCGCCGCGTCGTGGTCCGGCTCGTCGAACATGTTCGACCCGCGCCCGTTGCACGTGAAGAGCAGCGCGCCCGCCGGTGTGACGTCCAGCGACGTGAGCAGGGTATGCAGCGCGTCGTCGGCCGCCTCCGGGTCGCGGACGTGGAACTGAACCGTCTCGCCCACGCCCACCACATCGCCCACGGCCACGACGCCTGTCTCCGCGTCGGCGCCGACCACGTTGCGGACGACGAAGTCCCCCGCCGAGAAATCGGTGCTCTTGTATTCATCGACGACGCGGCCCAGGAACAGGCCGTTCTGCATCAGCGCACGCTCGCGCGGGCTGGCGTTCGTCCAGATCTCGTTGATCCGCTCGACCGGCCGGCCACCGGCCAGCTCGAAGATCATGTTGCGATCGGCGCGCGTGATCGTCGCCGCGGCGCCGATCGGCCGGCACCCTTGCGACACCGCGGGCCGCACGCGCACGCGTCCGCTTATCCCCACGCATATCGCGCCCGACGTCCGCACGTCTTCATTGACGAGCAGCCTCGCTTCGCCCTCGCCGTGCACCCCGCTCGCCACGCCGCCGACCACGAGCATGCCCGGCGCGTCGTCGTTCATCTTCGCGAGCAGGTGACCGGCCGGGAACGAGAACGGATCGCACATCATCACGACGGTCGCGTCGGGATCGAGCCCATCCGGCCAGCCGCGGTACTCCCCAACGCCGTCGCCGGCCTCGACGAAGTCCAATGCGAATGGCACGACCCTCGTGTCGGGCAAAACTGCGGCCCACACGCTCACCGCCGGACCGGCCTCGAGCTCGTGCGGCCCGGCGATGATCCCGTCGGCACCGGACCCCAGCAGCGTGGCCAGCGGGAAGCGTTCGCGGAGTGCCGTTGAGATCTCCTCCGCCGAGTCGCGGTGGTCGTTGGAGAAGAAAACGAAGACAAGATCGGGGTGCTCGTCTTGGAAATGTGCGGTCGCGTCGGCTGCTGCTTCCGCGGTCGCGCGCGCAGCATCCAGGTCGGTCGAGAACCCGGAACCGATGCGCACCTGGCTCACGGCGGTCAGTGTAGCGGTGGGCTCTATCGGGGACTAGGCCCGCTTCACGAACCGGACGTTCCGCTTACGGCGGTGCGCCACGGCGGGGTCCTTGGGGACGACGCTGAGCGACCCGTCGGCCTCCAGCACGACCATCCGGGTCTCATCGACCGTGCCGATCCCGTGCTCGCGCAGCGCGGCCAATGCTTCGTCGGCTGTGATCCCTTCGTGTTTCAGCTTCCCATCGATCCACGCGCCGTCGCGCGCGACCACCACGCTCTTCGACTCGAGCGCGCGCTCGATGATCGGGAAGCGGATCCGCAAGCGCGCCACGACGTAGTTCAGGGTGAGCAGCGTCGCGATGATAATGAACCCGCCGCCCAATGAGAGGTCCTTCCCCGTCATCGCCGGCTGGACCGCATTCGCCACCAGCAGGACGAAGACCAGATCGAACAGCGTGAACTGACCGACCTCGCGCTTGCCGAAGACGCGCAGCCCGACGAGCAGCACGAGGTAGATGGCGGCAGAGCGGACGATCAACGCCCACACGGGTTCGCCGAGGTGGAAGAGGCCCATCGCTCAAAGGATAGGGCCGGGGTCGCAGAAGATCGGTGAAGCTCAGCGCGCGCGCCGGTAGGCCTTCTGAGCGTCTTCCATCGTTACGACTCGCCGGCGGAAGTTGTGCAGGGCGAAGCGATCGCAGGCTGTCTCCGCCGACGAGTTCTTGTGTAGCACCTCGTACAGGTACCAGTGGTACCACTCGTGGCAGTAGAGGAAGCGCGCGACTTCGGCGCGCGAGCGGAACGTCACGCCCTCGCTCAGCGGCACGAACTTCATACCCTTCGCTGCGAGTCGCTTCGCGCCGTAGTGGACGACTTCCCCGAACGGATAGAACGGCTCGGGGATCTGCAGCGTGATCGTGCAGTCGTCGAACACCGTGTACGCGGCGAGGTGCGGCGCCGACCGGTACCGCAGGGGCTGCACGATCAGCTCGTAGCCGTCCGCATCCGGAAGCCCGGCGATGGCCGTGCGAACCGCGGCCTCATCCATGGCCGGCAGACGCGATCGGATGCGCACTACTTCGGAGCGACCTGCTCGAGCTGCGCGCGCGTGGGCGGCTGGTAGAAGCTCAGGACGGTGTGCTCACAGCCGGCCTGCTCGAATTCCGGAAGCAAACCGATCTGGCCCGCCATCTGCTCTTCCTGCTCGGGATGGATGAACAGCTGCACGCCCCGGCGGATCTCCTTCGGGTCACGCCCGATTGCTTCGCAATGTTCGTCGAGCACCGTGTTGAGGCGCTCCCACTCCTTCGGGTCGAAGCTCACCGCGTTCCACTCGTTCGCGTGCGTCGCGACGACGCGGAGCATCTTCTTCTCGCCGGTGCCGCCGACGACGATCGGCGGGTGCGGCTTCTGCACCGGCTTGGGGTTACAGATCGCATCCTTGAGGTGGTAGTACTGCCCGTCGAAGTTCGCTTCGTCTTCCGTCCAGAGCAGCTTGATCACTTGGAGCGCTTCGTCGAGCATCGCGATGCGAACGCCCGCCCGCGGGAAATCGATGCCGTAGCCGGCGTGCTCGGCTTCGTGCCACGCGGCGCCGAGGCCGAACTCCAGGCGCCCGCCCGAGATGTGATCGACGGTCGTCGCCATGTTCGCCAGGACCGCCGGGTGACGGTAGGTCACGCCGGTGACCATGCAACCGATGCGCGCGCGCTTCACAGTGACGGCCATGGCAGCCAGCGTGGTCCAGCCCTCCAACGTGTCCTTCCGGAAATCGGCGACTCCGCCGCCGAGGCCGTAGAAGTGGTCGTAGTTCCAGACCGCGTGGAACCCGAGCTCGTCTGCATCGCGCCAGAAACGCTCGAGCTCTTCATAGGAGAACATGGGTGCAAGCTTCGCGGAGATCAGCATGCGCGTATCCTCGGCGCGCGCGCGGGGCGCACGCAAGTGCGCCTCAGCCCCCGGTGAGAGTCGGACGGTTGATGATGCGATCGGCCCACGGGAACACGTAGTACCACATGAGCGCGGCATACCCGATCGCGAGCAGGATGTAGATCACGATCCGCTGCCAGCGTCTCGACGGCAGGAAGCGCCTGCGGCGATGGCGTCCTGCCGGCGTCTGGCGCTTCGGCTTCGTATAGGTCATGCGGGAACAGGCGGCGGCTTCTGGCCCGGAGACGGCGAGATCTGGTCGGCCCAGATCACCATCCGGTGCAGCGAAGTATGCGGCGGCGTGCAGGTCGTGATCGCGAGCTTGTACGGATCCGTGCTGCTCGGGTCGCCGTTCAGAACCCAGCTATCAGTTTTCTCGATCTGCTTGGGAGGACTCGTTACTCGGTACGTGTACCGGCCGGCCGGCGTGTCGATGTAGATCAGATCGCCAACCCTCATCTGGTTGATGTTGATGCACGGCGAGCCCCAGCCTGTCCGGTGGCAGGCGATGCCAACCGTCCCGACCTGACCCGGCATCTTCGTTTGCGGGTAGTGACCGGGCCCATACGCGAGCGAGTAGAGCGACACCCCCTGCACGACGATCCGAGACCAGCCGTGACCGAGACGGGGGATCGTAAGGCGGAAGAGGGGCTGAGGACCAGAGTAATGGACGGGTGTGATGGGCTTGGGGGTTGCCGATGCAGACGCCCCGGGCGCCGGCGTGATGTGAAGCTCGGGGTCGAAGACGTCTGCGAGCACCGTCTGACGGTGGTTGGTCACGAGCGACGTCCCAAATTCTTCGTAGACGACGAACAGGAGCAGCGTCAGCCCCAGGATGATGAAGACGTTGCCGACGCCTCTGACAACACGCATGCGGCCAGTGTACGAGCGGATCGAGCCGGTCGCAGTAGCCCGTGATGAGGGGAAACGTTCGAAAAAGGTAGGAGGGGTGGTTGCCCACCCCTCCTCAAGTCTCTAGGGTCCGTCCCTCATCGGGGGCCCCTGCGAGCGGCGCCATCGAAGGCGCGCGCGCGTCGGTGGGCCACGTCTTCGCCGCATCCGCCACGACCGGCGGTGCGCTGCAAGCATGACCTCCCTGCCTGCCACGCTGCTGGAAGATGCGAACGCCGGCCGGACCCGACCGCGTTCCTTCCGCGTGGCCATTGCGACTCCCACCGCGATGAACAGGAGGCCAACGATCCCCAGACCGGAGTCGTTCGTCCCCGTCTTCACGAGTATTGCCAGCACGACGGTCACCGTCGCGTTGTCGTGCGCGGACACCTTCGTCCCGAGGACGTCGGTACCCGTTGCGGTTCCCACATTGGTGAGGGCTCCCGCTGTGCTGGGCAGCTTCGTCGTCTTCGTCAACGTGACGCTCTGACCAGGCGTCAGTGACGGGATCGGGTTGCCCGGGTTGATCGTGCCGAGCTTGTCGTCCGTAACGATGATGTTGAACAGTGTTGTGTCACCGGTGTTCGTGACGAGGTACGTGTACGTAACCGTGTCGCCGGGCGCACCCGAGATCGGGTTCGCCGTCTTCACGATGGAGATCGATGGGTTGATCACCGTGAGGACTTCCTCGGCACAGTTGCTCTTGTTGCCGACGTTGTTGTTGTCACCCGAGTAGAACGCCGCCCAGTAGAAGGTACCGGCGGTGCTGAAGGTCACAGTGGCAGAGTTCGGGACCACACCATCGGTAACGTTCACGGTTCCGACGTCTGTCCCCCCTGTGCCGGTCTCGTCCGCCGTGCAGTCGCTCTGGGAGGTGTAATAGCGGTAGTCGACCGTTCCGCCGGCATCCGGTGTGGCGCCTTGCAAAGTGGCCGTGTCGTGGACGGACGTCCCGATCTCGATCGTGCCGGCCGACAGCACCGTCGTGATCCCTGGCGTCAGGGGGTTGACGACCAGGAGCTCTGTCGAGCAGTCGCTGACCGCTGCGTTGTTGTTGGCGTCGCCGCTGTAGAAGGCCGCCCAGAAGTAGGTGCCTGCGTTATTGAAGGTGACGGGAGCCGACTGGGGAACCGAGCCGTTGGTGACGTTCACCGAGCCGACGTCGGTCCCACCCGTCGGTGCAGTCCCCGGGAAGGCGCTGGCGTCGGTCTGGCAGGCCGCCTGCGACGCGTAGTAGCGATAGTCGACGGTTCCGCCGGCGTTCGTTGTTGCGCCGTGCAGCGCTGCGGTGTCGAAGGTCGACGTATCGACGTCGATCGGGTTGGCGTTCAGCAGCGTCGTGATCGTCGGGCCAAGCTTGTTGACGGTAAGAACTTCGGTCGAGCAGTCGCTGACCGCCGCGTTGTTGTTCGCGTCACCAGAGTAGAAGGCAGCCCAGTAATAGGTTCCGGCGGTGTTGAAGGTCACCGGAGCGGACTGAGGCACCGAGCCGTTGGTGACGTTCACCGAACCGACGTTGGTCCCACCCGTCGGAGCTGTGCCCGGGAAGGCGCTGGCGTCGGTCTGGCAGGCCGCCTGCGACGCGTAGTAGCGATAGTCGACGGTTCCGCCGGCGTTCGTTGTTGCGCCGTGCAGGGCTGACGTGTCGAACGTCGATGTACCGACGTCGATCGGGTTGGCATTCAGCGAGGTCGTGATCGTCGGCGAAAGCTTGTTGACGACCAACAGCTCAGTCGAGCAGTCGCTGACGGAGGCGATGTTGTTGGCATCACCGCTGTAGAAAGCGGCCCAGTAATAGGTTCCGGCGGTGTTGAAGGTCACCGGAGCGGACTGGGGAACCGACCCGTTGGTGACGTTGACCGAGCCGACGTTGGTCCCACCCGTCGGCGCGGTGCCTGGGAAGGCGCCGGCGTCGGTCTGGCAGGCAGCCTGTGACGTGTAGTAGCGGTAGTCGACGGTTCCGCCGGCGTTTGATGTGGCGCCGTGCAGAACTGCGGTGTCGAAGGTCGAGGTGCCGACGTCGATCGGGTTGGCATGCAGCAGGGTCGTGATCGTCGGGCCGAGCTTGTTGACGACCAAGAGCTCGGTCGAGCAGTCGCTGACCGCTCCGTTGTTGTTCGCGTCACCCGAATAGAAGGCTGCCCAGTAGAAGTCGCCGGCGCTGTTGAACGTCGCGCTGGCGGACTGGGGAACCAAGCCGTTGGTGACGTTCACCGAGCCGACATTGGTCCCACCCGTCGGCGCGGTGCCCGGGAACGCAGCGGCGTCGGTCTGGCAGGCAGCCTGTGACGTGTAGTAGCGGTAGTCGACGGTTCCGCCGGCGTTTGATGTGGCCCCGTGGAGAGTGGCGGTGTCGAATGTCGAGGTGCCAACGTCGATCGTGCCAGCGTGCAGCGAAGTCGTGATGGTCGGCGACGCCTTGCCAACCGTCAGGACTTCGGTCGAACAGTCGCTGACGGCCGCCAGGTTCACCGGTGGCCCGTTAGAGCCGCTGTAGAAAGCCGCCCAGTAAAGGGTGCCGGCCGTGTTGATCGTTACGGGCGCCGACGGCGGAACCACGCCGCTCGTGACGTTGACCGAGCCTACGTTGGTCCCACCAGACGGTGCGGTTCCCGGGAAGGCATTCGCGTCGATCTGGCAGGCAGCTTGCGACGTGTAGTAGCGGTAGTCGACGGATCCGCCTGCGTTACTGGAGGCTCCGGTTAGCGTCGCGGTGTCGTGCACAGCCGTTCCCACCGTGACCGTAGTGATGTTGGCTCCCTGCGCATCCTTGAGCTGGGTCGCGATCGTGGGTCCAAAGATGATCGCAGAAGTCGACAGAGCACGGTCTTGGGATCCCGTGCTGGCTCCGTCGAGAGCGTCCAATGCCATGTGGTACGGAGATCCGTTGATCGCGCTTGCCGAGTTTCCGGCTCCCCAATCGACTTCGCTGGCGATGTGCGCGCCCCACGCGATGACGATGGTCTGGTTGGTTCCCGTGGTCGTGAAGGAGACGCGCCCGCTCGTACTGCATTGGCCCGTACCGGATGGCGTGTTCTGCGCCAAGTAGCTGAAGGTCGCGGAGCCCGTAACCGCGGTGCCGAACAGCTTGATGGACCCGGGGCTCGACGAGAGCGTCGGGGCCGTTCCCGCCGATCCGCCGCAGTTCACGAGAACCGTCGTGGGCGTCCCCGGGATCGCGGCGCTGGCTTGCGGAGCTGAGGGTGTGCACCCCGACGAGAGCACGTCACCGCAAGGGTCGTTGTTGTTGGCGTGAAGAGCCGTCCCTGTACCGGACGTGGTCTCCGTTGCATCGAACGAACCCAAGTAATCCAGCGCGTGCTTGGCGCCATGGACTGTGTCGTAATGGAAGTCGAGAGTGTGAGCGCCGGCAGCGAGTCCCGTCACGATCGCACGGTACGGAAGGAACTCACCTTCCTTCCAGTGAGCCTTTTGACCGTTGACGTTGCCATTCACCCAGTTGTTGCCGCTGCATGAAACCGGCGTCTGGCCAACGCCGCCGTTCTGACACTGGTCGATGTTGGCGGCAGATGCCGCATACGCCGCGGCGGCGCTTGAGATAAGCAACGTCGTCACAACGAAAAGAACGACCGCACCACGAACGACGGGTGACTTGGTCTTTGTATGGTTGCACTCTTCGGCGCGCGCTCCGCTCCGCGCAAGGCGCCTGAGCCGGTCCCCCATCTACTTCCCCCTAGGAAGCAAAGCCCCAACCACTCGTTACCGAGCGGCCGGGTTCACCATTAGCTCGCTGCGACCCTTAGGGTGACCAGAGCGCGATCGCAGGTCTTCGCTTCCGCCCCGTCGCCTTCGGACGTTCCCAATGTTGCTGGAGAATCCGTTTGCGACAGTTTCTGTCACGGAATGTAGCCTCATCCCGCGAAGGGTGTCAATACGAACATCCTGGAGACAACGGGAAAAGAGTCGTAACCTACGCAGGACCCCATGCATCGCCGCAGGTCAGGCATTGTCAGGACGCGCCCGGCGGGACGTTGATCTCAAATTCGTCCAATTCTCCCCCTGATGCTTTGACCGCTCGAACGATCACCGCCGACGAGCTCACGGAAACGATCAAGAAGTGATACGCGGAGACGCAGCGGATCGCACCGGGCTCGACGCGCAAGCACGGGTACGACGTCTGACCGCCCCCTCCACTGACGACGTAATCGATGCCGTCCACCTTCAGATGCTCGTAGTCGTGGTTGTGTCCCGTCAGCACCAACGTCACGTGGTAGCGAACGAACAACGGCACCCAGTTGCGTTGCGCAGACGTGTTGTCGCTGTGAAGGCCGCTCGTGAATGCAGGTTGATGGAACACGACGATCCTGACCCGCGCCGGCGACGAGCTGAGCGCGCGCGCGAGCCACGATCGTTGCGCTGGGCTCCCTGGATCATTCGCATCGAGCATGAAGAACTGCGTCGCGCCGACGCTCCACGTGTAGTACCGCTGTGGTGATCCGAGCACGGTTCCGGTGGACGGTCCGGCGACGTCGTGATTGCCCCACACTGCGCGCCATACGTTGCCCGGATACGAGTAGAGACATCGTTCGGGGCCGTAGTAGTTCTGTTGCGTGGCGTTGCCGTCCGGCGTGTAGAAGTTGTCGCCCGTCGTGACGATGTACTTGAACTTCAGCGTTCGCCGTAACGCGCACATCTCATCGGTCACTTGTTGCTGCGCGCGCGTCCCTGCTCCCCAGTCGCCCTTGACCGCGAACACGAACGGCGCAGGAACGGACGGCGAACTCGAAGACGAGGGACGCGACGCAGAGGGAGGGGTCGATTTGAGGCCGCCGGCCCCGTTCGCCGTACAGGCAGCCAGAACGAGGAGCGCGAGGGGCGCCCGGCGGCTCATCGCTCCGGCTCGGTCAGCCCTGCGCGGCGATCCGCTCGATCAGCGCAGGCAGCCAAACGGGAAGGTCCTCCGGCGTCCTCGAGGTAACGAAGTTGCCGTCGACGACCACCGGCTCGTTCACGTACTCGGCGCCGGCGTTCACCACATCGTCCTTGATCGCCGAGACGCACGTGATCCGGCAGCCCTTCAGGACTCCCGCGGAGATCGGCACCCAACCTGCGTGGCAGATGAACCCGATGGTCTTCCCTTGGTCGTTCATGTCGCGGACGATCTCAAGGGCTTCCGGCACTCGCCGGATCTTGTCCGGCGCGTACCCACCGGGGATGACCAAGGCGTCGAAATCGGCCGCTCGCACGTCGGTCACCTGGACGTCGACGTCGACGGGCATGCCCTTCTTCCCCTGGTAGGTCTGCTCGCCGATCCCGGCGATCGTGATGCGCGCGCCGGCCTCCGCGAGCCGATAACGCGGATAGTGCAGCTCCATGTCCTCGTAATCGGGCCCGGCGAAGATCAGGATCTCTTTCCCTTCGAGCGGCTTCATTGCGATCACCTCTGTGCTCAGGCTAACCATCGGACGAGGTGCCCGGCGATCTCCGGTCCTTTGTCCTCCTGAAGGAAATGGCCGGCCTTCTCGATCGTCGCGTGTGGCTGCCCCGCGGATCCCGGAACGGTTCGGTGGAAGTATCGATCGCCGCCCCGCGTGATCGGGTCCGAGTCGCTGAACAACGTAAGGAAGGGCTTCTCCCATTGCTCGAGCACCTTCCAGGCTGCTCGATTGGCTTCGGACGCGGGATCGTCCGGCGTGATCGGCACGAGGCCTGGGAACGCGCGCGCGCCGGCCTTCAGGTCTTCGGTCGGGAACGGCGCGTCGTAGCCGTCGATGGCGCTTTGGTCCAGCTCCGAGACGCAGCCGCCCTTCACGATGCCGCCGACGTGGAAACGGTCCGTCGTCTCCGCGTAGTTCTTCCACGCGAGGAACGCGTCGCCGGCGGGGATGTCGCCGGTCGGAAGGAACGTGTTCCCTGCGGCGATGCGCGCGAAGCGATGCTCCTCTTCCGCGGCGAGCCGAAGACCGATCAGTCCGCCCCAGTCCTGACCGAACAAGACCGCGTCCTTCAGGTCGAGCCAGGTGATCAGGGCGCGCATCCAGTCCACGTGTCGCTGATAGGAGTAGTCGCTCATCGCTGCGGGCTTGTCGCTCCGGCCGAAACCAACGAGATCGGGCGCGACGCAGCGGTGTCCGGCCGCGGTGAGGACCGGGATCATCGTGCGGTAGAGGTAGCTCCAGCTCGGCTCCCCGTGCAGCAGCAGAACCGGCGGCGCATCCGAGGGCCCTTCATCCACGTAGTGGATGCGTACACCGTCGGCTTCGACATAGTGCGGCTCGAATGGGTAACCCGCGAGATTCGAAAAGCTTTCATCGGGTGTTCTCAGGATCTCCATCGTTGCCCCCTCGCCGGCCGCCTTCGGATGGTCAAACCTACGGAATCTCGGGCTGTCGCGCACTTTCGCATCGGATTCGAGGTTGCGCGCGCCCATCCTTAAGATGTCTCCGTGACCGTCGCCGCCGCGGAGCTGTCGAAACCTCGTCTTCGCGGACGCCTGCATCAGATCGCGTTCATCGTGTGGATCCCGGCAGGGACGGCCCTCGTCGCGCTCGGGCGAACGGCGCTCGCGCGCACGGCCGCGGCCATCTACTCGGTCTGCGTTCTGACGCTCTATGGAGTGAGCGCTTCGTATCACCGGCTGCCGTGGTCGCCGCGCGCGCGCCGCATCATGCGCCGGCTCGACCACTCGTCGATCTTCATCTTGATCGCCGGCAGCTACACGCCCCTCAGCTTGCTGGCGCTGCACCATGCATGGCGCATCGCGATCCTGTCGACCGTGTGGGGCGTCGCGCTCGCCGGCGTCGTTCTCAAGGTTGCGCGCATCGACAAGATGGACCGGCTCGGGATGGTGCTGTACATCGCGCTCGGCTGGACGGCGCTCATCGCGATGCCCGAGATCCTGCGCAGCCTCAGCACAGCGTCGGCCGTCCTGCTCTTTGCCGGCGGCATCCTGTACACGGTCGGCGCGGTGTTCTTCGTCTTGCATCGGCCGGATCCCAATCCCCGGGTCTTCGGCTACCACGAGGTGTGGCACTCGATGGTCATCGGCGGGACGCTTTGCCACTACGTCATGGTGATGCTGCTCGCCGTCGGGCACTGAAAACCGATTGACCCAAAACTAACCAGTTAGTTACAATGCCTCCCGATGGGAGCACGGGACGCGTCGGCGACGAAAGAGCGCATCCTCGAAGCGGCGTTCGAGGAGTTCGCCACCCGTGGGTTCGCCGGCTCCCGTGTCGACGACATCGCCGAGAAGGCGCAGTGCAACAAGGCCCTCCTCTACCAGTATTACGGCGATAAGGAAGCGCTGTTCCGCCAGGTGCTGGAGTGCAAGATGGCCGGCCTCCAGTCGATCAAGGAGGACTCCGACTCGTTCGCGGAGGCGGCCGGAGAGTTCTTCGACTTCTACGCCGCGAACCCGTGGCTCCCGCGCATGCACATGTGGGAGGCCCTGGATTTCGGCGATCGCCGGGTTCCGAATGAAACAGAGCGCGCGCAGAAGTACGCGCAGCATGTGGAACGGATCGAGGAAGCGCAGCGGGACGGAGCGGTCGATCCTGCCCTCGATCCGCGGCAGACCCTCGTGTCCCTCATCGGCCTTGTACAGATCTGGTTCGCCGCCCCTCAGACCGCTCGGATGATCAGCGGCGGGAATCCCTACTCCAAAGAAGCGTTGAAGCGAAGAAGGGCGCACGTTGTGGACGCGGCGCGGCGGATGCTAGAGACGAGGTAGCTCATGTTCGAAGGCGACAACAAGCGCGAGAAGATCCTGGTTCTGCTGACCTGCTGCTTCGCCCTCTTCATGGCGATGCTCGACAACACCGTCGTAAACGTCGCTCTCCCCCGCCTCGCTGAGAGCTTGCACGCTGGCATCAGCGGCCTCCAGTGGGTCGTCGACGGCTATGTCCTCGCGTTCGCAAGCTTGATGCTGACGGGCGGCATCCTCGGCGACCGCTACGGGCGGAAGCGGATGTTCTTGAGCGGCCTCGTCGTATTCACTTTCTCGTCGCTCATGTGCGGACTCTCCTCCTCGACCGGCATGTTGATCGCATTCCGCGGCTTGCAAGGTGTTGGTGGGGCGCTGCTGATGCCGGGAACGCTCTCGATCCTGACGGTCACCTTCCCGCCCCACGAGCGCGCGAAGGCGATCGGAATCTGGGCCGGGGTGTCTGGTCTCGCGCTTTCGCTCGGCCCAACGCTCGGCGGCTACCTCGTGCAGCACGTCGGCTGGGAGTCCGTCTTCTTCATCAACGTGCCGATCGGCATCCTCGGCTTCTTCGTCGGCGTTCGTAACATCATCGAGTCTCGATCGGAGCAAGCGCGCCACCTCGACGCTCCTGGGCTGCTGCTCGGAACCGGCGCACTCTTCAGCCTCACGTACGCGCTGATCGAGGTGAACCAGTTCGGTTGGTCTTCACCGTCGATCGTCACCGCGCTCGTCGCGGCCGTGATCCTCTTCATCACGTTCTTGCAGTACGAGAAGCGCGCGCGCGAGCCGATGATGCCGCTCCAGTTCTTCCGCATCCCGGCATTCTCGGCCGGCAACTCGGTCGCATTTTCGATCTCTCTCGGGATGTTCGGCACGTTCTTCTTCGTGAGCCTCTACATGCAGTTCATCCGCGGCTACGGGCCATTCGCAGCAGGTCTCCGATTCCTTCCCTTGACCGGGATGATCGTGATCGCTGCGCCGCTCGCAGGCCGCTACGCGTCGAAGTTCGGTTCGCGATGGCCGATGGTGGTGGGTCCCCTTCTCGCCGGGACGGGGCTGATACTTCTGAGCCGTATCGGGGTTGCGACACCGTTTTCTCACATCTTCCCCATCTTCATGATGATGGGCTTCGGCATGGGCATCACGATGACGCCCATGACCGCGGCTGTGATGAACGCGGTAGGCGCGCAGCGCGCCGGTTTGGGGTCGGCGATGACGAACACCTCTCGGGAGGTCGGCGGCGTCTTTGGGATCGCTCTCCTCGGAACACTGCTCACGACGAAGCTGAAGAGCACCTTCTCGACCCTCCTTGCTCCACTCGCCCTGCCGGCCGCCCAGAAGGCCGCGATCGTGGCATCGGGCGGTCACGTCGAGCTGGACCCCCGCCTGTTGGCCGGCCTCGGCCAGCAGAAGGCGGTCGCCGTGCAGAGGGCGTTCGACCTTTCGTTCGTGGATGGTTTCCATATCGCTCTGTTCGTCGCGGCCCTCTTCCTGATCGTCGCTGCGATCGTCTCGTGGCGGTTCATCCCGTCAGGCGCGCCGCAGCGCGTGGAAAGCGTCCCGGGCGCAGAGCCGGTGGCCGTCCACTAGCGAACCCGAAGCAGGGGCTCGCGTTGACGCGCGCCTCGTGTGGAAAAACCGGCAACGGCCACACGCTGCGGTAACGCGCGCCCTCGG
>Ga0207646_10004387_pt1 | contig 15346 bp, 12 predicted proteins | sample KBSK5502metaG_FD_184343 | JGI IMG/M metagenome (GOLD analysis project Ga0207646, IMG submission 184343) | Corn, switchgrass and miscanthus rhizosphere microbial communities from Kellogg Biological Station, Michigan, USA - KBS K5-50-2 metaG... | ecosystem: Host-associated > Plants > Roots >... | reverse complement strand
ACCGGCGAGCGTGCGCCGCTCGGGCTGCTGCTGGGCGGCGAGCGTGACCGGGAACAGCAACAGCGCGGCGATCCGGAGCGCGCGCATGGGACCTCCTCCAAGGGGGAGCGCTGACGGCGCTACGGGCGCCGGGCGGGGTGTGTTTCACGTCCGTGCTGGCGGTTGGATAGGGAGAGCTGCGGAAAGGTTGCGAGAAACCGGCAGCGCCGAAGGCGAAGGTCCGGGGTGTGGAAGTGTGGGGAAGTTAGGGACCCCGAGCCGGAAGCGCTGCCGGTTAGCCGCAACTACCGGGTTCCCTTCAGCGCGCTAACTTCTCCCCATGCACGAATGGCAAGTCTGGCTCGTCGCCTCTCTGCTGTTGTTCGTGGCCGAGATGCTCGCGCCCGGCTTCTGGCTGCTGTCGGTGGCCGTCGGCTGCCTGGCCGCTGGGGTCGTCTCCCTGGTCGTCCCAGGGGCGGTCGTGCCGGCGCTCACCTTCGCCGCGGGAACCCTCCTGTCCCTGGTCGGTATCCGTCCGTTCCTGCTCCGGCACCTGCACCGGCGTGGAACCGAGATCCGGACGAACGTGGATGCGCTCGCCGGCCGGGTAGGGATCGTGTCGGAGCGCATCGACCCCGCGACCGGGAAGGGACGAGTCCTGGTAGAGGGTGAGGATTGGCGCGCGGCGTCGCTGATGGACGCGGCGCTGGAGCCCGGAACCCGGGTGATGGTGGTCCGGGTGGAGGGAGCGACTCTGTACGTGGACAAGGAGGCCTAGGCATGGACAACATCGCCGCGCTGATCGTCCCCGCCGCGATCGCGCTGGTGGCGATCTCGATCGTCGCCAAGGGGGTCCGCGTCGTCCAGCAGGCGCAGACGATGATCATCGAGCGGCTGGGGAAGTACCACCGCACGCTCTCCTCCGGCGTGAACCTCATCATCCCGATCATCGACAAGCCGCGGGCGATCGACTGGCACCAGGTGATCGTCACGCCGGCGGGCGACTCGTTCGCGCGCCATTTCCGTACAGAAAAGATCGACCTGCGCGAGACGGTGTACGTGTTCCCGCGCCAGAACGTGATCACCAAGGACAACGTGGTCGTCGAGATCGACGCGCTGATCTACTCCCAGATCACCGATCCGGTCCGCGCGACCTACGAGATTGCCAATCTGCCGGACGCAATCGAGAAGCTGACGCAGACCACCCTGCGGAATGTCATCGGCGAGATGGAGCTGGACCACGTGCTTTCCTCGCGCGATACGATCAACGCCAAGCTGCGCGAAATCCTGGACGAAGCGACGCACAAATGGGGCGCCAAAGTCAGCCGCGTGGAGCTCAAGGACATCAACCCGCCGCGCGACATCCGGGACGCGATGGAAAAGCAGATGCGCGCCGAGCGGGACCGGCGCGCCGCCATCCTCACCGCCGAAGCCGAGAAGCAGTCGCGCACGCTGCAGTCGGAGGGTATCCGGCAGTCGGAGATCAACCAGGCCGAGGGCCAGAAGCAGGCGAGGATTCTCGCCGCCGAGGCCGAGGCGAACGCCCGGCTCAAGGTCGCCGAGGCGGAAGCCCAGGCGATCGAGCGGATCACGACGGCGATCAAGGGGACCGGCGGGGATCCGGCGCGGTACTTGATCGCCATCCGCTACATCGAAGCGCTGAAGGAGATGGTCACGAGCCCGCAGAGCAATAAGGTGGTCTACTTGCCGTACGAGGCCACGGCCATGCTCTCCTCGCTCGGAGGCATTCGGGAGATGCTGGCGGGCCCATCAGCGGAGAGAAAGGGATGAAGCACTCAAGGATGCTCGTCGTCGGTGCGGCGGCGCTGTCCCTGTCCGCCAGTCCGGCCGTCCGGCCGTCCGCCGTCTTACCGGCGTGCGATCCCGACAACGGCGGCATCACACTCCCCGCGGGCTTCTGCGCGGTCGTGGTCGCGGACCAGGTCGGCGCGCCGCGACACCTCGCAGTGGCGCAGAACGGCGATGTGTTCGTCGCGCTCCAAAGTCGGCCCGGCGGTGTGCTCGCGCTGCGTGACACGACCAGCGACGGCAAAGCGGACGTCACGGAGCGCTTCGGCTCCGAGGGCGGCACCGGGATCGCGCTCGGCAAGGGGGTGCTGTACTTCAGCTCGACGACCACGGTTTACCGCTACGCGATCCGGGCAGGCAGCCTCGTCCCGCTCGGAAGTCCGGACGTGATCGTGCAGGGCCTCCCCGCCGGCGGGCACGCCGCGCGCAACCTGGCACTCACCGCCGACGGCCGCACCCTGTTCGTCAACCTCGGATCCGCCACCAACTCCTGTCAGGTGAAGGACCGCGCGAACGAGTCGCCCGGGCAGGACCCCTGTGCCGAGCTCGCGTACCGCGCCGGGGTATGGCGGTTCGACGCGACCAAGCTCGATCAGACCGAGGCGAGCGGCACCCGGTTCGCCACCGGCATCCGCAACGCTGTGGGGCTCGCCTTTGCACCCTCGGGCGAGCTGTACGCGACGCAGCACGGCCGCGATCAGCTGGGCCAGAACTGGTCCAAACTGTACACCCTCGAGCAGAGCGCCGAGAAACCCTCGGAGGAATTCTTCAGGCTCTCCGAGGGAGACGACTACGGCTGGCCGTACTGCTACCACGATCCCGAGCTGGGTCACCTGGTGCTCGCGCCCGAGTATGGCGGCGACGGCAAGACGGTTGCGCGCTGCAAGGACAAGAAAGAGCCGCTGGTCGCGTTTCCGGGCCATTGGGCACCGGACGGACTGACCTTCTACCGTGGCGCCCAGTTCCCCGCGCGGTTTCGCGACGGGGCGTTCGTGGCGTTCCACGGCTCGTGGAACCGCGCGCCCCTGCCCCAAGCCGGCTATCGTGTCGTGTTTGTGCCGTTCAAGGACGGCAAGCCCGTCGGGACGTACGAGACGTTCGCGGACGGGTTCTGGCACCAGGACGGCGCCGGTCCGCAACACCGGCCGGTGGGCGTGGCGGTGGGCCCGGACGGCTCGCTGTACATCACCGACGACGCGGCCGGCAGGATCTGGCGGGTGATGTACAAGGGGCGGTAGAGGTGGCCGGGTACTCGGGCAAGCCCCTGGTGCAGAAGCTCGGGATCAAGGATGGCTGGGCCATCGCGATTCTCAACGCTCCCCAGGGCTACGAGCGCACGCTCAAACTACCGGGTAACGTCAGGCGCAAAGCGAGCGCGGCCGGGTCGCTCGATTTCATTCAGTTCTTCACGGACCAGAAGCGGGAGCTCGAGGGTCGCTTTGCTGGCCTCGCACGCGCGCTCGCGCCCGCCGGCATGCTGTGGATCTCGTGGCCCAAGCGGGCGTCCGGCGTGGCAACCGACCTCACCGAGGACGTGATCCGGGTGATCGGACTCGCGCACGGCCTCGTGGACGTGAAGGTCGCGGCCGTGGACGACGTGTGGTCGGGACTCAAGTTCGTGCGACGGATCAAGGACCGCTGAGCGAGATGACGCCCCCCCTCACCAAGCTCTCCGAGGAAGAGGAGCTGTTCCGCGACACCGTGCGCGACTTCGCCGAGCGCGAGGTTCGGCCGCGCGTGGCGGCGATGGAACGGGCGTCCGCCGTGGATCCGGCGCTGCTCGCGAAGTGCTTCGAGCTCGGGCTCATGGGCATCGACGTCCCGGAGTCCCACGGCGGCGCGGGCGGGAGCCTGCTGATGACCGTGCTCGCGGTGGAGGAGCTGTCGGCGGTGGACGCATCGGTGGCGATCTTCGTGGACGTTCAGAACACCCTCGTGAACACGCTGCTCCGCAAGTGGGCCAGCGACGACGTCAAGCGGCGCTATCTCCCCCGTCTGGCGGGCGACCTGCTGGGCGCGTACGCCCTGTCCGAGCCGGACTCGGGATCGGACGCGTTCGGGCTGCAGACTCGCGCCACCAAACGCGGTAACACGTGGCTGCTCGAGGGGCGTAAGCTGTGGATTACGAACGGCGCCGAGGCGGGGTTGTTCGTCGTGTTCGCCAACAGCGACTTCACCAGGGGCTACAAAGGAATCACCGCCTTCGCGGTAGAGCGCGGATTCAAGGGGTTTGGCGTCGGCAAGAAAGAGGACAAGCTCGGTATCCGCGCGTCGAGCACGTGCGAGCTCATCCTCGACGGCTGCGAGGTCCCCGCGACGAACGTGGTGGGCGAGGTGGGCATCGGGTACAAGGTGGCGATCGAGACCCTGAACACCGGCCGGATTGGGATCGGGGCGCAAATGATCGGCGTGGCGCGCGGTGCCCTCACGGCGACGCTCAAGTACGCGAAGGAGCGCAAGCAGTTCGGCAGGCCGATCGGGGAGTTTCAGGCGGTCCAGTTTCAGCTGGCGCAGGCGGCCACCGAGCTCGAGGCAGCCCGGCTCATGGTCTACAACGCGGCGCGGCTGGAAGCCGCGGGCGAGCCCTACACCGCGCAAGCGGCGATGGCCAAGCTCTTCGCCTCGCAGGTGGCCGAGCGGGTGACGTCGCTCGCGGTGGAGCTTTTCGGCGGCTATGGGTACACCAAGGAGTATCCGGTGGAAAAGTTCTACCGCGATGCCAAGATCGGCACGATCTACGAGGGGACGAGCAACATGCAGCTGAACACGATCGCCAAGCAGATCCTGAAATAGGGAGGAGCCGATGCGCCGGTACAACGCGTTGCTCATAGCCGCGCTCGTCGCGTTCGTCGCACCACTTACGGCCCAGGGGAAGGGGCCGAAGAAGTACGCGGTCACGAACGACCGGGCCCTGGTGGTCACGAAGGAAGTGCTCGTGAAGCAGGGTTATGAGGTCGTGCGGGTGGAGAATAGCGGCCGCGACTACATCGTCTGGTATCGTCGAGGCAACCGCGGACGCGGCAAGGGGAAGGGACCACCGGTGAAGATGGTGATCCATCGGACGGAGGATCGGGTGGTGTTTCTCAGTACGCCGAGCGCGGTGTTGGTGGATATTGATGTGCGGTTGAAGGTGTAAAAGTCTTGAGTCCCCCGCCCAGTGGCAGTTTCGATGGCCAGGTATTGGTAACCACTATCACGACACTAGCGCGTCGCTGACGACGCACGTAGCACGCCAACATATACTATTTTATGCAATAAAGCAGGCGTTCTGCAATACCTACTAGATAGATGATGCTGGCCAAGTGATGTGTTTTTATCGGACGTACTTATGGGGCACCGTTCTTGCTCCATGCCAGCCACAGCAATAGTAAGTGCCATGTGCACTTGCGCTTAGGTCACTGGGTGATATGCCGCACGGCTCGCCAGAATCGCGTGAGCGACATTAAGCGGGTCGGTTTGATGGTGCAACATTGGACAGTCCGCTGAGGCCGCAGCGCCCCTCCTCAGCCCTAAACGAGCTAGGAGTGAAACGATGCGAGCCCTCATAGTCGTGCTTGCCTTGGTGGCCACACCGTTCGTGACGGGCGTGTCCCAAAGTACAAAAGGCGCCAACTGTATCAACGGTCAGAGCGATCAGCATCGCTCGGCACAGGGAACCGCGAATGCCCATAAGGGCGTGTGCAAGCCGCAGGATCCGCCCTCGCCGCCCCCGGTGCTGGACACCGATCAGGACGGCGTGCCCGACGCCCTCGACTCCTGCCCCGGCACGGCGCTCGGCACGACGGTCGACGCCTCCGGCTGCCCGGTTCAGTCCGCGCCGCCCCCGCAGCCCCCGCCTCCGACGTCCGGCGGCGCCTGCGTGAACTCCGGCCCGGCCGGGGGGACCGCGTCGATCGATGGCCAGGTGTTCGTTGATGCATCACCGTGGCCCGGTCTCCAGGGCTGGTGCGTTCAGGCCAACGGCCCGGTCAGTGTCACCGCAGTGACCGACGCTTCGGGTAACTACCTGTTCTCGGGCCTGCCGGCGGGTACGTATACCGTCTGCGAGACGGTGCAGGCCGCCTGGCACCAGACGTTCCCGGCGAGCGGGCCGTCCTGCCCGAACGGCTTCGGCTGGACGATCTCCGTCGGGGACGGTGGCGGGGTCGGCTTCGTCTGGTTCGGGAACGTGACCCCGTAGGGCAAAAGGGGAAGTGCTCCATCGGAGGCCCCGGGCTGTTTCGCCGGGGCCTTCTTCATGGAAACCGCCGCAGAGCCTTTCATGCCGCGACAGTGCCATCAGTTGCGTGCTCGCCGTGCGGTGGGTCGCGACACAGCCGAGTGTTTAGTGATGAGCCGCACGGTCTTCCCATACCGCCTGGAGCAGCTTCACTGTGCCCAGTAACAGGGGGGTAGCGCGGGTCGTGCGTCCGCCCGGCTCCCCAATGCTGAGGCAGACCCGCTGAGGCCGCAGCGCCCCTCCTCAGCCCTACGAGCTAGGGGTGATACCATGCGAGCCCTCATAGTCGTGCTTGCGTTGGTGGCGACACCGTTCTTGGCTGCCGTATCCCAGACTCCCAAAGAGCCCAATTGCGACAACGGCCTGGGCGACGAGAATCGCTCGGACTCGGGGCAGGTGCATGCCCATAAGGGGCTATGCGCACTGCAGCCCCCACCGCCCGACGCCGATGGCGACGGCGTGCCCGACAGTCTCGACCTATGCCCCAACACGCCGCCCGGCACCACAGTGGATGCCTCCGGCTGCCCGATCGAGCCCCCGCCCGGCTGCGTGAACTCCGTGGGCACAGGGACCGGGAAGGTCCAAGGCCAGGTGTTCGTGGATGATGGGCTGACCTTTCCCTATCTCGCGGGCTGGTGCATCGAGCTGAGGGACGGGAGCGGCACGGTCATCGCCACGGCGGTAAGCAGCGGCGTCGCGCTTGACCCCGATGGGAGCAACTTCGTCTTCACTGGTGTGCCGGCCGGTACCTATACCCTCTGTGAGGTGCTGCCAGCCAATACCACTTGGCACGAGACCACCCCCACGAGCGGCCCGGATTGCGGGGGCGGCGTCTTCGGCATAATCGCCCTCGCCATGGACGGGGCCACCTCGGCGTTCTTTTTCTTCGGGAATCGCCTGTAGCGCGAGGATGCCAAACCAGTAGGCAGATCGAAGGCCCCGGGCTGTTTCGCCGGGGCCTTCCGCTTGTAACTTCCGCCTCTATGCACACGGCCCGACGCACTCACTCGTTCACGGAGTCGGTGATCCGCGGGATGACCCGGCTCGCGAGCGAGCACGGGGCCATCAATCTCGCTCAAGGGTTCCCGAACTTTCCCGCCCCCGACATCCTGAAAGAGGCCGCGGCGCAGGCGATTCGCGACGACGTGAACCAGTACGCCATCACCTGGGGGGCCAAGCGGCTCCGGGACGCGCTCGCCCGCAAGTACGCGGACTGGTACGGGATGACCGTGAACCCGGAGACCGAGATCACCGTCACCTGCGGCGCTACCGAGGCGATGGCGTCGGCGCTGCTGGCGATCGTCGATCCCGGCGACGAAGTGATCGTGTTCGAGCCGTTTTACGAGAACTACGGGCCGGACGCGATCCTGTGCGGCGCGAAGCCGGTGTACGTGCCGCTCGCCGCGGCCCAGGAGCTCGACCTCGACCGGCTGGCGGCCGCGTTCTCGGCGCGCACCCGCGCGATCATCGTGTGCACCCCGAACAACCCGACGGGCCGGGTCCTGTCGCGGCGCGAGCTCCAAGCGATCGCCGAGCTGTGCCGGCGGCACGACGCCTACGCGGTGACGGACGAGATCTACGAGCACATCCATTACGAGGGCGAGCACATTCCCATCGCGACGCTCGACGGGATGGCCGAGCGCACCATCACGATCAGCGGCGCGTCGAAGACGTTCAGCGTCACCGGCTGGCGCATCGGCACGATCGTGGCCCCGTCGGACGCGACCGACGCGATCCGCAAGGTGCATGACTTTCTGACCGTGGGAGCCCCGGCACCGCTCCAGGAGGCCGTCGCCGTCGGGCTCGAGACCCTGGGGGACGACTACTACGAGCGGCTGGCGCACGAGTACCGGGCGCGGCGCGATCTCCTGTGCCGCGCTCTGGTCGACGCCGGCTTCCGGTGTACGCCTCCCCAGGGCGCCTACTACGTGCTGGCGGACTGCTCCGCGGTCTCCGAACTCCCGGACGACGAGTTCGCCTTCTGGCTGACGAAGGAGATCGGCGTGGCACCGGTGCCGGGCTCGAGCTTTTTCAGCCGACCGGAGCTGGGCCGGCGGCTGGTGCGGTTCGCGTTTTGTAAGACGGAAGAGATGCTGGCCGAAGCGGCGCGGCGGCTCGCCCGCGTCAGGCGTCCCGCGCGTCCGGTACGGGCGTAACCTCACCCCCCTTCCCCCTCTCCGCAACTGCGGAGAGGGGGAGCGAGGGGGTGAGGTCAAGCCCCGCCAGCGTAAACAGCCACCCGCCCAACCGCCCGCTCCAGAATCGCAGTCGGCGCTCGGCCTTGGGATCGGTGCGATGCTCGGTACGCGCCCGCGCGACCACCGCGGCGAGCAGCGCCGTCGCCATGGCGACGCCGAGCAGCGTGGGCACCCCCACCACACCCGCCAGCCCCGGCAGCCGCTCCAGCGCGAGAACGATGCCGCCCGCCGTCGCGACGCTCGCGTAGCAGAGCCGTCGCAGCCCGCGCTCCAGCCGCGACGGCCCCTCCCCGTACAGAAACGCCAGCTCCTCGCGCCGATGCGACAGGTCCGCGCGCAGGGCATCGACGAGCTCTTCCTGCCCGTATCCCGCTTTCCGCAGGCGGCGCACCCGGGCGACCATGACGGCCAGCGGCACCGCTGCGATCGCGACCGCCGCCGTGACGATCGCGAGCCGGGCCCGGGGCTCGTCCGGCCCCAGCAAGCGAATCGTCAGGAGCGGCAGGGCTACGCCTGCGAACGCGCCGTACAAGAGCGCCGAGGTCGAGAGCTGCCGCGCCTCGGTCACGAAGGCGCGCACCGCCACCGCCGCGCGTCGATCGAGCGCCGCGGTGAGCGCGTGGGCGAGGGCTTCACCATTCGGGAACCGCGCGCCGGGATCCTTGGCCAGGCAGCGGTCGATCGTCGCCGCCAGCCGCGGCGGCACACCCGGGGCCACCGAGGCGAGCGGGGGCGGGGGCTCGCTCACGTGGCGCGCGAGCACCGACATATCGTTCGGGCCCACGAACGGCAGCTCACCCGACAGTGCGAAGAACCCCACCACGCCGAGCGAATACAGGTCGCTGCGCGGATCGACGCGCTCGCCCAGCACCTGCTCCGGGCTCATGAACTCAGCCGTCCCGACCACGCGCTGCGGCCCCGTGGTGGTGTCCGAGCCCACGCGTGCGATCCCGAAGTCGGAGACCAGCGCGCGGCCGGTCGCCAAGTCGAGCAGGATGTTGTCGGGCTTCACGTCGCGGTGCACGACGCCGCGGTCGTGCGCATAAGCGAGCGCCCGGGCTACTTCCTCGAGCAGCCGCGCCGCCGTGTCATACGGCAGCGGCCCCCGCTGACGTACCCGCCGCCCGAGGGTATCTCCGTCCACGTACGCCATCGCGAAGTACACGAAGTCCGACACCTCGTGCACCGCGAAGATGGGAACGATGCCGGGATGCGAGAGCTGGGCGGCGGTCCGGGCCTCGCGCAGGAAGCGCTCCCGCGCCAACGGCTGGATGGCTCGTTCGGGCGGCAAGAGCTTGATGGCGACGCGGCGATCCAGGCGCAGCTCGCGGGCGAGGTATACGACCCCCATGCCGCCGCGTCCCAGGCGTCGTTCCAGCACGTAGCGCCCGGCAAGTGCGCGCTGGAGATCCGGTAGGAGGAGGTCGACCGTCACGGGCCCATCAGTACACCGGGGGGTCTGCTCGAGGTTCCGTGCGGAGTGCGCAGTTCGGTCACGAGTGCGAAACAGCGCGATAACGGCACGATGGTGATCACGAGCACACCAGCGCTGGTCTGATGCGTTAGCCCAGCTCTCGCTCGATTTCCCGCCGCCCTTCCAGCAGGAGGTTGATCTCCGCCGCCACCTCGCGGGCCAGCCCGAGGTCGGTCGTGAGACTCTGTACGCTGCCGGACCCGGCGCGCAGGCGCAGCAGATTGAGCCGGATGGTCTCGAGCGCCTTCACCGCGTCGGCGAGGCGCGCATGGACGAGATTCCGCTCGGTCTCGAGGTCCGCCACGATGCGATCGTGCCGGGTGCCGAGCGCGGCATCACCACCCTTTCCTGGTGCCTCGTCCCCCATCCCTCCCAGGGCGTCGTTCAGCTCTTCGAGGCGCTGCCGCATCTTCTGCGCGTCCTGCTCGAGGCGTCGCACTATGTCGGGCAGCTCCCGTAGCTGCTGACGCGTTTCGCGCGGCAGCTCCTCGAACAGCTGCTCCGCAGCCATCGCGAGCGCCAGCTCCGTTGGGCGGTGCGTCGCCGGTGGGGGCAGGGATTTCGTGCCCAGAAACACCCGGGCGACACCGAACAACAGGCGGCCAATGGGTCCCTGCCACAACCACGACCAGATACGCGTGTCGAGATCGATGCGACGCTGCAGCCGGACGAGCGCAAGGAAACCGGTGAGAAGACCGGTGGAGAGCGACCATCCGAAAACCTGCGCCAGCCACGCGCTCGGTCCGGGGTACGGAGCGGTCAGGATGACATAGCCGGACACGCCTCCGAGCAAGATCCCTCCAATGCCGAGCAGCCGAAGGACCCTCTCGTAAAGCGATGGACCGCGCCCGTACTCGAAGATCCGCTCTTCGCGGCCCTGCTCGAGCTCGGCGCGGAACGCCACCGCCAGTTCCTCGGGGCCGAACCCGGAGGCGAGAAACCGCCGGGCGCGCCCGGCGAGAATCCCCAGTGGTACGACCGTGACCGCAGCGACGAACGTCCACAACGCGGCGTCCCCCCCTCTCCAGCCAAACACGGAGCTGATGAAACCCATCATGAACGGAATGGAGAACACGTAAATCAGGCCGCCCACGCCACCCAGTCGAGCGTTGCGCTTTACGAACACGCGCAAGCCTACCGGCAGCTCGCGGCGCTGCTCCAGTGCGAGCCCCAGCTGTTCGGCCAGCTCCTCCCCCTTCTGAGGCCGACTGAGGGGATCCTTCTCGAGACAGCGATCGATCGCCTGCGCGAGGCGCCGCGGCACCCCGGCGGCGATGCTCGCGAGCTTGGGCGCCGGCTCGGTGATCTGTTTCGCCAGCACTTCGCTGGCCTTGCTCGCTTCGAACGGCAGCTTCCCCGAGAGCGCGAAGTAGCCGACTACGCCGAGGGCGTACAGGTCGCTCCGGGCGTCCACGTGCTCGCCGAGCGCCTGTTCGGGGCTCATGAACTCGGGCGTGCCGATCACCTCGCCGCCGTCCAGTCCCGCGGCGCCGCGCACCAACCCCGCTATCCCGAAATCGGCGACCAGGGCGCGCCCCGTCGCCTCCTCCAGCATGATGTTGTCAGGCTTCACGTCACGGTGCACGACGCCCTGCGAATGCGCGTAGGCCAGGGCCCAGGCTACCTCGCGTAGCACGCGCCCGGCGTCGGAGGGCCCGAGGGGTCCGCGCCGCTGGATCCGCTCGGTGAGCGTCTCGCCGGCGACGTACGCCATGGCGAAGAACACGAACTCGCCCGCCTCGTCCACCGCGAAGATCGGGATGATATGCGGATGGCTCAGCTTGGCGGCGGTGCGCGCCTCCCGCAGGAACCGCTCGCGCAAGTGCCCGTCGCCCGCCTGATGCGGCGGCAAGAGCTTGATCGCCACCGGGCGGTCGAGCCGGACCTCACGCGCGAGGTAAACGACCCCCATCCCGCCCCGTCCCAGCTCACGCTCGAGCGAATAGCGGCCCGCGAGCGCGGACTGGAAGTCGAGAAACAGCCGGTCGGGACGGTCGGGCATGACGAAATGCTAGCCTACCGCCGCCTCTACCGCCTCTTGCCGCCGGCCTTCAGATTCAGCCCCCTATGCCCGACGTCCACCAACCCTACGTCCCGGCAAGCCAGTCGCCCGCCGAGCTGACGCCGCGCGCCCTGATCCTCGGCGTGCTGCTCGGCCTGATCTTCAGCGCGTCGAGTGTCTACTTGGCACTCAAGATCGGGCTCACGGTGAGCTCCTCCATCCCGATCGCGGTGCTCTCGATCACGATCTTCCGCGCCCTCGGCCGGACCTCGATTCTCGAGAACAACATCGTGCAGACGACGGGATCGGCCAGCGACTCCGTCGCGGCCGGCGTCGTCTTCACGATTCCCGCCATCCTGTTGATGGGCTACGACCTCGACATCGGCCGGGTCGCGGTGCTCGCGACCGCCGGCGGCCTGATGGGGATCCTGATGATGATCCCGCTGCGCCGCGCGTTGATCGTGAAGGAGCACGACACCCTGATCTACCCGGAGGGCACGGCCTGCGCCGAAGTGCTGATCGCCGGCGAAGAGCGCGGCCTCCAGGCCAAGCGCGTGTTTCAGGCGTTCGGCGTGGGCTTCGTCTACAAGTTCCTGCAGGGGGGTCTCAAGTTCTGGCTCGACGTTCCGGGCAAGGCACTCGGCTTCTACCCTGGCGCCGCCGTTTTCACGGAGACGTCCCCCGAGCTCCTGGGCGTGGGTTACATCATCGGCCCGCGGATCGCCGGCTACCTGTTCGCCGGCGGCTGCTTGGCCTACCTGGTGCTCGCCCCAACGATCAAGCTCGTGGGGTCTGGCCTCACCGAGCCGTTCGGGTTCCCGGCGGTCAAGCTGATCCGCGACATGAGTCCCGGCGAGATCCGCGCCAGTTTCGTGTTCTACATCGGGGCAGGCGCCGTCGCCTCGGCCGGCATCATCGCGCTGGCCCGCTCGCTCCCGACCATCGTGAGCTCCTTCGCTTCGAGCCTCAAGGACCTGCGCGACTCTCGGATGGGACAGGCCGTGACGCGGCTCCGGACCGAAGACGACCTGCCGATCTCCCTCACCGTGGGCGGGTCGGTCGCCCTCGCGATCGTGCTGACCCTGCTCCCGCAGGTTGGGGTCAACCTGCTGGGCGCGATCCTGATCGTGATCTTCGGGTTCTTCTTCGCCACCGTGTCCTCCCGCGTCACCGGCCAGATCGGTTCTTCGGCGAACCCGATCTCCGGCATGACCATCGCCGCGCTCCTGGGCACATGCCTGATCTTCGTCGCCGTTGGCTGGACCGGCGTGGATCACCGGGTTCAAGCGATCTCGATCGCCGCCGTCGTCGCCGTGGCCACGGCGAACGCCGGCAACACGTCACAGGACTTGAAGACCGGGTTCCTGGTCGGCGCCACGCCGCGTCGCCAGCAGATCGCCATCCTGGTGGGCGCGCTCGGCTCCGCGCTGGTGGTCGGTTGGACCCTCACCCTCCTCAATCGTGCCTACACCTACCCCGTCCCCGAAACACACCCCGCCTTCAGCGCGCAGGCGCTGGCGCCGGCGGCGGGTGGGGCGAGCCGGGCAGCGGTCGATGTCCTGCCCGAAACCATGTCGGGCTTCCGCATCGCCGCCAGCGACTCGGTGGACCGCAGCACGTATCAGGTCGTCCGTGTCTACGTCGTGACGGAAGGCGTGGCCGCGGGCAAGTACCTGATGGACCCAGCTACGCGCGAGCTGCGCTACGTGGTCGATCCCGGTATCGGCGGGCGCATTCACGAATATCACGGCAAGACCATTCCCCGCCTCGACTCGCCCAAGGCCACCATCATGGCGCTCATCGCCGACGGCATCCTCACCCACAAGCTCCCGTGGGGCTTGGTGCTGCTCGGCGTGTTCATCACCATCGCCATCGAGCTGATGGGGGTGCAGGCGCTGCCGGTCGCGGTCGGCGTCTACCTCCCGATTTCGACCTCCTCGGCGATGTTCGCCGGCGGCGTCGTGCGCTGGCTCATCGAGCGTCGCGCGCAGGCGCGGCAGCAGTCGATCGCGGAGGTCGAGTCCGGGCCGGGAGTGCTATTCGCGAGCGGCCTGATCGCGGGTGGCGCCATCTGTGGGATCGTGCTGGCGGCGATCGCGGGCGTGCTGGGCTCAGCGGACGCGCTTGCCGAGAAAGCGCCGCTGTTCCGAGCGCTCGGCGGCGTGGCACACTCGAACCTGCTCGCCTTCGGTCTGTTCGCGGCGCTGGGCGCGCTCCTGTATCGCATCGGCCTGCGCAAAGAGTGACGGCGCGGGGTGTGGGGACGGAGTCCGTGTAGGGGCGCAGCATGCTGCGCCCCTACATTTCAGCATGCGCGTCGTGTCGTTACTGCCCGCCGCCACCGAGATCGTGGCCGCGCTGGGCGGCGTGGGCCGGCTGGTGGGCGTGTCCCACGAGTGCGATTTCCCGCCCGAGGTGCGCTCGCTCCCCCGCGTCACGCGCACCCGCGTCGATCCCGCGATGCCGTCGGGCGCCATCGACCGCGCCATGGCGGAAGCGAAGCGTACCGGTGTCTCGCCTGTGGAAGTGGACGTCAACTTGGTGGCGCACCTGCGGCCCGACCTGCTGATCGGACAGTCGGTGTGCGACATCTGCGCCGTGGGCGAGGGCGAGCTGGCGCGCCTGGTCACGACCCTCATGCCCACGCCGTGGGTCGTCACGCTGCACGCGCATACGCTGGACGAGGTGTTCCTGGACATCCGCAAGGTCGGCGAGGCCCTCGAGCTGCGCGACGAAGCGGAGGAGCTCGAGGCGGGCCTGCGGTACCGGCTGCGACGCGTCAGCGTTCGAGCTGCGCGTCTACCGAAGCCGCGCGTATTGGTGTTGGAATGGCTCGATCCGCCGTACGTCGCCGGGCACTGGGTTCCCGACCTCGTGACGCTCGCAGGGGGCCAAGACGTCGGCAGCGCGCCCGGCGAGCCATCGCGACCCCGCCCCTGGGATGAGCTCGCGGCGCTTGCGCCTGACGTCGTCGTGGTGGCGCTGTGCGGGTTCGACATTCCCCGCGCCCAGGCGGAGCTTGCCGCCGTCACGGACCCGCAGGCGCGGGCGCTGCTCGGGCGACGCGTCGAGTTTCTCGACGGCAACGCGTATACTTCCCGTCCGGGACCCCGCCTCGTGGACGCGGCTGACCTACTCGCCCGGTTGATACACGGTTGACGGCTCGAACGAGGGTTTCGTGATCGGGGTGCTGCTGCTATCGGTCAATGTGGCGTCTTGCAACGTGCACGTGGGGCTGCGTCAGCAGCCCACCGACACGCTGCGCCTTTACGCGGTCGGGGACATCAACCTGGGCCGACGGCTCGCGAAGGAGCGGCTGCTGGAGGGCGACACTCTCTACCCGTTCCTCGCGCTCCGCGATTCGCTCGCCGCGGCGGACATCACCTTCGGGAATCTCGAGAGCCCGATTGCGCCCGACGCGAGGGCGGCGCCCGATTCAGGGGGCATATTCGCGGCGCCCCCAGCCGCCGCCGCCGCGCTCGCTCGCGCCGGCTTCGACGTGGTGAGCACGGCCAACAACCATGCCTGGGACGGCGGGCCCGCTGCCGTGGAGGAGACGATGCGGCAGCTCACCCGCGTCGGCGTCCGGTTCGTAGGCTCGGGATTCGGACGGGACATGGCGGAGCAGCCGGTGATCCTCGAGCGGCGGGGTTGGCGGGTCGCGT
>Ga0207646_10004386_pt1 | contig 15347 bp, 11 predicted proteins | sample KBSK5502metaG_FD_184343 | JGI IMG/M metagenome (GOLD analysis project Ga0207646, IMG submission 184343) | Corn, switchgrass and miscanthus rhizosphere microbial communities from Kellogg Biological Station, Michigan, USA - KBS K5-50-2 metaG... | ecosystem: Host-associated > Plants > Roots >... | reverse complement strand
GTGTGATCTCTCGCACCACGATGCTGCTGCTCATCCAGAACCTCACCGGGGATACGAGTCACAACGGGCTCTGGAAGATGAATCTGGATGGCACTGGTCTGACCCATCTGACAACGGCTGGCACTGGTCAAATGAGTTCGCTCAACGGGACGTCTCAGTTCCCCTGGTCAAACATTTCACGCGATGGCAGTATGTATGCGTTGGAGATCCATAGCAACAATGGGGTCATAACATTTTTTCGTACCATTTTCCCCGCTAAGCTCTTGCAGGGTTGAGAGATGCCCGAACATTTCCCGCTAAGCGGGAGAGATAGCTCTCCTGTCCCATCAGAAGCAGTTTCGTTGACAATATCCAGAGACTCATGGTAAGAAGAAGACATCTATTATGAGTATGTGGAGAAGAACGTGCCTTTCACCTCAAGAACCCCAACCTATTTGACCCCTGAGCAGCGTCACGCCCTGACCGAGATCCCGGCTGATCTCTCCGATCGAGAGATTGCTCGTTATTACACGTTCACCCAAAAGGATCTGGATCTGATTAAGTCTCGGAGACGTCTTCATAATCGCCTTGGGTTCGCTGTACAACTCGCTGTTTTGCGCTACCCTGGACGGCCTTTGAAGGATTTGACAGGGATTCCAAGCCGCGTGCTTGCGGCGATTGCTGATCAAGTGCAGGTGCCAGCTTCCGCTTTTGCCCGCTATGGCGAGCGCGACAATACCTTATATGAGCACCTGGATGAAATCCGGCGCGGCTGTGGGTTGCGCGAGTGTGGGTGGCGGGAGTATTTGTGGCTCGCCCGCCAACTGCTTCCCCTGGCGATGGAAAGCGACCGTCCTGTCCCGTTGATTGAACAAGCTTTGGAGCTGCTGCGCGCGGAGGGCATTATTGCCCCCGGGTTGACGCACCTGGAGCGGCTGGTCTGGATCGTGCTCAAGGCTGCTGAGAAGCGACTGTTTCGTCTGCTCACCGCCGACCTCACCCTGGAGCATCGCAGCAGGTTGGATGGGTTGTTATATGCAGACACGGGGCGACGAGGAACGGCACGGTTAAGCTGGCTGCGGGAGCCTCCCGGCGTGACCTCGGCCAAAAGTGTCAAGCAGATCGTGGAACGTTTGTTGTTTCTGCGCGGACTGGAGCTGCCAGCCGTGTCGCCTGCGCTGCATCAGAACAGGATCTTGCAATTGGCGCGCAAGTGTAGCAAATATCAGACGCAGCCGTTGCTCAAATTCACAGCAGAACGACGTCACGCGCTACTAGTCGCCCACCTTTTTGAGCTATCGCAGGATCTGACCGATCAGGCGCTTGATCAGTTCGACAAACTGCTGGGAGAGCTGATGCGCAAGGGAGAACGACGTCAAGAGAAGCATTTCCATGTCAATGCTCGCAAGCTGAATAGCCATCTGACGGTGTTGACCAGGGCAGCGGAAGCCTTCTTGTTGGCCAGGACCGAGGGAAGTGACCCCGTGGCGGCAGTGCTCACCAGCGTTTCTGAACCCCAGCTTCAGGCCACAGTTGACTCCGCGAAGCAGCTGCTCCGACCGGAAGACCTGGATTCGCTGGATCTCATCGAGTCCCGCTACACCCCTATGAGACAAAGCCTGCTCTCGCTCTATCAGGCGCTGGACTTCCAGCCTGTGCGCCGGAGCGAGCCCGCGCTCCAGGCGCTGGAATATGTCTCGATTCTTTCGGAGCGCCACAAGCGTGTCACCGCCCGCGAACAGAAAGTGGGCAAGGTGAAGATGGTCGCGCCTCTGGGACACCTCACCGAACGGTGGCGCAAGCATGCGCTCAACGGCTCAGAGATTGCCCCCAACTATTACGAGGCAGCAGCCTTTGAGTCGCTCAAGGGGCGCGTGCGATCGGGAGATATTGCTGTAGGTGGCAGCCGACGCTATCGAGCCTTTGAAGGCTATCTCTTGCCTCAAGCACACTTTGAACAGCTCGCTGAGAAGAACCAGACCAGACTCGCAGTGACCAATGAAGCGGAGGCCTATCTGGAAACCCTGCAGCGGGAGATCACCGAGAAGCTGGCTGCCCTAGAGGCGAGTATCGGGAAGGTCGAGGGGAGTTTACGCTTGGATGAAAAGGGCCAGCTCCACCTGCCGCCGCTGGAAAAGGAGATTCCTGCAGAGGTGGAACGTCTGCGCCCGCGTGTCTACGGCATGCTTCCGCAGATCAAGCTTCCCGATCTGCTCCTGGAGTTGGATAATTGGACGGGCTTCCTGCGGCCTTTGACCCACCTGACCAGTGGCGATGCCCCGGTGGGTGAAGAGAAGCTGGTCCTCGTTGCCGCACTGATGGGCATGGGTATGAACCTGGGGCTGACCAAGATGGAACAGTCCTGCCCCTATACCTATCGCCAGCTCTCCTGGTCGGTGGATTGGCATATCCGTGAGGAGACGTTGCTCGCGGCTCTGGCCTGTCTGGATAACTTTGTCCTCTCTGCCCCGCTGGCGCGTAGTTGGGGGGATGGAACCACCTCGTCTTCTGATGGCATGCGCATGTCAGTAGGGGTGAAAGCTGCCAACGCCGAGTACAACGCCAAATATTTTGGGGTAGGGCGAGGGACCAACATCTATACCCATGCGGCTGACATCTGGGTTCCCTTTGGCAAGCCGCAGGTTATCGGGACGAACGAGGAGGCGCTGTATGTGATCGACGCACTGTGCCATCATGAGAGCAACCTGCATATTCGCGAGCATTACGCGGACACTGGGGGCAGCACAGAGCATGTGTTTGCCCTGGCAGCGCTGCTCGGCTTCCGCTTTGCCCCGCGCATCAGTGACGCCCTCTCAAAGAAACTGTATCTGCTCGATGACGCGGAAACGTCTGGGCCGCTGGGTACACTGCTGTTCGACCAGGCCAATAAGAAGCTCATCATTGAGCAGTGGGACGACATGCGTCGCGTGGCTTCCTCCATTCGTCACGGCACTGTGTCTGCTTCTTTGCTGATGCGCAAACTGGCAGCCTACCCGCGCCAAAATCAGGTAGCGAGAGCGCTGACAGAGGTAGGCAAGCTCGAACGGACGGCGTTCTTGCTGGAGTATTTTCGCGACGCTGCGCTGCGCCGCCGCATTCTGATTGGGCTCAACAAAGGCGAAGCGTTGCACGCGCTCGCGCGCCAGCTCTTCTTCGGCCGCCTGGGGGAACTGCGTGATCGCGCCCTGGAAGATCAGATCCATCGGGCCAGTTGCCTGCATCTACTCACGGCGGCCATTGCGGCCTGGAATACCATCTATTTGACCGAAGCGTTCGCGACGCTGCGCAGGGGCGGCGAGGAGATTTCAGAGCCGACGGTCGCGCATATCGCTCCGCTGGGCTGGGAGCACATCAACCTCATTGGGAATTATCATTTCGCGCCCCAACCAGGGCGTTCACTGGATAATCTCCGGCCTTTGCGCTTGGGCATGTCAAATGAGGGGGAAGAAGCAGCCCAGGAAGAAGCAGGCTAAAGCACCGGAGTCGGTGCCAACATCGTTCGTTGCCTGTAGAAAAAGGGCAGAAGAGAAACAGGCGCGAATCGATATTCTCACCTGATTCTTCAGGGGGTCAACCCAGGTGGCCTATGAGCCAGCCACTGGCCACCACCCCTGGAAAAAGCGCAAGAGACCCCGGAGGAGCACCTCTTCCGGGGCGAGCGTGGTCACGAGGCTGATCGCCCAGGCCGCGTACAGCAGAGCCCCGTGGGTCAGAGGCACGAAGCTAGATGCCCCAGCCGTGTTTCGTGTGTGAAAGTAGATCGCGATGTCATCGGGAGCAATCTCGCGCCCAGCGTGGAAGCAGGAATCCTGGTAATCCGCCAGCAGGGCATCGAAGGCGTAGATGGCATCCCGTTCGTTGCCTGGTCCCTGGACTTGGAGGATCACCTTGATGCTCTCCACTTCCCGTCGGAGCAGGGCCGCCTTGTACCACAGGTTTTGGCTCACTTCCGGCCCAGGGGCAACGAGGACCTTTGCTCTCACTATGCGCACCAGTGTTATGACCTGATCAAGGGGGGTGGCAGGATGGATCGGACAGACGATCCCAGCGGTTTGCCCGCCGCAGAGAAGCAGATGGGTTTCGAGCATGTCGGGCAGCAGCAAGGCGATCACGTCCTGCGTGCCGATGCCCAGGTCAGCCAGGAGATTGGCGGTCTGGTGCAGCTTGCCCAGCAAGACACGGTAGGTGAGCCAGACGGACTGATGAGCTTGCCTGACTGGTAGAACACAGCAGAGAGCCATCTGTTCTGGAGCCGTCTCTGCCGCTGCCCGTAGCAGTTCATACGTCCTGCGCGCAGCCAGCCGCGTGGCGAGCGGGAGACGCTCACTCTGTTCAATGTCTGACAGGGTACGTCCCGGTCTCATCAGTGGCTCCTTCCCCCAGGCTTTCGAATGGAAACGAGTAGAACGTCAAACCCAAGGCTTTGGCATCTTGCAGCCCGCTGAACATGCCAAGCGTTGCTCATGCTGACATACATCATCAGTTTGCCGCTTATATTGGGCGTTCGTGACCCTCCCAAAGTGGGTCGCGCAGCGCCCGCCGCAAGACCTTGCCGACGGCACTCTTGGGCACCTGCGCCACAAATCGCACCGACTTGGGTGTTTTGTAGGCGGCGATCCGCTCGCGGGCAAATCCGATCAATTCTTCCTCAGTCGCCTGCGCCCCTGGCTTGAGCGCTACAAAGGCCACCACCATCTCGACCCAACGCTCATCCGGCGCGCTAACCACCGCGCATTCCTGCACCGCCGGATGGGCCAGTAGCGCATCCTCTACCTCGCGGGGATAGATGTTGTAGCCGCCCGACACAATCATATCGGAGGTCCGATCAATCAAATAGAGATAGCCGCGCTCGTCAAAGCGGCCCACGTCGCGCGTGCGTATCCATCCACCGGGCAGGAATGTTGCTTCATTCAGGTCTGGGGCGTTGAAATAGCCAGCCATCACAAATGGCGCGCGCACCACAATCTCGCCTGGCACACCTGGGGCAACCTCTTTGCCCTCGTGATCGACCAGGCGTACCTCCGCCTCCACCGCAGGCTGCCCGCAGGACAGCAGACGCTCTCCGGCGCCTGGCCCCTGATGATCTTCTTTACGCAACACTGTGATGCACAGTGGCGCTTCCGTCTGGCCGTAATACTGCGTGAAGAGTGGCCCCCACAGTTCCAGCCCGCGTTGAATCACCGGTACCGGCATGGGTGATGCCCCATAGATCACCGTGTGCAGGGTGGAGATATCGGCCTGCTCAATGCCTGGCAGCGAAAAGAGCATGGTGAGCATGGTCGGTACCAGATTGATGGTGGTCACTTTCCAGCGTGGGATACTGGCAAGAAACTCGTTTGGCTCGAAGCGCTCCAGCACCGCCGCCGTTGCGCCGCGAATCCAGAAGGGCAGCACAAAGGTTCCGCTGGCATGAATCAGCGAGGCAGCATGCAGCATCACATCGTTCTGTTCGACGGACAGCAGATTTGCCAGGATATTCGCGCAGATGGCTGCCCAGCTGCGCTGGGTATGCTGTGCTGCCTTCAGCTTGCCCGTCGTGCCCGATGTATAGAGCGTCAGCAGGACATCGTCCGGCTCAGCGAGTACCTTTGGGTCGTTGGCATCTGCTGTCTTGGCAAGCTCGAGCAGGGTGCCGTTGCCAGGCCGACCACCTCCCAGGCTCAGCAGCTTCAGGTGGGGGAGATGTTCTCCCAGTTCCCTGGCGCGCCCGGCCAGATCCGGGCCATAAACAAGGAGAGTAGCTTCAGTCTCAGTTATCATATGCTGATGTTCAGGCAACGAGAGGCGCGCGTTCAGCGGCACCCGGTTCAGTCCTGCTTTCACACAGGCAAAGTCTAATGGAATGCTGAAGAGGCCGTTATTCACGAGCAGTGCAATCTTTGCGCCCTTGCTTAGCCCGGTGTTGATAAACACCTGTGCAAAGCGATTCGCAAGATCATCCACGGCCCGAAACGTCAGCATTTGATCAGTACATAGCACTGCCGGGCGGTCAGCAAACTGACGTGCGCCCCGGCGAATCAGATCAATCGTGAGCACGAGTGTTCCTCTCTTTCGTGAGCATAAGTGTTCCTCTCTTTGCCTACAAGTTCTCTGCTCTAAGCCTATGAATGGGAGGCACTCCAAAGTACCCACCAGGGTCAAGGCTCATCTGGCTCGGTTCCTAACCGACCTCCTCAGATGAAGGAAGGATCGCTGTTATTTCTGTCACGTTTGTCCTCCATGTGAGTGTTTTTGAGGATTGCGTGTGACATGGATGGAGCCTCCCGCATGTCTCACTACACACAGTGTATCTGGCTGAAAGCAAGAAGGCACCTGTAGAATAACCTGTTGTCACTACCGGTCTTTGATGGGTCAAAAGCGGATGATGGCGAAAGATACCCGTCGCATTACTGGGGTGGTGCTGACACCAGATGATTCTCAAGCGCGTAGCGGGTGGCGGCTACTCTAGAGGAAACCCCGAGCTTGCTGTAGATCGCAGTCAGGTGCCAGTTGACCGTGCGCGGGCTGATGACTAACTGTTCGGCGACCTGCGTATCAGAGAGGCCCTGTGCGACGAGATGCAGCACCTCCATCTCGCGGGCGGTCAGGCCGGCAGGAGAGGAAGAATGCCGTGTGGGAACGGTCGGAGCGGCTCCCGGCGTTGCCTGGGCGAGGCTCACCGGGACCTGTGGCGCGAAGGCCTCAGGCGAGGCGAGCGCCTGTGCGGGGGTCATGGTGCGCCCCTTGGCCCTGGCCTCTTCAAAAGCTGGCCCGCCCAGCTGACTGCGCACCACGGCCACCATACGTTCATAGAGCGCCGGTGGGATAGCGAGGCTGCGGGACTCACGTAGGGGCTCCGCCGTTCCCCAGAGGACGGCTGCCCAGGTAGACAACCCCAGGGCCGCGGCCACACAGCCCAGCCCTTTCAGCCCGGAGGCGACGTAGTTCACATGCCCGATGTCCAGGGCGGTGGACAGGCCCTCTTCATACCGCAGGCGGGCCGCTGCATGTTCCCCCCGCAGTGCGGCCACACCCCCCAGGAGCAAACGCGACCGCGCCACGTTGCGTCGATCTCCTACCTCGGAAGCCAGCCGGGTACTGTCTGTCAAGAAGGCCTCCGCCTGGCTGAGTTCCCCTTGTTGGAAAGCCAGTTGCCCTAGCAAGTTGAGGACCAGAGCGATCCACCAGGGATTGCCGTGTGCTTGATAGAGGGCCAGGCTCTCTTCCAGTAGCGTGCGGGCGCGGGCGGCATGGCCCTGACTCAACTCAGCTTGAGCGAGGACGACCAGAACCATGATTGTCTGCAACTTTGTCCCCATAGCTCTCCACTGGATCAGGCTCTCCTCATACCAGGCAATCGCCTGCGGAGCGTCTTGCCGGTACAGCGCCAGGCGGCCCAGGCTCATGAGCGCAACCGCGATGAGTAATCGATCCCCGAATACGCGGCCCAGGGTCAGGGCCTCCTCCAAACACGCCTGCGCCTGGGCATAGTCGCGCCTTTCCTGCATCATGGCCACTCCACGCAGGATCAGGGCGCGGGCCACCTGCCGTTGGTCTCCCTGCTTCTGCGCGAGTGCCAGGGCTTCGTCGGCAACCGGCTCGAATCCGCGCGTATCTCCCTGGTTCAACAGGATGGCTTCGAGCGCGCTGAGCCCCCTGAGGCGGACCGGGGCACTCGCAGCCACGGTCCGCCTCAGGAGTCGCTCCAGAAAGCCGCGCCCCTCGTGCAGATGCCCTCGTCCAATCCAGAAGAACTGCAAGGCCGCCCCCAGACGGAGAGCTACCTCTCGCTCCTCCGTACCCCCAGTTATGCCCGCCTGGAGGATGGCCCGCAGGTTGTCCAGATCCCGTTCCAGGCGATCGAGCCACAAGAGCTGTTCGGGATCCAGCAGGTGCGGCTCGGCTTGCTCCGCCAACGCCAGGTAGTAGCGTGCGTGCGCTCGTCGTGCGGCTTCCAGTTCTCCCTGTCGCTCGAGACATTCCCATCCAAACTCGCGGAGTGTTTCGAGCATGACGAGCCGGGGTTCGTCACCTTCCTGCTCCGTTTGCTGGACCAAGTTCTTGTCGAGCAGGGACGCGGTTCCCTCAAGTACCGAGGAAGCCTGATCGCTGCCCGCCTGGCACACGGCTTCGGCAGCTTCAAGCGTGCAGCCGCCGACGAAGATGGAGAGCCAGCGGAACAGGCGCTGTTCTGGTTCCGTCAGCAGGTCATAGCTCCACAGCAGCGTGTTACGCAGCGTCTGCTGACGGGCAGGTAGGTCTTGTGCTCCACCTGTCAAGAGCTCGAGCCGGTGAGAGAGCCGCTTGAGCAGTGCCTGGGGCGGCAGGAGCTTGCTGCGGGCCGCGGCCAGTTCGATGGCCAGCGGCAGACCGTCCAACTGCACGCAGATCTCGGCGATGGCGCGGGCATTGACAGGGGTCACGTGAAAGGCAGGCTGGATGGCCTGCGCGCGCAGCACAAACAGACGCACCGCGGCTTCCTGCGTGAGCGTCTCAGGTGAAGGCATCTGCGTGAGGTTGGGCACCGCGAGCGGGGAGAGAGGAAACTCGTGCTCCCCGGAGAGGTGGAGGGCGGCCCGGCTGGTGACGAGCAGGCGCAGGCCAGGACAGGAGGCGAGCAGGGAGGCAAGCTGCGGTGCCCCTTTGACCACCTGCTCGAAGTTGTCCAGCAGCAGCAGCAGGTGCCGCTCATACAGCGCGGTCTGCACCTGCTCCTGCGGGGGGAGTGCTGCAACTTCCCACAGGCCAAGTGCCTGGGCAATAGCCGCCATGACGCGGGCGGAATCGCTGACGGGGGCAAGTGGCACGAAGCAGGTGCCATCGGCGAAGTCGGCGCGCGACACGCCTGCGACCTCCAGGGCCAGGCGTGTTTTGCCAACGCCACCAGTGCCAGTGATGGTGAGCAGGCGCACCTCTGGATGCGAGAGCAGGTCACAAATCGCTCGCACTTCCTGTTCGCGGCCGATCAAGGCCGAGAGTGGCACCGGGAAGCTGGCCAGCCAGGGTTGCGAGAGGGCCGCTTCGTGTGGCCCAGGTGCTCCTGTGGCTCGCCGCCGATGCGTCCTCGCTCTGAGGGTAGCCTCGGACGACTGTCTGGTTCCTGCTCCCAGACCAGGTACGTCGAGCGAGCCATCCCCTTCTCCCTTGCTCGCCAGCACCACTGCTACTGACTTCAGCTGCTCGAGTGTCAGCTCCTCAGACTTGCCCAGATAGGCACGGTAGAGCTTCCCATGGCGTCTGCGGTAGGCCTTCCAGTACTCGCCACCTCGTCTGCTGCCAGCACGCTCTTTGCGGGCGGTGAAGGTCCCGTGTTCACTCTGAAACGTGAAGGTCGAGGCGGTACGGAGCCAGGCATACCAATCCGAGGTGTCCACCAGCAATTGGGCAGGTTGACCGGACTGGTGGTAGGTGAGGATATTGCCCTGGATGCGAGGAGGCGGAGATGTCATGGCTCACTCCCTTCTCTGCCTTGTTGAATCGAATAGGTGTTCCCTAACAGTGTAGCACAGGTTAGGGAACCGTTTCCAGAAGCGTTCTCCACAAAAGGCGAGCGGCACGGGTCTATTCAGCAAGAACCGTCTCTCGTGCTTCTGATGAGGGAAAAAGAGCTGCAAAGGCACATTATGGGGAGAGACAATGGGCACCGTCAGGAACGTCAACAACGTTTCTTTTGAAGACGTTTTCTCACGTTCCCTACGTCTCAATGGGGAGAGAAGAAACAGACTCAGCAACGTAAGGGACGTATCGAGCGGCCGTGGCCGCTCGATACGTCCCTTACGTTGCGCACACTGCTATCGCTTGGTTTGCGCTCGTTTACGTTCTTTACTCCCCATAATCTCCATTTTCGCCTGTTTTTCCTATCAGCAGTCCCGGCGCTTCCGCTCAAGCTCAAGCCTATGCTATACTGCTAACGCCTGAAAAAAACAGGTGAAAAAACGGAAACAGGTGAAAAAACATGGCGATGACTGCACTCACGTCTCCTTCCCCCGAGGAGGTTCTCCCCCTTTGGCTTGATGAGCTGCAAGAAGCCGATCGCGCCAAAGGCACGATCCGTCGTTACAAAAGCGCCGTGGAGGGCTTCCTCGCCTGGTGCGCCTGGCTGACCGAAGAGCACTACCTAGAGGTCAATCCCGCCAGGCGCATCAAACTGGTGGGTCGCCAGGAAGCCTCAAAGCGGGAGGGTCTTTCCGACACCCAGGCCAATGCGCTGCTGCGTCAGGCCCAGGTGTCACATGATGCGCTGCGCAACTATGCTATCGTGCAGCTGCTCCTCCAGACCGGCATCCGTCTGGATGAATGCAGCCAGCTCACCCTGGACGATATCGAGTTTGGCGAACGGAGCGGACGGGTGACGGTTCGGCAGGGCAAAGGCAACAAGGCACGCACAGTTCCCCTCAATGCCTCAGCACGACAGGCAGTAGCAGAGTATCTGGCCCCTCGTTTGAACTGCGACCCGACGGTGAAAGCGGTCGCGTTCGCTTGGCCGCGCCGAACGCCTGATAGGGAAGCTCTGCCACTATGGCAAAGCCAGAAAAAAGGCGTGCTGACGACCTCGGCGATGCGGCAGATGATTGATGTGCTGGTGCGAGATGCCTCGGCACGAGGATTGGTGCCGACGCAAACGAGTGCTCATACGTTGCGGCATACGTTTGCCCGCAACTATCTGGCTCAATATCCCGGCGATGTGGTCGGCCTGGCCACGCTGCTCGGACATACCTCCCTCGATATCACGAGGATCTATAGCCAACCAACGGTCGAACAGCTCTCCACGCGGGTGGAACAGCTACGACAAAATGCCTATGGCGAGGAATGAGCCGATTTTTAGCATGCAGTAACCACAGCAGAGAAGAGGAAAGACATTCCCTCACGGCTCGCGAAGCTCGCTCCCGAAAGGGAGACCAGGGAGAGGCACAAACCCATCCATCCTACGAAAAGGCGGAGCGATTGACAAGCGGAAATGCAGGTCCGTAGAATGGCAGAAAAAGAGGAGAAGAGGAGAACAATGGCAGAGCAACCCCATTGGCACCCGATTACGATGCTGGCAACGATCGCTCGGCACATTGATGGCATGGTCGAGGCGGACCAGGAGCAACTGATGACCCTGCAAGAGGCCAGGACCAAACCCTACGTCCTTGATGATGACACGGTCTCCCGTGTCAAGCAAGCCTTTACCACCCAGCGCGAGGATTTCTGGGTCTTCGAGGAGCAACTGCGCCGCTGGCAGGCAGTGCAGCTTACCGCTAAGCAGCGTGCTGAGGTCACGCGACTGGGCGGCCAGATGGCATGCCTTCGCCAGATCAACAGCGACGTACTCGCTCTGGCCGAGGAGTTGAGCAAGGGCACGATTGAGAAGCAGCTCGCGAAAAGTGACTTCGAGCTCGGGTTGGAAACGCTGCTACGGATGGCCAATGGCGAAGACCCCTTGAAGGGGTAGTGCCTGGTATGAAAGGAGAAGGCCGTGCCAGCTGCTCGCTCTCACGACGAATACACCCTATATATCCGATTAGCAGAGATTGAGCCGGCGATCTGGCGGCGGATTGTCGTGCCTGGGCAACTGACGTTGCATCAGCTGCACCATATTTTGCAGGTCACGATGGGTTGGACGCATTCGCATCTCCATCAATTTATCGTGCCGGGTACACACGAAAGCACGTACTACGGTGAACCGAGTCCGGAGGACGATTATTTCCACAAGGATGATCGACTGGTTCGCCTGACTCAAATCGCTCCGAAAAAGGGCGCCACCTTCCTCTATGAGTACGATTTCGGCGACTCATGGAAACATGAGATCACCGTTGAGGAGATTGCACTCACGCCGAAAGATGAGCCGTCGTATCCCTGGTGCTTGGATGGGCAGCGGGCCTGCCCTCCTGAAGACGTGGGCGGTGTCAGTGGATACGTGAACTTTTTGGAAGCGTGGCGCAAGCGGAGCCACCCAGAGCATCAGCAGATGCGACAATGGGTGGGGAAGCATTTTCAGCCAGAACTGTTTTCGGTGCAGCAGGTCAACGCTGGGCTGGCCTTGTTCATCTCTCTCTCGAGCAAGTCCTAACACATGAGGCCAGAAGGCTCTGTTTTCGGCTTAGCGGGGAATTTTCAGGCTCTTTTTCGTGTCTCGCTAGTCTTAGCGGGGAAAATGGTACGAAAAAATGTTATGACCCCGACATAGGCATGCAATTCATCTCTTACCCCGTCGCAATCCCACTTCGCCCGATCCAACAGGTGTTGGATCGCATACGGCGCGGCCTCTCCCATCTCTTCCGCTACTTGCCATGTGTTTTTTCGTGAGGCATCACTCATCAATCCCTGGAGATAGGCCAGAGTTCGCTGACGAGCTTCTGGTCGGACGAAATACTGCCTGATCCGCTGGCTCAGTTGATCGAGTGCGGTGGTCCACACCTCTTTGGGGAAAGAAGATGGGCTTGCCGGAAGAGAAAAAGCCATAGGAAGATTCCTCCGTTGTTCTTGTGTCTTTTTCAGAGAAGAAATGGTTCGGGATTGTGGCAGGAAACGAGGGACCCCGACGTGATGCATCACCAGAGGAGTTCGGCGGATTACATTGCCGAACTCCTTGGGACGGGAGTTCACTCCTGTCAGGTCCGAACAGCTTGCCTGCCCGTAGCCAGCAGATACGCCTCTTCCAGGTTGGGGTCAACGACAACGGCTGTTTCGTGTGGGCGAGTGGCACTGACAAGGCGCAGCGTGATGCCACTCATCTGGGTGACCATGGTGCTGACTTGATAGTTCGCCTGCAACTGCAAGGCAGTGGCCTGATCGACGGTCATACTCCAGACCGCGCCTCTGGTCTTTGCCAGCAATTCCTCTGGCGTCGTATCGGCCAGCACGCGCCCCTGTTGCAAAATCATCAGGCGGTTGGCCACGGCCTCCACGTCACTGATGATATGGGTCGAGAGCAGCACGATCCGGTTGCGGGTCAGGCTGGCGAGCAACGTGCGAAAGCGCACGCGCTCTGCGGGATCAAGTCCGGCAGTTGGCTCATCGACAATCAGGAGTTCTGGGTCATTGAGTAGCGCCTGGGCGATGCCGATGCGCTGTTTCATGCCACTGGAATAGGTGGGCAGCTTGTAGTCAGCAGCCTGCTCCAGATCCACAATCTCTATCACCTGATCGACGCGCTGGTTGAGAAGCGGGCTTGGCAGCCCTTTCATCGCGGCCAAGTAGCGCAGGAACTGGCGTCCCGTAAACTCGGGATAGATGCCAAAATCCTGGGGCAGATAACCCAGCACCTGTCGGAGCGCCTGGCCGTGGGTGCGGATGTCCTGCCCGTTCCAGCGAATAGTCCCCTCGGTGGGTTCCAGCAAAGTCGCAATCATGCGCATCAAGGTCGTTTTGCCCGCGCCGTTGGGTCCAACCAGCCCCAGCATGCCAGGCTCGCAGCGCAGCGAAAGCTCACGCAGCGCGAAATGTTGCCCGTAGCGCTTGCTCAGGCGTTCAATCGTCAATTCCATCTGTGTTCTCTCTTTCTTTTTTTGAGCGCTCATGGACGAGCATCTTAGCTGAGCACGTCGCGGGAGCGCTTGAACGCGAGAGCCGCGATCAGCACCAGCAGCAGGCTCAACGCGGCCAGCAGCAGGTGCGGCGCGAACCAGCCCGCGAGGTCAGGCACCTTGTTCTCAACGCTGAGGATGAGCTGCTGAAACTGCGTCTCGTTCGTGGTCGTAGGGTTGGGGTTAATGGCATACGCAGAAAGAAGTCCACGCGCGGTGATCCCGCTGGTCGGGTCCCAGTTGACGTACCAGCTGGGAGGAGGCAGGGCGCTATGGCCATGCAGGCTGAGGGGGATCACCAGCGCCCCCACGAGCCAGGCCACCATGACCACGGCCTTGCTCAGCGTGGAGAGGCGCGGAAGCAGGGTACTCAGGGCAAAACCGAAGCTGCTGACCAGGATCGTTGCTGATAAAACCATGCCGGTCCAGAGGAGCAGTACGGTACCGATCTCTGGCGCGGGATATTCCGCGATGGTCAGATGCAGCAGCCCGCCCATCCCCAGGAGGGAGACCAGCAAAAGCAGGGCCAGCCCCAGGCTGATTACCAGGCCAGCCAGGTAACGTCCCCAGACATAGGCCCAGGTGGGCAACGGGGTCGTCATCAGCAATTCGTGGGTGCGCCGTTGCAGATCCCGTGTCACGCCATCCGCCGTCACAAAGGGCAGCAGGAGGACCAGCACAGTGAGAACGGTTGGCAGGGTATACAGCAGTCCTCCCGCGCTGGTTCCGGCCACGGAGCCGCTGAGAGACACACCGCCACCTCCTCCGTTGCCAACCGGGATCGCGTCTATATTCTCTGGCGAGTGTAGCGCCCACGTCAGGAGGAGCAAAAAGCCAAAGAGGCCGAAGGCCTGAAACCAGAAGAGGCGGCTGGCGAAGAAGCGACGAAACTCCCAGGTTATCACGTTCAGAAACAGGCGCGGGCTTTTGTTGAGAGATCGGATTTGCTGACCACTCGCAGTCAGCGCAGTAATACTCATGGTAATCTCCTTTTAGGTATTCAAGTTTGCCGGTGTAGCTGGTGCTACACGTTCCCTCTTACAAGTCAACCCCCGAAAAGGTTCACGAACCTTAGGATTGCGGGAGCAGGCGGTGCATGCCGGCATGCATACGTAGCAGCGCAATGGCCAGCAGCGCCAGGCCGATGCCGCCAAGCAGCACAAGCAGCGCGGGCGTGAGCAGGAGCGCTCGGAGAGGGGAGACGGTGCTGATGGCCAGGAAGGCCAGCCAGCTTCCATAGGCCAGGGAAGATGCTACCTGCATCGAGAGATACAGCGAGAGCAGCAGGGCCAGTCCCGTGACCAGGAGGAGAGGCATGAACCAGGAGAGCGTCAGCGTCAACACCTGCCCACTACCGCCTGCCCAGAGCACCAGGCTCAGTGCGAGGTCCAGGCCAACATCGTACCCCAGCACAATCACCAGCCGGGCGACGGCCAGTTGCAGCGGCGATGGCAAACAGACCAGTTCCAGTTCCAACACCCGCGCTCCTCTCCCACGAAAGGCAACGATGGTTCCCAAGAAAGCCAGCAATGGCCCGCTGATTCGCAAGACCAATGCTTGATCTGGATCCACGTTGATGATCCTCAAGACCACTACCGCACCTATCAGGGTAATGAGCGAGCTCACCAGCCAGAAGCCCAGGCCAAAGAGGCTCACCTGCGTGCGGGCAGTTGCCAGTAGCCCGGTGACGCGACGAGGCTTTCGCTCACGAATCGCCTGGCGCACGGTTGAATGCAGCGGCATCAGATGTTCGAGGACGGACAACAGGTACCCCTGGTCAGCAGGAGTGATGTGCCCCTCAGGCCACTCTGTCAGCCGTCGCACAAGGGGTATCCAGGCAGCGATTTCAGCCGGAGTCGCATCCAGTTCCCTCAGGGCTTC
>Ga0207646_10004385_pt1 | contig 15348 bp, 9 predicted proteins | sample KBSK5502metaG_FD_184343 | JGI IMG/M metagenome (GOLD analysis project Ga0207646, IMG submission 184343) | Corn, switchgrass and miscanthus rhizosphere microbial communities from Kellogg Biological Station, Michigan, USA - KBS K5-50-2 metaG... | ecosystem: Host-associated > Plants > Roots >... | reverse complement strand
GATCGCCACCATCTGCTGCTCACCCCCGGAAAGGGTGCCGGCGACCCGGCGCAGCTTGTCGCCGAGGGCGGGGAAGTAGCCGACCACGCGCGCGATGTCGGACTCGACTTCGCGGTCGCGGCGCAGGTACGCCCCCAGGACCAGGTTCTGCCGCACGGTCAGCGTTGCGAACAGGCGCCGCCCCTGGGGCACGTGGGCGATTCCGGCCCGCACCACCCGCTCCGGGCGCGCCCCGGTCAGGTCGCGCCCTTCGAAGACGATGGAGCCCGCGGTCGGCGGCACCAGGCCGCTGAGGACGCCCAGCAGCGTCGACTTGCCGGCGCCGTTGGCGCCGATCAGGGCCAGCAGCTCGCCGGCCCGGAAGTCGAGGTCGACGCCCTGGAGGACTGGCCCGGCGCCGTAGCCGGCGGTGAGGCCCCTGACCGCGAGCAGCGCGTCAGGCATGGCGGCGGGCGGCGTACTTCTCGCCCAGGTAGGCCTCGATCACCCGGCGGTCCTGGAGGACCTCGTCGGGCGTGCCCTCGGCCAGGCGCTGGCCCATGTGGAGCACGATCACGCGGTCGCAGACGCCGACCACGACCCGCATCACGTGCTCGATGAGCACGATCGTGATACCGCCCGCGTGGACCTTGCGCACCACCTCCAGGGCTTCGTCGACCTCGACCGGGTTGAGGCCCGCCATCACCTCGTCCAGCAGCAGCAGCCGGGGCTTGGTGGCCAGGGCGCGGGCCACCTCCAGGCGCTTGCGGTCGGGGATCGTGAGGCTGCCGACGGTGAGCCCGGCCTTGGGCGCCAGGCCCACCGTCTCCAGCACCTCGTCGGCCCAGGCGAAGGCGGCCTTGGGCGCCAGGTGAGCCTGCGCGCTGCCGAACAGCCCGCCCACGGCCGCGTTCTCGCGCACCGTCATCGAGGCGAACGGCTTGACCACCTGGAAGGTGCGGCCGATGCCCAGGCGCGCGATCTGGTGGGGCGGCAGGCCGTCGATCGGGCGGCCCTGGAACGTGATCGAGCCCGCGTCGGGCCGGTTGACGCCGCTGATGCAGTTGAGGAGCGTCGTCTTGCCGGCACCGTTGGGCCCGATCAGCCCAAGGATCTCGCCCTCGGGCACCTGGAGGCTCAGGTCGCTGAGCGCGGCCACCCCACCGAAGCGCTTGGTGACACCGGCCAGCTCGAGCACTACATCTAGACCGAGGTTTCGCGTAGGGAGCGGCGGAAGTAGCCGAGCGAGAGCCTGCTGGAGCCGCCGAAGAAGTCGACCACGCCCCGAGGCACGAAGATCACGGTCACCGCCAGCAGCACGCCCAGCCCGATCTGGGCGTAGACGGAGCTGGTGCCGCCGCCGGCCAGGGCCAGGATCAGCCACTCCAGCGCGATCGCCCCCGCCACCGGCCCGAAGAGGGTGCCGGCGCCCCCGAGGATCGCCATCAGGATCATCTGGACGTTGTACTGGACCGGGAACACGCTCTCCTGGTCGATGAAGCTCGACCACTGGGCGAAGATGCCGCCCGCCAGACCGGTGAGCGCGGCCGCGAGCGCGAAGGCGCCGACCTTGTACGCCGTGGTGTTGACGCCCAGCACCGAGGCCGCCTCCTCGTTCTCCCGGATCGCGATCAGGCCGTAGCCGAACCGGCTGCGCAGCACCAGCCAGGTCACCAGCACCGCCAGCCCCGCGTTGGCGGCCATGAGGTAGAAGAAGAGCGCGTCGGCGTGGCGCAGGATGGGCGGGAAGAGACCGGTCCCGCCGCCGAAGGCATCGATGTTCTTGATCACCTCGCCGACGGCGATCCCGGTGCCCAGGGTGGCGATCGCGAAGTAGTGGCCGCGCAGGCGCAGCAGGGGCAGGCCGATCAAGCCCGCGAAGGCGGCCGCCCCCACCGGCGCCAGCGGCAGCGCCAGGGCGAAGCTCAGGTGCTGCTTGTCGGTCAGGAAGCCGACCGTGTAGGCGCCCAGCCCGAAGAAGGCGACGTTGCCGAAGGCGGCGTAGCCGGTCAGCCCGCCGATCAGGTTCCAGGCCGCGGCCAGCGCCACGAACATGGCGATCGTGGTCTCCGTGCGCACGATCGACTTGTTGATCGCGAAGTCGATGCCCAGCGTCTCGGGATCCAGATTGGCGTCGGCGGCCGGCTGGGTCAGGGTCAGCGGCAGCACCAGCACGACGGCCACCGCGACCAGGAAGACGACCAGGATCAGCCGGCGCACCCGGCGGCCCGCGCGAGAGGGCTGGGTCGAGAAGGCGGCTTCGGACACTACGCCGGGCGTCCCAAAAGGCCCTGCGGGCGCAGCACCAGCACCAACACCAGCACGGCGAAGGCGATCGCGTTCGACCAGCCGGCTCCCAGCCCCGGCACCTGGCTTTGCGCGAGCACCTCGATCAGCCCGAACAGCAGCCCGCCCACCACTGTCGCCGAGACCCGGCCCAGGCCGCCCAGGATCACCACCACGAACGCCTGCAGGGTGTAGGGCTCGCCGGCCGTCGGACTGATGGCCTGGATCGTGCTCAGCAGCCCGCCGGCCACGCCGGCACAGGCCGCGCCCACCGCGAAGGTCAGCGCGTACACGTGGCGCAGGTCGATGCCGACCAGTTGGGCGGCATCCTTGTCGGCGCCCACGGCCTGGATCGCGAATCCCGTGCGCGTGCGGTTCATCAGATAGCCGACGGCCCCGGCCAGGAGGAGCGCGATCCCCAGCGCGGCCAGGCGGATGTACGGGATGGTGATCGAGCCCACGTCGAGCCCGGCGCCGGAGTAGGCGGTGGTGACCGAGCGAAAGTCGGCCTTGAACCAGAGCAGGAAGAGGTTGATCAGCACCAGGTTGATTCCGAAGGTGAGGAGCAGGGTGAAGAAGAGCGGCGCCCGGATGACGCGGTTGATGACGCCGCGCTGCAGCGCGTATCCGACCAGGAAGAGCACGGCCGCATCGACCGGCAGCGTCAGAAAGGGGTCCAGGCCCAGGTGGGTGAAGAGGTACCACGTCGCGTACATGCCGACCACGACCAGGGCGCCGTGGGCGAGGTTGACGATGTTGAGGATCCCCCAGACCAGCGAGAACCCGATCGCCACGGCGACGTAGACCCCGCCCAGCATCAGGCCCAGGATCAGCTGCTGGACGAGGAGGCTCACGGCCCCACCAATCCCTGATTTGCCGGCAAACCGCGAGCCGCCGGACCGCCCGGGGCTTGGTTTGCCGGCAAATCGCGAAGCGTCGCGACTGTGACTAGCGCTGGCTCCAGGCTGGGGTGGGGTACTGCGCCGGCTTGTCGGCGACGTCCGCCGGGTACACGGTGTGGTGCTTGCCGTCGGTCTGGATCTGCTCCACCACCATCGGCTTGGTCACGTTGACCCCGCGGCCGTCGAACTTGATCTCACCGAAGAAGGTCATCACGTCCAGCGCCGCCAGGGCGTCGCGCACCTTGTCGGCGTTGGTGACCGTGCCCGCGTTCTCGATCGCCTTCTGCAGCGCCAGGCAGGCGGCGGTCGACTCGGCGACGTGGTAGTCGGGGTCGTCCTGGCTGTTGAACTGCGACCTGTAGGCGGCCACGTAGTCGGCCACCGAGAGGTAGAAGCTGGGCTTGTACTTGACCTGCGGGGTCCACTGCGAGCCGTCCATCACGTAGTAGGAATCCTTGCCCAGCGCGTTGACGAAGTCGGGCGTGGAGGGTCCCACCGAGTACGCGAACAGCTTCGCGTTGAGCTGCAGGTCCTTGGCTGCCTTGTTGATCGCGATCGCCTCGGCCAGGTGCCCGGAGTTGAGCACCATGTCCGGGCTCTTGGCCTTGGCCGCGGCGACCAGGCTGGAGACGTCGGTGGATCCGTTGGGGTACTTCTGGCTGTAGACCACCGTGAAGCCCTTGGTGGGGGCGTAGTCGTTGACCGCGGCGGCGACCTCCTGCGAGAAGCTGTCGTCGGCGGCCAGCATGGCGATGGTGCTCGGCTTGGGGCTGAGCGTCGCGGCCAGGTCGAGCACACCCTGCAGGTACTTGTTGGCCGGCGAGAGCACGCCGAACGTGTACTTGTAGCCCTTGCTGAAGATGGCCTGCGCGGCGCCGTTGCCCTCGACCATCGGGATGCTGTTCTTCTCGGCGATCACGGCGTCGGCCGCGGTCGGTCCCGAGCCGTAAGGCCCGAGCAGGAACTGCACCTTCTGGTCGGTGATCAGCGACTGCGTCAGCTGGGCCGAGATGTCGGACTTGCTCTGGTCGTCCGCGTACTTGATCTGGACCTTGTGCTTGACGCCCTTCACGTTGATGCCGCCCTGCTGGTTGATCCAGGTCAGCCACATGTCGTAGCCCTGCTTGGCCAGGGCCCCTTCCTTGGAGGAGCTGCCCGTGAGCGACAGCGGTGCGCCCAGGATGATGTCCTCGCCCGTCTTGGTCGCCGGGGCGCCGCCGCCGCTGGCGCCGCCGCAGGCGACGAGCAACGACAGAGCCGCGATGCCGCTCAGGAGTCCACGCATTCTTCCTCCTCCTCCTCCAGTTGCGTTGATTATGGGTTCTTGGCTCGCTCCCGGCGCTGGCGCTCGAGCTCGGCCGCCATCTCCCAGTGGCGCGGGTCGGCCCAGGCGCGGGCGAAGTCGCGCACGGCCCCCGCCTCCAGGTCCGGGCGGCTGCCGGGCAGGGCGGCCTCGACGGCCCGCTTGATCCCCGCCAGGGCCGGGCGCGGCGCCCGCGCGACCTGCTCGGCCAGCTCCCGCCAGCGCGCTTCGAAGCGGTCTCTCGGCACCGACTCCTCGACCAGGCCCATCTCGGCGGCCTCGCGTCCGCTGAGGACGGCGCCGGTCGTGAGCAGGTACAGCGCGCGACCGCGGCCGACCAGCCCGCACAGGCGCTCGATGCCACCCCAGGCGGGCATCACGCCCAGCAGCACCTGGGTGAACCCGATGCGCGCGTCGTGCGCGGCGACTCGGTAGTCGCAGCCCACGGCGACCTCGGCGCCGCCACCCAGGGCCGCCCCGTTCAGGGCGGCGATCACGGGGATCGGCAGCGCCGCGATCCGGTCGAGGGTCCGCCGCATGCGGACCGCCATCTCGGCGGCGAAGTCCTCGCTGGTGACCGACTCCAGCTCGCGCAGGTCGCCGCCGGCGACGAAGGCGCGGTCGCCGGCGCCGGTGAGCACCGCGCAGCGCACGTCTTCGTCCTCGGCCAGCGCCGCGAAGGCCGCGTCCAGCTCCTCCATGGTCCCCATGCCGATGGCGTTGCGCGCGTGCGGGCGGTCGATCGTGAGCACCGCCACCGCGCCCGCGCGCTCGATCCTCACGTCAGGCATCGCGCAAATCCCTACGCCTTGCTCAGCGCCTTGACCACGGCCGCCTGGAGCGCGTCTGCGCTGGCGGAGCGGTTCTCGAGGTTGACCTGGTACAGCGTGAGCACGTCCTCGGGCTCGCGCACCCTCCGCGATACGGCATCCGGCCTGACCCCACCTTGCACCGCCACCTCGTCCGGCAGGGCGGCGAGGGCGATCCGGGTGTGCACCAGGCGGCGGCGAGCGTCCGGGGACATCGCCTTGCGCGCGCGCTCGACTACCCTGGCGAACTCCGCGCCGCTCACCCGCACCGGCACGTGCTTGCGCCGGGACAGCTCGGAGGCGCGCCGGAAGGCCTGGTCGCTGGCCTGGGGGAACCCCGCGTGGCGGCTGACCGAGGCCAGCAGCCACCAGGCTTCCGCATCCCGCGGCGCGCGCTCGGCCGCGGCCTGGGCCGCCTCCATCGCGTCATGGATCTCGCCACGCTCGTAGAGCTGTCGCGCACGCTGAAGGAGGTCCACGGCGGCCGTACTGTAACCAACTTCACATGCGCTTCTTCCGGCCCGTTCCGCGCATCTCGCTGGCCACCCCCGAGCACGCCCAGGAGCTGGCGTGGGTGTTGGGCGCGGCATGGGAGCCGCACCGGCGCCAGGTGGCGGACGCCCTCTGGGAAGACCTGACACCGGACCCCGAGGAAGTGGGCGCCTGGCTGCGGGGCGGCTTCGAGGTCTACCGGGCGACCTTCGAGAACCGGGCCGTGGGGATCGTGCGCGTCGCCTTCCCCACCGGCGCCTGCGTCGTCGACCGCCTGGCTGTCACCCCCGAGCACCGGCGCCGCGGCTTCGGCGAGTACGTGGCCGAGCACGCGCTGGGGCGCGCCCGCCGGGCCGGCGCCGGCCGCATCTGGGCCCGGGTCCCGCACGGTCTTCCCGACGGCCTCCGCCTGTTCCGCAAGCTTGGTTTCAGCGAGGTCGCCGTCCAGGAGGGCCTGCTGCGGCCCTGGCGCCTCGTCCTGCTCGACCGCGCGCTGTAGAGTCGCCTCGAATGCGCACGACGCCCCGCACCGTGGAAGAGCAGTTCCTGGCCGCCACCGCCCGCTCTCGGGAGCTCTACGAGCAGGCGCTGAAGGTGATGCCGGGCGGCGTGACGCGCACCAGCATCTACAGTGAGCCCTACCCGATCTACGCCGAGCGCGGCGAGGGCTGCCGGGTCTGGGACGTCGACGGCACCCGGCGCCTGGACCTGGTCGTCAACTACACAGCTCTGCTCGTGGGGCACGCCCATCCGGCGGTGGTCAGGGCCATCCAGGAGCAGGCCGCCCGCGGCACCTCGTTCGCCGCCCCCAACCCGCCCGAGGTGAGGCTGGCGGCCGAGCTGGTCGACCGGGTGCCCTCGATCGAGCAGGTGCGCTTCACCAACTCCGGGACCGAGGCGACCATGATGGCGCTCCGCCTGGCCCGGGCCTTCACCGGCCGGCGCCGGTTCGCCTGGGTGGAGGGCGGCTACCACGGCAGCCACGACCTGGTCCAGGACCCCGCGGTGGCGGGCACCCTGCCCGAGGTGGCCGAGAACGCGGTCGTCATCCCCTACAACGACGCCAAGGGCGCGGCCGAGATCCTCGATCGCCACGGCCGCGAGCTGGCGGCCGTGATCGTGGAGCCGATCCTGGGCTCCGGCGGCATGATCCCCGCCGACCCGGAGTACCTGCAGGCGCTGCGCGCCGCCTGCGACCGCCACGGCAGCCTGCTCATCTTCGATGAGGTCATCTCCTTCCGCGTCAGGCGCGGCGGCGCGCAGGAGATGTACGGCATCACGCCCGACCTGACCACGCTGGGCAAGGTGATCGGCGGTGGGCTGCCGGTCGCCGCCTTCGGCGGCCGCGCGGAGGTGATGGGGCTGCTGGACCCGCGCCGCGAGGGCTTCCTGCCCCAGGCCGGCACCTTGAACGGCCACCCCCTGGGCATGGCCGCCGGCGCCGCCACCCTGGAGCTGCTGACCCCCGACGTCTACGCCGAGCTGGACCGCCGCGGCGAGCGCACCCGCGAGGGCCTGCGCGCGCTCTTCGCCGAGCACGAGATGGCCGCCCAGGTCACCGGGGTCTCCTCGCTGATGCAGGTCCACTTCACGCCCGACCCCGTGCGCGACCACCGTGGCGTGATGCGTTCGGACCCCCGGCAGCGCAAGGAGTTCGTGATGGGCCTCTGCAACCACGGCGTCCTCCTCAACTCGCGGGGCATGGCGGCGCTGTCGACGCCCGTCGGGGACGCGGAGATCGACGAGTTCCTCGAGGCAGTCGACGCGGTCCTGAGCGACCGGCGGCCCCCGGTTCGATAGCATCTGCCGCCCCATACGGGGCGATGCCGGCGTTGCGGGGCCCGGCCCGACTCGTCGCGCAGCTCAGGCTGCGCTCCTCCTCGTGCCACCCGCGCCTTGGCCTCGCCGCGCCTGGGACACCAGCTGCTTATGAACCGGGAGCCGCCGGCCGCTACGGAGGCCAGGACGCGAGCCTGAGGACCGCTTCGGCGGCGCGCACCGCGATCGCGGCCGCGTAGCCGTCCGGCACCGCCGGCCGCAGCAGCGTCCAGCCCGTCCAGTCCAGCTCCCCCAGGCCGGCGGTGATGCCTTCGCCGGTCGCCTTGCGGTAGGCCTCCTTCTGCGTCCAGAGGTCGAAGAAGAGGCGCAGGCGGTCGCGGCCCCCCAGCGCCTCCAAGGCGGCTCGCTCCGCGGGGGCGAAGTAGCGCTCGGCCGAAGGCGGCTCGGCCAGCCGGGGCTCGATCCGCTCCAGGTCCGCGCCCACGTCGGCGGCCTCGGTCACGGCGACCAGGGCCAGGCTGCCGCTGTGGGCCAGGCTGAAGCGCAGAGGCCGGTCCGGCAGCTCGGGACGCCCGTTGGGACCCCGCTCGAACTCCAGCGCAGCGGGGTCGACGCCCAGCACGTGCCCGAGGACCAGCCGCAGCGGGTCGCCCGAGCCGGCGCCGGCGGCCAGGACCCAGGCCGTGACCTCGCTCAGAGCGTGGCCGCCAGGCCCGCCACGGTGGGGTGCTCGAACATGGCCCGCAGCGGCACCTCGACGCCCAGGCGGTCGCGCGCCCGAGAGACCACCTGCGTCGCCAGCAGCGAGTGGCCGCCGAGGTCGAAGAAGTTGGTCCGCACCCCGACCCGCGGCAAGCCCAGGACCTCGCACCAGATCTCGGCCAGCGTGGCCTCGATCGCAGAGGAGGGGGCCACGTACTCCTCTTCGACCCGCTCCGGCGGGGGGTCGGGCAGCGCCGCCAGGTCGACCTTGCCGTGCGGGGTCAGCGGCATCCACTCCAGGTGCACCAGCGCGGCGGGGACCATGTAGTCCGGAAGGGCCTCTCGCAGCCAGCCGCGCAGCTCGCCCAGGTCCGCGGCGGCGCCCGTCCGGGTCGTGAACCAGCCGACCAGGCGCCTGTCGTCTTCGGAACCCCTGGCCAGGACCACCGCGTCCGCCACCGCCGGGTGCCGGCAGAGGCGGGCCTGGATCTCGCCCAGCTCGATCCGAAAGCCGCGGACCTTGACCTGGTGGTCGAGGCGGCCCAGGAAGTGCAGCTGGCCCTCGGCTGACCAGCGTGCCAGGTCGCCGGTGCGGTAGAGGCGGCCCCCTGGGACGAAGGGGTCGGGCACGAAGCGCTCGGCGGTCAGCTCAGGCCGGTTGAGGTAGCCCCGGGCCAGGCTGTCGCCGCCGAGCCACAGCTCGCCCGGCACTCCCACCGGCACCGGTTCCCCGCGCTGGTCGAGCACGTAGGCGGTCACGTTGGGCAGCGGGCGGCCGAGCGGGCTCACCCCGTGGCGCTCCCGCTGGCGGCCGTTCACGTCGTAGGTGAGCACGCCCACGGTGGTCTCGGTGGGGCCGTAGTGGTTGAAGACCTTGAGGCCCGGCCGCAGCGCGGGGAGGCGCTTGACCCAGTCCCACTGCGAGCCCTCGCCACCGATCACCAGCCAGCGCCGGGGCAGCACCGCCGCGGGCCGCCCCGGCAGTGCCTTCTGAAGGGCGGCCAGGTGCGAGGGCGCGATCTTGAGATAGTCGATGGGCCGCCGCTCGAAGTAGGCGGCGAGGGCATCGGCGTCGGCCGCCCGCTGGCGGCCCACCAGGTGCAGGCGCCCGCCGGTGAGCAGCGACCCCCAGAGCACGGTGACCGAGGAATCGACGGTGAGCGGCTGCAGCATGGCGTAGGAGGCGCCCGGCTGCGGCCCGACCCGCCGGGCGACGCCCAGTGTGTAGTTGAGGACCTGGCGGTGCTCGACCAGGACGCCCTTGGGGTTGCCGGTCGAGCCCGACGTGTAGATCACGTAGGCCAGGTCGCCGGGCTGGGCGGCGTCCGGCTCGGACTCCGCGGCGGGCGGGGCGCCGTCCAGGGCCAGGACCGGGATCCCGGGCAGGTCCGGCGCCAGGTCGCTGCGGGTGAGCACCACCGGGCAGCCCGCGTCTTCGGCCATGAAGCGCAGGCGGGCGCTCGGAAAGGTGGGATCCATGGGCACGTAGGCCGCGCCGGCGCGCAGCACCGCCAGCAGCGCCACGACCAGCTCGGGCGTGCGCTCGAAGCAGACGCCGACCAAGGATCCCCTGCGCACGCCCAGGGCCGCCAGCCGCCGGGCCCACTGCGCCGAGACCGCGTCGAGGCTGGCGTAGGTCATGGTCTCGCCTTCGCACTCGACGGCCACCGCGCCCGGCGTGGCCGCCGCCTGCGCCGCGAAGACGTCGTGCAGGCAGCGCTCGACGTCGAGCCGGACCGCGGTGCGGTTCCAGCCCGTCAGCATCCGGCGGCGCTCGGCCGGGCCCATCATGGGCAGCTCGTCGATGGGGCGCGCGGGGTCGGCGGCTGCCGTCTCCAGCAGCGTCCGGTAGTGCTCCAGCAGGCGGCGCGCGGTCGCCTCTTCGAAGATCTCGGACGCGTACTCCAGCGTCAGCCGCAGGCCGCCGCCCTCCTCGGCCGCGGTCAGGGTGAGGTCGAACTTCGACTGGGCGCCCTCCAGCGCCCAGTGGATGCGCCGGAGGTCGCCGCGGCGCGCCTTCTGCAGCTGGTCCTCGAGAGCCTGGAGCGCAGGCTCCCGGGTGTTCTGCATCACGAACATGACCTGGAAGAGCGGCGAGCGCGACAGGTCTCGGGAGGGCGCCAGCTCCTCGACCAGGCGTTCGAAGGGCAGCTCCTGGTGCTCGAGCGCGTCCAGCGTCTCCTCACGCAGGCGGCCCAGTAGATCCCGGAAGGTGGGCGTCCCCGAGAGGTCGGCGCGCAGCACCAGGGTGTTCACGAAGAATCCGATCAGGCCGCCCAGCTCGCGCCGCTGGCGGCCCGCGACCGGCGTGCCCACCAGGATGTCCTCCTGGCCCGAGTAGCGCTTGAGCAGCACGCCGAAAGCGGCCAGCAGCGTCATGAAGAGGGTCGCCTGCGCGTCCTGCGCGATTCCCCGCAGCCGGCCGGCCAGCTCGCGGGGCAGGACCATCGTGAGGCGCGCCCCCTGCGTGCTCTGCACCGCGGGCCGGGGCCGGTCGGTGGGCAGCTCCAGCGAGGCCGGCGCGCCCTGCAGCCGGCGCCGCCAGTGCTGCAGCTCCTGGTCCATGGCCTCACTGTCGAGGCGCGCGCGCTGCCAGGCCGCGAAGTCGCTGTACTGGAGCGGCAGCGGCGGCAGCGCCGGAGCCTCCCCAGCCTGGCGCGCGGCGTAGGCGGTGCGCAGCTCGAGGTTCAGCACCTGCATCGACCAGCCGTCGGAGACGATGTGGTGGACCGCCACGAAGAGGAGCGAATCGGCGTCGTCGAGGCGCACGATCAGGGCGCGGAGCAGCGGACCGCGGCTGAGGTCGAACGGCCGCCGGAACGCCTCGCCGGTGACCCGCCGAGCCTCGCGCTGGCGCTCCTCGGCACCCATCTGGCGCAGGTCCACGGTCGGGATCTCGAGCTGGACAGCCTCTGCCACCCGCTGCACCGGCCCGGCCGCGGTCTCGTGGAAGGTGGTCCGCAGCGAGGCGTGGCGGGCGACCACGTCGGCCAGCGCCAGGCGCATCGCCTCCTCGTTGAGCCCCGCCCGGAAGCGGAAGGCAGCCGGGATCGTATAGGCGGCGCTTCCCGGCGTCAGCTGGTCGAGGAACCAGAGCCGGCGCTGGCTGAAGGAGAGCGGGTACGCCCCGCTCTCCTCGGGCGCAGCGGTCACCACGCCGGCGCCGTACACGCCGTGCTCGATGTCGCGGATCGCCGCCGCCAGCTCGGCCACGGTCGGCCGCTCGAAGATGAGGCGGAGGGGGACCTCGACGTGGAGGGACTCGCGCGCCCGAGCCACCATCTGGGCCGCGGTCAGCGAGTGCCCGCCGAGGGCGAAGAAGCCGTCGTGCACCCCCACGCGCTCCATGCCCAGCACCGACGCGAAGATGCCGGCCAGCAGCTCCTCCTCCGCGGTGCGGGGCGCCACGTATTCGCGGTCGGCGTCGCCGCGGCCCTCGGGCGCCGGCAGCGCGCGCCGGTCCAGCTTGCCGTTGGGCGTCAGGGGCAGGCTGTCCAGCTGCACGTAGGCGGCGGGCCGCATGTAGTCGGGCAGGCGCTCCTCCAGCGCGCGCCGCACGTCGGGGACCAGGCGGCGCACGGCGGCCGCCTCCAGCGGACGGTTGGTGAGCGGTCCGGAGGTCGCGGGCAGCGCCGAGTAAACCTCGCCACGGCGGTGGTAAACGGCGTCGAAGCGGCCGTCCGAAGCGCCCGCCGCCAGGCTCAGCCGCAGGTGGCCGGGCGCTAGCCGGCGCACCTCCTCGGGTTCCACGCCCGCCAGCTCGGCGCCGACCAGGCGGCCGCGCAGGCCGCCTACGGTGGCGGGAAGTTCGGGGTCGTGCAGCAGCGAGGCGGCAGAGCCGTGGCGGAGGGTGCGCCGGTTCGGGATCCCGGTCACGGCCAGCCGCCGCCACTCGCCTTCGGCCAGGGTCTGCCGCAGGGTGCCCAGCCCGCCCACGTCGCGCACCCAGTCCAGCGTCAGCTCCGGCTTGCGGGCCACGCGGCCCTTGAAGATCACGACGTCGTACCGGAACGCCGTCATCTCGTTGCGGGCGCGCCCCCGCTCCGGGCTGACCAGCACCGCCGCCGCGAGGTCCTGGAAGAAGGCAGGATGGACCGCGAGCTCGGGATCATGCGCCACGCGTTCGGCGACCCGCCGCCGGAGCTGATTGGTGGGCATGTCGTCGGGCGCCCAGCGCAGCTCCGCGGCCAGGTGGAGCGCTTCCAGCAGCGGGAGGCTGCGCACGTCCCCGATCCACAGCCTCCCGCCGCGGTGGAGGAGCCGGAGGGCCGACCGGCAGGCGCGGCGCAGGTGGCGCTCACTGGGCAGGTAAGCCGCGACCGAGTGCATCACGACGAGGTCGAAGTGGCCGGCCGGCAGGTCGTCCCAGCGGTCGCCGGCGGCCCGCTGCAGGAAGCGCACCGGCAGGCCACGCGGAATCCGGCGCCGAGCCAGCTCCAGCGCGGAGGCCGCGAAATCGGTGGCCAGGTACTCCTCCACTGCCGGCGCCAGGCGCTCGGCCAGGAAGCCCGCCCCGCACCCGATCTCCAGGATGCGGCGCGGGCGCGGCCGGAGCAGGCGCTCGGCGGCCAGGTCGAGCTGCTCCCGGATCTCGGCCGCCGGGATGGCCTCGCTGCTCAGCTGGCCGTGCGAGCCCAGCTGCAGCAGTGCGTCGGGATCGGGCTCCGTCGCCGCGAAGGTCTCCTCCCAGACCGCGCGCCACTGCTCCACGTGCTCGCGCTCGTCGCGCTCGCGGCCGGTGGCGCGCGGCCGGCCGACCAGATAGGCGACCAGGCGCAGGTCGCCGGCGCCGCGGTCCTGGGCCACCAGCGCCGCCTCGGCGACCTCGGGGTGCCGCTTGAGCTCGGCCTCGACCTCGCCCAGCTCGACCCGTATGCCCCGGACCTTGACCTGGTGGTCGACCCGCCCCAGGTAGACGAGGGCGCCGTCGCGCCGGAAGCGGGCGAGGTCGCCGGTGCGGTAGAGCAGGCCCGGGCCGTGAGGGTCGGGGACGAAGCGCTCGCGCGTGAGGTCTGGACGGCGCCAGTAGCCGCGTGCCAGTGCATCCCCGCCCACGTACACCTCGCCAGGGACCCCGATTGGCACCGGCTCCATGGCCGGGTCGAACACCCGCACCGTGACGTTGAAGATGGGCCGGCCGATGGCCACCGGACCTTCGGGCTCGGAGTCGATCACCTCGTGCCAGGTGGCGTCGGCGGCCACCTCGGAGGACCCGTAGAGGTTGAGCAGCCGGACGGCGGGCAGCGCGCGCCGCAGCCGGCGTGCCAGCGCCGGCGGGAGGGCCTCACCGCTGCTGACCAGCAGGCGCAGATCGGGCAGCGCGGCGCCCAGGTCGGGCTCGATCTCGAGCAGCATGCGCAGCAGCGAGGGCACGGCCACCAGGCGGGTGACGCGGCCCTCGGCCAGGGCCTGGATCAGCGTTCGCGGCTCGCGTGCCGTGGCTTCCGGCACCACCACCGCGGGAACGCCCTGGAGCAGGGGCCCGAAGATCTCCCAGATCGAGTCGACGAAGCTCAGCGCAGTCTTCTGGCACGTGACCTCGCCGGGCTGGAAGGGAAACGCCCGCCACATCCAGGCGAAGCGGTTGAGGAGCGCGCGGTGGGTTCCCATGACACCCTTGGGCGCGCCCGTGGAGCCCGAGGTGTACACGACGTGCGACAGGTCCTCGGCCGTGCCCGGCACCGCCGGGTCCAGTGCCGGACGGCGGGCTATCTTCCGGCGGTCGGTGTCCAGGAGCACGCGCCGGGCGCCGGTCTCGGGGAGGCGCTCCGCCAGCGCCGCCGTGGTGACCAGCAGCGGCGCTCCCGAATCCTCGAGCATGTAGGCCAGCCGCGGGCGTGGGTAGGCGGGGTCGAGCGGCAGGTAGGCGGCCCCCGACTTCAAGATGCCGAGCAGCGCGACCACGGCGGCGGCCGAGCGTTCGACGCAGACCGCGATGGGCCTGTCCCGGACGGCGCCCAGCGCGACCAGGTGCTGGGCCAGCCGGTTGGCGCGCGCGTCGAGCTCCCCATAGGTGAGACGGCGGCCCTCCTCGAGTAGCGCGGTCGCCTGCGGCGTGCGCGCCGCCTGCTCGGCGAACAGCTCGTGGACGCGGCGGTCGCTCGGATAGGGGACGGGCGGGTCGTGCGCCCAGTCCTCCAGCAGCCGCCGCCGCTCGGCGGCGTCGAGCAGCGGCAAGGCTGAGACCTGGCGGCCGGGGCCGTCCACCACGGCGTCCAGCAGGTTGCGGTAGTGGTGCAGGAGGCGCGTGATGGTCGCCTCGTCGAAGAGGTCGGAGCTGTACTCGGCCGCCAGCTGCAGGCCGGCCTCCGAACCTTCGCCGGTGACGTACAGCACGAGGTCGTACTTGGTCCCGCTGCGCCTTACCTCGGCGCCGGTCTCCGCGCGCCGGGAGGCGACCCTGAAGTTGAGGTGGGAAAGCACCACCTGGCAGAGCGGCATGCGCGACAGCTCGCGCTCCGGGGCCAGCTCCTGGACCAGCGACTCGATGCGCACGTCCTGGTTCGCAAACGCTTCCAGCGTGGTGTGGCGCACCCGGCGCAGCAGCTCGGCGAAGGTGGGATCGTCGCTCAAATCAGTGCGCAGGAGCAGAGTGTTCGCGAACTGTCCGACCAGGCCTTCCAGCTCGGTGCGCGTGCGGCCGGCGATGAAGGAGCCGACGACCAGGTCGCCCTGCCGCGTGTAGCGCGCGAGCAGCACGTCGAGCGCTGCCAGCAGCGTCATGAAGAGCGTGGCGTCGTGCTCGCGGGCGAGCGCCCGCAAACGGCTGGCGAGGCGCGCCGGCACCTGCAGCTCGACGCGTCCTCCGCGAAAGCTCTGCACCACCGGGCGCGGGCGATCGGTGGGTAGGTCGAGCGCCGGCGGCGCCCCGGCCAGCTGCGCGCGCCAGTAGTCGAGCTGGGGGCGCAGGCGTTCGGCGTCCAGCGCGACGAACTGTTCGCACGCGAAGTCCTTGTACTCGTAGGTCAGGTCGGGGAGCGGCGAAGGCTGGCCCTGCACGTACGCGCGATATACCCGTCGCAGTTCCGAGCTGAGGACGTTGATGCCCCAGCCGTCGCAGACGATGTGGTGCATGGTCAGCAGCAGGACCGCCTCC
>Ga0207646_10004383_pt1 | contig 15363 bp, 15 predicted proteins | sample KBSK5502metaG_FD_184343 | JGI IMG/M metagenome (GOLD analysis project Ga0207646, IMG submission 184343) | Corn, switchgrass and miscanthus rhizosphere microbial communities from Kellogg Biological Station, Michigan, USA - KBS K5-50-2 metaG... | ecosystem: Host-associated > Plants > Roots >... | reverse complement strand
ATCGTAACGGCATCGGGGGCTGCCGCGAGGGGAGCGACCCGACGCTCGCTGTCGCGCGCGTCGCGTTCCTTCATGTCCTGCAGGACATCGCCGTATATAACCGTCGCCCCGCGCTCCCGCAACTCCCGGAGGCGCCGTTCTGCGCGGGCGTCGGGGCTTGCGGTCACGAACAGCTTGACGGTGGCGTCGGGGCAAACCGCCGTGCCGATGTCGCGGCCATCGAGAACCGCACCGCGAAACGGGGGTGGCGGATGGGCCGCGAAATCGCGCTGGCGATCGAGCAGGGCCGCCCGTACCGCCGGGATCGCGGCGACGATCGAGGAGGCCTGGGCGACCTCTTCGGTCAGCAATGCCAGGTCGGCGAGGCGCACCGGATCGACCCGCCGGGCCGCCTCTGTGGCGGCTGCGGGGTCGGCCGGATCGCCGCCCGCCACCAGCACCAGAAAGGCTGTGGCGCGGTAGAGCTTGCCGGTGTCGAGATGCGCCAGGCCGAAATGCTCGGCGAGCCGGCGGGCCAGCGTGCCCTTGCCCGAGGCGGCCGGTCCGTCGATCGCGACGATAAAGGGTGGCACGCTTATCGTCAGTTCGACCAGCTGATCGGCGCGTAATGACCGTTCTTGCCGGAATTGTCCCAGCGCATTCCATAATCGGCAAAGGTGCTGCCCGGATTGCCGACCGCGAGGGCGAGCCGGTCCGGCGCCGCCGGATGGCCGAGATTCGCCCAGATCTCGCCACTGGGATGCATTGTCGGGATCGGTGCGACCGACATCTGCATGACGCCGGGTATCTCGACCGATCGAGTTTTACTATTGATGGCGTAGCGGATCGGAACCTTCTTGACGCCGAGCTGGTTCGCAATCAGCGGCACGAACGCCGCCATCGGGCCCCCCTCGGCCCCGGTGAAGATGGCGCCGAGCGCGGCTGTTTGTTGGTCGTCGGCGCGCTCATCGATATAGGCCGCAACGGACCAATTGCCCTCTGCCATCGGACCGGGCACATGCGCGATCACAGCCACATTGAGCCCGTCGAGCGACAAGCCGCCGTAATTGCCCCTATCGACGTGAAAAATCAGGGCGACATCGCAAGCGCCCTGCGTCGGCTGCGAGGTCAGCGGCGCCGCCGCCGAGGCAAGGCAGGGGCAGACGACATTGCAGTTGCAGTTCTCGAAGTAATCGCCCGTCACTTGCCATTGGGTCGGCATCGTCGCTCTCCCTTCGCTCGAAGCTTCGGCCGTGCATCACCGGCGACGCGGCTGCACGATCAGCCGAGCGGCGAGCTGGATCAAGCCTGTTCAGTGAAATTCGCACCGAGCCGGCTCATCAACGGCACGAAATCGGGAAAGCTGGTCGCAATCGGCCTGCTGTCGTCGATCGCCACCGGCTGATTGGCGGCGAGGCCCAACACAAGAAACGCCATCGCGATGCGATGGTCGAGCTGGGTCGCAATGCGGGCGCCACCGGCCGGGAAATTGCCGGAGCCGTCGACGATCAGATCATCGCCCTCGACGGTGATGCGCACGCCGCACGCGGCGAGGCCGGTCGCGATCGCCGTGAGGCGGTCGCTTTCCTTGACCCGCAATTCCGCGAGCCCGCGCATGATCGTGCGGCCCTTGGCGCAGGAAGCGGCGACGGCAAGGATCGGGTATTCGTCGATCATCGACGGCGCGCGTTCCGGCGGGATGTCGGCGCCGGTCAGCGGCCCGGCGCGCACCTGCAGATCGGCGACCGGCTCGCCGCCCTCGGTCCGCTGGTTCTGCAACGTGATGTCGGCGCCCATTTCGCGCAGGCTGGCGATCAGGCCGGCCCGTGTCGGGTTGAGGCCGACATTGCCGATCGTCACCTCGGAACCCGGCACGATCAGCGCGGCGACCAGAGGAAACGCCGCCGAGGAGGGGTCGCAGGGCACGGTGATCGGGGCCGCACTCAGCTCTGGGTGGCCTTCGACCGTGATGCGCTTACCGCCGTCGGGATCGGGCTCGATCCTCAGCCTGGCGCCGAAATGGCCGAGCATCCGTTCGGTATGATCGCGCGTTGCTTGCGGCTCGATCACCGTGGTCTCGCCCGGCGTGTTGAGCCCGGCCAGCAACACCGCCGATTTGACCTGCGCCGAGGGCACCGGCAGGCGGTAGGTCTGCGGCACCGCATCGGCCGCCCCGGTCACCGCGAGCGGCAGCCTTCCGCCCTCGCGGGTCGTGAACCGGGCGCCGAAGCACGACAGCGGCTCGATGACCCGGCGCATCGGCCGGCTGCGCAGCGACGCGTCGCCGGTCACGAAGGCGGTAAACGGGTGGGTCGCAAGGATGCCGAGCAGCAGCCGCGCCGCGGTGCCGGAATTGCCGAGATCGATGATATCCGCCGGCTCGGCGAGGCCGCCGAGGCCGACCCCATCGACCCGCCAACGCCCATCCGCCTCGCGCACGATATCGGCGCCCATCGCGCGCAACGCCGCGGCGGTGGCCAGCACGTCCTCGCCTTCCAGCAGGCCGCGGATCTCGGTACGGCCGATTGCGAGGGCGCCGAACATCAGCGCGCGGTGCGAAATCGATTTGTCGCCGGGCACCGTAATTGCGCCGGAAAGCGGCGCCTTGGGGCGCGACGCGGCGAGCGGCATCGCAGAGCGTAGAAGTGCATCGTCAGGCATACGCGTCGCCTCGAAGATCGAAACTCTTGCCGGCGCGACCGGTCCGGCCCATATGCCGCAGCCGAATGCCATGCCGTGCCGTCTTTGCTTTTGACAGGCGGCGACGCCTGTGGCAATGGCGCGCCATGCCGTCGCGCCGACATCGGATTGGCCGACATCTGATTTGAAGGAGCCACCGTGGCGAAACCCGAATGGGGCAACAAGCGCATCTGCCCGAGCTGCGGCACGCGCTACTACGATCTGATGCGCGACCCCGTCGTCTGTCCGAAATGCGCGACGCCGTTCGATCCGGAAGCCTTTCTGAAGTCGCGCCGGTCGCGGCCGGCGGCGCCCGTCGAGAAGGAGCTGGAGCCGGTCGGCCCCGAGGAGATCGATGCCGATCTCGAAACCGAGGAGCTCGAAACCGCGGACGAAGAAGAAGAGGAGGGCGTGCCGCTCGAAGAGAACGAGGAAGAGGAGGAATTGATCGAGGACGCCTCCGAGCTCGGCGAGGATGAGGACGACATGGCCGAAGTCATCGAGAACGTCGAGGAGGAGGAGCCCTGAACGGCTGGGCTGCGCACCGCGCCAGGGGCACGATTTTCCGCTTGCTGCGGCGGCCCGGCATTCCTAACGTTTCAGCCGCCCGGCGCCGCGGCCGGTGAGCAGATCAATGGGGCCATAGCTCAGCTGGGAGAGCGCTACAATGGCATTGTAGAGGTCACCGGTTCGATCCCGGTTGGCTCCACCAATATAAACAAGGGCTTCGCCGGAAACGGCGGAGCCCTCCGGTTTTTCGGGGAAGCATGGGGGAAGCAGCGGAGCAGGTTAAGCACGGATTTTCGCGCTGCACTCAGTGCTCGCGACCCTCTCCCCAACCCGAGCACGGCAGGGAAAATTCGGCGGCATTGGAAATCGGTAACACTGAACGTCACGGGCACGATCGGAGCTGGACGATAGCGACGCCCGCCGATAAAACCCCTTATTTAATTGGGTTTCGGCCGCAACCGCTGACGTAACCGTCAGCGGAGCTGATCACCTTGATTAATCATGATTTCTTTTCATTGCTTACAGAGTTACGGAGTTTCGGTCTCACGCACGCAGCAGCTATCGAACTACGGCACCTGAATGACTTCTCGCACGCGTATCTCCGGCGTAACCGGGTAATTTCGTAACCGTACTCGAGATCAATCGCTTGACGGTCGCGTTGTAGTTTCATCCCGTATCGCCGGCACTCATCTGCTCGCTACAGCGGGTCGGGGGGACGGGACGCGGTATCTCGATGCTTACGCCAACTTATGCCTCGCTTCCAAACGGCAAAACCTCGCGGACATCTTCGCTCTGCGTCCCGCTCTCGCCGAACGCCAGCAGTAATGGAATTGCGGTGCCCCTCTCCGGCACGCCGCCATATTTGGCGGTCTCCGCCGGAAGCGCCGCCGACAGATCCCGCGCCGCCTGTTTCCATACGCCCTGCGCCCAGCGGGTTCCGGAGAAAAGCCGATCGAGCCCGGCATGGCGATTAGCGACAGCGAAATAGCATGGCCTGCCCTCGCTCGCCGGCGCGCTCGGTACGACGCGGGCTTGCTCGCGCGGCCGAATGATTTTGATCCCGCTGTTGCCGAGTACTCGCTCGGCCCGTTCAGCCAGCGAATTGAACGGCTCAGACGCGCGCCGAAGCCATTCAGCCACGGTCGCCTTGTCGTCCGCAGGGCCCTCAGGCGGCAAAACGGACGAGAGAAGATGCGCGAGCATCTCCTGTTCGTCAGACGCGCTATCGTCAGCTTCCGGGAGAATTGCTATATCGAGCTGCGCCGCCAGCTCGGCAGCGCTGTCGCTGTCAACATCCCCGTCACTGATGATCAGATCGGCAAGTGCAAGCAATGTTCCGAACACGTCCGCGGTGCGGTTGCTGTGTCCGACCGCTATCAGCGCGATCCGGTACTGCTCCAAGGCGGCCGGCAGCCGCGGCCACTGATCAATCAACCGGCGCAAGATACGAGCGCCGATCGCGTGGAGCCGCGCCGGATCGAGGTCGGGCAGCGCGGCGCCGGGCATTTGATCATCGAGTTTTAGGACAGCCATGCGGGAGCCGTCCTGCGGGGTCAGCGGCGGCGTTCGGATCGAGCTGAACAGCATTGCTGACCGCAGCGTGAAGCCGGAGGCTTCATGATCCGCGCCGCCGCGCAGCGACTGAGTACCCGAATAGCACCGCCGCGCCAGCTTCACCAGCGCGCGAAGGCGCGCATCATCCTTGCTGCCGTCCGCCTCGGCTTCGTCAATGGCGACCGGCAGGCAATCATGCTGCAGCGTTTGGCGAATCCCGGCCTCGGTCGAGTCCGTCACCGACAGCAGCCATTCGCGCAACACGGCCGAGAGCGCTTCCTGTAGCGTTGATTTACCGGTGCCACGGCGTCCAATAATCCAGGCGACGGGCCGCACGCGCAGGCTCGCCCCGAGGAAGCCGGCACCGATCCATCCGAGCAACAGGCGCGGATCGATGTCGCGCCGCCACTTCCAGCATCGGAGGAGCGAGAGCGCTTCTTCTCCGACACCGCGAGAGCCCGCTGGCTCGGTCATCTCTGCCGAGGCCATCAACTTTTCGCCGGCAACGAATGCCAGCTCACCGACAAGGCCGGGCCGCCGAGAGCGACCGTTGATCAGGATGCGGCTTCCATAATGCACGATCAGCCGGCCCGCTTCGTCGGACCAGCAGCCCCGACCGCGCGCTTTGTTCACCGGAGACCAGAGCCCACGCGCTGCGGCGAGCGCCATCAACTGCTTCTCAGCGTCCTCTGTCCTCCAGCCCTTGACGTTGCCTTTGTCGTCCGTTTTCGGCCAGTACTCGACGACGAGGTGGTTCTCCGAGCCAAAGAGCCCCAGGATATTCAGGCGTGTGTGCTCCCGCACCCTGAGCGCGACGAGCTGCCCCGCCGCATCGAGGTAATACCGGAGATCGCCCATCATCCCGACCGGGATCACGGGACAGGCGGATGGCAGCGGTGGGGGCTGCCGGCGCGGCGTCCTGCCGCTAACGTTGCGTTCGAGTTGGCGACCATTGTCCTCAGCTACATCAACCGCCTCTTCCGCGTCATCGATCGCCCGACGCACGGCGCTCGGGTCCGGCTTGTTCTTCGACATCAGTCCGCCGCCCCGCGCAGCAGATCGTTGATGTCCTTGATCAGCACTGGCGGGCGCGCGAGCTTGACCCGCCGACCCTGGCGCCGGAATGCGTCAACGGCGCGGTCCAGCACCCGTACTGCCGGACTTCCTGCCGGATCGTTCTGTGCCAGGATCACCACAGTCCCGATTGCCTGAGGCAGTACCAAGTTTGCGAGGTTGGCCAGGCTCACGGCCGCGAGCACCCGGTGTTCCGGAGCGGCGATAACCGCCGACAGCGCGTCCTCGATGCCTTCGGCGATCAGCACGGTTTCGCTCTGGGGCGCGTTCTTGAGCGGTTTTCCGCTAGCGCCGCGCCATAGTCGGATGGAGCCGCCGGAATAGCGGCCAAGTGTCATTTTCGGGTTGCGCAGCGGCGCCTTGCCCCGGTTGTCTGGGGCGAGCCACGTTCGATGTATCGCGATCATGCAGCCGCCCGCATTTACAATGGCCGCAACCAGCGCCGGCCAAGGGCGCTGCGTTTCCTGATTCCACAACGCGGGATGAAACCGCAGCGAGCGCGGTTGGCGTCCGAGCTGCGCCAAATCGATCGCCCGACCGCGCAGATAGGCCTCCGCCGCCGTGCCGGCGAGTGAAGGCTGCGCCTCGAGGAAGAGTCGCGTCGCTTGGCGACGCCGGCTGGCGTCTTCGCGCTGCGTTGCCGCGCGGTCTGAGATGGCATTCTGCCGATGCTGCTCGAAAGATGCGGGGTCCGCGTTGTCGATGTCGAGCCAGGCGCGTGCCCAGCACATCGCCTGCCGTTTGTCGTCGCGGAAGAGAACCCGCGCGACGAGATCGAGCGCGTCACCGCCCACACCCGCCGCCCAGTCGTACCAGACGCCAGCCTTGGCGCCGCGCAGATGCACTGCCATCGAGCGACCGGGTTCGCCCGCAATGCTTCCGATCCGCCACTCGGCACCCTCGCGAACGCCAGCGGGCAGCAGCGCGGCGCATAACGCCTCGGCACGGTCCGCGAGCATCGCGGCAATGACGCTGATGTCTACAGGCCGCGCGGTGCTCATGATCGTTGCTGCGATAGGCGATTCAACGCCAAAGGTTCGATCTCGCCGGGCCCGTACGCTTCAAGCAGGTATGCGATCTGTGCTTCTAACCCTTCGCAATTAATCGCCTCCGAGCGCGCTGCAGCCATGTCGCTCACGAGCGCAGATAGAGCCGAGCTATCGATCCCCGCCGCCGCTAGATTTCGGGCGAGATCGCGGGCAATCCGGCTCATGCCCGCTCCCGGCGATCAGAGGTCGAGCGGCGCAGTTTCTCGGCGGCCCATGCCAGCCCATCGCCGCGCCTATAGCGTACTGACCGGAAGAGCTTGACGTACTGCGGTCCACCGCCGCGCAGTCGCAGGCCTTCGAGCGTCCGCACTGAGAGGCCGAGCAGGTACGCCATTTCGGCCCCGAACAATAGCGCGTCTGGGTCGCGCGGGATCGGCCGGCCGGCCGGCTCGGGATCAGGTAAACCCGCATCAAATTCGGCGCGGGCAGGTTTCGTGGAAACTGAGTCGGAGTCCAAGGTAAAGCCCCTCGCATCGATTGCGATGGGCTACCTATTACTCACCAAAACTGTTGTAGTCGGATCAGAGGGGTCGCACGGGATCACTTCATGGCATTCTGATCCTCTGCCCCGATCTGATCCCGATAGCGCGCGATGCAGCGTCGGACATGGCGGCGCGCAGTCGCCTCCGACGCCTCGTGTTTTCGTTCCGCGAGCCAATCCAGAATGTGTCTTTCAAGCGTCGCTTGGTTTCCGTCGTTTGGTGCGGGAAAGCCGTTTTCCTCAAGCCAGCGCATTGCCTCGTCTTCTGCCTCTTCCCAGAAGCCGGCCGCGGCGCGGCCGGCCCGCCCTCTGTTGGGCAAATACGTTCCGATCTCAGCCTCAGCACGATCCTCGTCGCCCTCAGGCTCGGTATTGGGAGCGGTGCTGTCGTCGGCCAATTCGCGCGCTAGCTGCTCCAGGTCGGCGCGAAAAAAATATAGCTCGGACCAGCTGACCCTGCCGCTTTCACTCCGGACCATCTGCCATTGCCGGATCCGCTTGGTAGTTATCGCGTTATCCAGCGTCTCGAACGCATTCCGAGCGCTTCTATGGAGGGTATCAGCAATGAATCTGACCGCCTCCGCCAGCGGTATCCGAACTGCGTCGGGTGACACCCCAACCACGTCGAGAATCTCGACAAGCGAGGCATGCTTGACTCTGAACCGATAAATTAGCTCCTCGGTACTCCACTCCTCGGGCTCGGGTTCATCGGAAGAATCCGTGGCCCCAAAGCCGTAGCGGCTCATCACCCTCTGCCGCATCTCGTCCGCGGTCTCCATCACGAAGAGCAAGCGTAGCGGATCGGCGTCGGCGCCTTTGCGCTTGACTGGCTTTAGGGTTCGCAAGCGACGCGTAAGCGTGGCGGCTTTCCAATCGAGCTCATCGATTGCGCGAGCGCCCGGAAAACCAGGAATGTAGATGAAATCTTCTCCCTTCAAGTACAGCCCCGGCCCATACGGATGTTCCGCGTTGATGCCCTCCCACAACAGCTTCAACGTCCTCTGATCGAGACGTTCAGTGAGCAAGGCGTACGCCTCGGCTTCGGTGCAGGCCGACCATTTAAACCGTGCCATCACCATTTCGACGGCTTCGGCGCCTGTGATGTATTCCGGCGGCGGAACGGGCGAGTAACCTGGTATGGGCATACGCGCCCCCACACGGAACGCCCACACCGTTGCGGAACGGCGCGGCGGGCCGAGTGTGGAGTCGGCGTTCGGCGGCCAAACCTAGCCGCGCCATTTAGATTATGCCCGGGATTGGAACCGCTTCCATGGTGAAGTTCCGCGCACTCAGCCAGTGCGGTTTTGAGGCAGCTTGTCTGCCGCTCGTGCCGTTGGAGCGGGCGAATCGCTAGCCGGAGCACGAACCCTTTGGCCTTTAAACCGACTCACGTAGCACGACAGCCGCCTAGAGATGGCGAGGCGCTGTAAATCGGCCCGTTTTTGCGCAAGATTGTCTAAAGCGAGCGGTGGCAGGGAGGAGCACAATTGGCGCGCACCAAAAATACCCGCCGGGATAACGGTCGGACCGAGAGCTATCGACATCCGGATGCCGACATGGCGTTGCGGCCCGAGGTGGGCACTCAGCCGCAAAAGTCGCCGCTGTCCGGACCGCCCGGCCGGCCTTGACGACCCGCGCGCCAGTGCCGCCGACGCCGCTGCCTTGGGGCTCGAATAGGTGACGAGAGCCGCGACGCGCGCCGGTGCCGCCTCGGCGGCGAGCGGCCACATCGCTGCACCGCCAGCAATGCCGATAAACTCGCGCCGTCTCATCTCCGTTAGCCTTTAAGGTTTGGAACGAGTGTAGCTTGCGCGGGGTTATGACGTCCCCTCTGTTTTATGAGTTTGCAGTCTAAGGTCCGCAACCGGCGCTAAGCGGAAGCCCACGTTTGCAATCGGGAGCTTCCGGTTTTGTCCCCAAGCCGACCCCCACTGCGGAAGCTGCGATGTCGGAACGAACGTCAGCACGACGTGGCCATGCTCATCGAGCCGCCGTCGACCGCGATGTTATGAGTCGCCCAGTGCGTTGAGCACGACTTTGCCGGCCGGCAGCGGCACGCCAATCTACGAAGCGGAGTTCCTCGGCTTCAGCTACGGGTTCCGTCCGGGACGCGGCCAGCACGATGCGTACATCAGACTCTTGCTAGCGGCGGCGCCGACACGGCCGAACTACCGATTCTGACGGTTGCCCCAAGGATTCCGGCAGGTCCGAACGGCATCCAAAGAATTCCGGCAGAAAGTCCAGCGAATGACGCGCCCTCGCTCGCTTCTTGTAACTGGCGCATCCCGACGGGGGGATCGCCTGCTCAATGACGCGGTCTCGTTCGACGCCAGAGGCTCCTGACGCGTCATCTGCAGCGATCTATGATCGCGTAAAGACGGTCGCAGGATGCGGCGAGATGCTTTTGTGGCGCCGTCGCGATGCCGAGCAGCAGACCGGATTGCGCCGAAACCCTCGAGGCATACCAAAGCGACAGGGGAGTAGGCGCCAATCCGAACGTCAGCGTTTCCTTGGCGATGGATACGTCCGGTGCGCCGTCCGGCAATCGCAGCACCACTGCTAATCCGCCGACCACGCTATCTTTGGCGCGCGGCCGAAGGCATTTCAGCAGTGCGTCGCGCTGCGCAGAGTAAAGCCGCTTTGCGCGCCGAAGATGGCGCATATAGTGACCCTCCCGCATGAACTCCGCGGTCGCGAGCTGCACCGACGGCCCGGGCGCCGGAGCGAGACACGCCGCGACCTCGGCAAACCGGGAGGCCAACGGCAACGGGGCAACGAGAAAGCCCAGGCGCAGTGCGGGGCTGATGGTTTTGCTGTAGGAGCCGATGTGAATGACGCGCCCGTTTCGATCGATCGAGGCAAGCGCTGGCGCGGCTCGCCCCTCCAGTTGCAGCTCGCTCAGATAGTCATCCTCGATCACCCAGGACTTTTCTTGAGCGGCCCAGTCCAGGAGTCGTAAGCGCCGCGCCAGCGACAAGGTAGACCCGAGCGGCGCCTGCTGACCTGGTGTTACGACGACCAGCGCCGCATCCGGAGCATGGCGCAGGCCATATTCGACATCGACGCCCTCACCATCGACCGGGATCGGCGCAAACGACAATCTTGCGAGCTCGAGCCCGCGCCTTGTGAACGGGAAACCAGGATCCTCCATCCAAACTTTCCGCCCCTCGAGGCCGAGCACACGGAGCGCCAACCCGAGGCCGCTGCCGAAGCCGCCGGTGACGACGATCTGCGAGGGCGAGCATTCGATGCCGCGCGCGATGGCGAGATAGGCGGCTATTTCCCGCCGCAGATCCGGCTCGCCGCGAGGGTCCGGGTACAAGGGCGCCGCACTCGATTCCGCGCGAACCGCGCGTGAGCGAATCCGGGCGAAGAGCTTGGCGGGAAAGGTTTCCTGCGCAGGCACGCCCATCCGGAAGATTCCCGGGCGCGCGGTGAACTCCTGATACATTTCCATGAACGAGCCGCGATCGGGCGGCTGGTGCAGCCGAACGGCTATTGAAGGCCGAGCCGCGACATGGGTTCCGGTCGCGCGCGACGCAACGATGAGCTGGGCGGCAGATAGCTTCTCGTACGCCGAGCGCACCGTGCCGCGGGCAACGCCCAATTGGGCGGCAAGGTCCTGCCATGATGGCAAGCGCGCTCCTGACGCGAGGACGCCGGTCTCGATCGCGTTCCTAATGCCGTTGCGAATTTGCTCCGCCAGCGGCGTCTTTGCTCTTCGATCGAGCTCCAACTGCGGCAGCTCGGGCATGAACCGGTAGTCTACGAGTTTTGTCAGTTCTTGGTACTTCGTGCTGGACCAGGGAAAGGTCAACTAGGCGGGGGTAAGGAGAACCACCGCCATGGAAATCGATGACCACACGGACCGTCAACCATCCGTGCCCATCGCGATTAATCAAAGAGGAGGTTTTGAAATGGAAGGATCATCTGGCAAGTCCTTGAGCTACATCGTCGGCGGGTCGAGCGGCATGGGGCTCGCGACCGCGCGCCTGCTGGTTGCCGATGGCGGCACCGTCGTCCTTGTCGCACGCGACCAGGACAAATTGGCTGCACGCAAGGGTGAGCTTGAAGCTGGCGGCAGAGGCAAAGTCGAAACGATTGCCGCGGATTTTTATGATGCCGGAGCGGTGAAATCGCTCATTGCCAAGATCGATGGTGAGACCCGGCACATTAACCACCTTGTCAACGCGACCGGCTATTTTATTCCCAAGAATTTCTTTGAGTGCACCGAGCGCGATTACGACGGCTATATGGATCTCAATCGCGCATTCTTTTTTGTCACGCAGGCCGTCGCCCGAAACATGGTGAAGAACGGTGGCGGGTCGATCGTCAACATCGGCTCGATGTGGGCGCATCAGGCGATCAAGGCGACTCCTTCTTCGGCCTATTCGATGCAGAAGGCTGGCTTGCACGCCCTCACCAAGAATCTCGCGATGGAGCTTGGTGGTCACGGGATCCGGGTAAACGCGGTGGCGCCCGCTGTGACCGTGACGCCACTCTTCAATGCGTTCATCGATCCGGACAAGGTCGAGCAGACCCTGACCGAGGGTTTCAATGCATTTCACCCGGTCGGCCGCGTAGGCCGGCCGGAGGATCTCGCCAACCACATCGTGTTCCTTTTGTCGGATAAGGCCAGCTGGACGACTGGCGCGATCCACGATGTCGACGGCGGTGTGATGGCTGGTCGAGTCTGACGCTGTAGATCAGCGAGACGACGCGCTCCGAAAATTCGGGAAATGACAGGTCTCGTGACACGGGCCAGCTGTCACTGCGCTCCCTTGAGAGTCGTGCACGGAGGAGCTCTTAGAAGACAAATTTGCTGCCGCGTCCCAGCACGACCTTCGAGGGATCCAACACGAGGCCGGCTAGCTCCTATCAGGAGCAAGAGGCCGCACGGCCCGCTGTTCGAGAACATCTCGCTTCAGTCCGAAAGCCGGCCACGCGCGTCTGGGCCCTGAGCATCACCTCAAACGTCCCCTGTCGCACATTGCATTTCCTTCCCGTTAAGGAGGTCATCATGCCGAAATCATGCAATCATCGTTTCATCTCATCCCCGCGCGGCGCGCGTTCTTGACGCGGTCGGGCGGCGCCGTGCTGTCAGCGACCGCCATCGCTCTTTTGGTTGGCCGCCGAGGGCATGCTGCCGAGCAACAAAAGGCCGGGGAATCCAGTAGCAACGATGTGAACATTCTCAATACCGCGCTCGCCGGCGAGTACGAAGCGGCGGCGGCATATCAGGTAGCCAGCAGCAGCGGGCTTTTGCAGAAGCCGATACTCAAGCTCGCTCAACAGTTCGAAGGTCAACACTCGGCACATGCCAGCCTGCTCCTAACAACGGTGCAAAAACTCGGTGGCAAGCCAGCGGAACCGAAGAATACAGCTGACTACAAGTTCCCGACCGCAATGATGAAGAGTCAGACCGACGGACTACGTTTCGCGGCCAACCTCGAGAAGGGCGCCGTAAGCGCTTATCTCGGCGCAGTTCCGCAGTTCGCCGATCGCGACCTCGCCAAGGCCGCCGCCAGCATCCTGGGCGATGAAGCGATGCACTTGGCGACGTGGCGCCACGTGCTCGGCGAGAACCCGGCTCCCGAACCCTTCGTGTCGTAGGAGCCTCACCGCACCCGCTTCGGGCGACAGCACTCTGCCGGAGCCCGGAACGGGTTGCGAAATCCGCGAAATCGTGAGGTAGCCGGGGCAGGAGCCGTCGGCGGCACGACACGCACGAGGACGCTTTGTTCGGTCAATGGAGGGTGTTGCGCAAGATGGCCGGCAAAGTTGCGGGTTGTGACCGGCGCTTCGAAAGGGATCGGAGCGGAGATTGCCCGGGAGCTCGCGGCCGCAGGCACCTCGGTCGTTGTTAACTATGCAACGAGCCGGGACAGTGCAGACAAGGTTGTCGGCGGGATCACTCGAAGCGGTGGCAAGGCCATTGCAATTCAAGGCGATGTTGCGCAGCCGGGAGATGTCACTCGTCTGTTCGACGAAACGAACCGTGCCTTTGGTACGATCGGTATTCTACGAGTTTTGTCAGTTCTTGGTACTTCGTTCTGGACCAGGGAAAGGTCAACTAGGCGGGGGTAAGGAGAACCACCGCCATGGAAATCAAATCCGCCCTGCGAGCAGCCGGCGCCGCTTTCGCTATCGCCTTGGCAGCGCCAGCTGCCGCACGCGAGCGTGGCGAGACGGTGGCGCCGCATTTCGAGCGGGTGATTCCCAACATTCCGGGCAAGTCGCTCGTTGCCGTGGTTGTCGACTATGCGCCGGGTGGCGCCTCGCTGCCGCACACGCACGCAAAGTCGGCTTTCATCTTCGCCTACGTCGTGTCGGGCGCAATCGAGTCACAGGTCAACGATCAGCCTAAGCGGGTCTACCACGCCGGCGAGAGTTGGTACGAGACACCCGGTTCCAGCCATCGCGTCAGCCGCAATGCAAGCGCGACCGAGCCCGCAAAGCTGCTCGCGGTTTTCGTCGTCGATACCGAGGACAAGACCCTGACCACCCCGGTTCCAGCCATCGCGTCAGCCGCAATGCAAGCGCGACCGAGCCCGCAAAGCTGCTCGCGGTTTTCGTCGTCGATACCGAGGACAAGACCCTGACCACCCCGGCTCCATAAGGCCCGACGTTCAAGGAGTGAAACAAGTGAGCAAGCGTCTCGACTACAATCAAATCGCGCCGGAAGGCCTCGAAGCCCTTGGCGGCGTCCACGGCTACATCGCCCAGAGCAGCCTACCGGCGACGCTCGTCGACTTGGTCTACCTGCGCGTCTCGCAGATCAACAACTGCGCCTACTGCCTCGACACGCACACGCGTGACCTGCTGAGGAAGGGGCAAAGCGTCGAGAAGCTCGCGCTGGTGCAGGCCTGGTAAGCGAGGTCACGTCGACCACTGGCAAAGCGCTGTTCCACCTTCGCTTTCGGAAGCTACCCATGGCCCCTGGCATGAGATGTCGAACGGGCTTTCCAACGCTGCAACATTTCCACCAAAGAGACAAATGACCGAGGAGAAAATCATCATGAAGGCGATCGTGGTAACGGACCAGGCTGCGGGAACGGCCGGGATGAAGCTGGTGGAGCGGCCCGAGCCGCAGGCAGCGATAAACGACGTCGTCGTTCAGGTTCATGCGTCGGGATTCACCTGGGATGAGCTGACGTGGCCCTCGACCTGGACCGATCGCCTCGGCCGTGACCGGACGCCGGTTATTCCCGGGCAGGAGCTGGCCGGAGTGGTTACCGCTCTCGGCTACGGCACGACGGGGCTGTCGGTGGGACAGCGGGTGTTCGGCCTCTCGGACTCGTATCGCGGCGGCACCCTGGCGGAGTATGTGGCCGTCGAGGCACGCAACCTCGCGCCGCTGCCGGGCGACGTCGACTTCACGGTGGGCGCGAGCGTGGCGATGCCGGGCCTGACTGCGTGGCAGGGACTGTTCGAGCATGGCCGTCTTCAGGCGGGGCAGAGCGTCCTCGTGCACGGCGCAGCCGGCGCAGTCGGGTCGATGGTCACGCAGCTCGCACGTGAGTTCGGCGCCTACGTCATCGGCACCGGACGCGCTGCCGACCGTCAGAAGGCGCTCGACTTCGGCGCGCAGGAGTTCGTCGACCTCGAGAACGACGTCCTCGAAGACGTCGGCGGAGTCGATCTGGTTTTCGATGTCATCGGCGGCGACATCGGGAAGCGGTCCGCACGCCTGATTCGAGCCGGAGGAACGCTGGTGACCATCGCCGGGCCGACCGAGGCGCGGCCCGCCGACGGCCTGGCGATCGACTTTGTTCTCGTGTCCGATCGCGCCCAACTGAGTCAGATCGTCCAGCGGGTGCGTGACGGACGACTGCGGACGAACATCGGCAACATCGCGACCCTCGACGACGCCGTCGCCGCCTTCAACCGGACCGAGCGACGCAAGGGGAAGACGATCATCCGCGTTCGTCCGTGAGCGACACGCGCCCATCGATGCACGCGGCCGGCCGGCGCTGTCCAGATCGGCCGGCTACGTCCTACGGCCCCTGGCATGAGATGTCGAACGGGCTTTGCAAC
>Ga0207646_10004382_pt1 | contig 15365 bp, 14 predicted proteins | sample KBSK5502metaG_FD_184343 | JGI IMG/M metagenome (GOLD analysis project Ga0207646, IMG submission 184343) | Corn, switchgrass and miscanthus rhizosphere microbial communities from Kellogg Biological Station, Michigan, USA - KBS K5-50-2 metaG... | ecosystem: Host-associated > Plants > Roots >... | reverse complement strand
GCGAGACCGGCGGCCATGCCGAGCACGGGCCCCGGGCCGATGGTGAGCGCGACCGCGCCGAGGCCGAGGGACATGATCAGCGGCCCGCCGATCAGCGCCGCGCGGAGCCGCTCGGCGCGGATGCCCGCCGACCACAGCGCGGTCACCGACCAGGCGAGCGACTGTCCGGCGTAGAAGTACCCGGCGACGGCGGCCGGCACCTCGTGCACGATCCGCACGAGGAGCGGCATGAAGATGCCGGTCGGGCTTGCCGCCGCGGCGATGAGGAAGATCATCGCCGCGGCCTTTCCCATCGGTCGTCCGAGCGAGAGCATGTCCGACGGAAACAGCCTGAGCCGGGCATGCGCGTCGAGGCGCAGCGTCGAGACGATGGCCGCCGCGGCGCCGACGAGCAGGAGGAGACGGAGTGGTATCGATCCCGCGTTGGCGATGGAGGCCAGGCAGAGGACCGCGGCGCAGATCAGCAGGAGCCGGCCGATGGGCACGCGGGCGGGTGGCCCGTGCCGCGGCGCGCGTCGAGGCAAGAGCCACCATGCGATCGCTCCGGGCGCCAGGATGATCGGCACCATGCCCCAGAATGCGCTGCGCCACATGCCGACCTGCGCCATCAAGCCGGCGATGAACGGTCCGCCGAGCGCGGCCACGCCCCAGATGCCGGAGAGCATCGCCAGCCGGCTCTGCCACATGACCTCGGGAAACATCTCGCGCACGGCGCCGTGGACGACGCCGTACATCATGCCGCCGCCGAGACCCTGGATGGCGCGCCCGACCACGACGATCTCCATGGCCGGCGCCGCGCCGCAGGCGGCGGTGCCCCCGGCGAGGATGGCCCCGGCCACGACCAGCGCGATCCGCGATCCGAGACGCCGGACGGCGACGGAGCTGGCCGCGCTCCCGACGAGGGAGGCCACCGCGTAGGCCGTCGTCGCCCAGGCATAGAGCGCGAGACCGCCGATCTCGGCCACGACGGAGGGCAGCACGGTCGCGGTGATGAACGTGTTCACCGCGGGAGCGAAGATCCCGAGCAGCACGACGGCCGTGGCGAGCGCATGTCCGCCACCGCGCGGACGTGAAGACCGGACCGTCACTACGCTGGCCGCAGCCTCACACGCCGCTGCCCGGACCGGCGCCGACCAGCGTGCGCGCCAGCTCGAGCTCGCCGTAGTGCATCATCCCGTGCGAGGCGCAGACCTGCCCGAGCGCGCGCGCGACCGGCATCTCGCCCAGGGGCTTGACGGTGACCATCCTGGCGAAGACGGCGTCGTCGGCCCCGGCGAAGAACTCCTCGGTGCTCGCCCAGACCTTCTGCATGTACTCGCGGAAGACCTGCACGTCGCGGATCCGCAGCGCGTGGGCGTCCTCGGTGGACATGCCCGTCCCCTGCGCCACGGGCGGCAGGCCGAGCTTTTCCGCGTAGCCGCCTTCGGCCCACACCGTCGGACGGCGACCCTGGACGACGAAGCGCACGACGTTGTCTTCGGTCCGCACCACGTGCCAGATCACCCAGGCGATCGTGTTGGCTTTCGGATGACCGCCGGGAACCGCGTGCAGCTGCTCCGGGGTCAGATCGCTCAGGCACGTGTCGAGCATCTTGTGCAGGCGCCGCAGCTCCATGTGGATGAACTCTTGCGCGGTCATCGATCCTCCTTCAATGGGCTCGTGGGCGGACGTTCGTTAGGCTACCGCAAAGCGCCGACCTTTGCGGCGGATGCAAAATGTTCAACGCCGCGGAACCCGTGCCTGTTGGCGTCGCCTTTGCGTCCGTATGGCGCTGATCTCTTACCCAAACGGAGGGCAAGGATGAGATACGCACTCGCAATCGCGACAGCGGCCGCGGTCTTCTTCGGCGGGTTCACCGCACCCACCGTCTATGCGGCTGGCGACAAGGCAGCCCACGAGATGGAGAAGGTGTCGATGGATCAGCTGCCGGCACCCGTGAAGGCGACCCTGGAGAAGGAAGCCAAGGGCGGCACCATCGGTGACGTGACGAAGGAGACCAAGAAGGGCAAGATGTATTACGAGGCGCAGATCCACCGGACGGACGGCAAGGACCGTTACGTCCACGTCGCGCCCGACGGCAAGGTCCTGAAGCGCGAGAGCAACAGGAAGGAAGCCAGGGAGCGGGCGAAGGAGCCTGCGGCCTCGGTGAAGTAACTCCGCATCGCAGGGCGCCGGGGCCATCCCCGGCGCCCTCCCCTCGTTGTCCGGTAAGATCGGATCCGTGAGCCAGGTCGAGATCGGGCCGGACTTCGCGAGCTGGCAGACCGCCGCGCGGCGGCTGCTCCACGCCGCGGTCGCACCGGTGGACGTGGCGTTCCGCGAGGTGGCCGGCGGCGTCGCCGCCGAGGACACCACACCGATGCCTGCAGAGCCGGCCATCCGCGTGCCGAAGCGGTTCGTCGACCTCGCGCGTGGCGTGGCCCCGCACCGTGATCCCGAGCGATGGAATCTCCTGTACTCCGTCCTCTGGCGCCTCGTTCACGAGCGCCGGGACGTGCTGGAAGGGAGCGATGCCGACGTCGCGCGCTTGCTCGCGATGGAAGCCGAGGTCCGCGAGGGCCATGAGGTGATCGGGGCCGGGCCCTTCGTGCCCTCCGCCGCGGTCGTCGTCGGCGACCTGGCCGCGGCCGCCGCGCGCTGTTCGGGCTGCGATCTCTACCGCCACGCGAGCCGCACGGTGTTCGGCAAGGGCCCGTCCGATGCCCGCATCGTGATGGTCGGCGAGCAGCCCGGCGACCAGGAGGATCGACAGGGCGCGCCGTTCGTCGGACCGGCCGGCGAGGTCTTCGATCGCGCGCTCGCCGAGGTCGGCATCGCGCGCGACCGTCTCTACGTCACGAACGCCGTGAAGCACTTCAAGTTCGTCAGGCGTGGCCCCCGGCGCATCCACCAGACCCCGGCCGCCGCCGACCTCGCCGCGTGCCGGCCGTGGATCGAGGCGGAGCTCGGGCTCGTCAAGCCGGAGATCCTCGTGTGCCTGGGGGCGACGGCCTCGCGGGCCCTGCTCGGTCCGGCGTTTCGTCTCATGCGCGACCGGGGCCGATGGGTCCAGTCCCCGTGGGCCCCCCGCACGATCGCGACGCTGCATCCCTCGGCGGTGCTGCGCGGTGAGGACGAGGCGGCGCAGGGCCGCCTGTACGCGATGCTCCGCGACGACCTTCGCCTCGTGGCCGAGGTCGGGGTAGACTGACGATCCATGCGTACCCGGGACCTCCGTATCGACAGCTTCCGTCCGCTCATTCCCCCGGCGATCCTGCTCGAGGAGCTGCCGCTCAGCGAGCTGGGGTCGTTGACCGTTGCCCGAGGGCGCGAGGAGATCGGTCGCATCCTCGAGGGGCATGACGATCGGCTCGTGGTCATCGTGGGCCCGTGCTCGATCCATGATCCCGAGGCCGCGCGCGACTATGCCCGGCGTCTCAAGGCCGTCGCCGACCGGCTCGCGCCCGACCTCTGCATCGTCATGCGCGTGTACTTCGAGAAGCCGCGCACGACGGTGGGCTGGAAGGGTCTGATCAACGATCCGCACCTCGACGGGAGCTTCGTCATCAACGCGGGACTCCGGCTGGCGCGGCGCCTGCTGCTGGACCTGGCCGAGCTCGGGCTGCCCGCGGGCTGCGAGTTCCTCGACCCGATCTCACCGCAGTTCACCTCCGATCTCGTGAGCTGGGGCGCCATCGGGGCGCGGACGACGGAGAGCCAGGTCCATCGCGAGCTGGCCTCGGGGCTCTCCATGCCGGTCGGCTTCAAGAACGGCACCGACGGGGGCATCCAGATCGCGATCGACGCCGTCCGCTCGGCCGCGCATCCCCACAGCTTCCTCGGCGTCACCGAGCAGGGGCTGTGCGCCATCGTCGGCACGCGCGGTAACCCCGACTGCCATGTGATCCTTCGCGGGGGCCAGAGCGGCCCCAACTACGACGCCGCGAGCGTGCAGAAGACGGTGAGCGGGCTGCGCGACGCGCGACTCATCGCCCGCCTCATGATCGACACGAGCCACGGCAACAGCGAGAAGGATCATCGCCGCCAGCCGCTGGTCAGCCATGAGATCGCCGCGCAGGTCGCGCAGGGCGAAGCCGGCATCTTCGGCGTGATGATGGAAAGCTTCCTCGTCGACGGCCGCCAGGACCTCCGCGACCACGCCTCCCTCGTCTACGGCCAGAGCATCACCGACGCCTGCATCGGGTGGGAGACCACCGTGCCGGTGTTGGAGGAGCTGGCCGAGTCCGTGCGCTCCCGCCGCACCGCCCGCTGACGCGCGCGCCGAACCGCTCATCCAGCGGGAACCCGTGCTACCATGCGCCCGCTATAGGGGCGCGAACGGGACTCCTGTTCGCGCGTGAGGGGGGCGTATGGGGCGGTGGACCATCGGTGTGGCTCGCGTGGCGATGTCGATGGGTCTGCTGTTCCTGCTCGGTCACGCCGGTGCGCAGGCGACGCCCAGCACGGATGACGTCCGATCCCGGCTCGGTGGCGTTCGCGTCCCGTTCATTGCGAATGAAGGTCAGGTCGACCCGCGTGTCGCCTACTACGCGCCGACCTTCGCGGGCACGCTCTTCGTCACCCGCCAGGGCGAGCTGGTCCACGCGCTGCCGAGCCCGGCCGCGCCGACGCGGGAGACCCGATCGTCGCCGAAGCTCGGCTGGAATCTCACCGAGACCTTCGTCGGAGGCCGCGCGCGTCCCGTGGGTACTGATCGCAGCAGGACCGGCGTCAGTGTGTTTCACGGCGCCGACCCCACGCGCTGGCGCGCCGAGCTGGCGACGTATGAGCAGGTGAGCCTCGGCGAAGTCTGGTCGGGCATCGACGTGTCGCTCGCCGCACGCGGCGGAAGCATCGAGAAGCTCTTCACGGTGAAGCCAGGCGCCCGCGTCGATCGGATTCGCATCCGCGTGGGCGGAGCGCGCGCCCTCAGCGTCGACTCCGGCGGCGCACTGGTGGCCGAGACCGGGCTGGGGGCGGTCACGCTCAGCGCGCCCATCGCCTATCAACCGCATGCAGGCGGGCGCCGTACCATCGCCGTGACCTATGAACGCCGTGGACACGAGTACGGTTTCACCGTGGCGAGATATGACCGAAGCCTGCCTCTCGTGATCGATCCCCTCTTGCAAGCGACCTACCTCGGGGGCAGCGATTTCGATGAGGCAACCGCCCTCGCGATCCATCCCACGACCGGCGACCTCTACGTTGCTGGTACCACGGCTTCCACCAACTTCCCCGGCACCACTGGAGGAGCGCAGCCGGCGAAGGCCGGCAGCGCAGATGCCTTCGTAGCGCGGCTGAACCGCGCGCTCACAGCCCTCGCCCAGGCGACTTACCTTGGGGGAAGCGGCCCCGATCAAGCAACCGCCCTCGCGATCCATCCCACCACCGGTAATGTCTACGTCGCTGGTCATACGAGCTCGGCCAACTTCCCCGGCACCACGGGCGGCGCGCAGCCGGCGAACGGCGGTGGCCCCGACGACGCCTTCGTTGCGCGGCTGAACAGTACGCTGACAACCCTCACGCAGGCGAGCTACCTCGGGGGCAGCGGCCTCGATGAGTTCCCCGCCCTCGCGATCCATCCGACGACCGGCGACGTCTACGTCGCCGGTCGTACCTCGTCCACCAACTTCCCCCGCACCACGGGCGGGGCGCAGCCGGCGAACGCCGGCACGCAGGACGCCTTCGTGGCGCGGCTGAACAGTGCGCTCACGACGCTCACGCAGGCGACCTACCTCGGGGGCAGCGAGGGCGATCAGCCACACGCCCTCGCGATCCATCCCACGAGCGGCGATGTCTACGTCGCCGGTCATACGACCTCCGCCAACTTCCCCCGCACCACGGGCGGGGCGCAGCCGATATACGCGGGCAACTTCGACGCCTTCGCGGCGCGGCTCGACAGCGCGCTGACTACGCTGACTCAGGCGACGTATCTCGGGGGCAGCGGCTTCGACGTGGCAACCGCCCTCGCCATCCATCCCACGACGGGCGACGTCTACGTCGCCGGTAGCACGGGTTCCCCCAACTTCCCGGCTACGACCGGAAGGGCGCAGCCAGCGTACGCCGGTGTCAACAACGACGCCTTCGTGGCGCGGTTGAACAGCGCACTCACGACGCTCACGCAGGCGACCTACCTCGGGGGCAGCGATACCGATGTGGGAACCGCCCTCGCGATCCATCCCGCGACCGGCGACGTTTACGTCGCGGGTTGGACGGATTCCAACAACTTCCCCGGCACCACCGGAGGCGCCCAGCCGGCGAAGGCCGGCCGCGACGATGCCTTCGCGGCGCGACTGAACAGCGGTCTCACGACCCTTACGCAGGCGACGTATCTCGGGGGCAGCGACATCGATCAGGCAAACGGCCTCGCGATCCATCCCACGACCGGCGACGTTTACGTCGCTGGTTTCACGATGTCCACCAACTTTCCCGGCACCACGGGCGGTGCGCAGCCGGCGAACGCCGGCGTCGTGGACGCCTTCGTGGCGCGGCTGACGCCCAGCCTGGCCCTTGTCGACGCAGTCCCTACGGTGCCCACGCTTTCGGAATGGGTTCGGATCCTCTTGCTCGTGCTCCTCGTGGCCAGCGGCGTGTTGGCCCTGCGCCGCCGGCGCGTCGCTGGCTAGGTTCAGCGGGAGACCGGCGTAGGTGCACGACATCGCAGGATGCTAGACTGAAAGACCGGCAAGGTCATGGGCAAGGTCGAGAGGATCGAGCAAGATGTCGAGGCGCTCTCCCCGGACGAGCTGACGCAATTCCGCGCCTGGTTTCTGGAATACGACTGGAGCGCTTGGGACCGCCAACTCGAGCGCGACGTTCAGGCCGGTAGACTTGACCAGCTTGCTGACCAGGCCCTTCGTGATCACGCCGCCGGGAAAACCACGCGTCTCTGACTCACCACGCGTCCCCCGACTTCTGGGCCTGCTACCGGTCGCTGCCATCGGAGGTACAGAAGCTCGCCGATCAAGCGTATGCGCGTCTCAAGCAAGACCCGCGACATCCCTCGCTTCAGTTCAAGAAGGTCGGCCGCCTTCGGCGTCGTGTGGTTCTGGATCGGTAGCCATGCGGACTACGACCAGCTTGGCTGAGAAGTGTTCTCGCCGAGGTGGCGACGGCCTACGCCCGGCCAACTTGCGTGAGGATCCAGGTGTAGTCGAACGCGGTCTCGTGGAGAGCGTCATAGCGGCCCGAGGGGCCGCCGTGACCGGCGCCCATGTCGATCTTGAAGAGCAGGGGGCTGTCGCCGATCTTCACCGTGCGGAGCTTGGCGACGTACTTCGCGGGCTCCCAGTACATCACCTGGCTGTCGTTGATCGAGGTGCGGATGAGGATCGACGGGTAGGCGCGGGGCGCCGCGTTCGTGTAAGGGCAATAGGACTTCATGTACTCGTAGAACGCGCGGTCCTTGGGATTGCCCCACTCCTCGAACTCGCCGACGGTCAGCGGCAGCGTCTCGTCGAGCATCGTGTTGATCACGTCCACGAACGGCACGCGGAGCTCGGCGCCGTGGAAGAGTTCGGGACGCATGTTGAGCACGGCCCCGATCAGCAGTCCCCCCGCGCTGCCGCCCTCGATCACGAGCCGGTCGGACGCGGTGTAGCGCTCCGCGATGAGATGCTCGGCGACCGCGATGAAGTCGGTGAAGGTGTTGCGCTTGTGGAGCAGGCGGCCGGCGTCGTGCCAGCGCTTGCCGAGCTCGCCGCCGCCCCGGATGTGCGCGATGGCGACCGTCAGGCCCCGGTCGAGGAGACTCAGCCGGCTCGACGAGAAGCCCGCCGGGTAGGGGATGCCGTAGGCCCCGTACCCGGTGAGCAGCATCGGGCTCGTGCCGTCGCGCGGCGTGCCGATGCGCGACACCAGGGAGATCGGCACGCGGACGCCATCGGGCGCCGTGGCCCACAGGCGCTCGGAGAAATACCGCGATGGGTCGTAGCCGCCCAGCACCTCCGTCTGCTTCAACAGCGTCATCTGGCGGCGGTCGACGTCGTAGTCAAAGACCGACGGCGGCGTGATCATCGACTGGTAACGGAAGCGGTAGAGCGGCGTGACGAACTCGGCGTTCGGCTCCGGCCCGATGTCGTAGGTCGGCTCGGGGAACGCGATATGGTGGAAATCCCCCGTGGCCAGATCCGTCACCCGCAGCCGGATCAGCCCCTCCTCGCGCTCGTGGACGACGTAGTGACGCGCGAAGACGTCCATGTCCTCGAGCATCACGTCCTCGCGGTGGGGGATCAGCTCGTGCCAGCGGCCGCGGCCGGGGTCGTCCACGGGCGCGACCACGACGCGGAAGTTGCGAAGGCCGTCGCCGTTCGTGCGGATATAGAAGAAATCGCCGCTGTGATCGACGTCGTACTCGTGCTCCTTCTCGCGCGGCGCCATCATCCGCCACGTCCCCGCGGGTGCGTCCGCAGGCAGGTAGCGGGCCTCGGCGCTCGTGAAGCTGCGGGACATGCTGAACAGATACCGGCGGCTCCGTGAGCGCCACACCCCGAGCCGGAACAGCTCGTCGGTCTCCTCGTAGAGGAGGTCGGCGCCCGGCGTGCCGAGGCGATGGCGATAGAGCTGGTACGGACGCTTGGCGTGGTCCTCCAGGACGTAGAACAGCGTGGCGTCGTCCGCCGACCACGCCACCGAGCTGACCTTGTCGACGCGGTCGGGCAGCAGGTCGCCGCTGGCCAGATCCTTCACGAAGAGCGTGTAATCACGAAAGCCGGTGAAGTCGAGCGAGTAGGCCAGACGCCGGCCGTCGTCGCTCACGGCGTAGGCCCCGAGGGCCAGGAACTCGTGGCCCTCGACCAGGCGGTTGAGGTCGAGCGTGACCTCTTCGGGCGCGCCGAGACCGCCCGCCTTGCGGCAATGGATCGGGTACTGCTTGCCCTTCTCGGTGCGCGAGTAGTAGAAGTGCCCGCCCCGCCGGTAGGGCACCGTGGAATCGTCTTCCTTGATCCGGGCCAGGATCTCGCGATAGAGCGCGTCCTGGAACCCGTCCGTCGGCTTCATGACGCCGTCGGTGTAGGCGTTCTCGGCCTCGAGGTACGCGGTGACCTCGGGGTCCTCGCGGTTTCGCAGCCAGAAATAGTCGTCCTGTCGACGGTCGCCGTGGATCACGTCGACCTTGGGGATACGCTTGGCAAGGGGCGGGGACAGCCGTTCGCCCGGCACCCGGTCAGTATCGCATGCCGGTGGCCTCCGCGTTGCACCGCCAGCCCTGCGCGAGGATCCGGCCGGATTTTCAGGAGGAGAGGCCATGATGACGATCGTCACGCACGTCACGCTGAAGGACGGGGCCGAGCCGGAGTGGGACACCGTGATGCGGGAGCGCATGCAAGCCGCGCGCGACCAGCCCGGCTGGCTCGGCGGTCAGCTCCTCATCCCGCTGGACGGTCCCAACCGGCGCGTGATCATCGGCCACTGGCAGACCCGCGCGCACTGGGAAGCCTGGCATGCCGATCCGGCATTCACCGCGACCCGCCGGCGGCTCGATGGTCTGGAGGCCGCGCCCGCCAAGGAGTACTGGCACGAGGTGATCGAGGACATCCGACGCGCCGACTCCGGCGTGAGCGGCCTGGCTGCGTAAGCCGCTTACGGGCGCCGGTAGGATTCGCGGCGCGCGGCGGGGGAGAGCTTGATCAGGTAGCGCTCGGGACTCTCCCAGAAGGCGGTGCGCAGCTCCGCCAGGCTGTTCGCGCCACCGTAGCTGATCGACGAGCACAGATGTCGGACCATGTCCTGGACGACGGGACGTGCCGAGCCGCGGGCGGGCACGCTCATCTCGAGCCCCTCGGCCCCCAGGGCGTCGAGCTCGGCGTCGTCCACGTCCTCGACGTCCAGCCGATCCTTGATGGCGCCGATCGAGGCCATCCCGCGGAGCACCTTGAACGGCACGCTGACCGTTCGCTGGGCATCGGGCAGGAACACCGATTTCTGCACGACGTCGCCCGGCGTCTCGAGCGTGCCCGCGAAGGCGCTGCCGAGCATCGCGGTGTCGCCGCCGCACACGAGGGCCTGCGCCAGCGCGCCGTCGCGCGTGATCCCCCCGTCGGCGATGATCGGCACGTCGACGCCGACGGCCAGCCGGCACTCGACGAGCGCCTGGAGCTGCGGCACCCCGAAGCTCGTCGTGATGCGGGTCGTGCAGCCACCGCCCGGCCCCACGCCGACCTTGATGCCGTCCACGCCCCGCTCGGCCAGGAATCGCGCCCCTTCGGCCGTCCCCACGTTGCCGGCAATGAGCTCGGTGTCGCCGAAGCGCTTGCGGAACTGCTCGATCGCGCCGGCCATCACCACCGAATGGGCGTGAGCGATGTCGATGACGATGACGTCGACGTCCGCCCGGATGAGCTCGGCGGCGCGCTCGAGGTAATCGCCCTTGGCGCCGATGGCCGCGCCGACGCGCAGGCGGCCCTGCGCGTCGCGCGTGGCGAACGGCCGCCGCGAGTGCTTGACGATGTCCTTGGCGGTGACGAGCCCGAGCAGCGCGCCGCGACGGTCGACGAGCGGCAGCTTCTTGACCTTTCGCTCGGCCATGATCCGCTCGGCGTCCTCGACGCCGAGCGGCCCTTCGTGGACGACGAGGCGCTCACGCGGCGTCATCCGATCGGCGACCCACGCGTCGCCCGACACGAAGCGGATGTCGCGATCGGTCAACAGGCCGAGCAGCCGTCGCGACTCGTCCACCACCACCAGCGTGCCGACCCCCGAGCGCTCCATGAGGGCCGCCGCCTCCTCGAGGCGCGCGCCGGGGGCGATCGTGTACGGGTCGGCGATGATGCCGTGCTGGGTGCGCTTGACGATCTCCACCTCGCGCACCTGCGGCTCGATGTGTCCGGGGCGGAAGCCGCGGTCGATCACGCCGATGCCGCCCTCTTCGGCCAGCACGATGGCCATCGGCGCTCGGGTGACCGTGTCCATGTTCGCGGAGACGAGGGGGCGCTTCAGCGCGATGTGCGTGGAGAGCCGCGACGTGAGGTCGATGCGCGCGGGGTCCCGCCGCTCCAGGACGCTGAACTGCGGCGACAGCAGGAAGTCGTCGAACGTACAGCCGCGCACGAGGTCGAGGAGCGCCGCCGCCGAGCCCATGACGCCAGTGTACCTGGGACGCCGGGTGGGCGGCCGCCTTCAGCGCGGGGTCAGCAGTCCAGGCGATGGGCGAGGTCGAGAAAGTCGCTGGCGACGACGTCCCAGTCGTGCTCGGCGACGAGGTCCTTCTTCTGCCCGGGCCCGTACTCGGTGGGACGGGGAACGAAGGCGGTGCGGAATCCAAGGCCGCGCGCCGAGGCGAGATCGTTGTTGTGCGCGGCCACCATCATGCACTGCTCGGGACGCAGACCGAGCAGCGCGGCCGTCGTCAGATAGGCCTCGGGCTGCGGCTTGTAATGGCGCGCCACCTCCGCGCCGAGCACGGCATCCCAGGGCAGACCCGCGCGCCGCGCCATGTTCACGATCAGCGCGACGTTGCCGTTCGAGAGCGTCGCCAGGATGAACGTGCGGCGCAGCCGTGTGAGGCCGGCCACGGCGTCGGGCCAGGGATCGAGGCGGTGCCAGGCCCGGTTCAGATCGTCGATCTCGCCGTCGGTGAGTCCCGTGATGTTGAAGTCGGCGATGAGCCGGTCGAGCGCCATGCGATGCAGGTCGTCGAGCTTCGTCCACGGCATCTCGCCGTTCCGGACCCTGGACAGCATGGGCTGATAGAGCCCGCGCCAGGCATCGGCGAACGCCGTCCAGTCCACGGCCAGGCCGTGCCGCCGGCCGAGAGCCTGACCCTCGCGGGCGATGCTCGTCCGCCAGTCGACCACCGTCCCGAAGACGTCGAACGTCAGCGCCCGGATCGTCCTGGCATCCATGGGCTGCGATTGTGCCACGGCGCATGGCCCTTGACACCGGCCATCCCCGATCCCATTCTCCTGCCTAGGCCCGCCGCCCGGCGGCGATTGCAACGGACCCTCACCGAAAGGACGGAACATGATGAGGCGCCACCTTCTCGCTGCCACGGTCGTTGCCGTTGCCCTCACGGTCCCGCTGGCCGGATGCGCCGGGAAGTTCAAGATGACCGCGAAGAAGATGTGCGAGGCGCACGGCGGCACCTACTCCGCCCAGGGCCAGCACTGCGACTACACGGCCAAGCGCATCGCCGCCAAGGAGGCCTGCGAGGCGCAGGGCGGTGTGTACTGGCCGGCGGAGCAGTACTGCGAGTTCGAAGCCGGCAGGTAGGAGGAAGCGCCCCTGGGCCGGATCGTCTTCGCGGGCGCCATGTCTCACGTGCTCGACCCCGAGTACTACGACCACGCGTGCGGCCAGATCGGCCGTCGGATGGTCGAGGAAGTCATGGCGGAGATCCGGGCGCTGGGCGACCGCTGTGTCGCCCAGCGTCCGGACGCCCTCATCATCGTCGCCGACGATCATCTCAACGCGTTCTCGTTCAACGCGGTCCCCGCGCTCTGTGTGCGCATCGGGACGCACGTGGACCGGATGGTGCAGGAGGAGGCCGAGGCCTTCGACCGGGCGCTCGAGGGCATGCCCCTGCGCTATCCGCTCCACGAATCGCTCGCCGGCGCGATCCTGGAGCGTGGGATCCGGGAGGGATTCGACCTGGCGTTCTCGTGGGAGGCGCCGCTCGACCACGCCTTCCTGAGTCCGGCCAACACGATGTACGGGACGCGGGCGCTCCCGCCGCTCGTGCCCATCTGGGTCAACTGCTTCGTGGCCCCGCAGCCGACGGCGGCGCGGTGCTTCGCGCTCGGCCAGCACATCGCGCGTGTGGTGGCCGCGAGCCCGTGGAACGTGGCGATCATCGGCACCGGCGGGCTCTCGCACTTCCCCCAGCTCTCGCTCGCGCGCGTGGGGGAGACGGACACGGTCTTCGACCGCCGGGTCCTGCACTGGCTCGGAGAGGGCGAGTACGAGCCGCTCTGCGCGCTGAGCGCGGATGAGCTCGACAAGGCCGGCGAGCACGAGCTCCTGAACTGGATCGTGGTCGCGGGCGCGGTGACGCCGGCGCGGGCGGAGCTGCGCTACTTCGGCGAGCTGCCCCGGATCAATCTCACGGCGGTCGAGTGGAGGCTCGTGTGAGCCGCTACGCGGTCAACAGCCTGCTCTACCGGCTCAAGAAGGACTCCGCGTACCGGGCCCGCTTCCTGAGCGAGCCGGAGGCGGCGCTGGCCGACGTCGATCTGACGCCCGAGGAGCGCAAGGCGTTCCTCGCGCGCGACGCTCGCCGCATCAACGAGCTCGGTGGCTACCTCCACCTGGTGATGTCCGTCCCCGGGATCGCCGGCCACTAATTTAGGCGCCCGCCGTCGTCTTTCCCTCGCGGAGTGCCGCTGCCTCGCAGCGGCACCCGGTGCGTCCATGGCCCCGGATTCTACCGCCGGCTGTTGTAGGATCAGGACTCGCATGCCGATCGCGCGCGCCCTCGACGCCTACCGCCAGTCGCGCGGCAATCTCGCCGTGATCGTCGTCGTGGACTCGAGTCAGCCGGAATTTCCGCTGCTCTACGAGACGACGTTCGGCGCGCTCGGCCATTTCGGGATTCCCTTCCGCGTCGCCGATCTCGCGCGGGACCCGCTGAGCGACGAGGCGCTGCACGGCTGCCGCGCCGTCCTCGTCGCGCAAGAGCACCTGGGCGGCCGCCTCGGCAGCCTGGGACAGGCGACGCTCCTGCGAGCGGTCGAAGGCGGCACGGGCCTCGTCAGCCTCGACGCCGATCTGGCCGCGTACGGCGGCGAGTGGCTGCGTGCCGGGGGGCTCGTCGGGGTGGGGCGGGGCGGGGAGGTCGTGACGGGCGGGACGCAGACGCTCGGTGTGCGGGACACGAGCCATCCCATCACGTGGTGGCAGGCGGGCGCGACCCGCAAGCAGCTCAAGGTTCCGGTCCCCACGGCGCTCGCGCGCATGGTCGAGGGTACGGCGCTGCTCGAAGACGGGGACGGGGCGCCGATGCTGGTCGCCCGGCGCTTCGGGTCCGGAAAGATCGTGCAGTGGCTGGCCTCGCCCAAGCTGTGGCTGCGCCAGTACTTCGGCCACACCTTCGGGCTGGACGACGTCTGGATGCGCGCGCTGACGTGGGCCGCGCGAAAGCCCTTCGTGATGAAGGCGATGCCGCCCTTCGTGCGCTTCCGGTTCGACGACTGCCAGGGGCTGTGGCGCGACGCCGAGGACCTGCGCTTCGTCGACGTCCTGAACGAGGCCGGCCACGTTCCGAACCTGAGCTTCTGCATCCGCTCGCTGACCGCCGACGGCGCCGCGAAGGCCTCGGCGCTGCACGCCGCGCGCAAGGCGGAGTTCTCGCCCCACACGCTGGCCCCGAGCACGAGCCTCTTCTACGGCGACGAGCGCGGCGAGTACTCGCCGGCGCGGTTCCGGGAGCTGTTCCGCGAGATCGACGAGACGCTGGCCAAGCTCGCGATTACGCCATCGCGCATTCTGAGCGACCACGACCACGGCTGGAGCGCCGACGCGATTCCCGGTCTCGTGGCGCGCGGCATCACCTACAAGATGAACATCACGATGCCGGGCGAGGCATGGGAGGCCGTGCACCGCGACTGGCATCCCGCGCCCTACGGCTCCATGGATTACGCGTTCGACTTCCTGCCCGCGCCCGCCGAGCGGTTCTTCGCCGTGTACAACCACTACCCGCCCGCGTTCGAGTACGCGCGCGCGTACCTCGACCAGGACCACTTCCTCTACCACCGGCCGGGCGGGTACGGGCCGTACAAGTGGGACATGCTCAACGGCCTGACGCGCGGGCCCCTGTACGCCGACAACCAGATCGCCGCCTCCGCGCAGCGGCTCGCCGATCACACCCGGCTCGGGCTCGACGCGATGTTCTTCGGTGGCAGCATCACCCACTCGCACTTCATCCGGCATCTCGGCGAGCAGGAGTGGCGCGAGCTGCTGCGGCGCGCCGATCAGCTGCTGCCGCGGCACCGCTACGAGCGCGTGGGGTACGACGCCATCGCCGACTACGCGCTGAGCAAGGTGCAGACGACGATCGCGGCCGCCGACGAGGCGGAGGGGACGGTGACGGTGGAGCTGGAGGGCCAGGCGATCGTGCCCCTTCGGCTCTGGGTCTTCACGGCCGAGGCGGGCGACGAGCATCGCTTCGAGACCACCGAGGCGTTCGCCGGACGGCGCACCGTCGAGTTCCCGGTGGCGCGGAGCGGCGCATGACCGAACGATCCATGAAGGCGGCCTTCTACACCGAGTACGGCGGTCCGGAGGTCTTGCGCTACGGCGACCTGCCGCGTCCCGTGCTCGGTCCGGGCGAGGCCATCGTCAAGGTCCACGCGGCGTCGCTCAACGCCTTCGACCTCATGGCCCGCGAGGGACGCTACAAGCCCAACCGCACTTTTCCCCACATCCTCGGCTCCGACTTCGCGGGTGAGGTC